>ERZ1031159.106-NODE-106-length-16700-cov-6.068669_pt1 | contig 16700 bp, 14 predicted proteins | sample MGYA00516706_ERZ1031159 | MGnify/ENA primary metagenome ERZ1031159 (study PRJEB33719, sample SAMN04262508) | wastewater metagenome | biome: rural village; feature: composting latrine chamber; material: composting feces with ash | place: El Salvador | collected... | reverse complement strand
TGGGCCGCAGATGCGGTCCTTCGGTCCTTTGACGGAGGCCTCACCTGGCAGTAAAGCTCCTAACCCAAAAGGTTAGCTGAGCTCAGGGAAGGCCTCGATCACTCCCGGGTGGATCAGCTTTCCCTTGTACACGTTTAGGCCCCTAGCAAGCGCCGGGTCTAGCTTTGCAACTTCTTCCCACCCGTGGTTCGCAAGCTTCACCACGTACGGCAAGGTCGCGTTCGTGAGTGCGTAAGTGGCCGTCTCAGGTACGGCGCCCGGCATGTTCGTCACCGAGTAGTAGAGGCTTCCATGCACCTTGTAAACCGGGTCGTCATGCGTTGTTGGTTTCGATAGTTCGAAGCAGCCGCCCTGATCGATCGCAATGTCGACCAGTACCGAACCCGGCTTCATCTGCCGCACCATCTCTTCAGTTACCAGCTTGGGGGTTCTGGCACCGGGAACCAACACTGATCCGATCACCAGGTCGGCCTCTTTCACGGCCTCCGTGATGTTCATGACGTTTGAGGTCCGGGTCTGCACCCTCCACCCCAGAACGTCTTCAAGCTGCTTGAGCCTGGGAATGGAAATGTCAATGATCGTGACGTCGCTGCCTAGTCCAAGCGCGATCTTTGCCGCCTGCTCCCCCGCTGCGCCGCCGCCAATGACGACGGTCTTTGCGCGCCGCGTCGCGGTCACTCCGCCCAGCAGGATGCCGCGTCCTCCTTGCGGTTTTGTCAGGAAGTAACTGCCTAGCTGGGGGGCAAGGCTCCCTGCGACTTCTGACATGGGGATAAGAAGCGGGAGTGAACGGTCCGGAAGCTGAACGGTCTCATATGCGACAGCGGTTACTCCAGACGCCATCAGCGCTTCTGTGAGTCCTTTAGATGCTGCCAAGTGCAGGTAGGTGAACAGGATCTGACCTGGACGCAAGAAGGGGTACTCGGATGGGATTGGCTCCTTGACCTTCAGCACCAGGTCAGCGATCTCCCAGACTTCCTGCGCGCTCTCCAGGATCGTGGCTCCGGCTTCACGGTACTGCTCGTCACTAATCGATGAGCCTTCCCCCGCGCCTGCCTCGACAAAAACCTGATGCCCGTTCGTCACAAGCTCCATGGCGCCGGCTGGCGTCAGCGCCACCCTGGACTCGTTGTTCTTCGTCTCTTTAGGCACTCCGACGCGCATCTGTCCCTCGCTTCTGCCGCCCATGCGGCTTCTCTCGCGCCCACTTTACAGGCAGGGCCAGTTTACGCACCGCACCCCAACGCAGTTCGGCCCACGCCCGGCTCGCAAGACGTTTCTGTTTGGGGCGCCCACAGGGCACAATCGGCCCATGTCAACCAATCGCTCTACTTCGAACCTTTTCTCTTCGGGCAAGGCCGTGGCACCCGAGTCCAGGATCCTGTTCATTGACGTTGACGGCACCCTCATAGGCCACTCTCAGGTTCTAGAGGCAACGACGGCGCCCGCCATTCGCGCCGTCCAGGACCTAGGTCACCTTGTCTACCTTGCGACCGGACGCGCCCTACAAAACGTCCCCGAAGCTGTTCTTCAGATCGGGTTTGACGGCGCCATCACCAACGGCGGCGGCTCCGTCATCTCTGGTGACCAGCTTCTGTTTGAGCGAACGTTGTCCCAGGAGGAGTCAACCCGCCTTTTCGACCACTTTCACAAAGAGAACATCGGTCACCTGGTGCAGACGACCGGGACCAGCTACGTCTCCCCCGACTTCATCCAGTCCGTGAAGGAACTGGAAGACCACTTAGCCTCAACAGGCGCGAAAGAACAGGACATGGCGGTTCTTCGGTGGGTGCGGAGCTTCCCGCCCATCAGCGACATTGACGACACCACCATGATGAAGGCTGTGTTCAACAGCCTGGACCCCGATGTGGTTGAGAAGACCAGGGATGCACTGGGAGACATCTTCCACGTAGTGGACGGAAGCATCCAGACCTCTGTGGGCACGACCGGTGAGCTGGGTCCGCTTGGCATCACAAAGGGTTCAGCGATCCATCAGGTGTTGGACCACTTGGGAATCGACCCTGGGATGTCGATTGGGATTGGAGACAGTTTCAACGATGTTGAGATGTTTGACGAGGTCGGTGTTTCAGTTGCGATGGGCAATGCCGAGCCGGAGCTGAAGGCTCGGGCTGACCTGGTCACGACCGGCGTGAACGACAATGGTGTCCGGAACGCCCTGCGGCTTCTGGATCTCTTCTGAGGACGCCCTGCTGAGGATCCCCACCAAAGAGACCCCTAGTCCTTGGCCTCAGTTTCAGATCCGAACAGGCGTCCCAGCCAGTTCCGCTGCTTGCGGAGCTGATAGGTCCCCCCGGATTCGTGCCCGTTGAACGGGTAGACCTCTATCTCACTTGGCCCGCCAATCCAGTTGTGCGCCGCGAACACGGTCGAGGGTGGGGTTATCTGGTCCATCAGCCCGACCGAGAACTGCGAGGGAGCGTCAATGCGCTTCGCCATGTTGACGGCGTCGAAGTAGCTGAGGGTGTCGAACACCTGGTCCACCTGGTCGCGGTTGACCGCCAGGAAGTCAACGATTTCCTGATACGGGTAGCCGCCAGTGAGCCCCACGGCCCTCTCAAAGTTGCTGAGGAACGGCACGTTCGCCATTACCCCCGCCACAGGGAAGTCTGGATTTCGCAGCTTGTCCAGCGCGGACGCTGCAAGAGCGATGCCGGCCCCTTGGCTGCCTCCCGACGCAACCACTCTCGAATGATCGACCCCTGGCAGTTGGCGCGCGGTAGCCAGAGCGTTAGCGGCGTCGGTGAACACGCGACGGTAGTAGTAGGTTTCTGGGCTTTGGATTCCGCGGGTCATGAACCCGTTCGAGGATGGCCCAGTTGGCCCACTATCCACAGTGTCCCCGCCACTGCCCCACTGGCCGCCTTGCCCCCTGGTATCAACAACCAGGACGGCGTACCCCAGGGTGGGCCAGGTCAGGTGTTCCTCGGGCAGTCCTCGTCCGCCCCCGTACCCAGCGAACTCAACGATAAGGGGCACGGGGCCCTGGGTGTTCTCAGGGCGCAGGAACCACGCTTTCACCGGTTCGCCTTCGAAACCAGGAATGGTCACGTCGAAGACGCTGATTCCTGAGAACTGTGCGTCGACGTGGTCCACCGCCAGTGGGGCCGAACCGGGGCTCTCCGCCAGTGTTTGGGTCCAGAACTCCTCGAAATCACCGGGGCACTTCACGTCTGGTTTGTACTCACGGAGCTGGTCAAGGGGGAAGTCAAAGAACGGCATACGAGAATAATGGCATGCCGCTCACCAAACGCTCCAGTCGTTCGCAAAATGCGCGGCTCTGCGCCAAACTCGAATAGTGAATGAAGCAGAGGAAACCCAGCCAGAGACGCCCGTTGCCAGCAAACCCAGAGTGGCGATTGCCGGGATCCATATCGAGTCTTCAACTTTCACCCCTTATCTCTCGGGTGAGTCGGACTTTGATGTCCGACGCGGGGACCGGATGATGCAGCGCTACCCGTGGACCCAAACGGCCTGGGGTGAAAGCGTCACCTGGCTACCTATCCTGCACGCGCGCGCTCTCCCTGGCGGTGTCGTGGAGCGGGAGGCTTACGAGGGGTGGAAGAAGGAGATCCTGGAGGGCCTGAAGGAACTTGGTGAAGAAGCACCCCTTGATGGGTTCTTCTTCGACATCCACGGGGCGATGAGTGTTGAGGGTCTTGATGACGCGGAAGGAGACCTGATCTTAGCTATCCGGGACGTGATTGGCAGCGACCCCCTGGTTTCTACGTCAATGGACTTGCACGGGAACATCTCCCCCGCTCTGTTTGAGGGTGCTGATCTGCTCACGTGCTACCGCACCGCTCCCCACGTCGACACTGAGGAGACCCGCGAGCGCGCCGCGCACCTGCTGGTGGAGCGTCTTCAAAGCGGCAGGGGGAAGCCTGCCAAAGCTGTCGCTCACGTCCCTATTTTGCTGCCTGGGGAAAAGACCTCCACCCGCGACGAACCCGCGAAATCCCTGTATCAGAGGCTTCCTGAGATCGGATCTTTGCCTGGCGTGTTAGACGCCGCGATCTGGGTTGGGTTCGCTTGGGCTGACCAGCCTCGCAGCAAGGCGGCCATCGTCGTCACGGGGGATGACCCGGAAGAGGTCCAGTCCCAGGCGCTCGCTTTAGCGAACGCAATGTGGGAGGTGCGGGATCAGTTTGAGTTCGTCGCCCCGTCCGCCCCGCTGGATGAGGTGCTGGAGTGGGCGAAGAGCGCGAACCGCCCAACCCTGATTTCGGACACGGGTGATAACCCTGGTGCGGGTGGCGCGGATGACGTCACGTTCACTCTTGACGGGCTGCTCGATTGGCAGCCGGTGGTGGCAGGTGACCTGGACGTGCTGGTTGCCTCCATCGTTGACCCTGAGGTTGCCGCGCAGGCTCACGCTGCGGGGCTGGGGGCTAGCTTTGAGACTGTGGTGGGCGGGAAGATTGATTCGCGTGACCCTGGGCCTCTCCCGCTCCAAGCTAGGGTCCTGGATTTGAGTGAGTCCTCTCGCGGCGGGTTGGTCGCGACCTTGCGAGTTTCTAGAGCAGGTTCTGAAGCCGCCGCAAACGCTGGGGACGGAGTGACTCTTATCGTCACTTCGAACCGTGACCAGTACGCGAGCCTGGACCAGTACTTTGCTGCGGGCGTTGACCCTCGCACGTTTGATGTCGTTGCCGTGAAGATCGGATACCTGGAGCCGGATCTCTATGAGTTGGCGGCGGACTGGATGATGGCGCTAACCCCCGGCGGTGTGGACCAGGACCTGCCCCGGCTGGGACACTCGGCTATTGATCGCCCGATGCATCCTTTTGATGCGGATCTTGACCAGACGGGCCCGACGGTTCGGCTTGTGGTTCCGCAGCAGGATTAGAGCCACCTACCGGCGCGGAGTTCTTGTTTACCGGAACCTCCTGGAAGGCTTTCAGTAAGGTTTCTTCGCGTTTGCGGATTCCTAGGGTCATCGCGAATAGGACTACGAGCAGCGCGATGATCCAGGTTGCCAAGTAGAAGATGTCGTGGTCAACGATCTTGTTCCAACCACCTTCGTCGAAGCCAGCAACAGCGTTGGCCCACCCCGACTGGGTATCGAGCCCCTCACTCATCGCGGTCTCAAAGTTGGTGCCGGACTGCGGGCCACCACCAGACAGGACGGTTTTCTTGTACTCATCCGACAGGGACTCAGAGAGCTTGCCAGGGGTCAACCCGGCTATGCCTAACACGGTGGTTATCGCAGCGAACAGCACGGGCGGCAACGCCACCTTCACGTAAAGGTTTTCTTCCCCGCCTGACAGCGAGACTAGGGAGATTACTTCGCCGATTAGGAAGCCGAAGACGGCGCCGGCCGTTGAGATGTCCAACAGCAGCGCTGGCGAAATGGAATCCAGAAGAGAGACACCCAGCTTGGTGAAGCCGCCCTTGGCGAGCGGCACGACAACTAGCGGAACTAGCGTCCCAACGAACACTCCCCCAGCGGCCCCGAATCCCGCCCAGGTTCCTAGGCTCACTCCGACCTTGCCAATGGTCAGTTCGGACTTGTTTCCCCGGATCACCTGCACCAGTGAAATCAGCAGAATGGTTGCCAGGTACGCGACGGTCCAGCTGGTGGCTAACAGCAAGGCGTAGTAGCCAACCACGTGCGAAATGAAGTCAGAGGTCTGGTTGTCCCTGATGTTCATAAGGATCGCAACAACCAGGACGCTCGCAACCCCAGGCAGGACCAGGATTGCTGCCCCAACGTTCAAAACGGAGTTGATCCGGCTAGCTTCCCGGACGTCCTGCGCGTGGTAGGACGCGCCCTCTAGGGATCTCCAACCTGGTAGACAGACCCGGCCGGCTAGTTTCAGTCTGTCCCCAAGGGAGTGGTCGCCGTGGTCTTCCGCGTAGTTGCCGATCAGAAGCGCAATCCAGAAGATGAGCCCCAGTGCGATCACTACGACGGCGCTCCACACGAATCCCCAGGGCACGTTTGACATGCGTAGCAAGAGCACAAGGAGAGCGGCGGAGCTCAAGGCAAATGAGAAGACTCCAAACGCCGACCACCAGAACCTCATGTGCTGGGTTCTTTCCTTCAGCGCCACCATCGCTGAAAGGAACGCTAGCGCCGCGGCAACGGCGAAGATAGCGATCAGAACGTTTTCCATGGAGCCATCCTAATAAACGGCTCAAAGTTGAAGCGGCCCTAAAACTGAAGCTTTTTCGGGCGCCTTGCGCACCCAGGGTCGCTCCGCGCTACGATTCGGGAACGCCCGGTAAGGCCCTAGATGGCCGAACCAGCGAGCAGTTTGAAAACCAAGCAGACGAAGGCAAGTGAATGAGTGAGCAAAGCGGATCCCAGGTAGACCAGTCCCAAAGCGAAGCCCCTGCAAAGCGAGTGGCAGAAGGCGACAGGTTCCCAAAGGTCCCCAAGGCTTGGTACAACATTTCCGCAGACCTTCCGAAGCCCATTCCACCTCACCTGAACCCCTCAACAAAAGAACCGGTGACTGTCGAGGACCTGTCGGCACTGTTCCCCAGGGCGCTCGCGGAGCAGGAGCTTTCCACCGAGCGCTACATTGAGATCCCTGAGGAGGTCCGCGAGGTCTATTCGACTTGGCGTCAGACTCCCCTGATCCGCGCCCATCGCCTTGAACGCGCTCTGAACACGAAAGCGCATATTTACTTGAAGTACGAGGGCGCGTCGCCGGTTGGTAGCCACAAGCCCAACTCGGCAGTCCCGCAGGCCTACTACAACGCCAAAGAAGGCGTCACGAAGCTGACGACGGAGACCGGCGCGGGCCAGTGGGGTTCTTCCCTCGCTCTTGGTGGCGCGATGTTCGGCCTGGATGTCGAGGTCTGGCAGGTGGCTGCTTCGTATGAATCGAAGCCATATCGCCGCTATCTGATGGAGCTTTACGGCGGCTCGGTGCATTCCAGCCCATCGGAGCTGACCGAGTCGGGGCGGGCAATCCTGGAGGAAACCCCGGACACACCTGGAAGCCTTGGCATGGCAGTTTCTGAAGCAGTTGAGGTTGCGATGGGCGACCCGAACGCCCGCTACGCGCTGGGCTCGGTGTTGAACCACGTTGTGCTTCACCAAACCGTTATTGGCCTTGAAGCCCAGCAGCAGCTTGAGGACTTGGGCGAAGAACCCGCTGACCTTGTTGTTGGTTGCGCTGGCGGCGGTTCTAACCTTGCAGGGCTTTCTTTCCCATTCCTGAAGGACGTGCTTGCCGGGGAGACGAACACGCGCGTTCTAGCAGCGGAGCCCGCGGCCTGTCCTTCTATTACCCAAGGCGAATACCGCTACGATCACGGCGACTTCTCCGGTATGACTCCTCTGTTGAAGATGTACACGCTGGGCACGGACTTCGTCCCGGACCCGATCCACGCGGGCGGGTTGCGCTACCACGGCATGTCCCCTGCCCTGTCGCACACCGTGAACCTGGGGCTTGTTGAGCCTGTTGCCATAGAGCAGCAGGACGCGTTTGACGCCGGGATTCTCCTGGCCCGCACGGAAGGTATTGTCCCCGCCCCTGAATCGAATCACGCACTCGCCGCTGCGTTTGCTGAGGTGAAGGACAGCGACGACGAAGAGGTTGTGGTCATCGGTGTTTCAGGACACGGTCACCTAGACCTGCCGTCCTACCAGAAGGTTCTGGGCGGAAACGACTAACCCGACTCGGGCCCTAACTATTTTTGCCTGGGCCCGAAAGCGGGACTGACACGACCTTGAAAGAGGCTGCGCTCAGCCCCGAGCCACCACTAGACGCTGAGCGAACGGAAGACTCAGTGCCCGCCGCAGACGCCACAGGAGACACGGCGGGAGGCACGGCAGAAGACACCTGACCCTCAGTTGAGTCGCCCCCATCTGCAGGGGTCTTAGCTCCCGCTTCTTGTAGCTTCTTCGGGGAGGTCTTCCGCATCCACACAAGTAGGATCACCGCACCAATCGCAGCGATGACCCCAATGTCCACCCACACGTTTGCCAGCACGCCGGCCTTGGTCTGCAACCAGGTCGTAGCGCCCGCCGGCAACAGCTGCGGCATGTTCACCAGCCCGTTGGTGGTCCAGAACAGGATCCCCACGGCGACAATCAAGAGGCCGCCGATGACGGATGTTGAGTGGAACTCCCGACCGAAGACTCTGAACGTTTTCCCACGCAGAGCCGTGCGGAACTTTGTTCCGCCCTTCTCCCACAGCGCGGAGATCAACAGTAGGGGAACCACCATCCCCAGCCCGTAAACCCCTAGGAGGATCCCGGACCCAACCATGTTTCCTTGGGCAGCAGCAAGGGTGAGGACTGCGCCCAGAATGGGCCCGGCACAAAAGCCTGCGACACCACTTGCCATCCCTAGCAGGAACGACTTGACTATCCCCGCCGATGTCCCAGCTTTCTCTTGAAGCTTGTCGCTTCCCGGCATCAGCTTCGACGTGTCAAACCCGAGTCCGAACATCTGCAGGAGCCCGAAGACAATCATGATCACGGACGCGGCCCCAATGACGACGGTGCGGTGCGTTGCGAAAAGGCCTCCTAGCGCCCCCATCCCAATCCCCAGGGGCACCAGCACCACTAGCAGCCCCGCGTAGAAAACCGCTCCGTGCAGGAACAACCGGGGGCCGGACCCAATGGTCGAGGCAAAGAACGCCGGCAGCAGCAGAGCACCGCACGGGCTCAAGATAGTGAGTGCGCCGCCTATGAACGAGGTAACGAAGCCGATATCCAGAGCTGTTCCTAGCTTGCCGCGAGCGCCTTCTGGAACGCCTCCACGAAGACTTCGGTGGGTTGTGCACCAACGATCGGGGTCCCGCCCAGTGTGAACGTGGGGGTTGAGGCGACCCCGACAGAGTTCGCAAACGTCGCTGATGCCAGCACGTAGTCGATGGTGGTCTGTGCTTCCATGTCAGCCGTGAACTGTTCGACGTCCAAACCCAGCTCCCCAGCGAGTTCAATCAGGGCGTCGGCGCTGAGTTCGCTTTCGGAACGCTTGTTGCCGTCCGGGAACAGCGCGTCGTTGTACTCAAGGAACTTGCCTTGGAGCGCCGCAGAGTAGGCTGCGCGGGCCGCCTGTTCGGAAGCGAGACCGAAAATGTTGGCGTCGTGCCACTCGATGCGGAGGTCGCCGGCGTCCGCGTATTCCAGCATGGTGGGGAGCGTGTCCTGGTTCCATTTCCCGCAGTACATGCACTGGTAGTCGGTGAAGATGACCAGACCAACTGGGGCGTCGACCGGACCAACAGCCATCGGGTCGTCCGGGTCACGCCATTCCAGTAGCGTGAAGTCTTGGTCGTCAGCCGCTGAGTCTTCCGGCTCTGCCGCTGACGGTTCGCTGGTCTCTTCTTCGGTTTCGACCTGTTCTTGGCTCTGCTGGGGCGCTACTTCTTCAGCCGCGTCCTTGCTCTTGTCCGACTGAAGGAACCACACAAGAGCAATCAGCGCCACGGTAACGACGACTATGACGATCGGGACAATGAAACGCGATCGGGACGTCTCCTGGGGCGCGGAACTCAAAGTGTCCTCCAATGTTCGGGCTCAACATATGCCGTTAGTGCCATACGTCGCTTACCGGTCCCATACTCTCAGGATTTGGGGCCCTTGGCACGCCTAGTTCCAGGGACTCTCGCCACACCGCCACCGTTCAAAGCCACAGGTCGACAGTGCGGGCTTTGTCCCAATCTTCAGACCAACCGAGTTCGTCAAAGAGAGCGTCCAGCACCATCGCCGTGAACCCCCATACCAACCGGCCGCCAAACTCTGACCCAAGCCGGAACGCGGGGCCGACGTGCTCCCCGAATCTGTTCCGGGACACCGCCGTCCGCCTGGCGTCCGGGTCCAACAACTCCAGGGTTGGAACCCTGAAAACCTCAGCTGTCTCCGACCCGTCGGGGACCAGAGTGGGGCGGTCTTCCCACGTCCCCAACACGGGGGTCACCAGGTTGTTGCTGTTCGGTAAGAAGACTTGGGTCAGCTCCCCCACCACGTCGACGCTGGCTGGGTTCAGCCGCGTCTCTTCACGCGCTTCCCGTAGCGCAGCGGCCGTCGCATCCGGGTCTTCCGGGTCTCTTCCGCCCCCTGGGAAAGCTATCTGCCCCGGGTGGTGGGACAGGTCATCGGTCCGGCGAAGCAACAGTAAGTCGCTGTCCCTCGCTTCTTCCACCTGCCCGAACAAGATCAGGATTGCAGCTTCCCGTGCTTTCGCGGCAGCACCGGGCGGGACCTTCAGCCCCGGAGGGAAGTCCACTCCCTGGCGCACCAGGTTCTCCAGTTGTCCCCTCCCCGAACTGCCCGAAAATAGTGTTTGGCCCTCCACTATTCCCCCGCGTCCAACTCTGCAATCTGGATGGCCAGAGCTTCAAGGGTGTCCCCGTAACCTGTGCAGGAAGGCGCACCCAGGTCGGTTAGCTCAAGCGCTCTCTGCATCTGCAGTGTCGGCATGGGTTCGTGACTTCCGCGGGCCCGAGCAGCACCGTCCAGGTCGCTTGCAGCGATGACCGCTTCGCTCGCTGCCTGCTGAAGGGAAAGGACTTCCCTCATTTTCGCCAGAGCTGGCCCGCTTTCGGCAGGCCAACCGTAGAAGCTGCTGTCAAGAACCGTGTCCGCCCACAGTGTCGCTTCAAGGTGGGCCGCAGCAGCAGCCCTAATCTGATCCAGGTCTCCGGACTGAAATGCTTCGTCTTCCGCGTCAGCCTTCCACTCCACCCCGCAAGCAATGTTGAGGTAGAGAGACCACGCTTCCTCATTCGACAGCGGCATTTCACCGGGCTCAGGCAAGTACAGGTCCAGGTCTTCATCACCAGATTGCGGCACCCGCAAACCATGGTCTTGTTGCGCGGTGGACACTTCGGCGCTCTGCTCTTCTTCGACCGGCGCCGGATTACTTGAGCAGCCTGACAGGCCAAACACAGCCACCAAGACACCCAACCCAACAATCCTGCGCATCTTCGCCCCTTGCCTGGAAACCCCTACGTGGTGGGATGCCTGCTTAGCTTTGACCCTACAGCCCGCGTGCAAAACGGGCCGCAGACGGGCCCGCACTAGGGCGAACACCACCTCGGTTTTTGGGCGTGGACCCTGGCGCTCGGGACGCAACTGATCTGGAATAGAGCCATGACTCAAGATGTCTTTCCACAAGTCCCCCCGGCCCGCTCTCCCTCACCTCAAGGCGCAGGGGACCTCAACGCTTTCGAGCTGAGAAAGAACTATGGGTCAACGCCGGCCTTAGCTGGCGTCACGTTGCAGGTCCCAAAAGGGCAGACTGTGGCGATCATGGGCCCGTCAGGATCGGGAAAGTCAACCCTCTTGAACGTCATGTCCGGCATTCTGAAACCGGACTCTGGCCAGGTGTTTTTGGGCCCCCACCAGATAACTTCAATGTCAGACGCAAAGCGCTCTGAACTTCGGCGAAAGCAGTTTGGTTTCGTGTTCCAGGATGGACAGCTACTCCCGGAGCTGCCGGCCCGCGAAAACGTTGCGCTCCCCCTACTGCTGAACGGGCTGGCTCGCACTCAAGCTTTGTCCGCGGCTGACATGTGGCTCCAGCGGCTGGGGCTTGCAGCACTGCGCGACCGCCAGCCCGGAGAGATGTCAGGTGGCCAAGCCCAGCGAGTTGCGATTGCCCGGGCGCTAGTGCACGCTCCCTCCGTGGTTTTCGCTGACGAACCCACTGGGGCACTTGACCAGGTAACCGGCGACGAAGTCATGCAGATCTTGACGGGCGCCGCTAAGGAAGCCGGGGCCAGCCTGCTCCTAGTCACTCACGACCCCAAGGTTGCTGCCTGGTGCGACCGCGTCGTTGAAATCCGCGACGCTCAAATCCATTCGGATCGCCCCGCTCACGGAGACGGGCAATGAAAAGCGCTTTAGCTCTGGCGCCTCGCCTAGCGCTGGCTCGCCTTAAGAGCCGCGATGGCGGTGCGCTCCTGGACCTTTACGCTGTTCTCGCGTTCACGGTCGCGACCATGCTGGCGCTAACTGTCGCAGGCGGGACTTCCATGTTCGTGCACTGGGACACCCACGGCAACCCAGGTTTGGTCCAGAACTTTGGCGAGTTCGCGGATCTCGCGGGCCCCGACTTCACCCGCATCTACGTCGTTTTTGCCGCAATCGCCTGCGCGATGGTAGTCGTCCCAATCCTGTCCTTGGGCGGCGCCGCAGCCCGGCTCGGAGCAAGGGGGCGGGGCACCCGTCTCGCTTCCCTCCGTCTCCTTGGCATGACCGGCTCCCAGGTCGTCGCCATGTCCGTTTTTGAGACAGTGGTTTTAGCCCTGGTTGGCATGGTCCTGGGCACGCTTCTTTGGCTTGCGTCCCTACCTTTATGGAGTCTGGTTAAGTTCCAAACAGTTCACCTTGACCCACATTTGATGCGTGGGCCTTGGTGGCTGTGGCTTGCAGTGTGGGGCGTCATGCTGGTCATGGCCGTCCTCTCCACGATCCTTGGGTTGCGCCGGGTCCGCATTTCCCCACTTGGCGTTGCAGCCAGGCAGGCTCCTCCATCCCTAAAGGTTTGGCGAGCCGTCATCTTCGGTGTTGCACTGTTTGCCACGGCTGCCATCACCTCTAGTCTCGGGGAGATCGCGCGCACCATCACCATGGGCATCCTTGTGGTGGCCGCGATGGTTGCGATGCTGATGCTGGTAATCAACCTGACGGGCCCGTGGGTGCTTCAGGTAGCTGCGAAGAGCCGCGTCAAAACAAACTCCGTTTCGTCTCTGCTTGCGGCCCGGCGAATCGCCAATGACCCGAAGGCTGCGTGGCGCGACGTTTCCGCACTTGCCCTAGTCGGCTTCATCGGAGCTTTTACCGCGATGATGCCTTCCAAGGGGCTCCTTGTTGACGGTGACATCCCGACAAAAACAGTGCTCACCGACCTCCGCACGGGAGTCCTAATCACCCTTGGAATCTCACTGGTTGTCGGAGCGGTCTCCACGCTCATTTCACAGTCATCCAACATCATTGACCGCGCGGAAGAAGCGCGAACCCTTGACCGCATCGGCACGCCACGTCCCACCTTTTCGAAGATGCGCCGAAAGCAAGTCCTGCTGCCACTCATCGTCACCCTGGGTGTGTCCGTGGCACTGGGTTTCCTGGTCGGCTCCCCATTCCTGGGCGTCGTTGAGCCTGCCGGCCCCGGACTTCTTGCAGTCGTCATCGCCGGCGGCATCGGGCTTTCCCTGCTGGCGTCCGAAGCCTGCCGCCCTGTCCTCAGCACCGTCCTTGGGCAGACGAAACGCCGCAACGACTAAAACCGACAGGAATGGCACGCGCCCTAGCAGGCTGCGGCCTCAGGCGTTTTCCCTGTCTAGGTCGGCCAGCAGCTGCTTGATGCCGCTACCCAGCGGCTTCACTTTGTATAGGTACTGGGCGCCGTCTTCTTCATCGACTATCTCCAAGTGCGACGTGAAGCCCGCTGGTGACAGTTGAACGTTCGCCTGGTCCCTGGGAATCTTATGGATGATTTCAAGATCTTTGAATGAGGCAAGAACCCCCAAGCGGTGCCGCCCCAGCAGGTAGAGATTGTCCTTGGTTAGCGCAAGCACAATGGAGGCCGCGGGTTCCGTCTTTTCCAGCCTGCGTTGCGCTAGGAGCATACCGACTCCCCCGCCACCAGCCGCCGCACCTGCCACCCCTGAGCCACTGAGTGAAGCGATCACACCACCCGCAGCGCCCACGGCTTCCCCGCCCAGCTCCCCTTCAGCTTGAGCCCTGGTGGTCCCCACCGGGAAAGCAATCGCCACGTCCTCAACGCTCTGTCCTACCGCCTTTTCAGCGCCCCGCAAAGCAGCCTTCTCATCTATCACTTCCTACCCCTTTCAAATCAACACGAAAATCAAACCAACACGAAAACTCGCGCGTGAACCTTCTTCGTTTTCCATTGTCTCAGCCAAAACACCAGCTGCGCCCCCTAAGGTAACAACACCAGGAACTATCGACTTGGTGGAGTGAGGTGGCGGTGGATACGCAAATGGGTCAAAAGACCGCGAAGACCATGAGGACCCAAAAGATGCCCAATTACTCCCTGCAGGCAGCAGAGCAAGTCGCAAACGACTTCCACGTCGACCCAAACACAGGCCTGAGCTTTAAAGTGGCATCTGACCGTCTTGAACAGTTCGGCCCTAACCAGCTCCGTGCCACCGGGCAAGAACCGGCTTGGCGCCGCTTTCTACGCCAGTTCGCAGACCCACTGGTGTACCTGCTGCTTGTTGCCATCGCGATCTCCACCTTCGCCTGGGTTTTGGAGGGCGCGGAGGGCGTCCCTATCGACGCCATCGTCATCCTGGTGATTGTCCTTGCAAACGCGGTCCTGGGGTTCGTCCAGGAGAACAAAGCCGCCGATGCTGTTGCAGCCCTTGCCACCATGACGGCTTCCCACGCGATTGTCCTTCGGGACGGGCGACTGACCGACGTCCCTGCAACTGACGGCGTCCCGGGGGACGTGTTGGTGTTGTCCGAGGGCGATACCGTCGCCGCTGACGCCCGCATCATCTCCGCCTCCGCCCTGCACATTCAAGAGTCCTCACTCACCGGCGAATCTGACGCCGTCTCCAAGGATGCCGAAACACTGAAAGCTCCAGCGCCACTTGGCGACCGCACGGACATGGTCTTCAAGGGAACAGCTGTCGTACGAGGCGTTGGCAGGGCAATAGTTGTCGGCACCGGCATGGACACCGAAGTCGGCAAAATCGCGACCTTGCTTGATGAAACCCAGCGGGCCCCGTCCCCTCTTCAAACCCAGATCGCAAAGATCTCCAAGGCGCTAGGCCTGGTTGTCATCTTGATCGCGATCGCAGTGATGGCTGTGGTTGCTCTGGTGAACGGGGTACATTCCCCGCAGGAAGCCGTCGACATCCTTCTGATGGGTGTCTCCCTGGCGGTGGCAGCGGTACCCGAGGGCCTTCCCGCGATCCTGTCCCTGGTCCTTGCCATCGGCGTTCAAGCGATGGCGAAACAGAGCGCGGTCATGAAGAACTTGGATTCGGTTGAAACCCTGGGTTCCGTTTCAGTCATCTGCTCCGACAAGACTGGGACTCTCACGAAGAATCAGATGACGCTACGCGAGATCGTCACTGCTAGTGGCACCACAAAGCTCTCCGGCACAGGCTACGACCCCACCGGCACCGCAACCGTCATCGCGAGAGCCACTCCAGCCAGTGGCGGGCCAACCGGCCAGGGAACCACCCAGCGGTCAGCGCTCCAAGAAGCCCATCTTGTGCTCACCGCCGGCGCCCTTGCAAACAATGCGCAACTTGATCAGGTCGGGGGCCATTGGGAGATCCAAGGCGACCCAACCGAGGCCGCGTTCCTGGTCGCACTTCCCAAACTTCAGACGCAACAAGCGGGCGAACAGGCCAGCCCAGAACAAGCCAGCCCCATCGCGGGCTTCACCCGATTAGCAGAGTCCCCCTTTGACTCCGATCGCAAACTCATGTCCGTCCTGGTCACCGATCACCCGGAAGCCGACAACCCAGAAACCGGTGAGAGCACAGAGACCAACGGAAGCACCGAAACCAACTCAGGCACAACAGTCTTCGTGAAGGGCGCCCCTGACGTCCTGTTGGGCCGTTGCGTAGCAGAACAGGTCGGCGATCAGGTTGTACCCCTGACGAACCACCGACGCGAAGCACTCCAAGAAGAGGTCACCGAGCTGAACAAGCAGGGCTACCGCACCCTTGGTGTTGCCTGGCGTGAAGGCACAGAACAGGACAGCGAAAAGTTTGGCGAGCACAGCGAAAAGGACCTGATCTTCGCCGGCATCGTGGGAATCATTGACCCCGCCCGCCAAGAAGCAACGGACGCTATCGCTGATGCTCACCGCGCCGGCATCGAAACAGTGATGATCACCGGCGACCACCCCGTGACCGCCGCCCGCATCGCGGGCGACCTGGGCATCATCAGAGAAGGCTCAAGCGCCGAAGCCCTGAAATCTCTGGTTCTCACTGGGACCCAGCTGGACCAGATGAGCCGCAAGGACTGCGTGAAGCAGTGAAGACCGCACGCGTTTACGCCCGCGTCTCTCCAGAGAACAAACTCCAGATTGTCGACGCCCTGCAGGCTGACCGCAAGATCGTTGCAATGACGGGCGACGGTGTCAACGACGCCCCAGCCGTAAAAGCAGCAGACATCGGCATCGCCATGGGCATTACCGGCACGGAAGTCACTAAAGAAGCTGCCGAGATGATCTTGGGCGATGACAACTACGCGACCATCGTCGTTGCGGTCGAGCGAGGCAGAGCTATCTTCGACAACATCAAGAAGTTCATCCGCTACCTGCTCAGCTCAAACATGGGCGAGGTCGCCACCGTCTTCCTGGGCGTTGTGCTCAGTGGAGTCATTGGCCTTGCGGACCCAGCGAACCCAGGCGCCGCAGTAGTTCCGCTACTTGCGACCCAGATTCTCTGGATCAACCTGGTCACCGACTCAGGACCCGCCCTAGCCATGGGGGTTGATCCTCAGATCGACGACGTCATGGCCAGGCCCCCGCGGGGCATCGACGACGTGATCGTCGACAAAGCGATGTGGGGGCGCATCATCAGCATTGGGCTGGTCATGGGGATCCTCAACGTCGCCGTCCTTGACGTGACCCTGCCCGGAGGATTGCTCAGCGGCATGGAACACCTGGTCCCGGTGGATCAGCAGCTGGACGTTGCCAGAACCACCATGTTCACGTCCCTTGTGTTCATGCAGCTTTTCAACGCCCTCAACAGCAGGTCAGAGACCGCGAGCGCCTTCA
>ERZ1031159.105-NODE-105-length-16782-cov-6.896574_pt1 | contig 16782 bp, 16 predicted proteins | sample MGYA00516706_ERZ1031159 | MGnify/ENA primary metagenome ERZ1031159 (study PRJEB33719, sample SAMN04262508) | wastewater metagenome | biome: rural village; feature: composting latrine chamber; material: composting feces with ash | place: El Salvador | collected... | reverse complement strand
CCCGCTTCTGGCGCGCGTCGTACCGAAGGGCAAACCGGTTCGGCTGCGGGTTGCGCCCGTAGCAAACATGATGCGCGCCCGAAGCGGGCCTTTTTTGTTCTGGGCGCGTGTCCAAGAGAGAGCGACCCAGACCAGTTTTGGGCTAGACGTAAGCAGCTTTGGGTCAGATGAAGATGATCTGGGCCCCTGCTGACAGTTCTATGAAGTCCGAAGCCGAAATGATGCCCTTCACCCCGGGGTGAAGCATCGGCTTCTTCACCTCCATCATGTCCGCAGAAAGCTTGCAGGCGTAGATGTTGGCGCCCATAGCCGACAGGTGGTCTAAGAACTCCGGAACCGTAGGGACGTCCTGCTCCGCCATCATCTTCTTCAGCATCTTGGTCCCGAAACGGGTCATGCCAGGAACCGTGGCGAACATCTGCGGGAACCCCATGGTCGCTGCCCCGCCCTTGAAACGTTCAAGCTGCGGCATGTGCATGGCGGTGTTGCCGGCGTAGTTGAACTTGAGGTCATCCATTGTGCGGACATCGATGATGTCGAGGCCCCAGAAGGTGAAGAAGAAGTCGACCTCGACCCCTTCCGCGAGCGCCGCGTTCCCCATGATCAAAGCAGGGTAGGCCATGTCCAAGTTCCCCTTGGAACAGATGAAGCTCATCTTGCGCGGGCCCGTGGTGACTGTCACGGTTGCGCCGTCTGCGCCATCCTGTGTTTCGGTCACGGTGATGTTGTCCCCGAAGTCGGGGATCAAGTTGCCATCCTCGTCGATTGGCATTTGTGGTCCTTTCAGAAAGTCTGGTGGTCGTTCAAGAAATGCTTGGGTTGGTTAGACGCAGGCGGTCGGTTTGCCGCGCCCAGCAATGTAGGCGAGCTTTTTCGCGGGCTTGCCGGGGAACAGGTTGAAGAGCTGTTTGATGTCGAACCCACCCTCTTGCTGCATCCTGCGCAGGGTCGGCGACTGGCCCTGTTTGATGGAGTCGTCGCGGACGAACTTGATCGCGCGCCAATGTTCGTCGGTCAGGTCGTCGATCCCGGCGTTCTTGGCCAGGACAACTGCGAGTTCCTCGTCCCAATCGTCAGGCTGAACCAGAAAACCTTCAGAGTCCACCTCGACAAGGCGTCCCAGGAAGTTGTTCGTTGGCATGTTGGTGACCTTTCGCTTAGTGGCCTTGTGAGGGTTGGTAGTTTTCGGGAATCTTCTTGCCATCCATGCTGAGGTCGGATGGGAACGGGAGCGGGCGGCCTGGCAGCAGCATGTCCCAGTAAACGAGTTCGAAGCCCATCTTTGCGGCGTGGTTGGCGTACGAGGTGCCGAGTAGCTTCAGTGCCGGGATCCCATAGATTTTGAACACGCCGGGCAGTGGTTCTTGGTCGTAGTTGAAGTCCAGCAGCAGAGCTTCGCCTCGCCCCGATTCAATGAAGCAGTTCGCGTGACCGTCGAAGCTGTGGGTGAGGGGTTCACCGTGGACTGCGGAGACAATGTTGGGGATCAGTGAGTCCATCTCGAAATGCGCGACAGAGCCAGCCTTCGAGGTTGGACAGTTGGTGGCGTCCCCCGCTGACCAGATGTTGGGGTCGTGGACGCTGCGTAGCGTGTGCTTGTCGACCTCGATGAACCCGGCGTCGTCCGAAAGCCCCGAGTCCTGGGCGACTTTTACACCGCGGTTCGGGGGAATCGTGACTAGCAAATCGAATGGGACCCTGCGGCCGTCGTAGCTGACGATTTCTTGAGCGTCGTTGTCGACGCTTTCAATCTGGAAGTCGGTGACGACTTCGATTCCGCGTTCGGCGAGCAGGTTCCCAAGGACCTCGGAAGCGACCGGTTTGGTGAAAGCCCCGTCCAGTGGAGTCACGAAGACAACGTCGACGGCGAAGCCCAAACCCTTCTTGCGCATGAAGTCCTGCGCGAGCAGTGCAAACTCAAGGGGTGCGACGGGACACTTGATCGGCATCTCGCAAATGTTGACGACTAGTCGGCCGCGTTTCATGCTTTCTAGCGCCGGTTTCAGCGCAACCGAACCCTCGTACGTGTAGAAGTCAAAGACTTTGTCATACCAGAGCTTCCCGTCTGACATCCCGGGGACTTGGTCGGGACGAGGGACAGTCCCAGTCGCGACGATCAACTGGTCGTAAGGGACACGTTCGCCCGACTCCAAGACCACGACTTGCTCGTCGCGATCGATCTGGACGATGTCTTCTTGGATGAAGTCGATGCCTTTAGGCAAGAACTTCTTCCGTGACTTTGTCACCCGCTTCGCCGGGACCATCCCGAAGGGGATGAACAGGAAGCCCGGCTGGTAGTGGTGGCGGTTATCTTTATCGATGACCGTGACTTTCCAGTCCTTCATCCGCTTTTGCTTGACGAGTTTGTTGGCTGCCATGGTGCCTGCGGTTCCGGCACCTAGAACGACGATGTTCTTCATGGGTCACTCTCCCAGTAGGTCTGTTCGCTGATTGTACCGGGTTTGGGAATACCCTGCGGGGTATGCGGCTTTGCTTTTACGCCAAGCTCACTGGCGTTTTACGCCCTCTCCCCCGTTCCTGTTTCGGGCGCGCACCCTCTGCGTTTCGGGCGCGTATCCACATCCCGGCATCTCGGTTCGGCTGCGGGTTACACCCGGAAAACAGTGTTATTTGAGGGTAAATGAGCCGCAACCCGCAGCCGAACCGAGATTGGTCTTTCGCGATGCGCGCCCGAAACGCAGAGGGGTGCGCGCCCGAAACACAGAGAGAGAGGGAGTTGGGGGCGCTAGGTGCGGGGTTCGTAGACGCTCCGAGTGGGCCTAGCCGGGTTCCCAACCGCAACCACACCCGCAGGGATGTCCCGAACCACGACAGAGCCGGCCCCGATGACGCTGTCCTTCCCGATCGTCACATCGGGCCCAACGATGACGCCGCCGCCAAGCCACACGTTGTCCTCGATGACAATCGGTTTCGCAGCCTCAAGCCGCGCCCTTCGCGGGTCGGGCTCAATCGGGTGGGTGGGCGTGAGCAGCTGAACGCTAGGACCTATCTGACAGTTGTCACCGATAGTGATCCTGGCGACGTCAAGCGCTGTGAGGTTGTAGTTGATGAAAACCCCAGCCCCTATAAAGATGTTCTCCCCATAGTCAACGTAAAGCGGGGGCTTCACAAAAGAGCCTTCGCCAAGCCCGCCTAGCAGCCTCCGAAGCGAGTCAACCGCGTTCTCATCGCCCGCAACCAAGCGCCGGTAATATTCGTCCGCGAGCCGGAACCCCTCCTGCGCGCGCCGAGCGCTCTCAGGGTCGTCAGCAATGTAGAGGTCGCCGGCAAGCATGCGCTCGCGATTCGTTCGGGGATCTCCCGCGAAATAGTCGATCATGAAGCATGATGCTACCGACACGCTGAAAGAAAATGATGCGATCAAGTCCCGTCCTTCTCTTAGACAGACCCCTGCTGGATGCTCTGCGCCACGACCTCACTGAAGCCGACTGGCGCGTGGGGACGGTTCAGTCGATGGTCTCCCCCGCCGCCAACCGCGCCCTGAGCGCTGATCAGCTGACTCCCGCCTCCGTAGAACTGGAAGGGAACAGCTCACCTGCCGCTCTCCTCACCAAGCTGTTCATCCTGGCGGAGGCACTGACGCCACAAGAATGCCAGGACGCGTTCCCCAGCCTGACCCCCGACGGTGCGGTGCAGCTTGGCCTCGTCCAAAGAACGGGCGAGGGGAACTTTTGCGCCCAAGTGGATCTTCGCCCTCACGCCGCAACTCTTCCGCTCGCTAGCGGCCGTTCGGTCGAGGAAAACTGGTGGGTCGCGTCCGACCTAGCCCAAGCACAGACAGGGGAGCCGCCGTCCGAGGACTACGTATTGGGCATCGCCTCCGCTTCCACCACGCTTCTGGGACTCACAGTCCGCAGGAAGGTGGAGAGTGCGCTGGACGTTGGTTGCGGAAGCGGGATCCTCGCCCTCTACCTCGCGACCCACGCGAGCAGGGTGGTTGCAACAGACGTTTCGGAGCGGGCCTGCATGTTCACCAGGTTCAACGCATACCTCAACCAAGTGGATATCGATGTTCGTCAGGGCTCGCTGTTTGAGCCGGTGCGGGAAGAGACCTTCGACCTGATCACCTCGAACCCACCTTTTGTGATCACCCCGCAGGCGGTGAGGGCGCGAACGAACCTGGAATACCGCGACGGGATGATGGAAAGAGACAGCCTGATCCCGCTGATCCTGCAGGAAGGCCTAGGGCACTTGGCGCCGGGCGGTACTTTGCAGATGCTGGCCAACTGGGAGGTGGGCGCCGAACCTTGGCAGGCACGACCGGAAGCGTGGGTTGAGCGCGCTTCTGCTCCTCTGCTTGAAGAGGGTCTGAGCGTCCGGGCGTGGGTCGTGCAGCGCGACCTTGTGGACGTGCCGACGTACGCAACCTGGTGGATGCGCGACGCTCACGGAGACGGCGCTGACCGCGACTCTTGGAACGCGGAGCTGCGCGAGTGGATCACCGACTTCGACGTGGTAGGAACCAAGCAGGTTGGCTTGGGTTCCATCAACGTTTCCGTGACGCAGGGCGCGGAAGGACTGGTAGTCGTCAGCGAGTACCTCCCGGAGGGTGCCGCCCCGGATGGGGAAGCGGCACTCACCGCCCTCACAAGCTTAGTGTTACCGAAGCAGTGGGCGTCCATCCCCTTGGAACGGGGCGAGGACGTGCGGGAAGTTCGTTACTACCGCCCCGGAGAACCCAACCCGGAGCTGATCGTGCTCACGCAGGGTCGGGCTGGAGGCCGCGAGCGGCAGGTAAGTTCAGCTGTTGCTGCCCTTGTCGGCGTCGCTGACGGAGAACTGAGCGCCGGACAGGTCATGCCGGCCATTGCTGCTTTGCTCGGTAAGGAGTCCGAAGAGATTGTTGCTGAGGTTCGCGCGGCACTTCCCGAACTGCTGCGCTCGGGAACGCTCAGGTTCACCGCGGAAGCTTGAAGTCGAAGAGAGTGCGAGGAATATTGGAGCGGGTGACGAGAATCGAACTCGCGCTGTCTGCTTGGGAAGCAGAAGTTCTACCATTGAACTACACCCGCATGTCCTTTGGACCTAAAAACTATATCAGCCCGCGGCGGGCAGGTCATCCCCAGGTCGCCGCCCGGTCATTGACTAAGAGCCTGCGTTGGACGCCCCGCAACACTCGGGAGATACAGGGAAGGACAAGGAGCGCCTTGAGTGCTTTAGCAGACCCCCACGATGGTGAGGCCGGTTTGCTCCGACCCGTGGTTGCAGCCGCGATCGTGGATTCGCTGAGGGAGCCAACCAAACTGCTTGCCGCGAGGCGCTCCTACCCGGAGAGGCTGAAGGGGTTCTATGAGCTTCCCGGTGGGAAGGTAGAGACCGGTGAGAGCCCCGAACTTGCGCTACTCCGGGAGATCCAAGAGGAACTTGGGGTGGGGCTGATCCTGGGACGGCCAGTCCCGGGGAGCACGGAACCTCTCCTGGAACCTGAAAAGACAGTCTGGGACTCTCCGGGATTCCGACCTTGGCGAATCCTGGAAGGTCGCGTGATGTGGGTGTGGATGGCAGAAGTCCGCTGCGGTGAACACCTGCGACCACTCGGGTCTCACAGTGAGCTAACTTGGGCCTCCCCTGCAGAGGCACTTGAGCTCCCCTGGCTTCCAACGAACCTCCCTATCGTCCAAAAAGTGGTGTCCGAAATGGGCAATAAACGTCAGCTGGAGGCAAACCTAGGTAGCGCTAATCACCGATGCCGCCTAGGCTCGGTACGGAAAACACCGTGAAGCGGACAAGACTGCTGAAAAACCAAGGAGCCTCATGAGCACCGTTGATCTCAAAGTAGACGATTTCGAGAAGACCATTACCGACAACCCGATCGTTCTGGTCGACTTCTGGGCTGCCTGGTGCGGACCTTGCCGCCAGTTTGCACCTGTCTACGACAAGCTGTCAGATGAGAACCCCGACATCGTTTTCGGCAAGGTGGACACGGATGCGGAGACTGAACTGGCCGCGATGGCCCAGATCACCTCTATCCCCACCCTCATGGCTTTCCGCGATGGGATCGCGATCTTCCGCCAGGCCGGCGCTCTTCCTGCCCCAGCACTTGCCGACCTGATCGCGCAGATCCGCGCCGTTGACATGGATGACGTCCGCGCGCAGATCGCAGCTCAGGAAGTGGCCGAGGCGGACGTGGCGACCGACGTTGCCGACGCTGAAGCGGACACGACAGAAGCCAAGTAGTCCTAGAAACTTGAGAGGGCGGTGGAACTAAAGGTTCCGCCGCCCTTCTAATGCCCGGCCTAGAGTGATTTCGTCGGCGTACTCCAAGTCGCCACCGACGGGAAGACCCGACGCTAGGCGCGTTGTGGACACGCCCATTGGAGAGACTGTGCGTGCGATGTAGCTGGCGGTGGCCTCGCCTTCCACCGTTGGGTTTGTCGCCAGGATGACCTCTGTAACTTCCCCGTCCGCGAGTCGCGCGAAAAGTTCGCGCATACGCAGCTGGTCTGCACCCACCCCTGCCAGAGGGTCGATGACACCGCCCAGCACATGGTAAAGCCCGCGGAACACCCGGGTGCTCTCAATGGCGTTGATGTCTTTCGCTTCTTCAACCACGCACAGGATGTTTTGTTCACGCCTGGGGTCGTCACAGATCCTGCAGGTTTCGCTTTCTGTCACGTTGCCGCAGATTGAGCAGAAATGAACATCGCTCTTCACCTTTTGGATCGCTTTCACTAGCCGACCGATGCTTTCTGCTTCTTCGTTGAGGATAAAGAAAGCGAGGCGCTGCGCGCTTTTAGGCCCGATCCCAGGGAGCGCCCCTAGTTCGTCAATCAGGTCTTGGATAGCGCCGTCGAAGCTACTCATTCTTCACTGCTCACTCTCAGCTGGGCTCCTCAATGGTGTGCTCCACTACCTGTCCGCCGATGATGTCAAGAACTCTGTCAACCGGGAGCATGGACGCGTACTTGGCGTCAGCGCTATCGTCAGCACCAACCTCCGGCTCAGTCGGCTCCTGGGAGTCCCGCGCGCTGTGAAAACTAACCGAGTGCTGTGGCTCCACCGGAGTTTCGGGCTCTGCGGGCTCTTGAGATTCCGTGACCGGAGGGGCGGGGCTCAGGCCTTGGAAATCGTCAACTGGCGATCCGTCGTCAACGAAATCGTCGCCTGCCGGGGGTTCTTGCGGGGGTTCGTCGTAGTCCGCTACGAGCTCCGGCTTCGGTTCCTGCTGAGGACCAGGTGCGGCTCGCTCGCGAGGCTCGGATTCCGCGGGCACCGGAGCGTGACCAGCTGCAGCAACTGGGTCAGGTTTGGGAACTGGGGCGGGCTCCTGAGCGCCCGCAAGCTCTTGCTCGGTCCCAACGCGAGCCTTCAGCCGGGTGCCGAAAATACCTGAAAGGACCTGACCAAGCGCTAGTTCCCCGGAGTTTTTTCGGAATCGCTCTGCGTTCTCTTGGCCCTCAAACTGGAAGGTGACTAAGCCGTTCTTTGAATAGACGTGGCGTGTGCTCAAGATTAGCGCTGACAGTGCCCGGCTGCGAGTGTCCAGGCCCTTCCTGATGGCGTTCCATTGCGCCCGCACCTGGTCGATTGTCGGCCCACTGTCCGCGACGGCGCCTGTGGCGTCGGTTGGGTGGGGTTCGGCCGGCTGTGCAAGCTGGCTCGCAGCATTTGGAGCGGGCGTCTGGGCCTGCACCCTGGGCGGTTCTGGCGCGGCCTGTCGCTCCGGTTCCGCGGGGGCCAGCCGGGTTGGTTCGGGTGCAGCGGCTCTAGACACCTGCGGAGTAGCCGCTGGTTCGGCTGGCGCTACAGGGACTGCTACCGGACCCGTCGGGACCCCTCCGTGAGAGAGGAGTCGCGCAAGCAGCAGCTCCAGTTGGAGACGAGGTGAGGTAGCCCCCGTCATGGAACGTAAGGCCTGCTCAACCGTGTCCGCACTAGCTGAAAGCCGGTGGATTCCCCAGGCGTCAGCCTGGGAGAGCATACTGGCGAGCTGGTCCGCCGGGACGCCTTCAAGCACGTCCGCGGCGCTCTCCCGTCCCGCTACCAAACAAACGATTAGGTCGCGGAACCTCTGTAGAAGATCCTCGACAAAACGGCGCGGTTCGTGGCCCGCTTCCACGATCTCTTCAACAACTGCGAACGTTGCGGCGCCGTCCCCTACCCCTAAAGCTTCGACTGCGCGGTCCAACAGGGCGGAGTCTGTGAACCCCAGCAGCCGGGTCGCTTGGTCAAGAGTGACGCGGTCACCTGACCCAGCAATGAGCTGGTCCAGCACAGAAAGTGAGTCACGCACAGAGCCCCCACCGGCGCGAACAACCAGAGAGAGCACCGGCTCATCAACCGCTACGCCTTCACGCTCACAAATGTCCTTCAGGAAGGGGACTAACACGTTGGGTGGGACCAGTCGGAATGGATAGTGGTGTGTGCGGGAACGGATAGTAGTTATGACTTTTTCAGGCTCGGTTGTGGCGAAGATGAACTTGACGTGGTCCGGGGGTTCTTCCACCAGTTTCAGCAGCGCGTTAAAGCCGTGCGAGGTGACCATGTGAGCTTCGTCCAGGATGAAGATCCGGTAGCGGTCCCGAACCGGAGCAAACTCAGCCCGCTCCCTCAGATTTCTTGCGTCTTCGACACCACTGTTTGAGGCCGCATCGATCTCCATGACGTCGAGCGATCCAGGCCCACCGGACGCCAGTTCAACGCAGGATTCGCATTTGCCACAAGGTGTTGGGGTAGGCCCTTCCGCGCAGTTGAGGCTACGCGCAAGGATCCGCGCAGACGTTGTTTTGCCGCAGCCTCGAGGACCCGAGAATAAGAAGGCGTGGGCGACGCGAGAAGTCTCAAGGGCGCGCTGCAACGCTTCGGTGACGTGTTCTTGCCCGATCACGTCACTGAACGTGTCCGGGCGGTACTTGCGATAAAGAGCTGTCGTCACACCTTGACCTTAGAACAAGCCTCCGCGAAAAAGCCCCGCCAATCCAGCGCGAGCCGCTACGGAGCGCAGGCGCGAAATGGTCCCCCGCGCACCCAACAGAGCGCCCATATCCTTGCTGCCTTCCGGCCCTGGGGAGGTTCAGGGGGTGCTGTCGCACGGGGGACCGCCCCTTATTCTACACGTGAACCCCGCTCTTCCATAGGGGGGAGATTAGTGAAACCATTGGTTCATGACACAGATTACTTTGAGTGGACAGCCCGTAAACACCGTTGGCGAACTCCCTTCAGTGGGCTCAAAGGCCCCTGACTTCACGCTCGTCCAGCAGGACCTTTCGGAGATCTCTAAGGATGACATCCCAGACGGCAAGATCATCCTCAATATCTTCCCGTCGGTGGACACCGGCGTTTGCGCCATGTCAGTTCGACGCTTCAACCAGCTCGCCGCGGACCTAGACAACACGACCGTTGTCTGCGTTTCAAAGGACCTCCCGTTCGCATTCGAACGTTTCTGCGGAGCTGAAGGGATTGACGGGGTTGTCACCGCGTCGGCTTTCCGCTCCAACTTCGGGGATAACTACGGTGTCGAAATGAAGGACGGAGCGCTGGCAGGCTTGCTTTCGCGTTCGGTTGTTGTCATCGACCAAGACGGCAAGGTCGCCTACACGCAGCAGGTACCAGAGATCAAACAGGAGCCTGACTATGACGCAGCACTCGCTGCGGTCGAAGCTTTGGACGCCTGAGTTGAACTGGACGAATCCCACACCCAGCTGCTAGCCCGTCCTGTCGCGGCGCGCTAAGATTGAGCGCGTCCTACCGAGCACTTGTGCTTGGAGAGACACCGGAGGATTCGCATAGTGGCCTAGTGCGCACGCTTGGAAAGCGTGTTGGGTGCAAGCCCTCGGGGGTTCGAATCCCCCATCCTCCGCGATTTAACCCCGGCAACCCAATGGCTACCGGGGTTTTTGTTGCAATCACGCGGGTTTAGAGCACGTCTCCCTGGCTGATCCCCGCCTCTCTGATGCTGCGGAGTTCCCCGGCAATCGAGATAAGTGCCTGGATTTCAGCTGCGGCGAAAAGCTGTTCGACCGTAGGGTTGTCGCCAATCTGCTGGATGGCGGCGTCGAGATCTGCCGCAGCACGGTCCATCCGATCTTCGTCAGGCCCGAAATAGCCTGCCGCCATGCGGGGCGACACTGGGCGTTCTTCTTCCACCCGCTCAGGCACGGGCTGGGCTTCTGGCTGAGGTTGCTCCTGGAATTGCTGAGGTCCGGGCACGTCGTTCATCTCCTGCATCGGTATCGGGCTGCTCACTATGACTCCTTATGAGTTCGCTCCTTATGGTGGCTCAAGTCACCAGCTTAGCTGCCCTATTCGACAAACTGCGTCTCGATCAGGGACTCCCCAAAAGACTTCCGCGGATTCCAAGGGAAATAGCGCATAATCAAAATAGCCAAAGAACCCCAGTCTTCACCTTCAAGGAGCTAAAGATGGCCATTAGGACAATCCAAATCGCAACCGACAGTTTTGATGGAAAGGACCTCCCGGAATGGGAGACGGTCACCTTGTCACTTAACAAGGATGCATGGGAGCTTCACCTGAGTGAGGAGAACTTCAACAAACTTGTAGAAACGCTGCAGCCCTTCGTACAGAACGAACCCAAGAAAGCCGTTTCTGCCGTGCATGGAGCCCAGCCTCAGAGCAGACCCGGCGGACGGAGAGCATCAAAGACAAACGCACAGAACCGTGCAGCCATCGCAACCTTCGTCGAAGAACATGGCCTGGGCCACGTGGGGCCCCGCGGGCGCATCAGGCAGGACTTCGTAGATGCCTGGGTTGAAGCGGGCAGCCCCGGCAGCGTCAGCTAGCAGCGCAACCCTACTTCTGGCAGGCCTCCAGCAACTCCATGCAGGAATCGTTAAAGGCCTCAGTGGCGTCAAGGGCCTCTTCGAACCCAACTGTTGTGTCGCCCTCAACGTGGTCCTCCTATCGAAGTCCACACTGATGACGCCTAGCTCATAGGTCTTGAGCGCCAGAGCGCGGAACTCCGGGGAGCACGCCGGTGTGCCTCACCCAGGACCGACCGGTTTGTTAAGAAGTGTCCAACCGCCGGACTTCCCGCGCGCAGTTTTGTTGGAGCATCCCAACTGGTGGCCACGCGCTTTCGAACCGCGCGGCACGGGCGTTGGGGGCACGATAATCACGGTTCGGTAACAGGCGTTGATTGCGCAAACATTTCAATGTAGCGTCGGCATCACAGCCCTACTAAGGCGCTGCAAACAAGGAACCATGCGTCCACATTAGAGGAGAGCAAACTTGTCCAACTCACGAAAGTCCTTCCGCAAGGTCGCTTTTGCGACCATGGCGGCCGCGTCCATGGTTGCTCTTGCAGCCTGTAGCGGTGGCACCAAGGACGCCGCGACCGAAGAAGAGTCCGGCGAAGAGAACAAGCCCGAAGAAGCCACCAGCGAGCCCGTAACCATCGAATACATGCACCGTCTCCCTGACGGCGAAGGCATGACCTCGGTTGAGGACATTGTCGCGGTGTGGAACGACGAACACCCAGACATCCAGGTCAAGACCGTTAAGTTTGACGGCGCAGCTTCCGACATGATCATGAAGCTTGAGACCGACATCAAAGCCGGCGAAGGCCCCTGCTTGGCGCAGACCGGCTACGCCGAAGTCCCCGAACTGTTCGTGAAGGACCTGTTCGAAGACGTCACTGAAGAAGCCAAGAAGTACGAAGATCACTTCTCTTCCGGCGCGTTCGCAATGATGCGCGTTGGCGAAACCATCGTTGGCCTGCCGCAGGACGTTGGCCCGCTGGTCTACTTCTACAACGAAGCTGAGTTCGAAGCCCTTGGCATCGAAGCCCCCAAGCACATTGACGACCTGACCGCTGCGTCTGAGAAGGCTGCTGAAGCTGGCAAGTACCTCACCGCGTTCACACCGGACGAAGCAACCTACTGGCTGTCCGCCCAGGCTGCTGCTGCTGGCGACGAATGGTTCAAGGCTGAAAACGACGAATGGGTCGTTGACACCGTTGGTAAGGGCTCCGAGGTCGTTGCCGAGTTCTGGCAGAACCTGCTGGACAAGGACCTGACGCTGGTTGAACAGCGCTGGGGCGACGGCTTCGAAGCTGCACTTGTTGACGGCTCCCTCATCGGCCACATTGGCGCAGCATGGGAAACCGGCTTCCTGCTTGACGGCCTTGACGGCACCGACGCAGAAGGTCAGTGGCGCGTTGCTCTGCTGCCCGAGTACGGCGCAGGCAAGATGTCCGGCCCGGACGGTGGTTCAGGCGTTTCAGTCATGAAGGGCTGCGAATACCCAGTACAGGCCATGGAGTTCAACGACTGGTTCAACACCCAGATCGAACCCCTCACCAGCCAGGGCCTGGTTGTTGCCGCGAAGGGCGACCCCCAGACATCCGAGAAGGCTCTTGCACAGTTCGGTGGCCAGGACGTTGCCAAGGTTCTCGCTGAGGCGACCGAATCGCTGAACCCGAAGTTCGTCTACATGCCTGGCTTCTCTGCCCTGTCCGCGATGACAGCAACCGCTGACAACGCAGCAGCTGGCTCCACCCCCGTCTTCTCCATCTTTGAGACGGCACAGAGCACGGCAGTTGAAACACTGACCAACCTTGGTCTCCCGGTTGCCGAATAGCACCGGACAATAGTTAGCGTGCGGCCCGGTAGGGAAACCTGCCGGGCCGCTTGCACAACAAGGGGTGAGCAATGACGCAGGCAGTGGCCGTGGTCGGCAAAGCGCCCAAAGAAAGGCGCGCTTCGGCTTGGAGCCGTAAGCAAAAACTAGTGGGTTGGGGATTCCTGGCCCCGTTCTTCTTAGCTTTTATTCTGGTCTTCCTAGTCCCAGTGATCGTCTCTATAAAGAGTGCACTGTTCTCTCAGGTCCCTAAAGGCGAGGGCCTTTACGGAGGCGGTGGGACGGTCGACACGTTTGTGGGACTAGACAACCTTTCCGCAGCCGCGCAGAACCCTGTTTTCTGGCAGGGCGTTGGGCGAGTAATGCTCTTCGGCGCAATCCAAATCCCGGTCATGATCGGTGGAGCGCTCCTGCTGGCGCTGCTCCTGGACTCAATGCTGGTGAAGCGAGTTGCGTTTTTCCGACTCGGTTACTTCCTGCCCTACGCCATCCCCGGTATCATCGCCGCGATGGTGTGGGTGTATATGTACACCCCGCAGATTTCGCCGTTCCAAGGTATTCTCCCTGCGGGCACTAACCTGATGGCTCCAAACATCATCTTGTTCTCAATGGCGAACATGACGACTTGGACCTACATGGGCTACAACATGCTCATCTTCCTGGCCGCGCTCCAGGCGATCCCTCACGACCTTTACGAGGCCGCGCGGATTGACGGCGCAAGCGGTTGGCAGGTCGCCACAAAGATCAAGATCCCCTTGGTCCGCGGGGCAGCGCTCCTTGCCGTTCTTTTGTCAATCATCGGCACGATTCAACTGTTCAATGAGCCAACGGTCATGAAGACCATGAACCCGTGGATGGGTGACGCCTACACACCAATGATGATGGCTTACAACTCGCTACTTGGGCAGGTCACTCCGTCGGGCAGCGGACCTGCCAACGCGATCTCACTACTCATGGCTGTCATCGCAGGCGCTCTCGCCGCGATCTACGCGCTGGTTCAGCGTAAGGGAGGCGACCTGGTATGACCACTGCAACTACACTCGCGGGCACGCTTAAAGAAGAAGCATTGGAGTCGGCGCCTTCTCGAAAGAAGCGTTCAAAAGCACCCAAGGGCGGGACTAGCGCACAGCCTTCAAAGGCGGCTCGCGTGCTTGGTGTCACCCTAGCGATCGTCGCGCTGGTGTACTTCCTGGCTCCGGTTTGGTGGCTGATTGTCTCTTCCACGAAGAGCAACACCGCCATGGTCACCCACCCCGGGTTCTGGTTTTCAGGGGACTCCCTTGGCGCAAACTACGACAGCCTTATGGCTTGGACGCAGGGACTGTTCTGGCGCTGGGTAGGAAACTCACTCCTATACTCAACGGCTGCGGGCGCAATCGGAACTCTCCTTTCCGTCATGGCCGGCTACTCACTGGCAAAGTTCAACATCCCCGGCAAGAAGATCGTCATGGCCCTGGTCATGAGCGGGCTCCTGCTCCCGATTGCTCTGCTGACGGTTCCCCTCTACCTGGAGTTCCACGCTCTCGGCTTGGTGAACACCATCTGGGCGATCATCATCCCCTCAATGGTCTCCCCATTCGGGGTGTTCTTGGGGATGGTCTACGCAGGTTCCTCGGTGCCTACGGAGCTGTTGGAAGCTGCGCGGATCGACGGGGCAGGCGAGGCCCGGATCTTCTTCACGATCGTTCTACGCCTGCTTGCACCCCCGATGGTGACCATCTTCCTGTTCATCTTCGTGGCTACCTGGAACAACTTCCTTCTCCCGTTGCTGATGATCAGTTCGCCTGAACTGAAGCCCGTCACGCTGGGCCTCTACGGCATGATGAGCTACTTCTCCCCCGACAAGGGAGCAGTCATGCTCGGGGCTCTGATGGGTGTCATCCCGCTGATCATCTTGTTCTTTGCCCTGCAGCGTTTCTGGCAGTCGGGACTGGCCGCAGGATCGGTCAAGGGATAGTGGCTGCGGAATCCGGCAGGGGGCGACAGCCAAGCCAGGCCGACGTCGCCCGCGCAGCCGGGGTGTCAGCACAGACGGTATCTCGAGTCGTCTCTGGGCATCCCAATGTCCGCCCAGAGACGGCTCGCCGAGTCCGTCAAGCAATGGAGGAGCTGCGCTACCGCCTGAACTCGAGCGCTTCGGCCCTTGCGACCGCACGCACGCGCGTTATCGGAGTGATCAACGTTGCGACGAACAATTACTCAACCGGGGCGGTCGCCCTGGGAATTGAGGCAGCGGCGGCGGCCGAGGGGTACACGGTCACCACGGCGACTGTCCCCGAACACGCAACGCGCGACGACTACCTGGCCGTCTTCGACCGCCTGGAACGCCAGGGAGCTGAAGGGATCATTTTGGCGGCGCCCATTACGTTCGAGGATGATGCGCTCCGCCTGCGCATGGAACGCACCCCTACTGCTTACTCAGACCATTCGGGGGCCCCAGATGAGCGCATGGTCCCAAACCAACGCGAGATGGGCCGTCTAGCTACAGAGCACCTGCTGAGCCTGGGCCACAAGACGGTCTGGCATATCTCCGGAAACCCGGCATGGCCGGAGGCTCAAGAGCGGGAGAAGGGGTGGGAAAACGCGTTACAGGAGAAGGGCATTGTCCCACCTCCCGTTTTCCCTGGAGACTGGACGCCGGAATCCGGCTACCGTGCCGGAAAGACGCTCGCTAGCATCCCCGGGGTTACCGCGGTCTTTGTCTCCAGTGACGAAATGGCTTTTGGGCTCCTGAAGGCTCTCAATGAGTCCGGGCTTTCTGTCCCCGAAGACGTGTCTGTTGTAGGGGTGGACGACATTGCCCTTGCCGAATACGCGACCCCTCCCCTAACCACCGTCCGTCAGCCTTTCGCCGCGCTGGGACGCACAACCGCCGCAAGGCTTATCGACCAGATCGAACAGCGGGAGCCGCAGAGCACGCCGCCGGTTGAGGCAGAGCTGGTCATTCGTTCTTCAACCGGCGCGCGAACTAAGTCGAGTCCGGCCGCACCGAAGCTACCTTCGCGTTAGTTTGAAGGAGTAACCGACGCCAACGGCTGAGGAGTAGACGGTGGCGTTCGCGCCCGTCGCTCTTCCGGCGCCAACAGCGCCGGCCCAGGTGAACGTCACTGTGGTTTCCAAACCTGTGGAAGTGTCCGTGGAGGTGAAGACACCTGTAGTCGGGTTCAGGGGTCCCGTCATGGTCCCAACCGACGGGTCAGCGGGGGTGATAGTCATTGTGGTGCCCTGCAGTGTCACCTGGGCCGTCGTTGAGTCCGTGAACCCGTCCGGCCAGCTAATGGTCATGTCGTAGGACCCTGAATAGGCGTCCTGCACGGGCTGTTCTGGGACCACAATGACGATCTGGGAACCCGCCTCAATCTTCCCGTCCCGAACGGCCTCGTTGACGGCGGCGATGACCTCTTTCATCTGCTCTTCAGACAAGGAATCGAAGGGGCTGTAGTCAGCTGCAGCATCGAGTCCCAGCTCCGAGAGCTTCTGGCGCATCTCCTGGTCCGATCCAGCCGGGGGCACCATGGTCGCGTCAACGACCTTTTCGCCCTCTTGGGGCCCGTCCGTAATGTCAACGTTCACCATGGATCCAGACACGGCTCCAGACGCAACGTCCCCGATCGCGGTAGCAACACTGATCTTGTCCGGCGCGGGAAGCGACAGAACCAAGGCGGTTGCGGAAACCATCTTCTGGCCCTCTTCAATCCCTGCGTAAATCTTCCCGTCCATCCCCTGGACAACGGCGGCCCCGCCCTTCACGATTTCTAGGAGCATGTCGCCGCCTTGAACACAAAGCGCTACCCCAGCAATGCCAGCAAGCACCGGACCAGCCGTGACCAGAGTGGTCCATGTAGCCGTCATGCCAGCACCGATCAACAACACCTTTAGACCACTCTTAGCGCCCTCCACCAGCCGCCAAAGACTCTCAGACTTTTGAACGGCGCTTTGCGTTTTGCCACGAACTATCCCTTTCGACTCTTCTAGCCTCCGCTGGATCATCTTCACGTCGGTGTTCATCATGGTCGCCAAAGTCCCCATCTTGTTACCAATGGGGGCCTTATCGAACTCGCGGCTAAAAGAATCAGCCCACCACTCAGCATCAGAAGCAGCGGGACGAGGAGAAGTTGGCACCGAAGCAGAGACGTGAGCGGCGGAAGAGGCAGCAAACCCATCGACAAGCGGTGCAGCCAAATCAGAAACAACCCGCTCTGCCGAGGTAGCAGTCGCCCAACC
>ERZ1031159.104-NODE-104-length-16878-cov-7.887119_pt1 | contig 16878 bp, 11 predicted proteins | sample MGYA00516706_ERZ1031159 | MGnify/ENA primary metagenome ERZ1031159 (study PRJEB33719, sample SAMN04262508) | wastewater metagenome | biome: rural village; feature: composting latrine chamber; material: composting feces with ash | place: El Salvador | collected... | reverse complement strand
GCGGCGCCAAGCCCAATGCCATTGATCTTTATGTGGCCAAAGGCCATCCCTATTCCGATCAGGAGGAAAAGAAGCAGAATGGGGTTGGCAGCAAGGAGTTCGAAGACGCCAGTCACCGATAATCACCTTTGTGTTGGGGAATCTATTCATTTCTTGCATCGCCCGAACGGGACGCAAGACACCGAATCAATACTACCCCCGGGCTACACGGACTCGGGTGTGCGTTAGGTCCGAGGTTCCCAGACCAAAGGGCCCAGACTCAAAGTGTGAGACACAAAGCATAGCCACGGCCCCAGCCGTAACATGGGGCCATGTCGAAAATGCAGGACGCCGTTTGGTTCGCACCCGTGGTCGTTGTACCTGGGCGTGCGATTCCTGCTGTCTGACAGGTGGGTCGCACGCCATAATCCCCGCGCATCAAGAGCGAGGGGTTTTTTGTTGCAGACAACCGCTCACGAACGGAGATTCGGGCAGTGACAGAAACAACGCGAATGACGGGCGCGGAAGCCATCGTCAGATCCCTAGAAGAGATTGGTGTGACCGACGTCTTCGGCATGCCTGGCGGAGCGATCCTTCCCACTTACGACCCCCTGATGGACTCAAAGATTAGGCACATCCTGGTCCGCCATGAACAAGGCGCAGGTCACGCTGCCGAGGGCTACGCCATTTCCACAGGCAAGGTTGGTTGCGCCATCGTTACATCGGGGCCGGCCGCTTTGAACACCATGACGGCCCTAGCAGATGCCAACTTGGACTCGGTTCCCATCGTGGTTATCACGGGCCAGGTGGGGGCCAGCCTGATTGGCACGGACGCTTTCCAAGAGGCCGACGTCCTGGGCGCATCAATGCCCGTCACAAAGCACTCGTTCCTAGTGACGCATGCCCAGGAGATTCCAGCTCGCATCTATGAGGCGTTCCAGATCGCCTCAAGTGGGCGCCCCGGTCCCGTTTTAGTTGACATCACGAAGAGCGCTCAGCAAGACGAGATTGACTTTAGTTGGCCTCCCGAAACTGATATTCCCGGATACCGAGTGCCGACCAAGCCTTCAAAGAAGCAGATTGTGATTGCCGCCAAGGCCATTGCGGAAGCGCAGGCTCCCGTTCTGTATGTCGGCGGCGGTGTGGTCCGCGGTGGGGCCTCGGAGCAGGTTGCGAAGATAGTCGAACTGACCGATGCGCCAGTGGTCACCACGCTCACTGCTCGCGGTGCATTCCCCGATTCGGACCCCCACAACTTGGGGATGCCCGGGATGCACGGAACCGTGGCAGCGGTTGGGGCACTGCAACGGGCGGATCTACTGATCACGCTCGGTGCGCGTTTTGACGATCGGGTAACAGGACAGAAGGACACGTTCGCCCCTCGTGCCAAAGTCATTCATGTTGACATCGACGCGGCCGAGATCTCTAAGAACCGTTATGCGGACATCCCCATCGTGGGAAACCTGAAGCCAGTCCTCGAACTCCTAAACGAGGAGCTTGAGACGACGCTAACCGGGGACCGTGCGGAAGAACTTGCAGGTTGGTGGCGTTACCTCAACCGCCTCCGGGAGTCATATCCCCTGGGGTGGGCGGAACCAACCGATGGCATGTTGGCTCCCCAGTACGTCTTGACCAGGATCTCAGCGCTTTCAGGTCCCGATGCCTTCTACGCAACGGGAGTTGGCCAGCACCAGATGTGGTCTGCGCAGTTCCTGGATCTGGAAAAGCCTCGCCACTTCATTTCCTCTTCTGGTTTAGGAACCATGGGCTTTGGGATCCCTGCGGGAATGGGCGCACAGGTAGGTAACCCAGACTCCGTAGTTTGGGTCATTGATGGTGACGGCTCCTTCCAGATGACGAACCAGGAACTCGCCACCTGCGTCATGAATGACATTCCGATCAAAATCGCGTTGATCAACAACCGCGTTTTGGGCATGGTGCGCCAGTGGCAAAACCTGTTCTATGACCAGCGTTATTCGCACACTGACCTTGCTCGGGGTGATGAGGAGCAGGTGCCAAACTTTGCGAAGCTGGCGGAGGCTTACTCCATCCCCTCGCGCGTGGTGAAAACCGAAGATGAAGTTGATGCGGCCATCGAGTGGGCGCTGTCGATCAACGACCGTCCAGTGTTCATTGATTTCCGCGTGGCAAAGGACGCGATGGTGTGGCCGATGGTGGCTGCCGGTGTTTCTAACGACGACATTCGCTATGCGCGAGGGCTTGCGCCAACCTGGGATGAGGATGAGTGACCGTGGCTGAAAACCTACACACACTGAGTGTTCTAGTTGAAAACAAGCCGGGTGTTTTGACTCGCGTTGCCGGGTTGTTTGCTCGTCGTGACTTCAATATCAAGTCGCTCGCGGTGGGGGAGACTGAGCGCGCTGACATCTCCCGTATGACCATCATCGTTGACGCAGACCTGGGCCCATTGGAGCAGGTGACGAAACACCTCAACAAACTTGTGAACGTATTGAAGGTAGTTGAGTTACCAGCCGATGCGAGCGTGGAGCGCCGCCTTCTCCTACTGAAGGTCCGTGCCGACGACCAGACCCGCACTGCTGTTCTTCAGATCGTTGACCTGTTCCGCGCGCATGTGGTTCATGTCGGCTCCGACTCGGTGATCATTGAATCCGTGGGTTCCAAGTCCAAGTTGGAGGCCCTGGTCGAGTCTTTGGAACCCTATGGGGTTCGCGAAGTAGTTCAATCCGGAGCCGTCGCCATTGGGCGCAGTTCCCGTTCCCTAACTGATCAGTTCAAGGAGAAGTAAATCGTGGCAGAAATGTTCTATGAGAACGACGCTGACCTTTCCCTCATCCAGTCCAAGAAGGTAGCCATTATTGGTTATGGCTCTCAGGGACACGCTCACGCGCTGAACCTGAAGGATTCGGGCGTTGATGTGGTCGTTGGTCTGCGTGCGGGGTCTACGTCGTGGAAGAAGGCCGAAGACGCAGGTCTTGAAGTTGCCGAAGTAGCCGATGCAGTGGCCCAGGGTGATGTCGTCATGATCCTGGTTCCCGACCAGCACCAGCGCCATGTTTACGCCGAGCAGATTGCGCCCAACCTGAAGCCAGGTGCCGCGCTGTTCTTCGCTCACGGTTTCAACATCCGCTTTGGCTACATCGATCCGGACCGCACCCACGACATCTGCATGGTTGCCCCCAAGGGCCCGGGCCACAAGGTTCGTGAAACCTACCTTGAGGGCAAGGGCATTCCCGCCATCGTGGCAGTGGAGCAGGATGCAAGTGGCGAAGCTTGGCCGCTGGCGCTGTCATATGCTCGGGCGATTGGGTGTGCCCGTGCAGGTCTGATCAAAACCACCTTCACTGAAGAAACAGAAACCGATTTGTTCGGTGAGCAGGCCGTTCTGTGCGGCGGCGTTTCCTCGCTGATCCAAAAGGGATTCGAAGTTCTCACAGAAGCTGGTTACCAGCCAGAAATCGCTTACTTCGAAGTGCTTCACGAACTGAAGCTCATCGTTGATTTGATTTACGAGGGCGGAATCACGAAGCAACGCTGGTCTGTCTCCGACACTGCGGAATACGGTGACTACGTCTCTGGGCCGCGCGTTATTGATGATGCTGTGAAGGAGTCGATGAAGGAAGTCCTCGCCGACATCCAGAGCGGCGCATTCGCGGAACGTTTCATTGCGGACCAGGATCAGGGTGCGCTGGAGTTCAAGGCGCTACGCACCGAAGGTGAATCACACCCGATTGAGGCGACAGGGAAGTCCCTGCGCAAGAACTTTGGGTGGACCCAGAAGGAATCTGACTACGTGGATGGCTCAGCGGCTCGCTGATTGCGTTTATGGGCGGGGCTTCGGCCCCGCCCTTTCCATCCTTGTGTGCTTGATTCATTTACCGGTTGTAGGCGAAGGAGAAGCGTGGCAGACCTGACGATTGCGGTAATCCCTGGTGACGGGATTGGCCCGGAAGTAACAGCGCAGGCCGTGCGCGTCCTTGAAAAGGTGATGGCTGATTCGGGTGTGACTCTTGACCTGGTCTTCTTCGATTTGGGGGCAGACCGCTACCTGGATTCCGGCCACATCCTGGATGAGGAAGATTTGGCGGCCTTGGCACGTTGTGATGCTATTTTGCTTGGCGCGGTCGGTGACCCGAGGGTTGAGTCGGGTGTCCTCGAGCGTGGACTACTTCTGCGCCTGCGGTTTGCATTCGACCAGTACGTGAATCTGCGTCCCGTCAAGCACTATCCGGGAGTGCCCTCGCCCCTAAAGAATCCCGAGGGCATCGACTTTGTTGTTGTTCGTGAAGGTACCGAGGGCCCCTATGTTGGTAATGGCGGTGCGATTCGTGTTGGAACCGAACAAGAAGTGGCGACCGAGGTTTCTCTCAACACCGCTTTCGCGATTCGACGTTTGGTTCGGTTCGCCTATGAGCTGGCGCAGACTCGCGAGCGCAAGCATCTGACACTGGTTCACAAGAAGAACGTGCTTACCCACGCGGGGTCACTGTGGTCACGCATTTTCACCGAAGAGGGGGAGTACTTCCCCCAGGTGAGTGTCGAGTACCTTCACGTTGATGCTGCGACGATCCATCTGCTCACGCGCCCCCAGGACTTCGACGTGATTGTCACCGACAACCTGTTTGGCGACATCCTTACCGACGAGGCCGGGGCCATAACGGGTGGCATCGGGCTTGCCGGGTCGGGGAACATCAACCCCGATGGCGTTTTCCCGTCGATGTTCGAGCCTGTCCATGGATCGGCGCCGGACATCGCGGGACAGGGCGTGGCAGATCCGGTCGCAGCGATCGGGTCGGTGGCGTTGATGCTGGCGTCTTTAGGACTTGAAGAAATGGCAGACAAGGTGAGTGCGGCCCTCGACGCTGAGATGGCGTCGCGTGCTCGCAGTGGAGAATCTGCCGCAGTCCGAACCACCTCTCAGGTTGGCGACGATGTTTTGGCTTATATGGAGACGAAATGAGTGCTGAAATAACAAATGCGACGCCGCTAGAAGAAGAGGTAGCCGCTCAGAAACTACCGGACGCGGACCAATTGGCCAACAGGTTTGCTCTGTGTCCAAGCGACCACGAGGCCTCTGCAGAGCGTCACGCGGAAGTCATGGAAAAACTCGACTTTGGTCGGGCCTTTGGCGACTACATGGCAGTTGCCCGCTGGACGCCGCAAGACGGGTGGGTCGATAAGAAGGTCGAGGCCTACGGGCCTTTGGCGCTGTCCCCAGCCGCTGCCGTGTTCCACTACGCGCAGGAGATTTTCGAGGGCCTGAAGGCTTTCCGCCGGGCAGATGGCAGCATCTGGTGCTTCCGCCCCGGTTTCAATGCCGCTCGCTTCAATCAGTCAGCGCGACGCATGGCGATGCCCGAACTGGATGTGTTGGACTTTGTTGGGTCCTTAGTGACGACGGTGCGAGCCGATAAGCGTTGGGTCCCCGGCGGAGAAAACACCAGCCTTTATCTGCGTCCCTTCATGATCGCTGATGAAGAATTCCTGGGCGTTCATACAGCACTGCAGTACCGGTACGTGTTGATTACTTCACCGGTCGGGCCTTACTTCAAAGATGGGGTTGCACCGGTATCCATCTGGGTGTCGACCGACTATCACCGCGCCGCGCCCGGCGGGACCGGGGATGCTAAGACGGGTGGCAACTACGCCGCTTCATTACTTCCTCAGCAGATGGCTGCTGAACGTGGCTACGAGCAGGTGCTTTACCTAGATGCGAAGACCTCGACCAACCTTGAAGAGCTGGGCGGGATGAATGTCTTTGTTGTTCGCGCTGACGGGACTGTCCAGACTCCTCGCTTGACGGGAACCATCCTGGAAGGCGGGACACGTGGCGCCCTTATCCAACTGATGGAAGATCGTGGCATCACTGTTGATCAAGTCGACATTGCCTTGGCAGACCTCTTGGATGACATTGCTTCAGGTCAGGTCACGGAGATGTTTGCGTGTGGCACTGCTGCAGTCATCACCCCGATCTGCCAACTTGGCGGAGAGATAGACGGCGCAGAGTTCGAGGTGACCTTGGAGGGCACCGAACTTGCGATGGGTCTCTTGGCAGAGATGACCGGCATCCAGCGGGGGACCGTGCCCGATCCCCACAACTGGATGTACCGCTTGGCTTAGGCCCCGACCTTCGAGACGTCTCGAGCTGCCCCCTGGGATGCGGACAGCGCGGTGGCAGCGTAGAGGCGCAATGCCGGGGAGACCTTGCGGTCACGCTCTTTCGGCGTCCACGGCTTCTCTCGGGACTCCTGCGCCAAGCGGCGGCGCTCCAGTTCAGCGTCATCGACGTTGAGCTCCAAAGTGCCCTCGTTGACGTCAATGGTGATCTTGTCGCCGTCCTCGATTAGACCGATCACACCGCCGGATGCCGCCTCCGGAGAAATGTGACCAACGGAGATTCCCGAAGTGCCTCCCGAGAAGCGTCCATCAGTAATGAGCGCAACTTCTTTGCCTAGCCCTCGGCCCTTAATAAATGAAGTGGGGTAAAGCATCTCTTGCATTCCGGGGCCACCGGCGGGGCCCTCGTACCTAATAACGACCACGTGACCGGGGCGAACGGTCTTGTCTAGGATCCGTTCGACAGCCTCGTCCTGGGATTCGACAACCAGGGCTTCTCCCTCAAAGTGGAACAGGTCCGGGTCAATGCCGGCAGCTTTGATGACCGCGCCTTCGGGGGCCAGGTTTCCGTAGAGAACCGTGAGGCCACCAGACTTTGTGTAAGCATGCTCAACGTCACGGATACACCCGTTGGCGGCGTCAGCATCCAGTTCCGCCCAGCGGTTGTCGGTGGAGAAAGGCTTCGTGGTGCGCACGTTCCCCGGGGCGGCACTGAAAAGTTCCAGCGCCTCTTCTGATGGGTTTTCTCCGCGGATGTCCCATTCCTCCAACCAGGAATCCAGGTCAGGAGAGAAGACCGAGTGCACATCCTTCTTGAGCAGGCCTGCGCGGTTCAGTTCGCCCAGGATTGCGGGGACTCCGCCCGCGCGGTGCACGTCCTCCATGTGGTAATCGTTGTGGTTGGGGGCGACCTTGGACAGGTTGGGGATCTCTTCCCCCGCCTTACCAATGTCGTCGAGGTCGAAGTCGATTCCGCCCTCGCGCGCCACCGCCAAAATATGGAGCACGGTGTTCGTGGACCCACCCATGGCCATGTCCAAGGCAATCGCGTTCCAGAAGGCGTCCTTGGTTGCCACGTTGCGGGGAAGGACGGACTCGTCATCTTCGTCGTAGTAGCGACGGGCCAGTTCGACGCTGAGCCTTCCGGCTTCTTGGAAGAGGGCTTTGCGGGCCTTATGCGTGGCCAATGTCGAGCCGTTGCCCGGCAGGGACAGGCCAAGAGCTTCGGTCAGACAGTTCATGGAGTTGGCGGTGAACATTCCCGAACATGACCCGCAGGTAGGACATGCAAGGCGCTCGATCGTTTTCAGGAGCTCGTCGGAAACCGAATCATCAGCCGTCGCATTCATCACCGTGATGAGGTTGCCGTGTCCGGTTTTGGAGTCGCCGATGATGGCCTCTTCGGGTATGTCCTTCCCTGCCTCCATAGGACCGCCGGAAACAAAGACGGTAGGAATGTTCAAGCGCATTGCAGCCAGGAGCATGCCGGGCGTGATCTTGTCGCAGTTGGAGATACAAACCATGGCGTCCGCACGGTGAGCGTTGACCATGTATTCCACGGAGTCAGCGATCAATTCGCGTGATGGCAACGAGTAGAGCATGCCGTCGTGACCCATCGCGATGCCGTCATCAATGGCGATGGTGTTGAACTCTTTGGCAACGCCCCCCGCCTTTTCAATAGATTTGGCGACGAGTTTCCCCATGTTGCGAAGGTGAACGTGTCCGGGAACAAACTCGACGAAGGAGTTCACCACGGCAATGATCGGCTTCCCAAAGTCGGAATCCGTCATCCCGGTGGCACGCCAAAGAGCGCGGGCTCCCGCCATATTCCTGCCTTGGGTTGAAGTCGCTGAGCGCAGCGGGCGAGGCATCTGAGTCTCCTTCTGGATCTTGTACTTGGCTCAGCTTAGATCTCATGCCGAGTTGTTCTGATCGTGCGTCCGCCTACGTTCCCGGGGTGTGCCCGTGCACGCCTCGGCCGAGATTGTGCATAATCAGCCCATGCACGGAGAATACAAAGAGCCCGGAGAAAAGCTGGTTGTCGTCGACGTTCAGGCGGAACCCGCTGCTGAGGAAGCTCCTGATCCTGGAGCCGCTTCGCCTTTGCGTGCGGCTGCACCTGCGCCTGCGGTGACGACGAGTGTAGTTATTGCCGGTGATTTCTTCGCAGAACCTGACCAGGTCATCGAGCGTTTGGCGCAGGCTCTGGTGGGTATTCCGGTGGACACATCTATGTCTGATGTTCGCGGTCTGTTGGAAGGCGCCTTGCTCCCCGATGATGTGCTGTTCGGAGTTTCTCCCCGAGGGATTGCCGTCGCCTTCCGCCGTGCCGTCGGCGGTGCGGTGGATTGGGATGACCTGGACTTCGAGGTCATCCACGGTCCAGTGGTTTCCCCCGTAGTGAACGTTGCACTGGATGAGACCCTGGTTGAAGACGTCGCTGCCGGGCGCCGCAAACCCTTCATGCGCATTTGGGAATGGGACAGTCCGCAGATTGTCATGGGGTCATTCCAGTCCTACGAAAACGAGATCAACCAAGAAGGCGTCGACAAACACGGGATCACAGTTTCGCGCCGCGTTTCCGGCGGAGGGGCCATGTTCATGGAGCCGGGCAACTGTATTACGTTCTCCCTGGTCATCCCAACAACGTTGGTTGACGGGCTGAGCTTCAAGGATTCCTATCCGTTCCTGGACCAGTGGGTTCTTGCGGCGTTGCGACGGGTGGGAGTGGAAGCCAAGTATGTGCCGTTGAACGACATTGCGTCGAACGAGGGCAAGATTGGCGGTGCCGCGCAAAAGCGCTTCGCCAACGGGTACATGGTCCATCACGTCACCATGGCTTATGACATCGATGCGGTGAAGATGGGGGAGTGCCTGCGCATCGGCAAGGAAAAGGTTCGGGACAAGGGGTTGAGGTCCGCGGTCAAACGCGTTGACCCGATGCGCTCGCAGACAGGGCTTCCCCGCGAAGAAATAATCGAAGTCTTCTTGGACGAGTTCGCCTCGCGTTACGACGCTGCTCCCGGGGAAATCACCGATGCGGACCTTGAAGTTGCGCAGGCGCGGGTCGAGTCGAAGTTCCAAACCCCGGAGTGGGTCCACAAGGTCCCGTAGGGGCGGCGGGGTTGGCGCCTACAGCGTCGACTCGAACGCCACGGTCCTCATGACCGGCATGTTCTTGTTTTCCGTTTCTTGTCGGTCGATGAACAGGGTTAGGCGCCAATCTCCCTCATCCTCTGGGTCGAGGATGATCTGGCGCGCAATCCACCAGTCGTAGTCCCCGCCTTCAGTGGTGGGGAGATCATCGGCAGAGTCGACCCCGGCCGCCAGAACGAGGTCCGTTGCGTCAGGCTCTTGATTCAAAGAGAACAGGTCCGAGCTACGTGCCTCATGGTCGATTCCGATCCCGTTGTGCTCTTGCCAGTAGGCGTCCAAGGCTTTGTCCCAAGCTTCAGGGGAAGCCCACGGCGAGGATTCGGCGCCCCTTTGCTCCGCTGCCACCAGGGCGGCAACGTCGTCATGGGCCAGCATCTCCACCTTGCGGAAGACTGCGTTGCGGATTGCTTTGGACATGGCATGGCGGTTTAGGGAGAAAAGGACCTTGCCATCTGGCCCGGTTCCAAAACCGGCCTCTGTAAGCGCGGCTTCCTGATCCGCATGTTCCGCACCCTTTGCCGGGGAACGCCCGGCGGCTAGGTCTTCCCACTCGGAAAGCAGAGAGACATCTACCGAGCGCAACAGCGCGTGCAACCAATCAATCACTTCCTCAACGGGATCGGTGCGGTAGGAATCCGGGAGCACCTGACGCAATGCTTGGTAGACGTCGGAAAGATAACGAAGCAAAACTCCTTCTACGTTGGTTAGATCTAAATGCGCCACGTATTGCGTGAAGGTAAAGCCCTCTTCCAACATGTCCCGTAAGACGCTCTTGGGGGACAGCTCTCGTCCGCGCACCCACGGATTGGTGATGGCAAAGACATCGAACGTGGGAAGCAAGAGGTCTTCCAGTGGGCGTGGCCACGTTACCTCTTCAATGCGGTCGCGGCGCTGCTCAAAGTCCAGGCCCTCTTCACGCATTGCCTGGTACGCGGCATCACGAGCGCGCCGCTGCTGGGCGTAAAGCACGGGCTTTGGATCCTCAATTACGGCTTCAATCACGCTGACAACATCGAGGACGAACGTTGGTGATTCAGGGTCCAGCAGATCCAGCGCCGCCAAAGCAAACGGTGTTAAGGGCTGGTTGAGGGCAAAGTCATCGGGTAGGTCCCCAGTTGCTCGGAGCACCGTGGCCGGTGCGGCATCTTGGGGTCCCGTGTCTCCGCCGGCCGTGCCCTTCGCGGGCACACGTTCGATCAATCCCGCCTGCAACAACGAGCGGTAAATGTCTCCGAGTTGCCGCAGATAAGGGTTCGATGACGTTTCATCGTCCTTCTTTCTTGCCGAGGGCGATGCAACCTGCGCCGATTCAAACGCCTGTTGTGCCAGGTCCGTCAACCGCTGCTCAGCGTCGACGCTGTTGCCTGTCTTTGGGTCCGTTGAATGACCACCCAACACGTTGAGGAACATGGAGTGGCTGGTTTGGAATCGGGGGACCAGGCGCTCCGGCTCAGCGGCCACCAAACGGTTGAAGGTGGAACGGTTCCAACTGACTTTGCCCTCGGACCTCGCACTACGTGCACTCTTCGCCCTCTTTGCGAGTTTGCGTTTCTTGGCTGCGTCACCCGCTTCTTGGGCTGCGGTCATGCGCGCTTTTCTCTTGGCAGCTTCGACCTCTTCTTCGGTGGCGATCACTCGCACTGAACCCTCGGAATCAAATCCGGCGCGTCCGGCGCGACCAGCAATCTGGTGAAATTCGCGGGCAGACAGGGTCCGGGTGCGGCGCCCATCGAACTTGACCAAAGAAGTGAAGAGAACCGTGCGGATGGGGACGTTGATCCCGACCCCCAGCGTGTCGGTGCCACAGATGATCGACAAAAGTCCACGTTGGGTCAGGCGTTCGACCAGGCGGCGATAGCGGGGGAGGACTCCGGCATGATGCACTCCAACGCCTTTGAGAAGCAGTTCCCTAAGCGTCTTTCCGAATCCGCGCCCCAGTTCACTGCCAGCCAAGACATCACGGATTTCCCGTTCGCGGTCAGTGGGGAGGTTGAGCGTGCGGGCAAGGTCGACTGCTGACTTAACTGCTTCAGCCTGAGTGAAGTGAACGACGTAGATGGGCGACCGGCCCTCGTCCACCAAACGTTGAGCGACGACGGGGAGCGGATCCACCAGGTAGTCGAACTCCAGGGGCACGGGGCGCTCCGCATCGCTGATGACGGCGACGTCCCGTCCTGTTTTGTCTGTGATTTGCTGGGCGATCACAGAGGTATCCCCAAGGGTCGCCGACAGCAGCACAAACTGTGGCGAGCACAGCTCCAGTAGAGGAACCTGCCAGGCCCAGCCGCGCTGCGGGTCAGCGTAGAAGTGGAATTCGTCCATCACAATGGTGTCGGCGTCCAACGAGGGCCCTTCACGCAACGCCTGATTCGCCAGGATCTCGGCCGTGCAGCAAATGACGGGAGCGCCGGTGTTGACGGCGGTGTCACCGGTGATGAGACCGACGTTGTGAGCGCCAAACACGTCCACCAGGTCGAAGAACTTTTCCGACACTAACGCCTTCAAGGGAGCCGAGTAATAACTACGTCCACCGCGAGCCAACGAGATGAAGTGGGCCGCAAGGGCCGTCATCGACTTTCCCGAACCTGTCGGAGTTTGAATGATCGCGTGGTTCCCCGCCAGTAGCTCTAGGAGCGCCTCTTCCTGATGGGGATATAGTGGACGACCGCCCTCGGCAGCCCAAGTGGCGAAGGCATCCATGAGGTCGGCTTCGTCAAAATTGCCCTCGTCGTCGATCTTCCCGCTGTCCTCCAAGGCGTCGAGGACAAGATTCAGCGATTCCGTCATGATCTGATCTTCCCATGAGCCTCCGACACATTGAGCACCCTGCGGTCAGTGTGGTGCCTGGGTCGCTTGTAACCATTAGGCTAAAGCCATGCGTATTGTTCGGTTCTCTGATGGCACGTCCCCAAAGTATGGCCTCTTGAAGGACGATTCGACGCGAATCTTTGTCCTTAAGGGCGACCCGTTGTTCTCCAAGGCTGAGGCCAGTGGAGAGGTTTTTGAGCTCGATGAAGTCCGGCTGCTCTCTCCGGTCATTCCGCGTTCCAAAGTGGTCGCGGTGGGGAAGAACTACATGGACCATGTGCAGGAGATGAAGTCGGAAGTTCCCGAAGAACCCGTGCTCTTCATCAAGCCCAACACCTCTGTCATAGGCCCCGATGATCCCATCGTCCTACCCAACTGGTCTCACCACGTTGACCATGAGGCAGAACTGGCCGTGGTCATCAAGACCATCGCGAAGAACGTCGCAGTGGAAGACGTCGATGACGTGATCTTTGGCTACACCTGCGCTAATGATGTCACCGCCCGCGACAAGCAAGAGCAGGACGGGCAGTGGACGCGAGCCAAGGGCTTCGACTCGGCCTGCCCGCTGGGTCCCTGGATTGTCGTTGACAGCAAGTTTGACCCCGACAATGTGCGCATCACTGGCAGCGTTGACGGGGAAGTGCGTCAGAACGCCTCAACTGCAGACATGATTGTCCCGGTTCGGGAGTTAGTGTCTTTTGTTTCCCAGGTGTTCACTTTGCTCCCCGGCGACGTCATTCTGACTGGCACTCCGGCTGGTGTCGGACCGTTGCACCCCGGTGATCGAGTCGAAGTTGACATCGAGGGAATTGGGACTCTTTCCAACCCGGTCGTACGTCGTTAGTTAGTTGAGGTTCGCGCGTTTGAGCGTGGTCTCGACGGGGACGCCGTCTGGAGCGGTGTAGTCGCCTGGGACGCCGATTCCCTCTCGAATCTCTTGCGCGAGGGCTTCTCCGCGGTTTTCCGGGTTCGGTTTTCGTGTTGTGGCGCCTGCGGCCATCTAGTCTGCGTGCCGAGGGCTTGCGTGACGGCTGTTCTGCGGCTGAAACCGCTCAGCGCCATGAACTTGATGCATGCTTATCGGTCGGCGTTGTCCGTTGCGGTCGTTTGGGGTGGTCGGTGGCATTTAGAGCCGCCCGTGGCAGCCAAGAGAATGAATCACTTCAGTTTCCTGGCATGCAGAGCTCCGGATGCCATATTCCTTCTTGAACCTCGATGAGCGACTCTCAGAGGGCAGCGGTTGCGACTCCCTGGCCCTGTGATGCGCCACTGCACGCCAGCCACCACCCCAACTGAACACGTGGCGGTGGCTGGCCTCCCCAACTGAACGCGCGGTGGTGGTTGGCTTCCCCAACCGAACGCACGGCGTCAAGAACAGCTACGTAACAAAGTTATGTTCGCTGTGTGTTCGGTTGGGGGCTCAGTGTGGTGCTGTGTGTTCGGTTGGGGACCTAGATCAGGCGCCCCATACCCCACGGCAGCCTTGGAACGGGGCAGCCGCAGCGGGGAACATGCGTCACACGCCGGGGCGCCAGCAACGTCCCTCAGTGCCTCTACTTACGCGGCTGGTTGCGGGCAAACTCTCCGATGCGCTTTACCGCATCCGCCCACAGATGATCTGACATAGCGACGTTGACGCGGACCCACTTCTCGAAGCCGGGGCCCAAGGTAGCGCCGTCATTGACCGCGATGCCGTAGTCCTCGAGGAGCGCGGAGGTGGGGGACTGGCCCTCGTCAAAGACGTAGTCGTCAAAGCCCAGCCACGCCAAGTACGTTGCCTGGGGGCGGTGATAGTCAACGGGCGTGCCTACGAGCGCGTCTTCCAGCAAATCCAAGTTCGCCGAGACCTGACGGGTAACCTCCGGAAGCCACCCCTCAGTCTCGGTGTAGGCCGTTGCTGCGGCAACGGATCCCAGACCGCTTGCGGAAGGGCCCCCACCGGCATCATCCCAACGCTGGCGCAGATCCGCGTCGGGGAGGATGACCTGCCCGCACATGAGTCCGCCCAAGTTCCAGCCCTTCGAAGCGGCGAAGGCCGTCACCGTGTGCGCAGCATGTTTTGGCCCTAGGGAGGCGTAGGAAACAAAGGATCCGGGGTCTCCCAAGATGAGGGGAGAGTGGATCTCATCGGCGAAAACCAAGGCGTCGTACTTCGACACCACGTCGCCAAGGGCGCGCAGCTCAGGGACCGACAGAACGCGGCCCGTCGGGTTCCAGGGATCGCACAGGATCACAAGGCCAGCGCCGTCCTTCAGTGCATTCTCGATCCCCTCAAGGTCCAGACTCCACCCCTGCTGGGCGCGCTCAGTTTCGTCAAGTTGGCGCTCGTCCGCACGCATTTGATCCACTGTTGACGGGGTGTGGATGGACGGCACCGCGATGATTTCGCGGCCATGCGCCAGGGGGATCGTCAGGAACGGCATATATGACGGCGTCGGAACCACCACAGCTGATCCCGGGCGAGTGAGGTGAGCGATCGTGTAGTTCAAAGACGCCAAGACACTTTGTGTGGTGCGCACCCAACCAGGCTTGAGGACCCACCCGAACTGGTGGTCCTGGAAGTCAACTAGCGCCTCAACGACGGCATCGCTGGCCCACTGCGTTGGGTAGCCCAAAAAGTTCTGGCGTACGGCTCTAACCAGCCGCTCCTGAACCGCGGGGGCCGTTCCGTAATCCATCTCAGCAACCCAGGCTCCCAACGGTGGAATACCGTTGCTCGGTCGACGCCCAGTCCACTTGAGACTGCCGGCGCTCAGTAGTTCAGCTTCGCTGGGTTGATACAAGGTCACAGATACCGCCTCCTGAATGGGGTGCCTCAAACATGCTATACCCCGAGGTGACGCCACCTGACGGGTCTGCAGGCGCGAACCGCAAGGTATTCTTGGGGACCATGGCTACTGAAACGACATCCTTGGATACTTCGGCTTCAAGTAACGACTTGACCGCCGCTTCGCCCCAGCCGGTTCGGGTCCGGTTTTGCCCTTCGCCGACTGGCACGCCCCACGTCGGCCTGATCCGCACCTGCCTGTTCAACTGGGCGTATGCGCGCCACACCGGCGGCACATTCGTTTTCCGTATTGAGGACACGGATGCGGCTCGCGATTCGCAGGAAAGCTACGAACAAATCCTGGAATCTCTGCGTTGGATGGGAATGGATTGGGACGAGGGTGTAGAAGTTGGCGGTCCCTACGGTCCCTACCGTCAGTCTGAGCGCATGGACATCTACCGTGAAGTTGTTCCTCGGCTGATCGAGGGTGGCTACGCCTACGAATCCTTCTCCACGCCCGAGGAAGTTGAGGCCCGTCACCGCGCCGCCGGGCGCAACCCGAAGCTGGGCTATGACGGCTTTGACCGCGACCTCACGGAAGAACAGAAGCAGGCCTACCGCGCCGAAGGTCGCGAACCGGTGATTCGCATGCGGATGCCCGACGAGCCCATCACCTTCACCGATCTGGTGCGCGGTGAGATCACTTTCCAGCCCGGCAGCGTCCCCGACTACGCAATCGTTCGTGCTAACGGTGACCCGCTGTACACGCTGGTGAACCCCGTCGATGACGCGATGATGAAGATCACTCACGTGCTTCGCGGTGAGGACCTTCTGTCCTCGACGCCGCGCCAGATTGTGCTGATGCGCGCCCTGGTTGATCTGGGCATTGCCGACGATATTCCACAGTACGGCCACCTCCCGTACGTGATGGGGGAGGGCAACAAGAAACTCTCCAAGCGCGACCCCGAATCCAGCCTGCTTCTGCATCGCGAAAGAGGGATGCTTCCCGAGGGCATGGCGAACTACCTGGCGCTACTCGGATGGTCCATTAGCCCTGACGAAGACATCTTCACTATGGATCAGATGGTCGATGCTTTCGACATCACGGATGTGAATCCCAATCCGGCGCGTTTTGACTTGAAGAAGTGCGTCGCGATCAACTCCGACCACATCCGTTTGATCAACAGCGCCGACTTCCTGGAACGCATCATCCCCTTCCTGCATCGCGAATCGCTGGTGAGCGCTCCTGAGTTCGACGACCTTCTTCCGCGTGAAGCGGCAATCGCACAGGCTGCGGCCCCGCTGGTTCAGACGCGTGTTCAGCTGCTTGGTGAGGTCCCAGGGATGATGGCATTCCTCTTCCTCCCCGACAACGAAATAGAGATCGCGGATGATGCGCGCACGCAGCTGCGTGACAATGCCGCCGAAGTCTTGGACCACGCAATCGTGGCGTTGGAGGGTATCGATGCGGCGGACTTCAACGCTTCAGCGGTCGAAGACGCTCTTAGGACGGCCTTGATTGAAAAGATGGAGTTGAAGCCTCGTCTGGCGTTCACTCCTGTCCGGGTTGCGGTGAGCGGGCGGCGTGTTTCGCCGCCGTTGTTTGAGTCAGTAGAGATTCTGGGTCAGCGCTCAACGTTGGCCCGCTTGCGGAAACTCCGTGCTGAACTGGAGGCGTGACAGTCTTCACGGTCTGATTGTTTGAGTCGGACCGGTACTGTCCGGTAGCCTTCTTGATTGCTGGCCGAAGGAAACGGAAGCCGGCAAAACCCTTGGGGTATGGTGTAATTGGCAGCACGAGTGATTCTGGTTCATTTAGTCTAGGTTCGAGTCCTAGTACCCCAGCGGATTAGGTTTCCTGTAAACTATGAGACCTGATCAGTAGGCCCCCATCGTCTAGCGGCCTAGGACACCGCCCTCTCACGGCGGCGACACGGGTTCAAATCCCGTTGGGGGTACGGACCTGTTTGTCCGCCACATAGGTTTCTGCGATCCAGATTCGTGACGGTCAAGCAGGCGGGCCCCCATCGTCTAGCGGCCCAGGACACCGCCCTCTCACGGCGGCGACACGG
>ERZ1031159.103-NODE-103-length-16944-cov-13.010243_pt1 | contig 16944 bp, 10 predicted proteins | sample MGYA00516706_ERZ1031159 | MGnify/ENA primary metagenome ERZ1031159 (study PRJEB33719, sample SAMN04262508) | wastewater metagenome | biome: rural village; feature: composting latrine chamber; material: composting feces with ash | place: El Salvador | collected... | reverse complement strand
ATCCAGTCCCCAAGAGAGAGGGTGGAAGAGATCTATCGTCGTAATGGATTCAAGCGGTTCCCTGTGGGGACTCTAGCCTTCCAGTGTAAGAGGGACGGGGTTGTAGTTAGGAGAGTGGCTGCAAAAGACATCCCCTTTACCTACTCGCTGTCGGGCTGAGGTTTGATAGATAAGGGGTATTACGTTCTGCTATCAGGTGGAAGTAAAACGTATGGAGCTAGAGTCGCTCAAGCTCTCTGTCTCGGGCTCCCTCTAGAACCTCCAGCAGTTCCTTTTCAAAGCTCTTCTCTTGGTCCCTGTAGGAGAAGAGGATGGTTCGCTCCCTAATAGTGATGAAGCGAGGAGCAGCCTTTCTAGCCTCTCTTTGCTTCTCCAGTTCCAGCTTCTCTTCAGGGGTCATGTTCTTTTCTTCCTTACGAGAAACCTTGATGGCAGGAAGGATGTTGTAGAAAAAGATACCTCCCCACCAAGGAACACTGGGTAGAGAGATGAAGACTCCAATGAGTACGATGAGCCCTAAGATTGTCGAAGAGGACGAAACCATAATCAACTGAGAGACATTGAGCCCTTCTGAAGAGACAATAGTTTTCACTGAGTAGAACAAGGCCCACCCGAAGGCGAGTAGGGGGATAAGGAGGAGAACCAAAACGTTAATCCTGACCATCTTCAAGAACTTGTCCTTGTCCACCCCTCGGGGAACAAGGACCCAGCCATTCAGGACCTCGACTACTGTCTCTTTGTCGTTCATCTTTCCAAAGAATCTCTTCATACCCCTTACCTTCCCTCTACAATTCCTGGTCCGCAGTCATCATAACTCACTTTCGATTCGTTTGGTACAAGGTTCCTATTGTTAGTTTTGAAAAGTGTGTTATATTCGTATTGAAGGAGGGAAAATGAAAGGTAAGAACATTTTAGCAAGTGTAAGCAAGAAACAACTATGGATTGTACTCTTTTTGTTTGTTGCTTTTCAGATTGGTTTTAGAAGGCTGGGTGGACCGTTTGAGTGGATCGCAGTCGCGGTGATGAACGTGATCACTTTTATCGTAGTCATGGGGATCGTGGCCTTCATCGCGGCGTTTCTTTACAAAGTGTTGTTTGTTAAGAAGGGCGCTAGGCAGGGAGAGCAGATCATCGACCTGGAGTACGACGGCTTTCAAACTGAGCAACGAAGCACATACGGGAACCGAGTCATCTCTAGTGGGACCGCTACAGACCTCACGATCAGGGACTAGTGCCACCGTGTAAGTGATTACCGTAAACCTATATGGTAATCTTGTCTAAACGTTTCCTCGGTAGCTCAGTGGCAGAGCAGGCGGCTGTTAACCGCCCGGTCGCTGGTTCGAATCCAGCTCGAGGAGCCACAGGAGGTCCATTTAGCTACTTAGTGATGGGACCTCCCGTTACTTTAACACTCTTTCTGGTTCTGACTACAAAGAGGACTTCCCCCTATTAGGGCTAATCTTTAGGAAGGATCAAGGAGCGAAGATGAAACGTCAAAAGTACGTCTGCACTAACACTCAATGCCCCAACACCTTCCACTACTCAGCGAGATGCCCTAACCTATCGGCTCAAGGGGGTGCTGGCTCAGCCTCAACAACTGCTCTCTCAGCGCCTCCGAAGGTAACTCGGGCAACCGAGTCGCCAGATGACCCATTTGTAAACGCTGCTAACCAACTCCGTGCCGGGGGTGGCACAGAAAAGGCAGTGAGAATTCCTGTTGAGGATCTAAATATCGAGACAATGACTGCTGCCGGTAAAGAGATTACTCACCTAGAGGTGGACCTTTATTACTCCAAGGGCGGGACTAACCACTTTCGCGGGGTGGAGGGGAAGAGAGGCTACTACCTATCTGTCCAACCCGTTCGCATAGAAGATGGCTTTATAGATATGGTTCCCAGTAAGGGCAAAAAGATGCTTCTAGAAGAAGCAGGTAGAAGGTCCGCTGGTAAGCAACAACTAGCCAGAGAGAAAGTCACCCCGCCATTGATTGAGTCCATGGCTAGTAATCTTGAGGGCTACCGTAGGAAGAAGTTCAATCTCCCAGAGGGGTTTACGGTTGAAGAGCAATGGAGGATCAAGTCAGGTAATGATCGAGTTTTCTCAGACATCTATGATGCTGGTCCAGGAAGCAGAGACGTTGATCAGGTTGGGCGACTAACCGCCCTAAACCTTGGCTACCCCGTTGGTCACAAGAGAGGGTCTTCTATCCAACACGCAGTCCTCAATAACGGGAAGACGGTTGGGCTAGGCGGCGTTCCTGGAAAGAACACAACTCGTCTACATCTCTACAACGAAGATGGACTTCAAGAACACACCTTTGAGTTAGAAGGAGACCTCAACTCCCCCGACCATGTAGAGGTCGCACTGAAAGCAGCTGAGAGTGAGAATCCGGCAGAGGCTTTTGAGTCCATGCTCTATGAAAGAGGCTACGAGGTGGAAAAACACAATCACGCTAGAGAGTTCTCCCATGAGGACTTAGAAGGAAGCATCCTTTTCGTCTAGAGGTGTGAGCTAACCGGATCTGTTATGTGGGGGGGGGCAGGGTCATCCTGTCCCCCACTTTTATCCCAAAATAGGTGCCCACTATCTGAGATTTGAGTGGACACGTTTTTGCAATCTGTGTTAGCCTGAGATCATCCGAAAGAGAGAAAAAGGAGAAAGAAAATGGGTTTCACACGCTACTGGGACAACGTAAAGCCATCACAGGAGCTGGCCGATGCCGCGAAGAAGATCATTGAGGCTTCTGATGTCACCATTAAAGGTGGCTTTGGAGAAGGAGCACCGACGATCACCGCTGAAGAGATTTGGCTCAATGGTGATGCCTCCGTTGGGGCTGAACATGAGACTTTGTTGATTGATGATAGCGAAAACTGGCGAGGCAAAAAGTACAGCGCTTTTTGTAAGACCGCTCGTAAGCCATACGACGAGGTTGTCGCTGCTATCCTCATCGCTGCTGCGGTAATTGATGAAGAAGCAGAGATCGTCCGAGATGGAGAGTTCCCATTCGATGACCAGGCAGGTATTGAGCTGTACCAAAAGGCTGTTGGGAAGATTCCAACAGGGGCTTGGAACCGACTGGCATACGAGGAAGACGAAGTAGAGGAAAGTCTTCCGTTCTAGACTAAAGTAAACAACAAATCCGAAGGGCCATCTCTAAATGGATGGCCCTTTTGGCTACCAAAAGGGCGCGTCAACCGAAGTCACCCGCGCCCTGAAAAGTGAGCTGCTACCTTCCGGTCCTGACTCAGTGCTTTTCTACCCTCAGTGTACCAAGTAACACCTACTTGAGGGGGAATCTGTTCCGGGTCACAGAAAAAACTCTGTGCCCGCAAAAGTAGTGTATTGTTTAGAGCAGACATAGGGAGGTTTCCTTCTTTCTTACCTCTTGGGTACCAACCTATGTCAGCCGGAGTATGGCGCAGTTTGGTAGCGCATCCGCTTTGGGAGCGGAGGGTCGCAGGTTCGAATCCTGCTACTCCGACCTATTATGCGATGGTGGGGGCCAACGTCCCAGTCTTGTGGGGAGGCTGGGACGTTGGTTTTTAAGGACCTAGGCAATTGTCTCTGTGGATAATTCTGATCCGGGTATTGACCCCCTCCCCACGGCTAAAGGCCTCTTTGGTAAGGTTCCTCAACCTCTGTCACCTGAGTAGTTTGATACTCAACTGGATACTGAGGTTGGACTTCATCATATTTAACACCTTCTGGCTTACTCGGCAGAGCGAAAATAACCAGCATTGCAATCCAACCTACGATTGGGATTAGGTAAAGCAACAAGAGCCAGGCGGACAAGTTGGCATCATGTAGCCTTCTCGACCCCAGTGCTAAGAATGGAATCAAAATAGCCAGACTCCAAACACCGGTGATGATCCTGTAGAGGTTCATATCTCCTATCAGGGACCCAAAGACAGTGGAGATGAAGACGTTGACTAGGAAAACAAAAAGGTAGGCATACCAGAACTCACTTCTAGATGCTCTACCAGAAAACACTGCGTACTTTTGGAAGAAGCGACTAATCGCTTGAGGGAATGTCGCTCCATATAGGGGTTGATCTAGGGGCACGTTATTCATGGTTAGTACTCACCTTTCTGATTGTGACTACCAATCCTAGTGTAGGTTGGATCTCATAAAGCACCTAACTGGTGCCCTTCGGAGAACTATGGTTATCGAGAAAAGCGAAAGAAGATGAAGCACCCTTTTGGACATGTCAAACAAAGAGATGATGGCAAATGGCTCTTAGATCTAGAGCTACCTACACAAAAGCCGCTGTTCCTTCCTGATAAATGGACTCCCGCTACGGCGATCAAAGCAAACCAAGAGATGCTTAGGCACGTTGCTAGCAAGGCCGGAAAACTAGAAGCCAGAGTTCTTTCTGGGCAGTTGCACGCAAACATGGACCTTCCCGTCGAAGAGGTTATAGAGATAGGCGATGAGGTCTACATCGACACGGTGGATTCTTGGAAGAAGCCAATGACGATGTTGGCCGATGAATCCTTTGCCAAGATGATGCTGGCGGCTTCGCTAAGCGCTCCAATGGATCAGCTACACCCAGAAGAGGTGATTGCTCCCTCTGGCACTCTCTACTTTGAAAAGCCAATCCTTCTCACCCCTTTGTATGAAGACTTAAAAGGCGACCCTAAAGTGGACCCCATCTACTACAACCTCATTAGCCGTGTTCCAGTTAGGGGCATCCACTGGGGAGAGATGGGTTTTGATGGCATTGGTGCCTACCTTTTAGCTGACGGCAAGGATGCTAAAGAGTTTGAAGAAAACGTCTCCCCCAGAGGAGACTCTAAAGACAATCCCTTATCGCCGGTAGAGTCCTATCGCTGTCTGTCCCCAATCACCTTTAGCCCGATGCTTTGGGACATAGATGACAAACCCCATCCCACTACAGCTCGCCACATCGCTTTAATGAGAGCACTAAACGCGATTATTCGATCCCCTCTTACTCAGTCACAACAACCTAAGCCTCTTGCTTCTCCAATAACCAAGAAAAAGCGGAGTAGAAGGACTAAGACAAGACCGGTAGATGTCTCCCAGATTCGCCTGATCTCTTTGCGAAAACCTGCCGATGCCGACAAGGAACTCGGGGCTGCTACTGGGGTCAAGCAGAGAGCCTATTGGGTTCGAGGCCATTGGCGTAACCATTGGTACCCAAAGAAGCAAGAGCACCGAACTATGTGGATTGAGGGACATGCCAAGGGCAACCCTGAACTAGGTGTAGTTGGAAGCAAGAAGGTCTACCTAGCAAAAGGGGATAAACCTAGGTGAGCCTTCTTTGGTTAGGTAGGAAACACCTCGTCATTTTTACCCTTAGATTCCTTGGTGGTGCTAAGATGATTTGGTGCCGGTCCTCAAAGACCAAGACGGCGCCCCTTTAGCTCAGTTGGTTAGAGCATCTGCCTCTTAAGCAGAGAGTCCTGGGTTCGAATCCCAGAGGGGGCACGAGCTTTAGGAAGATAAGTTGGGCTTACTGAAAAGTCTTGTTGTTTTTGCACTTCTACCTGTGTTCTCCGTTTTCGGAGTGGCACAGGCAGAAGCCTTGAATGAACAATCCACCCAAAGGATTGAGTCAATAAACAGTAGTGCTAAAGAAGTCTCTGCTGCCCTCCAATCACACATCCCTGAGTCCAAAGAGCTGTTGGAATACTGCCCAGATGGTTGGGGCTCAGAAGAGTCATGCGACAAGTTATCCAGAGATGTCAAACTAGCTTCGCTTAGTCCTGGATTGGTGAAGGTCGCCCTTTCCACCTATCTAGAAGGGGAAAGCACTGAAGAAAGAATTCAGAACTTTGGGAGACAGAAAGACGGGGATATACGAAGGAGTAAAGACACTCTATCTAAGGAGATAGAGGAAAGCACTACCAACGCTCACAGAGAATCCCATGAAGGACTAAAGGGTGTCGTAAACGAAGGCAAAGACATCTTCAGTAAGTCTGAGGGAAAGGTCGAAGATGAGGAGGTTAGGAATAGCCTTCAAGAAAGACTAGAGAAAGCACAAGGGGCGTTAGAAGAAGAACCCGCCTCGCCCTCAGAAAGAATCTCATCTATTGATGACCTAGATACCTCCAAAAAGGAGGTCGAAGAAGCAGTCAGTGGCACTAAAGGCTCTATGAAGGACTGGGAAGAGGCTAGACAAGCTGAAGTAGAGGCTCAAAGACTACAAGAGATCTCTCAAAGAGAGGCCGAGGGCTCAACTGCTCAGACAGGCAACTCTAGTGCTTCAATATCCTCTGCTCAGGCCTCCACTGCTAGCACTGCCCCAGAAGCAGCACCTAGTGGACCGACTACCTACCACCTTTCTTCATCACACTGTGCTGACCCATATGCCGCTCAGGGGTGCATTGACGGTTCCGGGGTTTCAACTGTCAACTTCACCGAGATGGGTGGACCAGTTTGGATTGGCGGGCATAGTAGCGGGGCAGCAGGGGTGATTCTCTCGTTCAAGGTGGGAGATATAGTGGTGGTATCTGGCTCTGGTGCTGGAACCTACCAAATCACCGGGGTTGGGTGGTTAGATAAGGTTCCTGGTCAAGAGCCATCAATACTAGGGACTGGGTATGCCTTCCAAACCTGTTCCGGTAACCAGATGAAGGTTCTCTACGCTAATAAAGTTGGTTGAGCTTTTCTAGACAAACAAAAGACCGAGAAAGCAGGATACGTCTGCAATCTCGGTCTTTTGTTTAGGTGTCAGTTAGAGAATGAAGCGGAGTAGAGCGACCCGTCAACCCCTCCGGTGGCACGAGTTAGGCTCCCATACCCTCTTGGGTCAATGGCCTTATCGAGTCGTGCGTGATGGTCAGAGTCTAGTTTCAAGGTAACTGGTTCATCAATCGTAACCTCAGAGAAGTTACCTGACGTGTTTGAGAGTAATAGGGTTACGGGGCCTTCTGAGGTTACTGAAGCACCATCCCCACTTACCTTGTCTCCTCCAACTTCCCTGACATCTCCGTACCAAAGGACATCAAGGTTGTCTCCATCGCTGAGATACCCGGCATCGCCAAACAGCTCACGGAGCTTCCCTTCAGTCCCCTCGCTGATCTCTTTCAGATACCCTTTATCGACCAGTTGATCTCCGATCTCTTTCACGCGAGCATCTACAACAGCCTGAAACTGTTCAGGGGTGACCTCTCCTGCAAAACCAATCGCATCCTCTGATAGAGCCTGAGACATGTTGGGGGTCAAGGCATAGCGCATGAGTTGATCAGGGGTTTGTTCTGCGAGCTCTTCTGCCCAATCCCCGGTGTCTGACTCTTCAATCAGGTCATAGACCGCTGTTTTGTCATCAAGGTCTAGTTCATCGAACTCAACACCTAGGTCTGACAGGTGAGCCTCTGCTAGGGATTCTAGACGCTCTCCCATGTAGCCACTGTCTGAGTAGTGAGTAAATAAGTCGTTGTTGATCTCGAAGGTGTTGCCTTTGAGGTAGTCAGTGACCATCTCATCATCTAGTCCTTCACCACGACCGAAGTAGACCAAATGGAACCCACCTGGGGCGTTGTCTAGGTTCTGTTTAAGGGCAGAGAGCATCACCTCGATGTCTTCATCTTCTGCATCTCCAGTGTTGATGCGCTCTAGCGCCTCGTCACTGAGGGTAGGAGCGGTATCAGCACCACTAGTAGGAACAGAGAATGCTCCTGTGGTGGTCCCTCCTCCGGCAGTGTGTAGGTTGATAGAAAGGCATTTGTTGTGGGCCTCTGATCCGATCTCGTGGTTTTTCACGCCACATCGAGCTGGATTCAAGCAGGGGGTTAGTTGTGCCATTGTGTCTCCTTAAGATTAAACCCGGTCTACCTACAAAGATAGACCGGTTAGTTACGAGGGGGTTGCTAGCAGAGATGAGGTGTCATCTTGCCCTGTCAAGATTATGTTAATCGCCCTTGAGTGAACACTGTTCAATAAGACTGAACCGACAAGATCCAGTACCCCCAACGGGATTCGAACCCGTGCTGCTGGCTTGAGAAGCCAGTGTCCTAGGCCTCTAGACGATGGGGGCCTAGTCCTACCTGCCTTCCTAGGCACCTAGATGGCTAGCTAAGCCCTCTAGTACGGTATCGAACCGCTAGGGTAGGTGTTTGCTCGATGCTTCCATGGACTTGACATCCTCCCCACGGATAAATCCGGGGGATTCCTACTGCGTCTGGGGTTATGGCCGTTAGGCCCCTAACTCTAGATCACTTCGGCGGGTTCTTGCTTCGTCGCAGACTGCAAGAGCTGGGGGCTCCAGCTCTTGTCTGACATCCACTCCACAAGCGTTTATGGTCTCCGTATGCCCTACGGCGACAACTACAATTCTTGATTCAGTTTGGTTTTCGCGTCCTCAAGAACATGTTTATTCTACCAGGTCAAACCCGATTGCACAACAAAAATGAGCATTAAAAGCGCTATACATCCCCACGCCTAAAGGCGGGGGCTTTCCGCGCTTTTTTGGTAAGTGTTTTCTCTGGGATTAGGTTCTGCGTGGGTATTCTGTGGGAAGAGAGCACAGGTTCCACATAGAGGAGAAAGGGTTGGCAAAGAACCCATACACACCTGTTGGAAGTAAGTTCCTTCAAGCCCTAAAGCTTGGATGGATGTTCTTTTGGCGAGCCTGGGTTATTGACACCCTCTTCTTCAACGGAGAATCGGTAGTCATCAATGAAGTAATCATGGCGATAAGTGGCATCGTTGCTTTGATCATGGTCTACATCTTCAAGTTTTCCGTCAGAATCTTCCCGCTTTGGGCGCTGATCAAAAGAGATGACGTATTCATTCCCTTGAAGGGAAACAGCTGGCTCTATGGCGGGCTGAGTTCACCTCCATATTCTCCAAGACTCGGTACTGGGTACTCCCCCTCCTCTTATTCCTCTACAACTACGCTACCTGCAAGACCCGCACCGGCCCCACCTCATGTTCAAGAGTCAAAAGGCCTTGGAACGACTACCGGGTATGAGCCTAGATTCCTGAAGGATGTAACACCTACGCCTTGGAGGTACACCTTTGGGAACCCTGGCGCTGGTCTATCTTCTTCAGGTTTTGGTCAACAAGAGATACAGGCTGGGCAAAAGGGCGAGCGTAACTTCTATCTAGCCCTCTCCAAGGCAGGGCTGCTAGATAAGGTCGCCTCTTTCTGGTCCGTTGCTCTACCTGACGAGTACTTCAGGAGGGTAGATGACACAGACATTGACTGCATCTTGATCACCAACTCGACTGTCTATTTGATTGACCTCAAGATGTATAAGCAAGGGGACCTCACCTATCGAAACAACGGGAACATGATCTACGCAGTAGATAATCAGACAGGTCAAGTGGTAGGGAACCCACTTACGGCCTATGGGCAGATGAGCAGGGCGAGAGACACCTTTAGGGCCATCTTGAGGTCTACTAGATATAAATTCACCACCCTCGTAACGTTCATGCCGACCAATAGGGGCATGGGGCAGGTTGATTGTGTCTGGCCCGGAGGAGTGGAGGCCGTTTCTCTGCCCCAGGTTCTAGGTATCCTCAAAGAGGACATCAAAGCTAACGGGGTATTTGATGGGAGATCCGATTCATATCTACTGTCAGGGCTAACTGGATTAGTGAAACAGTAAGGGGTGTCCAACCTACCTTAAGGCGTGAGACCTCTGCTTGATGCCAAAGCGATCACTGCCTGAATAGGCTATAGTGTTCTATGGGTGTGGAATTAGCGTACTTTGTGCGCTCGACACCAAAGACTTGAGGTTTATGTTCCGCCAATGTGCTGTTGAAGGGAAAGTTTGTGACAATACCGAGAACAAACAAACAGGGACTACAGAGGGTACTAGCCCTTCTAGGAGTGTTCTCTTTTCTAGTTACCACTCTAGTTTCGTCTTTCGGCAGTATGGCTATTGCCGATGAGCTAGATAACCCAGAGAATCCCTCTACATTCGCAATCACCGGACCTCCTGCCGCCACTACTATCAATGGCGTATGGGGTCTAGTTGGTAACTGGTCCTACAATGGTGGAGCCACTTCGTATAAGAACAAATCCACCGTAGGTTTTTGTACCTTTAGCCCGAACCCTGGTCCGTACTGGGTGCATGCAGGTTTCCAGCCCACAAAATACACTCGGGACAAGGTTCTGTCCCCTACTAACAGGGGTATCCCAGGAGCAGGATCAGGAATTGCGTTTAGTAGCGAAGCTAGCTACTACTCTTTTGCGTTCTTGATGAACGTGTATTCCCAAAACACCTCTTACTCTAACGATGCAAACGCGGCTATATGGAAGTTCACCAACAAGGCCAGCAATGAAAGTCTTCGCTACCAGTATCACAAAATGCCACGCAACACAGCGCAATCAAACAAGCTTGCTGATAACGCTAAGAACTATCGTGGACCCTACAAAATCGTTGCCGAAACGCCTAAGTACTATGACTCAAAGACGATCAACTCTAAGACCTACAAAGATGTAGTAACGAGTAAGGTGTCGTTCAAGTCTGGGTCAAACCAACACCTCATCAATGGTATCGGTGCATCGGTTAAAATCACACTAACTAACGCTACCTTCTTGACCGGATCTAACACGGTAACCCTAAATGGTAAAGAGAGGAGCTTTGACTACAAGGTAACCACTCCTGGAAAATCCGTAAAGATTAAGTACGAGCTCGTGGGGCTTCCTTCTAAGTACGTATCTATCTACAAACCTAACGGTGGTCTTCACCAACCTTTATTTATCCCCGACAATAGGAAGGACTCGATAAGCAAAGAGGTTAGTGTAAACACGCCTGCAATACCGGCTATCAAAACAACAGCTTCTTTAGATAAAACTAAGGTGGGGGATAAGGTAGAGATAACAGGTGGAAAGGCGAATGGAAGCGCCACTGTTACCTCCACTTTGTATTATGGAGGCACTACCCCCATAAAGCAGTCCGATGCTGTTCCTCTAGGTGCCAAGAAGCTCGTAACGAGAACAAACGAGGTGACCCTAGATGGCTCAGGTGCTGCGTCCTTCAATGTCACTGCATTCGATGTTATGGGTCAGCCGAGTGGGTACTACACATGGGTAACCAAAGTTTCAGGATCAGGGATGAATACTGTAACATCCCCATACGGTGTTCCTTCAGAAACAACACTCTTTGAAAGCTTCTTTCCCGGTGCTGTAACTGGTGCCTCTATTAGCAACCAGAAACCCAATGGGTCTTATGACACCACTGACACCATCGCTATAAATGACGGGAAACCAAACGGAACTGCAACTGTTACCGGCCAGGTCTATTACCACGGTACGGAAAAACCAACTCAGTCTGAGGCTGTTCCTGCTGGTGCAGTAAAGGTCGGAAGCGCCGTATCTAAGAGTGTGGCTCTGGATGCTTCGGGAGCAGGGAAGGCCACGTTGCCGGTAGTGAATATACCTGCATCAGGTGGAGTGGGTTACTACACTTGGGTAACCACCGTTGATAAGGTAGGGGTCACCTACACCTCTCCTTACGGGGTGGAATCTGAGACATTCTACTTCCCTGGAAAAACCGATGTCGCTGTAGAAACCACAACCTCCACCCCTGTCCTAAAATCTAGCAAATGGGTTGTCAATGACACCATCAAGATCACAGGGAACCCAGGTCTTACTGGCTTATCTGTCAAATCTGAGCTCTATTACCACGGAGCAAACAAACCCTCGCCTGTAAGCGATGTACCTTCGGGGGCAAAGCTAATATCAGCGGCCACAAACACCCAGACGGTGAACCTAGATGCTTCGGGGAGTGCTACTGTCAAAACACCAGACTTTTACCTCAAGGGTCAAGAGACTGGGTACTACACCTGGGTTACAACGGTGTCGGGAGACGGCGTAAAGACTACAAAGTCTAAATACGGTGTCCCTTCAGAAACATTCCATTACACAAAGGTCACCCCTGCTGTCACCACTACTGCGGCTAAGGGAACCTTTGACTCTACAACGGCTACTTTCAAAGACACTATTGTTGTTTCTAAAGGTATTCCGGGTGCCAATGTAACCATCAAGGCTCAGCCCTATTACTCAAGCACAAAACCAACACAGGTGAACACCGTCCCTAGCGGTGCAAAGGCTATCGGTGAGCCTTTCTCAACAACTAAAACCCTTTCTGCTACAGGAAGTGTAAGCGTAGAGGCGACAGTCAATGTCAATAGAAACCTCGTCAAGGACGAGGGGTGGGTGACATGGGTTGTCACCGTCTCAGGTGCTGGGGACATTGATCCTTTTGTTACCCCCTATGGAGTTCCTTCAGAAACTGTTGAATGGGGAGGCGCTCAGGCGGGTGTAACTACCCAAACGAGCGACGCTCAATTCTTGAGTGGTGGGGTAAAAGCAACTGACACAATCTACATAACCGGAGAAAGCTCTGGAGCAGTAGGTAATGTCACCTTCCAGCTTTATTACCACGGCACCACTAAGCCGAGTAAGACTGCGACGGTCCCTAGTGGGGCAACAAAGGTTGGGTCCCAGCAAAGTAAGCCGGTGACACTAGACCAAAACGGTAACGCCACGATCACCTCGGACCCGGTGACTATACCCATCGAAAAGTCAGGGTATTACACATGGGTAACAAGCTATGAGGTCTCTATTGAAGTTCCGGTGGAAGAGAAGATTGCTTCTGCCATTGGTGTTAGAAAAACCGCTGGTATGGGAACCGGCGTGATTACCACTGATAAAGAGTACTATGTGACTAACAATAGTCTCGCTAAGGCTAAAGCTAACCTTCCGAGTGGAACCCAGGTTGCATCAGCAAAGGGTGACTGGCCGTACACTTCTGACGGTTCGTCAGTGATTACCACCTCTGGGGATTACTACCTTGTTAAGTTGACAGGGGAAGTAATCAAATCCAAGTTACCTGCTGGAGTTGCCAAAAGCGCTATTGGAGTGATCCCACTAAATGAAAACGGTGGCTCTGGCGTAATCACCACTGCGGGGGATTACTACATCGTCAAGAATACAGGGGCAGTGACTAAATCTAAATTGCCTGCCGGAGTTGCCAAAAGCGCTATCGGGAGTTATCCCGCCAAAACGGGTACTGAGAGTAATGGGTCAGGTGTGATCACCACTGCCGGGGATTACTACATTGTTAAGTCAACTGGGGATGTGGTAAAGGCTAAACTACCATCTGGAACCAAGGCATCATCTGCGGTTGGTTTCTACCCTGCTAGTACTGGTGGGTCTGGAGTAGTTACTACAGGAGGAGCCTACTACATTGTTAAGTCAACTGGGGATGTGGTAAAGGCTAAGTTGCCCTCGGGCGTTGAGGCTAAATCAGCCACCGGGACGCAACCCGCCACTACGGCTGGTTCTGGTGTTATCACCACCACTGGGGATTATTACCTCGTAGACTCTGCTGGAGCAGTAACTAAGTCAAAGCTTCCTGCCGGAAAGGCTAAAACCGCCGTTGGCATCCGACCCCTAAAGGCTGATATGGGTTCAGGGGTGCAAACCACCGATGGAAACTACTACGTAGTTAAAAACACCGGGGCGGTTGTCTTGTCTAAGCTACCTGCTGGCGTTGTTCGTAGCATCATTGGCGATCATCCTGCTGCCTCTACAGGTGGCGCTACGGTAATCACTACCGCTGGAGATTTTTACTATGTAAAGAGTGACGGCAACATAATCAAATCCAAGCTACCCGCTGGAGTAACTAAGAGCGCTGTTGGGGCTTACCCTCTTACAGGTGGTGCGGGAGTTGTTACCACATCTGGGGACTACTACCTGCTCGACTCGACTGGTGCTATCTCTAGCAAGCTCGCATTCCCTCCAAACAAGGTGACTACCTCTAAGGTGCTGGAGTATGGTGTCCCCTCTGAAACCTTCCAATGGCAAGGCTACAAGAAGCCTAATGTTGAAACTGAAGCTAATGGACCGGTAGTTAATGCCACTAACTCGACAGTAGACTTCACCGACCAGGTGTTCCTGAGCGGTGGGACTCCTGGAGTCAAGGTAAAGGTCGATGCAAAGCTCTATTACTCAGGCACTACGAAGCCAACTGAGGTCGCTGCGGTTCCTTCAGGCGCTACCTTAATCAAGACGTTGAGTAAAACAGTTACACTTGATGGTAATGGAGCTAGTAGCTTCACAACAGACAAGGCGACTCTTGATCCTTACACTGCTAAGGATGGATACTACACATGGGTCATCACTACTTCGTCACCAGATGGGCAATTCGCTTCAACTACAAGTAAGTACGGCATTGACTCTGAGACTGTTTACCTAGAAGGAATAAGTAAGCCTTCTATCTCAACTACATCCTCAGCGCTCACATGGACCGGCTCTTCAGCCAAGCTAACCGACTCCGTTTCGCTCTCAGGCGGTACTCCAGGGGTCGAGTACTCAGTGACTGCTACTCTGTACCGCAGTAAGGATAAGCCAGTTCAAAGCGCTTCGATTCCCTCTGATGCTACAAAGATTGGCACCACTCCAGCTAAGACTATGAAGATTGGTGCTGATGGGACCGTAACTGTAGACACAAGTGCGATTACATTACCTACAGGCCCCCTAGGTGGAGCACAACCTGGGTATTACACATGGGTTGTAACAGCCAAGGGAGTAAAGGCTACATCTCAAACTGTGACCACGGACTTTGGTGTTCCTTCAGAAACCGTATATTGGGAAGGTTGGAAGACACCAGATGTAGTAACCAGTGCTTCACTGAGCGGGGATAAAAAGTCTTCAACAGATACAGTCCTTATCTCCGGGGGGACTTCGGGGACAAAGGTCACTGTGAAGGCTCAGCTTTACTACTACGCTGGCACCACTCCTCCTCAACAAAGCAATACCATCCCGTCTGGAGCCACAAAGGTTGGGGCATCTCAAAACGGGTCTGTAACTCTAGATGCAAATGGAGCGGGGTCATTTGTTACAAGTGGGGTCGCCCTTCCTCAAGACCCCTCCATTGGACAGTCAAAAGTTGGGTACTACACATGGGTAGTTGAAACATCTGGAGACGGCATAAAGACACAAGTGTCTGACTTTGGCGTTCCCGAAGAAACAGTCACTATTGGCATACCTGAAGAGCAAGATGTGGTCCTATCTACATCTACCTCCTCAAATAGCACCGCTACGCCGAGCTATGACGATGATGAAGTGTTGTTGATAAATAAGGGAGATAGGCTAAAGGACACCTTCTGGGCTGTTGGGGATGCTTTGACTAAGTACCCAACAACGGTTACAGCAACTCTGTACGGTCCAATAAAGGACACTGCTATCCCAACCGAGGTCAATACGACCAAGACTCCTAAGTTCTTCGAGACTACGATTAACGTAAATAAGCCTGGGGAATTCCAAACTGGATACTCACCAGCAGTCTCTGAACCAGGACTCTACGTCTGGACTTACTCCTTCCCCGGTAAAACTCTTACAAGCGACAGTGGAGATAAGTACACCATCTACAAAGGCAGGACAGATAACGCGGTCTATGTTGAAGAAGCAGCGAGACTTCTGTTCTCTCCTGAGACTGACACTACCGCCACTCCAAAGGGTCCATCTCACTCAGGGGTAGAAGTGAGTGACAAAGTGACTATTAGTGGGTACCTACCTAACACAGAGGTCGTTGTTGAGAGTTACCTATGGGGTCCTTATGTAGACAAGCCCGCTCTAGCTGATAACCCTCTAGAGATTGTAATTGGACAGGAACACTCAGATCCTGAAGACCCAGAGTCACCAATGGTAGATGTTTATGGAGCCCCACAAGTGGGGTCGGTAGCAACAACCATAAAAACCGATGCTAATGGGGAGGCAACCTTTGTTGTAGACAAGTTCCCAGAGGTTGACATGGACTGTGACGTAGGGGAGGACGGAGAGAGTGACTGTCCACCAATCATGGAGCCTATTGTCCTCGAAGAGGGTGGTTGGTATGTATGGACAGACTCAATTGACGGTGTTCCCGGCGTAACGAAGCCATGGCAATCCAAGTTCGGTGTTGAGTCCGAGATGCAGTACGTAAACAACGCCTTCACTGTTGCTAGTGAAGATTACGTCCAAGAGGGCGATAAGGTAAGTGACACGTTCACTATCTACGGACCCCTCTATAGCCCTGAAGCTGACTTCCAGCTATACAAGAAGGGTAACTCTGGACCCGTATCTGACACCCTCGTTTATGATGATGTCGAAGCGGAGGACACTTTTGTACCTTGTCCGGCTGAAGAAAACGTTCCAGCCCCCAAGGGTTGTAAGCAGGTAACTAGCCCTGAGATAACCGTTGGCGACAATACTGTCCTCGAACAAGGGCAGTCATGGGAGCCAGGAACTTACTACTGGCGTGGGAAGTTCTTCAATGACGGTAAGGAGGTCTTTAGAGACCAACCGCGCCTACCTGAAGAGACGTTCCAGTACTTCACTGCGGTTTCAGATGCAACAAGGGTTAGTCCTTATGGAGCTCCCATCAAAGACATTGTTACCCTTGAAGGTGGGTTGCCTGTGAACCTCCAGGTCACCTTTGAGCTATACAAACAGGGCAGTGGAGGAGTTTCCACTGACACTCCTATCCACAACGACCTACTAGGCTCTTGGGTCAAAAACGAAGAGACCGGTAATGATACTTGGGTACCAAAGGAATTCCCTGTATGGCCCGAGTACTACGGTTCCGGTAACACTGACCAGGACTTACCAGGATCGGCAACCAAGATTATCGAGTCACCTGAGATCAACGGCCTAGACCAAGGTCAGTACTACTGGATCTCTAAGGTTGTTGTTGGTGGAGAGTCCGGTGGTGCAGTCGTTTATTCAGACACACCTCGCATGGAAAACGAGTCTTCGTTCGTTGGGCCTGAAGTAACCACGAAGACTAAGGGAGTTGCCTCTATTGGAGAAGAAGTCTTCGATACGGCCACTTTGTCAGGACCAACCCCTGAAGGCTCTACTCTCATTTTTGAGCTCTGGAAGCATGGAAGTGGAAACTCAAGTACTGACAGCAAGGTTTACACCTCTGCTCCAGTGCCCGCTAAGAACCAAGGTGACTACAACTCGCCCACGGTGAAGATCAA
>ERZ1031159.102-NODE-102-length-17053-cov-7.149606_pt1 | contig 17053 bp, 13 predicted proteins | sample MGYA00516706_ERZ1031159 | MGnify/ENA primary metagenome ERZ1031159 (study PRJEB33719, sample SAMN04262508) | wastewater metagenome | biome: rural village; feature: composting latrine chamber; material: composting feces with ash | place: El Salvador | collected... | reverse complement strand
CCCACCGTGGCTTCCCGCAACCCCAAGGACAAACTCAGTGGATCCGCCACCAATGTCGACGACCATGTAGGGGCCAGCCAGCCCGGCGGGGAGAGCAGAAAGCGCTCCGGTGAACGACAGATGGGCTTCCTCGGTTCCCGAAATCACCTGGGGATCTGCGCCAGTAATCCTCCGAACGCCCTCGACAAAAACGTCTCGGTTGCGGGCATCTCTGCTTGCTGAAGTCGCTACGAATCGAGATCGCTGGACGCCGAGCTCATCAATCTGATTCTGGTAGTCCTTGGTAACGGCCAACGTGCGTTCGATAGCCTCCGGATCCAGAATCCCGGTCCGGTCGACCCCCTGCCCCAGCCTGGTTATCACCATCTCGCGCACCACATCATGCAAACCCGGAACCTGGCTGCCCCCTGCATCTTCCGAGGACTCGGTCGCATCAACGTCTGCAACGAGCAAGCGGATGGAGTTTGTCCCGCAGTCAATGACGCCCACCCTGACGGATCCGGATGTTTGGTCGCTATTCATGTACTTAGGCCTTTCCATCCCACATACCCCGCGCCTGGATCTCTTCCAGCGTCAGGTCCCCAATCGGATTCACTCCAGGGCCCGCAGCCAAAGCGTGCCCGACCAGTGCGTGTAAACACTTGACACGCGAGGGCATGCCTCCCGCAGAGAAATCTTGAATCTCCACCACGGGTTCCAGGCCGGCATCCCGCCCTATTTCAGCGCGTCGACTCAGGTAATCCTGGTGCGCGCGAGCATATGCCGCGGCAAGATCCGGATCCTCTTCTAACCTAGCGTTGAGTTCAGCCATAAAGTGCTGTGCCTCAAGAGTGGAGCACGCATTAACCAAAGCGGGAGACGTCAAGTAGAAGGTCGTCGGGAAGGGCGTTCCATTGGGCAATCGCGGAGCAGTCACCACGACCAGAGGACTACCTGACGTGCCACGCGCGGCGACACCAACCACTCCACGCGGCTCGCGTCCCAGATCCTGCGCAACCTGCTTTCGATCGCTATCCGTCCACTGCGTAGTCGCCATCTGCGTCCCTCCCCGGTCCCACACCCGAGTTTATCCGAGGGCCATCAAAGCCGACCGTCCCCAGAAGGTTACTGGTCCTGATCCTTCATAGTTTCGGGGTCCTCAGTCGGCTCGAATTGGGAAAGCCCATTTGACGCGGGCGGCTGATCGGCATCCTGCATGGATTCAAGTATCAGAGACATCCAGGGGCGCTGGACCCCGCTCTGTGCCAAGGATGGATCGTCTTCTTCTGCTTCTTCGGGCAGATCGGCAACGGTGTATTGAACCTCTCCTGGGCGCACAAAGCCCAGGCGGCCTCTGGCTTGCATGGCAACGTAGTCCGGGTCATCCCACTTCTCCAACGTCGCTTGGAGTTCCGCGTTGTGGGCCCTGACAGCTTCCGCCTCTGCGCTCACCGTCTGATATTCCTGCTCCTGTTGGAGCCATTGCAACCCGATGGGCACCAGGTTCAAGGCCAATACGGTGAGGATAGCGACCGCTACCAGCACTTGGACCGACGTACTCAATCCGCCTCTACGCCGGGACTTCTTCTGCCTGGGCCGCTCGGCTTCTTCCTTACCACTGCCACGGACTCCAAGAGCATCTAAAACAGCCTGATCTGCACGTGAGCGCCCGCGATATGTCCTCTTGGGGCGAGTCCCATCCGAGCTTTTCTCGCTGGTGTGGACCCTCGGTCGCGTCGGTGCCGAACTAGTGCGTCCACCAGCGTCAAGCACGCTATTGCTTGAGGGTTTTGGGCGTCGCAGATCCATGGCGACTATCTTCGCTGATCTGACGTCCAAATCCCATTGCCCACGCCTAGGGAGTGGCAAAACGTGCAAAGAGATCTTGCTTGGATCTCGATTAGACCGCGGTTTTCCAGACAAAACAGGGCCCAGTGGCCAATCGCCACTGGGCCCTGCCAGTTGCCCTTCTCAGCACACCGGGTTACGCCGCGCAGTCAGCGGCGACACCGGCACACCTGCTAGAACGAGGCGCGTGGGAACGCGGAACGGCCCGCGTAAACGGCATCCTCGCCCAGCTCTTCTTCAATGCGGAGCAAGCGGTTGTACTTCTCGACGCGCTCTGAACGTGCGGGAGCACCCGTCTTGATCTGTCCAGAGTTGGTGGCGACGGAGAGATCAGCAATCGTGGTATCGCCTGTCTCACCACTGCGGTGAGAGGTCATGGTCTTGTAACCCGCACGGTGAGCGTTTTCGACTGCTTCCAGGGTCTCAGTCAGCGTGCCAATCTGGTTGACCTTCACCAGCAGGGCATTTGCAACTCCGGCGTTGATTCCGTGAGCCAGACGCTCTGGGTTGGTCACAAAGAGGTCATCGCCGACCAGCTGCACCTTGTCTCCAACGGCGTCCGTCAGCTCCTTCCAGGCATCCCACTCGTCTTCCGACAAGGGGTCCTCAATGGAGACCAACGGGTAGTCGGTGATCAGCTTCTCGTAGTAGTTGATCATGTAGTCCGTGGTGCGAGGCTCGCCCTCGAACATGTAGGTGCCATCGCTGAAGAACTCGGTGGCAGCCACGTCGAGTGCCAGGGCAACATCCTCGCCCGGCTTGTAGCCAGCACGCTTGATTGCCTCAATGATCAGGTCTAAGGCAGCCTGGTTGGAATCCAGGTTCGGAGCAAAACCGCCCTCGTCACCCAATCCAGTCGAAAGACCGCGTTCCTTGATGACAGCCTTGAGCGTGTGGTAGACCTCAGCCCCCATACGCAGGGCGTCATGGAACGTCGCGGCACCGATGGGGGCGACCATGAATTCCTGGATATCAACGTTGGTGTCCGCGTGAGAACCACCGTTGAGGATGTTCATCATTGGAACGGGCAACACATGAGCGTTGGGGCCACCAAGGTACTCGTACAGGGGCAGCTCAGCGGAGGCTGCGGCAGCCTTCGCGGCAGCGAGCGAAACGCCCAGAATTGCATTCGCACCGATGTTGCCCTTATTCGGTGTTCCGTCAATCTCCATCATGGTGCGATCCAGAGCACGCTGATCGCGAGCATCCATGCCGATAACAGCCGGAGCCAGGACCTCAGACACCGCGTTTACTGCATCCAAGACGCCCTTGCCCTGGTAACGGTTTTCATCGCCATCGCGGCGTTCAACTGCCTCGAACGCGCCCGTTGAGGCGCCGGACGGGACGCCGGCTACGCCAACGGTTCCATCCTCCAGCGCAACTTCTACTTCAACCGTCGGGTTTCCGCGAGAATCCAGGATCTCCCGTGCGTCGACTTCTTCGATCATTGCCACGTTGTCACTCCTTGTTGGTTGTTTTACTTCAAGTCTTTTGTTCTGCAGTCCCAGAGGATCAAGCGCATCAAACGCCCTGGCTCAGCCGATGACCTCAACTATCGATTCCGAGGTGAAGGCGTCCCCCAGCGGTCCGGCGGGAACAAAAGCTCCATCCTCGATCGCGCCGTACCGCGGATTCACGCGAACTTCCGCGTCTTCCATTGCCAGCAGCATCTCCGCGTACACTTCCTCCGACGCCGCCCCCATCTGCAGGTTCTGCATGGCGATGAAATAGCCGACTAGGTCGCGTGCGGGCTGGGCCACCTCAACGGTTTTTACCCCGTCTGCACCACTTGTTGCCGCGAAGAGCTCAGTGATCACCTCATCAACTTCCGCCGCGCTAACCAGGCCCGCTTTTTCCCCGATGGGAAGCACAACGCTGGCCTGTGCCAAGGCGAGCACCATATCGGCCCGGGGAGTCTCCTCACCCGTGAGTAGCTGCCAGTCCTTGATCGCAGAGGTCACCGCAATTTCGCTGACCTCTGAGTCTCCCACGTAAGCGGCAGCACCCGGGGAACCAGTCCCCGTGCTACACGCGGATAGCCCCAGTCCAAGAGCCACAGCCGCAGCCGCCGCAATTATCCTGTTGGGAAAACGTTTGGGCGTCGCTCGGGACACGGAGCCTCCTCTTATCGGGCCAGAGTCTTTCCACATTCTACGCCATTTCTGTATTGCGAAGCGGTACTAGGGCGCCGTCCAATAGACGGTCTACCCATTGCAGCAATTCTTCATCCGTGGGAGCCGGCGCCCCTGTGCGCCCCGGCCGCGTCAAAGGAACAAGGACCTGGCGGACTGCTGGCTTGATAACCGATCCCGGATACAGCCGTTGCAGACGCATTGCCTGCGATTCCCTCAACTGAATGGGGCCAATCCTCAGATAGTTGCCCTGCGTCAAAAGTTCACGGATACCCCTTCTGCGGAGTTTCTCTCGCAGTCTCGCGATCTGCAATAAGAGCTCAACCTCGCGAGGAAGGGGTCCGTAACGATCAACCAGTTCTGCACGGAGCTCTCGCTCTGATTCCGCGTCGGTCACGTCGGCAATGCGCCCATAAATCTCAATCCGAAGGCGTTCGCCTGGCACATAGTCTTCCGGGATGTGAGCGTCTACGGGAATCTCCACGCGCACGTCCGCTGTATCTTCAACGGCCTCACCCTTGAAGGCCGCCACCGCCTCAGAAACCATCCGGATGTAAAGATCGAACCCCACGCCTTCAATGTGGCCCGACTGAGCCCCGCCAAGCAGATTCCCGGCGCCGCGGATTTCCAGATCCTTCTGTGCGACAGCCAACCCCGCACCTAAATCGGTGTTAGAAGCAATAGTCCGCAAGCGTTCAGCCGCGGTCTCTGAGAGCGTCTTATCCGGACGATAGAAGAAGTAGGCATACGCGCGTTCGCGCCCACGCCCAACTCTGCCTCTCAACTGATGCAGCTGTGAGAGGCCAAATGCGTCGGAGCGGTCCACTATCAACGTGTTCGCATTAGCGATATCCAACCCGGTCTCAACAATGGTTGTCGATACCAACACGTCAAACTCATGATTCCAAAAATCGATGATCACTCTCTCAAGTTCTGTTTCCGAGAGTTTGCCGTGTGCCACACGGATGCGCGCTTCTGGCACGATCGTCTGGAGATGTGCCGCGACCCTGTTGATTGATTCGACGCGGTTGTGGACAAAGAAAACCTGACCTTCACGCAGGAGCTCACGCCTGATAGCCGCCGCGACCTGGGCATCCTGGTACTCCCCGACATAAGTGAGTACCGGCTGGCGTTCTTCCGGCGGTGTCTGCAAAACCGACATTTCACGAATCCCGGCGACCGCCATCTCGAGTGTTCGAGGGATTGGCGTCGCTGACATCGCCAGAACATCAACATCGGTGCGAAGCGCTTTCAGTGTCTCTTTGTGCTCAACACCGAAACGCTGCTCCTCGTCTACCACGACCAAACCCAGGTCTTTAAAGGCCACCGCTCCCGTAAGCAGAGTGTGGGTCCCAATAACGACGTCCACTTCTCCGCGTGCCAGGCCCTCGCGTATTTCCTTGGATTCTTTGGCAGACGTAAAACGAGAAAGCACCGCGACCCGAACAGGGAAGCCCGCGTATCTTTCCGTGAAAGTGTCATAGTGCTGCTGAGCCAGCAGAGTCGTGGGGACCAAAACGGCAACCTGTTTTCCGTCCTGTACCGCCTTGAAGGCAGCGCGGACCGCGATCTCCGTCTTCCCGTAGCCCACATCGCCCGTAAGCAGACGGTCCATGGGGACCGGCCGTTCCATGTCTGCTTTGACCTCATCAATAGTCGCCAACTGATCCGGTGTCTCCACGTATTCGAAGGCATCTTCAAGCTCGCGCTGCCAGGGACTATCCGGCGCAAACGCGTGTCCGGTGGCGGCGCTGCGTGCGGCATAAAGGCGCACTAATTCGGCAGCAATCTCGCGTACTGCCTTGCGTGCCTTCTGCTTGGTCTTCGCCCAGTCTGCCCCGCCCATGCGCGATAGCTTGGGGACGTCGGACCCCGTGTACTTAGATACCTGATCCAGTGAGGAAGTGGGAACAAAGAGCTGGTCGGGAGCCTGCCCCTTGCGCGAAGGGACATATTCAATCACAAGGTAATCTCGCTGGACCTTCGCCCCTGATGTGCCAGTGGTGGTACGCGTAGCAATCTCTACGAAACGCCCAATTCCGTGCTGCTCATGAACCACGAAGTCCCCCGCCTTGAGCGTCAACGGATCCACACGTCCGCGACGCTTAGAAGGCATTTTGCGCATGTCGCGCGTGCTGGATCCGGCGCGCCCAGTGAGGTCTGATTCTGTTAGCAAGGCAAGCTTTTGGTCAGGCATCACGAACCCGGTCTCAGCAGAAGCTGGGATGACCGAGACTACGGGGCTGCCCGGTGCCGCGGCGGTGTTCTCTATCAGGCGAGCAGGTACCTCAGATTCGCCCAAGACCTGAACAATTCGGCGTCCGGCCCCCGGGGCTGGGACCGTGACGAGGATTTCCCAGCCTTCTTGTCCCAATGAAGCCAGATCTGCGGCTGCTGCCTCGAAGTTTCCACGGTAGGGGCGAACATCTCTGGCATCCACTTTCGCCAGGTTTGGCGAGACCACCACAGCCTCATCAGGACGCACGCCGTCCCCGTCTGCTTCCTGGAGATCGGCTAGCTCAGGGGGCGGGAAAGACGTAAATTCCCACCACGCGCGTCTTCTCCCGCGGCCCCAAAGTTCAGGCAGAGGAATGAAAGACCCAGCCTTCACCTCCAGGGGAACTTTTGCGCCGTCCCCCGCTGCCCCCCAAGCAGCCAAAAGGAATTCCTCCGCTGTCTTAATGAGGTCTTCGCTACGAGCCCTGGTCTGTTCTGGTTCATCCAAGATAAACAGAGAATCATTTGGGAGCAGTTCCACCACGGGAACCATCGCTTCCACCAGTGCGGGTGCCAATGATTCAATGCCCGGGGCATAGATCCCCTCGCCCGCTAATTCCAATAGGTCTGAGGCGCCCGGGAACTGTGATTGAAGAGCCAACGCCTTTTTCCGGACTTCTGGAGTCAACAGGAGTTCGCGCGCCGCAGGAGCCCACAGACCCCCTTCAGCAACCCCCAACGTGAGTTGGTCCGAGAGGTTGAACCAGCGAACTTCGTCCACCTCATCCCCAAAGAACTCAATCCGTAGGGGATGAGGATTGGTGGGGACAAACACATCAACTATTGACCCGCGCACGGCCACCTGACCGCGGCGCTCCACCAGATCTACAGCCTGGTACCCCAACGCAGTTAAGTCGTGAACAAGGCGATCGCGTCCCACGGACTGGCCCTCTGCGGCGATGACGGGGGCGATATCTGCGAGCCCGCTGATGGTCGGCTGCATGAACGCACGGATAGGCACCAGTAGGATTGAGACGGGACCTGCACCGACAAGCCCACTTTCCGGGTGAACCAGGCGACGCAGGACCGCGCTGCGGCGTGCCATGGTGTCTACTTGAGGAGAAAGACGTTCATGGGGCAGCGTTTCCCAGGACGGAAGCACTTCCACCCCGTCGATCCAGGCATCAAGGGAAGTCTTCAGTCGCTCCGCCCGACGCCCCGACGCCGTAACAACGACGATTGGGGATTTTATGCCGCGGCGCTTTCGTTCAGCGGAAGCCAGTGCCAGAACCGCGGGACGGACCCCCTGGGGCACCACAAGCGTCCCCTGACCGGCGCTCGCCATTTCAGGAACGGTTGCCTGCACTGCGGCATCGCGTGCCACTGTGGGCAGAAGCCCTGCCAACTCTCTCCGCTCATCGGCCGGATGAGGGGTTGATGGTGAGATCACTTTTCTCCCAAGTTGTCCGCTGTGTGGAGAGCCATCTGAGCCTTGACAAACCCCTCGTCCACGACGGATTCAGCCACATCGGCGGCACGTTCAAGGGTGACACGCCAACCTTCACGGTGTGATTTCGGAATAGCCGCCAGAACGTATCGTGCTGGATCCATTCGCCCGGGCGGACGTCCAATCCCGATCCGCAAGCGTGGATAGTCCTTGGAGCCCACACCCGCTGACAGAGAACGAAGACCGTTATGACCGCCTTCCCCCCCACCCATTTTCAGACGCAACAGATGGGCCTCCAAGTCCAAGTCATCTTGAATGACCAGGACCTGTTGCAGAGGCACTTTGAAAGCCTTGATGAGATTGGCATACGGCGGCCCAGAGACATTCATGAACGTTCGGGACTGCGCCAATAAAACCGTGGGTGCATCCGCACCGACCTCAAACTGGGTTTGAGCTACCAGGTTTCCACTGCGGTGACGACGAAAGTTAGAGTGTGTGCGCGCCGCCAGTATCTGCACGGTCTCCCGCCCAACGTTGTGAAGTGTGTCGTTGTATTGCGCTCCCGGATTCCCCATCCCCAAGATCAACCATGGTGCAGGCTTCGACACGGTGCTCCCTTTGCTCCCACAAGGAGCGATAAATGATTCGGTTGGACTGACTGGCCAAGCTTATCTAGTGAGCCATCGGTTAATCGACCGCATGTCGCCACGGTACACTTGCCAAAGGCGCTACCTCTTTGGCCTCACTTGCGTCCGGTTCGCCACTGGCGATCCATGTCCCCAATCAGCCAGGTCCAATCGGTCAGGTTACACATGTTTCTTCCTTCACGTGAGAACGGCGAGGAGTGGCTTGGCGTCGTCATCGCAGTCCCAGAGCCATGGATCTCCATCATCACTGATCTACGCCTGAGCTTGGGGGACCCCCTGGCAGAAAAGGTGCCGGCGCACATTACTCTGATGCCTCCCACTGCTGTCCCCGCGTGCAGACGCGCGCAGGTCCTACACCATCTCCACGAATGTGCACGCGCCCAGACCCCCTTCAAGGTTTCTCTAAGCGGGAGTGGGACGTTCATGCCCGTGAGCCCCGTCGTATACCTGAACGTCGATAAGGGGGCCTCGCACTGCGCCCAAGTTGCCGAAGATATTCGCAGCGGCCCCTTGGACTACCCACTGCGCTTCCCCTACCATCCCCACGTCACTCTGGCTCAGGGACTTCCTCCACAGGAACTTGAACGAGGGCTGTCCTTGGGCGCAGGAATCGAGGCATCCTGGATGGTGCCTGGCATCCGCCTTGACAGGGTGACCGAGGACGGAAGCTACGTCTCAACAGCCATCTTTGATTTCCAGACAACGGGTTAATCTTCGAGGCCACGCAGGTGACAGTGCATAATCAAAGCGTGGGAGACCAGAACAAAGAACCAGTAGCAGCCCAGTCCAGTGGACCCGACACCGGGGCGACCCCAGTGGGCTTTCGCATGCCCTCCTACCCCACCCAGTCACGAGCCGACACGGACAGTGGAGAGACTTCTGTATTCGAGGTTCTGTCCGAAGAACAGTGGAGGGTGCACTGGGTCGACATAAAGGCTGCACTGGCAAAGCCGAAGCTGACGGAGAAATACGCTTCCCTGTTCCTCATCTACCAGCACACCCGAATCGGCCGCGCCCTCTACCGGTACCAATACCAAAGGGGACGCCTAGCCGCCGGCGGCATCTCTTTTATGGCGATATTCTCCCTTGCCGCGGCAGTGACGGTCGGTTGGACCATTTTTGCCCATTTTTTCGCCAGCAACCCAGAATTTCAAGAGAGCGTCATAGAAGCCATAAACCGCATGCTGCCGGGGATTCTGCAGGACCCAGAATCTGGGAGCGAGGGACTAATTGATCCAGACACAATGAAAATAGGTCTGAGCAACGTGGTCACGGGAATAATCGCCTTCGCGGTAGCCGTGTACTCCGCAACGCGAATCGTGCGCTACATCAGCGAGGGCATGCGCTCCATGTTCGGACTCCTGTCCTACCCAAAGAGCTTTTTCCTGGTCTATCCCCGATACCTGCTGGGCTTGACCCTGCTGCTTTTGACAGTCGTCGCAACCGCCGCGCTATCTGTGGCTCAGACTTGGCTGGATGAATGGCTGACCTCCACACTGAGTCTGCGCCAACCCCTAGCCGACTCAATGACGTTTGATCTGGCAACTCTGCTGATCTCCCTCGCGGTGAACCTGGTCACCTTCTACTTGATGGTGCGTTTTGTTTCCGACGTTCGTGTACCACCAAAAACACTTTGGATTGGGTCCACCGCCTTCGCTGTTATCGCCGCAGCCCTGATGAGTGTCGGAACAATGGTGCTGGGTTCCTCCAACAACCCACTAATCGTCGCCGCGGCAACCGTGGGAACCCTGATGGTGTGGATCAACATCCTGGCGCGCGCAGCCATGATGATCTGCGCTTGGATGGCCAATCCGCCAGCCGTGATCGCAAAGGTCGAACCAGATGAGATTATGGCCCGCCATACCCCCAACTACGTCAGTGTGGGCAACCCCGACACCCTGGAGTGGCCCTACCACCCCATCTCAGGCGATCTGATTCCTGCAATCCCTGAAGACGAATACCGCCAGGCAATCGCTTCGACCGACCGCATCCTCCCAAACAAACCCTGGCGCTCCGCAAAAGCAGCTAAGTCTGAGCCACCGGCCAAGGACCAACGCACACTAGAAGAAGAAGCCGGCCCCCTGCCCTCGGAAGAAGAAGTAGGTCCGAAGTCTACGGAGTGGCTGACGGAGTCGTAAAACGTCGCAAACCTGGCTGCTACCAGCCCAGTCGGTAGTTGACCGTAACGGGAGCGTGGTCTGAAAACCGAGTATCCCAGCTTGGCGCTCGGAACACATTGAAGTCGTGCGCATGAGCCGCCAGCGACTCAGTGGCGTAATGGTAATCAATCCTCCACCCCGCGTCATTATCGAAGGCCCTGCCTCGCCAAGACCACCAGGAGTAGGGGCCATTGCGCGGCCCCGCCAACTCGCGAACCACATCCACCCACCCCTTCCCCCGCCAACGTTCCAGGTACTCTATTTCCTGATCCAGAGCACCCGCGTTCTTGTTGTGGTTTCCCTTCCAGTTCTTCAAGTCCAGATCCTGGCGTGCCACGTTGAAGTCACCACCGACCAGGGTTTGGATCCCGCTGCGCTTGCCCTCGTCTGAGAGAACATCAAGGCGTGCGGAGACGGCGTCTAGATGTTCATACTTCAGGTCCTGCTTGGGTGTTCCCAGCGCTCCCGCATGGAAGTATGTTGAAACCACGCGAATTGGCTCGCCACTGACCGTGTCCAGGACCAGCTCAATCCACCTGCCCGAATGAGCGGCATCCTCATCATCCTGCAATCCACGCATAGGCACCGCGTCGGCTGGCGCGACCACCTTAGATGCCTTACGGACTGCAATGGACACCCCAGCGCGGCCCTTAAGTTGGCTCGGATATGTAAATACGTGCCAGGAATCCCCCAAAAGACTCTGGGCGATGTCTTCTTCCGCCCGCACTTCCTGCAACAACATGACGTCGGGCTGGGCGGTTTCCAACCAACCGGTAAGTCCGTTACGGAAGGCAGCGCGGATCCCATTCACGTTGATGGTGGTCACAGAAACAGAGGCATTGGCTGGAGTCATGGAGACATTATCCCAAAGGAACACTGGTGCAGATTCCTCGGACTATCTCCCCTTGTGACTCCGGCCCCGTCTCCAACCGTGTCTCCAGCCGTCTCGGCATACCCCTACCGGGTATGGGTATCATGTCCTCATGGCAAAGAAGAACCAGACCGACGAAAGAGCATCAACCAAGACCCCAGCGGATAGCAAGAGTCACGCCGAACCCCACGGACATTCTCACGATCACGTTCATGGAGCTGCCGCGTCACGAAACCGCCTGGCCTGGGCTCTCGCCCTTGCGCTGTCAGTGGTGGCGTTCCAGTTTGTCGGTGCGTGGCTCACCGGGTCGCTGGCACTGGCTGCCGACGGCGCACATGGCATCGCCGATTCTTTCGGGCTGGTCATCGCTCTCATCGCCGCGGTTCTTCTCACGAAGCCCAGATCCGACCGGAGGACATGGGGTTTTGCGCGTGCGGAGGTCCTGGCTGCCGGCTTGCAGGCCGGCCTCCTTATTGCGCTATGCGTCATGATCACCTACGAAGCCATAAAGCGTTTCCTGAACCCCGCAGAAATCATTGCTGGGCCGATGCTCTGGATTGGCTTTCTGGGACTTGCCGCCAACATTGCGGCAATGGCAATTCTCATGGGTGGGCGCAATGACTCACTCAATATGAAGGCCGCCTTCTTGGAGGTGACCTCCGACGCCCTTGGGTCTGTTGCGGTTATCGCCGCCGCCGTCATCACGCTGACAACCGGGTGGATGTACGCGGACTCGGTGGCCTCGTTGCTCATTGCACTGATGATTGGGGTTCGGGCAAGTGCCATCCTCCGCAAGTCCGTGCGGATCCTCCTGGAGGAGACCCCCGAAGGGATTGACTTGGCAGAGGTACGCAAACTCATCTTGGCCAATCCACAAGTGATCGCTGTTCACGACCTGCATGCCAGTTCAATCGGAACGGGATTGGGCGTCCTTACGGCGCACGTTGTCGTCACTAAGAAGTGTGTGGACGAGGGCAAAACTGTCCAGGTCCTCCATGACATACAAGAAGCGCTCGCCCAGAACTACCCGCAGCTAAACCACGCCACCATCCAGATTGACCACCAACAGCACGCCGACCACGAGCAACTAGCACACGGCAGCAGCTAGGTTCCGCTCCGCGATCTCCACGACGTTTGTCAGCAACATCGCCCGCGTCATGGGACCAACACCACCAGGATTGGGGCTGAGGTACGCAGCGACCTCTGCAACGCCCTCGGCCACGTCCCCCGCGATCTTCCCGCCGCGGCGAGCCACTCCAACATCGACGATGGCTGCTCCCGGATTCACTGCCTCTGGGCGGATAAGGTCCGGTACTCCCGCCGCGGCGATGATCACGTCTGCTTGGCGCAGTTCAGAATCCAGATCCTTCGTACCGGTGTGGCACAAGATAGCAGTCGCCCCCACCGTTCGTGTCGTCAACATCAGTGCGAGGGGACGGCCCACTGTCAGACCACGTCCCACCACGCACACTCGGGCTCCGCGCAACGCAATGTCGTTGGCACGAAGAAGTTCGATGATCCCCCGAGGTGTGCAGGGCCGTGGCGCTGAGGACTTCCCATCGACGTCTTCCACCAGCACCCCCAGGTTGTAGGGATGTAGCCCGTCGGCATCCTTTGTCGGGTCAATCATGGCCAGCAGTGCTGCAGAGTCTAGGTGCTTTGGAAGCGGCAGTTGGACAATAAACGCAGTACAGGCCGGATCATGATTGAGGCGCTCAATTGTCTCTGCCACTTCTTCATGAGTCGCATCCCCCGGCAGCCTGACATCGATGGAATCCACCCCGATCTCTTTGCAGTCTCGGTGTTTCGCGGCGACGTATATTGACGAGCCTTCGTCCTCACCGACCATCAAGGTGCCCAAACCGGGCGTCTGGCCCTCTGCAATCAGACGAGCCACCCTTTCACGCAGATCTGCTTTGATGCTTCGAGCAAGCGCAGCGCCATCCAGGGGGAGCGCACTCCCCTCCCACGGGTACTTCACTGTTCTAAGTCGACGTAGAGGGGGTACTTCGCGGCAAGTGCCTGCACTCGCGCCTGCGCTGTAGCAATATCGACCTCACCCTGAGCGCCCTGGATCAAAGTAGTCGCGATGATGTCAGCAACCTCTTGGAAGTCTTCGCGTTGGAAGCCTCGGGTCGCCAGCGCCGGCGTTCCAATCCGTAGACCGGAAGAAACGGCGGGCGGTCGGGGATCAAAAGGAACCGCGTTACGGTTCACGGTCACGCCGGCCTCTTCAAGAAGCTGCTCTCCATCAGCACCCGACAGCGGGCTCTTCTGAAGGTCCACCAGGACAAAATGGACGTCAGTGCCACCAGTGAGGACAGAGATGCCCGCTGCTTGGGCGTCCTCTTGCAGAAGGCGATCTGCCAATATCTGAGCGCCCTCCAGAGTGCGCCGCTGACGCTCCCGGAACTCTTCGGTGCCTGCCAACTTCATCGCCACCGCCTTTGCGGCAACTACGTGCATAAGCGGGCCACCCTGTTGCCCGGGGAACACCGCTGAATTGAGCTTCTTTCCCCATTGCTCTCCGCGAGCACTGAGAATCATGCCCGAACGTGGACCACCCAGCGTCTTGTGGACCGTTGTGGTCACCACGTCAGCCCACGGCAGCGGGTTGGGGTGGAGGCCTGCCGCAACCAAGCCCGCGAAGTGCGCCATGTCGACCATCAGCGCGGCCCCCACCTCATCTGCGATGTTGCGGAACGCTTCAAAATCAAGTTGGCGTGGATAAGCCGACCATCCTGCAATCAGGACCTTCGGCTGGACTTCCAGTGCTTTGTCACGCACCGCGTCCATATCGATCAGGTAGGTCTGAGGGTCTACGCCGTAACTGTGCGATTCGTAGAATCGGCCGGAGAAGTTGATCTTCATTCCGTGGGTGAGGTGACCCCCTTGAGCCAATTCCAGCCCCAGGATCCTGTCACCGGGCAACGCCAGTGCCTGAATGGCAGCGGCATTTGCCTGGGCACCAGCATGGGGTTGCACGTTCACGTAATCGGCGCCAAAAACCTCCTTGGCGCGGCTGATCGCCAGCTCCTCGGCGACATCGACCCACTCGCAGCCACCGTAGTAGCGACGTCCCGGATAGCCCTCGGCATACTTATTCGTGAGAACCGACCCTTGAGCTTCCAACACCGCAGTGGGAACAAAGTTCTCCGATGCGATCATTTCCAAGGTGTGGCGCTGACGTTCAAGTTCCCCGTTCAGGACCGCGTAAATTTCGGGATCCACCTGTCGTAAAGGCACGACGTGGGAGGGGCTGGGGTCGCTGAGCGAATCCGCACTGGATTCAAAGCTCGCGTTATCTATATCAGACAAGGGTTGCACTCCTGGTGTTACCTAGATTGCGACGCCAAAGTGGAGCCGCCGAGTCGGGACCGTCGTCACGACGGAAAAGCCCCGAACATCCGGGGCCAGGATACTCAATTAACAGGGGGCGACCAGGTCCGCGGTTACAGACCGGTCGCCCCAAGCGGTGGGTACGCTCTAAGGCTTACTTGAGGAAGCCCATCGCTTTCACTGCGTCATATTCTTCCTGCAGAGCAGCAATGTTGAACTGGATTCCCGCTTCGGTGCCGGCGGAGATATCCAACCCATCGACAATCTTGTAGCGCCCGTCGACGGAGACACAGGGGAAGCCGAAGGACAGGCCCTCGGGCACTCCGTAGTGTGATCCATCAGAGTAGGCGCCAACGGTGACGAACTGACCTTCGGGCGTGCCGTTAACCCAGTCGTGCATGTGATCAATGGCGGCAGATGCGGCGGAAGCAGCCGAAGACGCGCCACGCGCCTCAATGATCGCCGCGCCGCGCTTAGCGACAGTGGGACGGAAGTAGTCTGCCAACCAGGCTTGGTCAACCAGGTCATTTGCAGGGACTCCGTTAACAGTGGCGAAGGAGACGTCCGGGTACTGGTCTGCGGAGTGGTTGCCCCACACCACGACGTTCTTGATGTCGCGCACCGGTGCCTGCGTCTTTTCTGCCAGCTGCGCCATGGCGCGGTTCTGGTCCAGACGGAGCATCGAAGTGAAGCGATCAGCGGGGACATCGGGCGCAGCGTGTTGGGCAATGACAGCGTTGGTGTTAGCAGGGTTGCCAACCACCAGCACGCGCACGTCTTCCGCAGCGTGATCGTTGATCGCCTTGCCCTGGGGGCCGAAGATGCCGGCGTTGGCCTGCAGCAGGTCGGCGCGCTCCATGCCCGCGGTACGAGGGCGAGATCCCACAAGCAGCGCAACATTCGTGCCGTCGAACGCAGAGTTGATGTCGTCGAAGACTTCTACGGAATCCAGCAATGGGAAGGCGCTGTCTTGGAGCTCCATTGCGGTGCCCTCAGCAGCCTTTACCGCCTGCGGGATTTCTAAGAGGTTTAGCTTCACCGGCACGTCGGGGCCAAAGATAGCACCGGACGCGATGCGGAAAAGAAGGGCGTAGCCAATGTTCCCGGCCGCACCGGTAACTGTGACAATGCGAGGTTCGGTCATGGTTTAGAACTCCTAGGTAGTTCGTGATCTAACAGTTTGACTAAAAGTAAGTGTAGGCGCGTCGGGCTAGCGCTTACGGTGATGCAGGTAGTACTCGATCAGTTCCCGTGTAGACGAGTCTTGGGCATCCAGCACCTTTCGATCTCCTTCAATGGCGGGCATGATCTGGAGGGCCAAGACCTTGCCCAGCTCAACGCCCCACTGGTCGAAGGAATCGACACCCCAGATAGCGCCTTCCACAAATGTCAGGTGCTCATACAGTGCCACCAGTTGCCCCAGCACTGATGGAGTCAACGAGGGTGCCATGATGGAGGTCGACGGCCTGTTCCCGGTGAAGACGCGGGCAGAGACCAGTTCTTCTGCAGTGCCCTCGGCCCGGACCTGTTCCGCAGTCTTCCCAAATGCAAGTGCCTTGGGCTGGGCAAAGAAGTTCGACAAGAACAGCTCGTGCATATCTGCATTCCCGTCGACCAATGCCCACTGCGGATTAGCAAAGGCAATGAAATCTGCCGGGATCAAACGAGTGCCCTGGTGCAGCAGTTGATAAAACGCGTGCTGACCGTTTGTCCCTGGCTCACCCCAGAACACTTCCCCGGTGTCATAGGAAACCGGCGCACCGTCCCAACGCACAGACTTCCCGTTGGATTCCATGGTCATCTGTTGCAGGTAGGCGGGGAAACGGTGGAGGTACTGGGAATAGGGCAAAACGGCGTGAGAAGCCGAGTTCAGGAAGTTCACGTACCAAACGTTCAGCAAGCCCATGAGGAGCGGAACGTTGCGCTCCGGAGACGCTTCCGCAAAGTGCCTATCCATGGCGTGCAAACCATGCAAGAACTCCTTGAAGTTCTTGGGCCCCAGAACAATCGCGAGCGACAATCCCACGGCGGAAGACACCGAGTAGCGACCGCCAACCCAATCCCAGAAACCAAAGGCGTTGTCGGGGTTGATCCCAAATGCCTCCACCTTGTCCAGCGCCGTTGACACTGCAACAAAGTGCTTGGCCACGGCCTGTGCAGCTTCTGGAGAATCGACGGCGGGAATTGCGCCTTGCTCAACCAGTTTCGTGAGGAGCCAATTGCGCACCACACGTGCATTCGTGATGGTCTCCAGCGTCGTGAACGTCTTGGAGGTGACGATGACCAGAGTGGTTTCAGGGTTCAGATCCTTGACTGTCTCCGCCGCGTCAGTGGGGTCGATGTTGGAGATGAAGCGGGCTTCCATGCCTTCTTTGGCATAGGGCTTAAGTGCTTCATAGACCATGACTGGCCCC
>ERZ1031159.100-NODE-100-length-17099-cov-6.031683_pt1 | contig 17099 bp, 19 predicted proteins | sample MGYA00516706_ERZ1031159 | MGnify/ENA primary metagenome ERZ1031159 (study PRJEB33719, sample SAMN04262508) | wastewater metagenome | biome: rural village; feature: composting latrine chamber; material: composting feces with ash | place: El Salvador | collected... | reverse complement strand
AACTCTGCGCCCTGTCTTCACGAAGTACCTGCGGGCGGCGTCCAGCAGCTCCCGAACCTTCCAGCGTGAGTTCACAGGGATCAGTTCGTCACGCAGATCATCGTCAGGCGCGTGTAAGGAGATTGCGAGGGTCACCGGGAAACCACTGTTGGCCAGCTTGTCAATCCCAGGCACCAATCCGACGGTAGAGACCGTGACGTTTCGCGCGCTCATCCCGAACCCTTCAGGAGCGGGGTCAAGCAGGCGGTGCAAAGTCTCAGTTAGGGCTTTCCAGTTAGCGAGGGGCTCCCCCATTCCCATGAACACTACGTTCGATAGGTGGGTGGGCCCACCCTCAAGCTCACCTTCTTCGCAGGCGAGGCGAGCCTGACGGACCTGCTCAACGATTTCAGCAGCCGACAGGTTTCGGGTAAGCCCCATTTGCCCGGTCGCGCAGAAGGGGCACGCCATCCCGCAGCCCGCCTGGGAAGAAATACAAAGGGTGGTCCTGGACGGGTAGCGCATCAGCACTGATTCAACATTGACGCCGTCGTGAAGGCGCCAGAGAGCCTTTAGAGTCGTGCCCTGGTCGGCACTTTGCTGCCCGATCTTCGAAACAAGCGGGGGCAGCAGGGTCCCCACGGCGCTTTCCCTGTCCCTCGGGGGAAGGTCGGTCATCAGCTCCGGGTCGGCGACGTTTCGCCCAAAGTAGTGCCTGGAAACCTGGTCGGCTCTGAAGGCCGGCAGTCCCAAGCTTTTTGCCCACTCCCGCCTCTGCTCCGCGGGGACGTCCGCAAGGTGAGCGGGCGGCTTACCCCTTCTGGGCACTGTGAACTGCAGCTTCGGTTTCGCGTCAGGGCTCTTCGCCCCAACAGGAGCCTCATCGGTTGGGCGAACTTCACGGACCGTTCTTTCCATCAAAGGTTCACCAACCGAAAGCTGCCATGTACAAGACGAAAAATGCTGGGGCTGTGAACAAGAGCGAGTCCAACCGGTCCATCAGGCCCCCGTGCCCCGGAACAATCGCGGACATGTCCTTCAGTCCAGCATCACGCTTGATGAGGGATTCAGTCAGGTCCCCTGCAGTGCCAACCACGGACCCCAAAACAGCGATGACAAGAGCCCACCACCACGGGATGTCCATCACCAGCGTCCCAACGTACCCAACGGCACCGCATAGGACCACGCTGCCAGCGAAGCCCTCCCAAGATTTCTTTGGGGAGAGCTTCGGCGCCATCGGGTGTTTTCCAAACGTGATGCCTGCTAGCCATCCGCCCGTATCGTTCGCAACAATCGCAAGCACGAAGAAAACGATCGGCCACGGCCCCTCACTGTGGAAGGACATGAGCGCCACGAACGAAGCAAAGAAGGGGATGTAAACCAGGGTGAAGATGCTGGCTTGGATGTCAGCCACCGGACGGGTCGGCAAGTTTGGCTGGGCCATCCGCCACGCGATCGTTACCAGCGACGTGAGGTAGAGACCTATCAGCACCCAGGTGAGCGAACCAAGCGCGGCCGAGGCGAAGATACCCGCCCCGCCCAGATACAGCGGCACGACACTAACCTGAGCGTCCCTCCTCGCAAAAGCTCCAGCAACTTCCCAGGTTGCGACCCACATCAGCAGACAGACCAGTACCAGGAACGCGGGGCGCGCAAAAAAGAGCGTGGAACCCACGGCTGCTATCAAGACGATTGCTGACGTGACGGCGGCAGGCAGGTTCCGTCCAGCCTTGCCGGTCGCTGTGAGCGGCGGCTTTTCTTCCGTCGGCAACGGCCGGACGACCTGCGCCCAAACAGAGCGACCCCGATTAGTCATGCGTTGCTGCTAGACCTCTAGCAGCTCTTCTTCTTTGCCTGCAAGGGCAGCGTCAATCAGGTCCACGCGTTCTTTAGTGACCAGTTCTAGGGCCTTTTCGGCACGTTCAGCCTCATCCTCGCCAATATCGCCGTCCCGTTTCGCGGTTTCGATTAGCTCCTTCGCCTTGCGACGCGCGTTCCTGATCGCGATCCGCCCGTCCTCAGCCCTAGCTTTCGCCTGCTTCACGTAGTCGCGGCGACGCTCCTCCGTGAGCGCTGGAAGAACCACGCGGATGACCTTCCCGTCATCATTCGGGTTCACTCCGAGGTCCGAGTCGCGGATCGCGTGGATGATCTCATTTGTCGCGTTCCGGTCAAAAGGAGTGATTAGGACCGTGCGGGCCTCAGGGATGTTGATGGACGCCAGCTGCTGCAGCGGCGTGGGAGCGCCATAGTACTCAACCAGCAGCTGAGTGAACATGCCGGGGTTGGCCCGTCCGGTTCGAATGTTCTGGAAGTCATCCTGGGTTGCGCTGACCGACTTGTCCATTGAGTCTTCAGCTTCCAGCAGTATGTCGTCGATCATTTCGCTTCCTGTTCCGTTTCGTTTCCCTCTGTCGTTACAAGCGTTCCGATTGTCTCACCGATCAGCGCCCGGGTGACGTTGCCGGGCTCATTCATCCCGAAAACCCTCATGGTCAGGTCATTCTCCTGCCCCAAAGCAAACGCCGCAGCATCCACAACCTTCAGCTGGTCTGCGAGGGCTTCCGAGTAAGTCACTGCTGGTAGCAGCTGCGCGTCCGGGTCCTTCTTCGGGTCTGCTGTGTAGACGCCGTCAACACCGTTTTTCGCTACCAAGAGCTCATCGCAGTGCGTTTCTAGGGCCCGCTGTGCCGCAACCGTGTCGGTTGAGAAGTAGGGCATGCCGGACCCGGCCCCGAAGATGACAACGCGACCGTTCTCCATGTGGCTAATGGCCCGCAATGGAATGTAGGGTTCCGCGACCTGAGTCATCGTGATTGCGGTTTGGACGCGGGTCTCGATGCCCGCCCTCTCCAAGAAGTCTTGCAGGGCGAGCGCGTTAACCACGGTGCCGAGCATGCCCATGTAGTCAGCTCTGGCGCGGTCTAAACCATTCTCCGCCAGTTCGGCTCCACGGTAGAAGTTTCCCCCGCCAACAACCACAGCAACCTCAACACCGCTGTTCACCGCGGCGGCTATTTGTGAGGCGACCCCTTCCAGCACGCCAGGGTCAAGCCCAACTTCACCTCCGCCGAAGACTTCTCCTGACAGTTTGAGCAGGACTCTGCGCCGACCAGCTTTTTCTGTTTCTTCCACGGGCAACCCTTCTTCAGCTTCCACCCTGAAGTCTAGGTGAGAGCGCCCCTAGGGGCGCATTGGTAGCAGAAGAGGCCCCAGCTGGGGCCTCTTCAGTTGGCGCTACTACCTAGCGCTAGTTTCCAACCTGGAAACGAACGAACTCAGCAACTTCGCCGCCGACAGACTCAAGAACCTTACCGACCGTCATGGACGGGTCGCGAGCAAAGTCCTGATCCACCAGCGCGTTGTCCTTGTAGAAGGCGTTTAGGCGGCCCTCAACAATCTTGGGGACAATCTTTTCAGGCTTGCCTTCCTTCAGCGTGATCTCGGTTAGCGTCTGGCGCTCAGCCTCAAGAACATCTTCGGGGATCACGTGACGCGAAACCCACCGGGGACGGAACGCAGCAATGTGCATCGCCACGTCGTGCGCAAGGTCGGCGCCGGCTTCGTTGGTGACAACGAAGACACCAACCTGTGGGGGCAGGTCAGGGTTTGTCTGGTGAAGGTAAAGATCGACGTGGTCGCCGCTGACGCGCGCAATCCGGCTGACCTCCGTCTTCTCACCGACGGTCGCACCCATCTCGTCGACCAGGTCCTGCACAGTGCCGCCTTCAGCGGGCGCTGCAAGTAGTCCTTCAAGGTCGGCTGCTTCAGCTGCGACCGCAGCCTCCAACACCTGGTTAGCGAACGCAACGAACTTGTCGTTCTTCGCAACGAAGTCGGTTTCGGAGTTCACCTCTACCATGGTGCCGCTCTTACCGTCTTCAGAAACGGAGGCAACGATTAGGCCTGCAGCAGCCTCGCGACCTTCACGCTTTGACAGCGACTTGAGGCCCTTCAGTCGGATGATCTTAAGGGCGGCTTCTTTATCTCCGTCCGCCTCAACCAGGGCGTCCTTGACGTCCATCATGCCGGCGCCGGTCTGCGCGCGAAGTTCCTTCACGTCAGCCAGTGTGTACTTAGCCATCTATCTGGCTCCTTTCAGTGCTGCGCTACTTGGTTTCCGTCTCAGCTTCAGCCTTGGCCGCTGCAACGGACTCGACCTTTTCTTGTTCTTTCACGTCGATGGAAGGGGCCGCGGGCGCCTTCTGTGCAGGGGCTTCCTTGGCGGGAGCAGGGGCAGGAACCTCTTCAACCACTTCCTCGATCGCCTCCACTACCGGTGCGGCTTCTTTGGCGTCTGCTTCCGGGCTGCTTTCAGCAACCGACGCTTCGGCTGCTGAAGCTTCGAGCAGTTCGCGTTCCCATTCGGCGAGCGGCTCAACAGTCGCCTCGCTTTCCTTGCTGGGAGCGTTGCGTGCCAGTAGACCTTCGGCGACTGCGTCAGCAACCACGCGGGTCAACAGCCCTACGGCGCGGATAGCGTCGTCGTTCGAGGGGATACCGTAGTCAACTTCTTCAGGATCCGAGTTCGTGTCGAGGGTGGCGATGATCGGGATGTTCAACTTGCGTGCTTCCGAAACCGCCAGGTGTTCCTTGGTCGTGTCAACGATCCAGACGGCCGAGGGAGTCTTGCTCATGTCGCGGATGCCGCCCAGGGTGCGGGTCAGCTTGTCCTTCTCACGACGCTTCATCAGCAGTTCCTTCTTCGTGAGCCCCGTTGCAACGGAGTCTTCGAAGTCAAGCTGCTCAAGTTCCTTAAGCCTCTGGAGACGCTTGGAAACGGTGGAGAAGTTGGTTAGCATTCCGCCCAGCCAACGCTGGTTCACGTAGGGCATCCCGACTCGCTGTGCCTGTTCGGCGACGGCGTCCTGAGCCTGCTTCTTCGTGCCAACAAACAAGATAGTTCCACCGCGAGCGACCGTCTGCTTCACGAACTCGTAAGCGTTGTCGATGTCCGCCAGGGTCTGCTGGAGGTCGATAATGTAGATGCCGTTACGTTCGGTGAGGATGTATGGTTCCATCTTCGGGTTCCAACGGCGGGTCTGGTGTCCGAAGTGGACACCGCTCTCAAGGAGCTGACGCATGGTTACAACAGCCATGATCGTCCTTTCACTGCTGCGCAGTCAGGGGCCCGGTTAGGGGCCCGGATTTCGGTTGTCTATCTGAACTCAAGGTGAGCCCAAATCCTGGTGCCACGGCCGGGGGCTCCTAGGGTTACCCCAAGGACCAGCGCCCGCGCCCCGGACAGCGTCCGGTAGCGACACGCGAAGTCATCCGCCAGGATCTGCCTAGCGAATGCTGAGGAATAGTTTAGCTTGAGCGCCGCACGGGTAGCGTCGCGGGAAGTGTGAGGCACGACAGGTTTCAGCCCACAAAACACCGTTTGGGACTAATCCACAGCTTGCAGATGTCTTCCTGCAAGGGGCGCATGCGCCCGGAATGCTTAAGCCATGTCTCCTACTCTTTCACTCCCTGGCGTCCGGGGTCTGCTCTCAATACTGCTCTCCCTGTTCTTGCTGTCCGGGACCAGCGCCGCGCAACAGACCAATGACCTGGCGGAAGCCAGCGATCTGCCGTGGGGTTGGCCGTCAGGATCCCCCGCGGCAGTCCTGGTCTCCTTCGACCTGCCAGAAAAGCACTGGATGCCAGGGCACCGGGGCGTTGACTTGGCGCTGGTGCCAGGGGACCCCATCTACGCTCCGGCCAGCGGAACAGTGATCTTCACGGGGATGGTGGCGGGGCGCCCGGTGATTTCCGTGATGCACGCAGGCGGCCTCCGCTCTACCTACGAACCCGCTTCGGCAGCCTTACAGGTAGGGCACGTGGTGGGCAAAGGGACCCTCATCGGTCACCTTGAGGAGCCTCCCGACACGTATTCTCACCTTGGCCTGCACTGGGGCGCTCGCTTCGGGCCGAATGAGTACATCAACCCGCTTCGGATGATCGCGGGCCCGTCGGTCTTGAAACCTTGGGACTAGGCTCTTGGGTGAGCGCGCAGGTAAGTCTGGGTCAGCCTACGCGCGTCAACGTGGGTGTAGCGCTGAGTCGTGGAGAGAGAAGAATGTCCCAAGTATTCCTGCACGAAACGCAGGTCCGCTCCAGCCTCTAGCAGGTGAGTCGCGGATGAGTGTCGCAGGGCGTGTGGTGATAGTGAGCGCACCCCTGCCCTGGCGGACAGCCTTTCCAAGCGGGCTCGCACAGTTCTTGGGTTGAGCCGCCCCCCTAGCTTCCCCAGGAACAACGCCTCTGTTTCTGTCCCTACTAGTTCGCCCCGCACGCCCAACCATCGCTCTAGGGCTTTCCCCGCGGGAGCACCAAAGGGGACGACGCGTTCCTTACTGCCCTTCCCAAGGACCCGTAGCGTTCGTGCATTCAGATCCACAGAAGTGAGGTCAAGACCCGTCAACTCAGAAACACGCAAGGCTGCCGAGTAGAGCAGCTCGAAAACAGCCCAGTCCCGAACCGCTACGGGGTCGCCACCACTCGCCTCCTGCTTAGCCTTCGCGAGCAAAGACTCCACTGCCTCCAGTTGCAAGACTGTGGGTAGGGCGGACGCACCCTTCGAAACCTGGAGTGCCGCAGTCGGGTCGGTGGGGATCAGCCCTTCGTCCACTAAGAACAAGCAGAAGCTTCGCACGGACGCAGTATTCCTGGCGATTGTGGCCCGCGAGCGCCCCGAACGCACGCGGCTTCCAAGCCAGGTCCTCAAGGAACGAGGAGTGAGCAATGGGTCAAGCCGTGACGCTGGAGTCTGTTCTAAGTCGACCCCCAGGTGCTCAAGCAGAAGCCGCACGTCTGTTTCGTAGGCGCGCCTGGTTTCTTCAGAGTGGCCGTGGGCAAGCGTCAAAGAACGCCCCCAGTCCCCAAGGACCTGACCCGCGGTGCGTTCCATACTCCGATTCTACGGGCGCCCTCCCTTAGGCAACGCGGCCCCAGTGCCCCGTGTCAGACACGGTTGCCAGCCCCTGTGCTTCTAGGCCCAGCAGCCCCATGCGCACTTCACCAATGGAAAGCCCACTTTCTGTCGCGGCCTGCTCCAAGCTGGCGCTGCCTCTACGCGGCAGTGCGTCCCAGGCTCGGCGTTCCAGAGGATCAACTACGTCAAGCTTGCTTGGATTCTGCGACTGCCACGTTCGTACCTGCTCCGGGAGGTCGAAGAGTGACCCGCTCTCGTGTTGGTCAACCTGTCCTAGGAGTGCAGTGACATCGCTGGTTTCAGTGATGACATGAGCGCCGTCCTTCAGGAGTTGGTTCGCTCCCGAAGAGGTCGCAGAAGTGACCGGGCCTGGGATGGCACCGACTTCCCTTCCTAGTTCCACGGCCCGGTTGGCGCTGGCGATGGCTCCTGAGCGAACGCCAGCTTCAGCTACGATAGTCACTTCAGAGAGTGCAGCGATTATGCGGTTCCGCTCCAAGAACCTCCACCTTGCGGGACGGTACGAAGGCGGCATTTCCGCCAGTAGGCCTCCCCCGTTTGCCACGATCTGGCTGAACAGAGACGTGTTGCCTGCCGGGTAGAGGTTCCCCAGTCCCCCGCAGAGCACGGCAACCGTCGGCAATGCCTTAGCTCCCTCAACCGGTCTGAAACCCTTCAGCGCTCCGCGGTGAGCGGCTGAGTCGATGCCGTACGCACCTCCGGAGACGGTGCAGATCCCGGCGCTGGAAAGCTCGAATGCAAGGTTCGTGGCGACGGCGTTCCCGTAGGCTGTGGAGGCCCGTGCCCCAACCAAAGCTACGCAGCTCTGGCTGGGTTCAGGTGGGCGTCCCAAGACCCAGAGGGCAAAGGGAGCTGCTGGTCCCAGCGCATCCAAAGCCTCAGGCCAGGCCGGCTCGTCCTTCGTCAAAAGGGTGCCACCCAGTGCAGTAAGCGCGTTCAGTTCTCGCTCCAGGTCCAAGTTCTGCAGGCGCAGGCGAATGCGTTCGTGGACCAGGCGCCACGGCGGGCCCGCGGTCTCTTCCACGCGCGGCTCCCTAAAGGGTTTCGCTGCCCACTGAAGAGCTTCTTCGGGTCCGTAGCGCTCCACTAGCGCCCCGATCCGAGTGTCCCCCGGTTCCGCTATCCCGCTCCAGGCCGCGAGCGCGTGCTCCGGGCTCAAAGTCTTCAAAGACTTGTCAGTCATATCCACGATGGGACTCCTTCCGCCACGCCACGCAAGGCCATTGCGAGTTGGTGGTCATCCGTGTTTGGTTCGTTTCTTCCTGCTAGGTCAGCGCATGACCAGGCCATGCGCAGGATTCTGTCGGCGCCGCGAAGTGAGATGATTCCGCGCATCACGTAGCGTTCAAGGTCTTTGCTGTAGGAACGCGAGAAGCCTTCTTTTTCGCGGAGAAAGCGTCCAGGGACTTCTCCGTTAAGGCGCCACGGCGTGTCTTTCAGGCGCCAGGCACTCCTTTCCCGAGCCTCTGCGACCTGCTCTGCGACGTCTGCTGTTCGAAGTGGCTCTTCGCTGAAGAACGTGAAGTTTTCAGGTTGGTCGACGTGGACTTGGACGTCGACCCGGTCCAGGAGTGGCCCGGAAAGTCGCGCCCTGTACTGGGCTTTTCTGTGTGGGGAACAGCGGCAGCTCTCCGAACCGCGTCCGCTCCCGTAGCCGCAGGGACAAGGGTTTGCTGTGAGGACCAGTTGGAACTTTGCTGGAAACGTGACCTGAGAGCGGGCGCGGTGAACGGTGACGTTTCCTCGTTCTATCGGTTGCCGAAGCGCGTCGAGGGTTCGTTGGTCGAACTCCGGAGCCTCATCCAGCAGCAACACCCCGGCATGGGCAAGGGAAACGACTCCGGGCCTGATCGGGTTCCCTCCGCCAATCAGGGAGATCAGGGTAGCTGAGTGGTGCGGCATTTCCAGTGGTGGCCTCGAGTGCAAACTGGTGAGGCGGTCACTGCTTTCCACCAGGGACCGCAGGGCTGTCACCACTTGGGCGTCGCGTGGCGACAGGTCAGGGAGCAGCCCGGGGAGTGCGCGCGCCAGCATGCTTTTGCCGCCTCCTGGCGGGCCGTGAAGCAGCAGGTGGTGCCCGCCGACGGCAGCGACGGTTAGTGCCTGCACAGCGCGTTCTTGGCCCCGGATTTCTTCCAGGTCGACTCCGTCTTCGGCTCCGGCGGGCGCGCCTGCAGGTTTCACCCCTGGCTCGACTCCGTCTGCGGCAATGTCTGCAAGCTCCGCCACGTGGTTCCAGCAGTCCTTCGCGGGAACTCCCGGGTTTGCGAAGGCATACAGCAAGTCGGAAAGGTGGCGGCAGGGGATGACTTCCACGCAGCCGGGCAGTCTTGCTTCTTCTGCGTTGGCCGCTGCAACCACGATGCGTTCCAGTCCGGACTCCCCCGTCGCGACCGCTGCGGGCAGCACTCCTGGGACTGGGAGCAGCTCTCCGTCAAGCCCCAGCTCGGCGATGAACACGCTGCCTAGCGCCGCGTCTTCCGGGAGTAACCCGCGCGCCACCAGCATTGACACCGCGATCGCAAGGTCGAAACCTGAGCCGGTCTTGGGAAGGTCTGCGGGAGTGAGGTTTACTGTGACCCTGCGATTCACCGCCGGCAACCCGCAGCTGAACAGGGCGGCCCGCACCCTCTCTTTCGCTTCACGCAGGGACGCATCCGGAAGACCAACCAGAGTCGTGCCAACGATCCCGGGGCCAATATGGGTCTGCACCTCAACCGGGATGCCTGCAAGGCCAAGCAGTGCAATGCCGTTCGTCCGGGCAAGAGCTGTGCTCATTGAGCAACGTCCTGCAGCCAAGCGAACAGTGGGGCACGTCCCGGTCGAAGCTGGACACCAACAAGGTCAAAACGGCACGGGCTCCAGTGCCCGTGCTGCGCAAGCCACGCGTTTCCGAGCCTCAGCAACGTGTTGAGTTTCTTCTGGTCCACCGCAGCGAGTGCGCTGTCAGGGCCGACGCCAGTGCGTGTCTTCACTTCCACGAAAACCGTGGTGTCCCCGTCCCTCACAACCAGGTCTAGCTCCCCGGTTCGCCCGTACCGCCAGTTCCGGTCCAGAACCTGGCAGCCGTTGGCAATCAGAAAAACCGCTGCGGCACGCTCACCTTTCGGCCCTAGAAGCCTGGCGTCTGGCTTCCGCACGCAAGTGGTGGTTTCTGAGCTGTTCACGCCTCAAGGCTCACCCAGACACGCTGCAGCTCTTAGCTCCAAGCAACGGGGTTGTTAGAAACCCCCAGTACTGAAGAATGGGGAAAGAAGCGGGAAAGGCACCCTAACCCCTACTAGGGAGTGGGGATCTCCAAGTCCGGTTTAGAAAGCTCCTCCACATTCACGTCCTTAAAGGTGACGATGCGCACCGACTTCACAAACCGTGAAGGACGATAAATGTCCCAGACCCAGGCATCCGTCAGGGTTATGTCAAAGAAAATGTCTCCCCCAACAGGGCGCGCCTGAAGCTCCACCCCATTGCAAAGGTAGAATCTTCTCTCCGTTTCAACGACGTAATTGAAAAGCGGTACGACGTCCCGGTACTCCCGGAACAACTCCAGTTCAGAAGCGGTTTCGTAAGCTTCGAGTTCTTCCGCACTCACCTGCCAGCCTCGCTCCTACCCTCCACCACACTCTGAGTGGGAAGGTTCCACCCGAGCCTGTGGCGTTTGCTTGCCCCAAGCGTCCTCAGCGCTTCGATGTGCACCTTCGACGCGTATCCCTTGTTTCCGGCCCAATCGTACCCGGGATCAGCTATCTCCATCATGTAGCGATCCCTTGCGACCTTCGCGAGCACTGACGCCGCCGCAACCACGGAACAGTCCCTGTCAGCCTTCACGCGGGTCGTCACCGGCCACGGCACGCCGGGAGCGTCGGCCTGGTCAGCTGACGAAAAGAGGTCGTCCTGGCTGAGCCAGTCGTGGCTCCCGTCAAGCAGGATGCGAACGTCCGCACCGAAGTCTTTTCGTAGGCGCATCACCGCAAGCGCGCGGCGCCCCGCGAGCCTAAGTGCGGCAGTAAGCCCCAGCGCTGAAACCTCGCTGGGACTTGCCCAACCAACGCTGTGGGCCAGGGCCCACCGAGATATTGGGGTTACCAGCTCTTCCCGCCTGGAGGGTGGGAGCACCTTGGAATCAGCGAGCCCCTTCGGCGCTCTTCCCGTCGAACTGTCCACCGCCGCGGCTCCGACAGCGACGGGACCCGCAAGCGCTCCTCGTCCCACCTCATCAATCCCGACCACCACCCGCGCGTCTTTCAGGAGCCGCAGTTCAAACCTGCGTGTGGGAACCGCGGGGCTCACGGCTCCGGAACCTCACTAAACACGTCGCGCGCCCCCAGAGTCGACCACCTGTCAAAGGGCCAGATCTCTGCCCACGCGCGCCCAATCACAGAGTCCTCAGAAACGAAAGCAGGCGTGCCGTGGGAGTAGTGGTACAGGGAGTCTGCGGAGTTTGACCGGTTGTCACCCATGACCCACAGCGAGTCTTCGGGGATAACCACGGAAAACTCGCCGCTAGACCCTAAAGGCCCTTTAACGTAAGTTTCGTCGATGGGCGCTCCGTTCACCGTGAGGCGACCTTCGGCGTCGCAACAGGCAACCGTGTCGCCCCCGACGCCAATGACGCGTTTCACCACGACCTGGCTTCCGTCCTTCGGCACTAGCCCCAAAAACTCGGCAACAGGTCGAAGTGGGCTTTCCGACTCCGGGTCCACATCACCCAACCACCCGAGCGAATCCTCGAACACCACCACGTCGCCGCGCTCCACGTCGGTACCGAGCCCGGGCAGCCGGTTCACGGCTATCCGGGAGCCAACCTGGAGGGTGTCTTCCATGGAGGAAGAGGGAATCTGGTAGACCTGCACGACGAACATGCGTAGCAGGAGTGCGATGAGAGTGGCCCCGACCAGCACTATCGCTATTTCGAGGACCCACTTGACCGCGCGAGAACGCGACTGTGCACGCCTTAACTCGGCGCGCATCGGGTAGCGTACAGGCTCTACCTTTGGCGCGAAGGCTTCACTACCTGACGCTTCCACCACGTTGCCAGTCTAGCGTCCGCCCTTGCCGCAGCGTTTCGCTACTTGGCGTCCTGCACCCCGGACTGCTTTTCGCGAACCTTGGCGGCCTTGCCCTGGCGTTCGCGCAAGTAGTAGAGCTTCGCACGCCGCACGTCGCCACGCGTAACAACTTCGATCTGCTCGATGCTTGGAGAGTGCACTGGGAAAGTGCGTTCGACGCCAACGCCGAATGAGAGTTTGCGGACCGTAAAGGTCTCTTTGAGCCCAGAGCCTTTCCTTGCGATCACAATGCCCTGGAAGATCTGGACACGCGAACGGTTTCCTTCCTTCACCAGGACGTGCACCTTCACGGTGTCTCCTGGACGGAAGTTCGGGATGTTGTCCCGGAGGGAGGCTGCGTCAACCGCATCTAGCTTCTGCATGGTTTCTCCTTGTCGAGCGCCGCCGCAGGTCGGTCCGACAGGTCGCGGGGTCACCCCCGAGCTCTTGGCGCGGGCCCTTGCTTTGGTTTCCCCCTGCGGCAGGAGTGACCCAAGGACCCGGTCATCCAGCTTGCCACAACCTGGGGGCGTCGCAGTCGTCTAGGCCGGTGGATCGCGGGTGAGATCGCGCACGAAGACGTCGTCAGCGTGTTGCCTTCCACCCACCTCGAAGGTGCGTGAGCCGTCTTTTGAGTAGCCGTGGCGGCGGTAGAAGCGGGCTGCGCGCCGGTTGCCTTTGTTGGTGCCGAGCGCGCTCCACTTTGACCCCCACGCCTGAACCGCATCTTCAAGTGACCACTCCAGCAGCGCACCCGCCACCCCGGATCCTTGCCAGTCCGCATCCGCGTAGCACTTGGAGACGTATGCGCAGTCCTCAAGGGTGCGTCCTTCACCGAGTGCACCTTCTGGATGCTCTGGGAGCAGCAGCGTGTAAGCGATGGTTTCCCCGCCCACTTCAGCGACCCCCAGCCGCGCCCCCTTCCCCATCTCAGCGCGCAGAGCCTGCGCAGTCAGGTTTTCCGAGGTGAACGCGTCGATTTCCTCGCCGGAGGTCCCCGGAGGGCACGCGAGAGGAAAAGTCCGCGTCGCAAGGCTCGACACGAGCTGCAAGTCTTCCTCGTCCTGTTCCACGGGACGGAACGCAACGGGGACAGGTGGGTTGGTGGGAAGCAGACCCTCGCCCGCGAGCACTTCCCGGTCCCGACTGTTCAGCACCCCTTCTTCGGAGAGCAAAGCAGCGATCATGTCGGGGCGGGTGCGCAGCGTCCTCCGGAGAGCCGAGTCGCGGCGCCAACGCTGAATCCTGGCGTGGTCCCCCGACAAAAGGACGGGTGGAGTGCCCAGAGAGCGCCACGTACGAGGGGAGGTGTAGACGTCGCCCTCCAACAGCCCGGCGTCTGAATGGGATTCCTCGACAACCGATTCGGGGTTCCCCACGACCCCTTCAACAAGGCGGGCGACTCCCTCAACCAGGGCGAGCGCCGCGATCTCTCCCCCGTTTAGGACGTAGTCCCCAAGGGAGTACTCAAGGACCTCGACACCTTCCTGGGCTGCGTAGTGGGCGGCAATGCGCGAGTCAATGCCCTCATACCTTCCGCACAGAACGACAATGCGCTCCGCTTTTGAAAGCTCCTCCAGCATCCGCTGGTTCAAGGGTTTGCCGGCGGGCGTTGGGATTGCAAGAACAGTGTTTGCCGGCTCCCCGCCTAGAACGGAATCCACTGCGCGACCCCAGACGTCGGGGCGCATCACCATTCCTGGGCCGCCCCCAGCCGGCGAGTCATCCACGCTTTGGTGGCGACCCTCAGCCCACTGCCGCAGGTTGTGCACTTGCGCGTGAATCTTCCCGGTCTCCTGCGCTTTGCCCACTAAGGAGAGCTGGAGGACGTCAAAGTACTGGGGGAAGATAGTTATCAGGTCGAACTGCACGGCGCTCCTTAAGGGAGGTCAAATAGACCCTGGGGAGCGTCGATGATGACCTCGCCGTCTTCAAGGGAAACCTTGGGGACTATTTCCCGGACGAACGGGACCATAACCTCTTTGTCACCCACCTGAACCAGCAACTGGTCGTGCGCCGCACCTTCATGCAGGCCGGTAACGGTTCCTATCAGGCTCCCATCGGGGTCCACGGCTCGAAGCCCCACCAGTTCGTGCGGGTACCAAGCGTCTTCTTCACTGCTCTCCTCGGTGAGCAGTCGGCAACCCCGTAGCGCTTCAGCTTGGTTCCGGTCCTGAACACCCTTGAAACGGCAGGTGATCCTTGCCCCTTGAACCCGGCTGCTAGCAACCGTTAGCGTCCCGCCAAGAGACGCCAAGAAGCCTTCCGCGAACGCACTTTCTAGTGCGCCTTTGGAAGGCTTTTCTACGGTCAGGTTCTGACCTGGCGCGAACACTTCTTCGGGGCGGTCGGTTCGGACTTGGACGAAGACTTCACCCTTCAGTCCCCTGGCCGCGCCGACCACCCCGGCAAGAAGAAGTGCGCTCACTTATTCGACGACGTCGACGCGAACGTAGCCCGGCCCGTGCAAAGCGGAAATGACGGTGCGCAAAGCCCTAGCTGTGCGGCCGCCCCTTCCGATTACTCTTCCCAGGTCGTCTGGGTTTACGCGAACCTCAAGCATTTCGCCGCGGCGGGTCCCCCGTGTGGTGACGCGGACGTCATCCGGGTTATCGACGATGCCACGAGTGAGGTGCTCAAGGGCATCGGCAAGCATGCTCACTTGCCGTCTTCCGCAACTTCTTCAGCAAGCGCCGCGTCAGCGTCCTTGACCTTTGCGTCGGCCTCTTCAGCCTGGGCAACGGCTTCCTTCGCAGCAGCTTCCTTAGCCTTCTCGGCTGCGGCGTCTGCCTTGGTCTTCTGAGCCCTATCCTCGGCCGCCTTCACCGCAGCTGCGGTCTCAGCTGCCTTATCGTCTTCCGCAACTTTGATGCGCGAAACAACGTTCTTCTTGCCCGCCGCGCGGGCCAGGTCACCGTTCAAGCTAAGCAGGCGACGGGCCTGGTCGGAAGGCTGAGCGCCGACACCAAGCCAGTAGACGGCGCGGTCTGAATCAATGTCAATCAAGGAAGGGTTCGGTGTCGGGTCGTACGTGCCGATCTCTTCGATCACGCGACCGTCACGCTTCTTGCGTGAGTCAACAACAACGACGCGGTAGTAAGGGTTGTGGATGGAACCCATCCGCTTCAAACGAATACGAACTGCCACTTTTGTGGTTTCTCCAAATCTTAAAATGGTCGAGGGTCGGCCGGTTCGGTGGGTCACGAAACGCCCGCTCCTACATGGACGCGTCAACCTAGATGAGAGGGGCCTAAGCAGACGAGTACAAGCGCCAAGTCTAGCGGCAATCCCGCCACGATCCATCCTCGTGGGACCCCAAAGCGGGCCCTACCCCGTGGAATCGGTCACGGACAAAGGCTGGGACTGCAAGCTCAAGGGTCGTGGGACACTGGACTCATGGAGAACAACACGAACCTTGAACTTGATGTTTCCGAACTCCCGCTGGACGCCCAGCTTTTGCAGGTCGCTCACGAAGCGGCCCTAGCTGTCGTCCCTTATCTACGGCGTGTTGCGAGGTCTTCTCCAAAGATCGACACGAAGGTGGACATCCACGATCCCGTCACGGTGCATGACAAGGCGGCCGAGGTAACGCTCACCCAGTTCCTCTCTAACGCTGTTCCTGGGTCGCGTTTTTTGGGCGAGGAAATGGGTGAAGTCGGCATGGAACCCGAAGCAAACTCGCCTTTCGTTGGGGAGGTGACGGACTTGGGGTCCTCTGTTCGTTGGATTATCGACCCGATTGATGGCACCGCGAACTTCGCTTCAGGCCTGGTGTACTTCTGCACTTCTATCGCAGCGGAGCTGAATGGGAAGGTCGTTGCCGGGGCGATCACTGTGCCAATGATCGGTGAGTCCTTCCTTGCGGATGCCAGTAGCGCCTGGCATGTCGGGGCGGATGGAGTGAGGACGCCGATGCGGGCCGACGGGCCACCTAGTGAAGACACTGCGCTCTTGGCTACCTATTCCCCGGGGCTGTGGGCCTTGAACAACACGCCGCAGCTAGCGTTAGAGCATGACCGGGCGCTCATGGAGAGTTTTGCGACGGTTAGGAGGCCCGGGGCAGGCGCATTGGACTTGGCGAACGTGGCAGCCGGGTGGGTCGGCGCGTCGATGGGAGTCGGGTTCAAGCCGTGGGATGTTGCGGCTGGGATCCACATGGTGCGGGTGGCGGGCGGTGAGGTGTTGAACCTCCCTATGGGGACGGACCTGCCGGATGGGCTGCGACCGGGAGTCGTGGCCAGCGGCAGAAACCTGGATGCGAGTACTGCGAGGCGTGTGCTTTGGGAGGTGCAGGAGTGCCGCGAGGGACTCTAGCCCCCACCCCCACCGATTCGGCCGCGCATCGCACCACCGAATCGGTGGGGATGCGCGGCCGAATCGAGATGGGGAGAGAGGGAGGGAAGGTTAGACGCGGCCGAGCATCCGCTTCAAGTCATCAGGCAACGCGTCGAGCGACTCCCGGGTAAGGCTTGGCTGCTCTTGCGGCGCCCCTACCCCGAAAGCCGCACCCTTAGCCGCGGCACCGCCCTGAGAGGACGCAGCCTTCCTCTGCTCGGGCGGCAGCATGGCCTCAAGCTCCTGCTGACGCCTCTTCGCCGGGTTCCCCGACCTAGCTTTCTTCGCGACCCTGCGTCTTTGCGCCTGGGCGGCCCTAGCATTCTGTCTCTGCTTAGCCCGCCCAGCTCCACGTCCCTGCGCCATCGACTGGAAGTCTGGCATCGCCCCGGGAGCCATCCCCCCTGGACCCATCGAGGACATCATGGTCTTCGCGCTCTCAAAGCGCTTCACCAAAGCGTTGACGTCCCTAACGGTGGTGCCAGAACCGCGAGCGATTCGCGCGCGCCTTGAACCGTTTAGTATCTTCACGTCGGCGCGCTCGGCCGGTGTCATTGACCGAACGATCGCCTCCACACGATCGACCTCGCGTTCATCAAAGTTCGCAAGCTGGTCACGGACCTGGCCCATCCCGGGCATCATGCCCAAAACCTTCTTCATGGAGCCGAGCTTCTTCACCTGCTGCAGCTGAGACAAGAAGTCATCAAGGGTGAGCTCCCCCGACATGACCTTCTTGGCCATCTTTTCGGCTTCATCCTGGTCGAACTTCTTTTCAGCCTGTTCGATGAGAGTGAGGATGTCTC
>ERZ1031159.99-NODE-99-length-17112-cov-8.062086_pt1 | contig 17112 bp, 15 predicted proteins | sample MGYA00516706_ERZ1031159 | MGnify/ENA primary metagenome ERZ1031159 (study PRJEB33719, sample SAMN04262508) | wastewater metagenome | biome: rural village; feature: composting latrine chamber; material: composting feces with ash | place: El Salvador | collected... | reverse complement strand
AAACGGACGGGCGCGGAAGCCAAGTTCGTCGTAAGCCCTCTGTGAACTGAACTGCCCCGGTTCTCCCAGGACCTCTAGAGAACTTGCGGTGACTATGGGATTCGTTCCGCGGATCTTGGCGACCCAACGGGCCAGCGGAGTGAAGATCCTGACGAGGGCCAGCGGAAGAGCAGGTGGGCGCGGACGACCTTTCGCGCTTGCCACCGCGGCAACTATGCGGCTAGCGGGAACGTAGGCACCCGACAGAATGTAAGTGCGTCCGTCTACCCCTTTTTGTGCGGCAAGGATGATCCCTCCAGCCACATCTCTGACATCAACGAAGTCATACCCTCCCTCCACGGAAACGGGGAGGGCCCCGGAAGCAGCGTCGCGAACCATTCGAGTGAGATTGGTGTCTGCGTAATCTCCAGGCCCGATCATCCCGGTGGGGAGCACCACCACACGCCAAATGTCCTTGTCTTCAAGAACCAGTCGCGTCGCCTCCGCCTTGGTCTGGGAGTACGCCCCATCCACCGTTGCTGGGTCGTAGTCTTCTGGGCGATCCGATTCTTGGCGCACGCCCTCAATCGGTGGCAGCGAGTGGATGCTAGACACGTACACCAGACGCGCAACATTGTTACTTCTGCATGCGTCCAGGACATTGACAACGCCGTCAACGTTCACTTCTCGTACCATCGGGGAAACTGAATCGGCGATCGTCACAATTCCCGCGCAATGGATCACCCACGTTTCCATTCCAGGATTCGGTCGGAACGCAGCCTCCACAGATGCACGGTCTCGGACCTCCATCTGGACGATCTCAATGTCGAGACCTACCAGTGAGGGTGGGGTTTCGTCTTCGTGGATGGCGGCTCGTACGGTTTGCCCTTGCGCGAGTAGTTCTCGCACCAGGTTGTTCCCCAAGAAACCGGCGGCTCCGGTCACAACCCAAAGGATGTTTGGCTGGGTCTCACTTTCAGTTGGGGTTGTCGCAGTCACGACAGACCTCCTTGTTAATGTGATTAGTGTTACCTTCGAGCCTAGTCACAGTCCTAATCCTGGTCGGAGCTCTGGCTGGCGCCTTGATCTGTGGCTTGGCTTTTCTGAAGGCGCATCTTCTTGTAGGCGTGGTTGCGTGGAACCAGGATGAGCGAGGCGAGTGTCGCAGCCAGTACCGATGCGATCAAGACCGCGACCTTGGCAAAGTCGCGTTCAGGGCTGCCCTCGGAAAAACTCAGTTCCGTGACCAGCAGGGAAACGGTGAACCCGATTCCTGCCAGTACGCCAACCCCAATCATGTCGATCCAGCGAACCCCGGGAGCCAGATTGGCGCGAGTCAGCCGCGTCGTGACCCAGGTTGTGAGCACAATCCCCAGAGGCTTGCCCACAACCAGTGCGACGATGACGGCGATCGCGACGGTGCTGGTGATGGCACCTTTGAAGCCTGACCACCCGCCCAGGGGAACGCCCGCAGCAAACAGTGCAAACAGGGGCACGGCGACCCCGGCGGAGAGAGGGCGAAAGCGGTATTCAAACTCGGCAGCCAAACCCAGTTTGCCGCTACGGATTCCGGCGGTGGAATCCGAGGTTTGACGCACGGGAATAGCCAGACCCAGCAGTACTCCGGCAATGGTCGCGTGTATTCCCGAGGCATGCATGAATGCCCACGCCACTATGCCGATGGGGAATAGCACAACCCAGGCACCAAAGGGGCGCAGACCAAAGAATGCGCGGTATCTGTGGGCAACTATCCAATAGATTCCGATCACCGCAAAGGAAACGAGCAGAGGGACCAAACTGATGTGCCCCGCGTAGAAGATAGCGATGATGGCGATGGCAATAAGGTCATCTACCACGGCCAACGTGAGGAGGAATATTCGCAGAGCCGCCGGTAACGAAGACCCAATTATCGCCAACACGGCCACCGCGAAAGCAATGTCTGTTGCAGTGGGAATGGCCCAGCCATGGTGTAGTCCGGGGTTTCCGCTGGCAATCAGGGTATAGATGATTGCCGGAACTATGACCCCTCCGGCAGCGGCCAGCATCGGCACCATGGCCGTGGATGGATTGCGAAGATCTCCGACAACAAACTCACGCTTTAGTTCCAAACCGACCAAGAAAAAGAAGATCGCCAACAGACCGTCTGAAGTCCATTGCCCCAGACTCAGGTCCAGATGCCACGGGGCGTACCCGACCCTGTAGTCGCGCAAAGCGAAGTAGCTTTCCGCCCACGGAGAGTTCGCCCAGACGACCGCGATCACCGCTGCGGACACCAGCAACAGGCCGCCCACAGTCTCTTTGCGCAGTACCCCCATGACTCGGGACCGCTCTGCTTTGGGAACAGCAGAAGGAAAGAAATGGGGGAATCGGCGAGTTTTCTCTGACATAGCGCTTTCTGCTGACCAGTCTTCCCAGCACACCATGAGTGCGCGACGGTCGCCGCGCCGTTGGTGCTGATCCTACACGGCGGCAGATGGGACCCGGCCTTGGGTTTCGTGGGAAACTGGGGGCATGTTGCTAAGTGATCGCGATATACGCTCGGCCCTTCGTGAGGACCGAATTAGGCTCACGCCCCTGGAGCCAGACCTGATTCAGCCAGCAAGTATCGACGTGCGTTTGGACCGATATTTTCGTTTGTTTGACAACCATCGCTACTCGGTGATTGATCCAGCCGCGAATCAACCGGATCTGACGCATCAGGTTCGCTCCTCTGCAGCGGAACCTTTTGTTCTGCACCCTGGCGAGTTTGTGCTTGGTGCGACGTATGAGCGTGTGGAACTAGCCGACGACATCGCTGCCCGCTTGGAAGGCAAATCCTCACTGGGAAGGCTTGGACTTCTCACGCACTCCACTGCCGGGTTCATTGATCCAGGCTTCAATGGGCACGTCACGTTGGAGCTGTCCAACACCGCAACCATGCCCATCCTGCTCTACCCGGGGATGAGGATAGGGCAGCTTTGCTTCTTCTCCCTTTCAAGCCCGGCAGAACGCCCGTATGGTTCCTCTGCGGCCGGCTCCCACTATCAGGGCCAACGAGGGCCCACGCCGTCGCGCTCTCACGTCCGCTTTGATCGAATCGAAATACAGGACACTCTTGCAACTCCAAGTACAAGCAGAGGGCAAGACAGTTGAGCACGGCGAAGGAGGAGCCAGGCGGTGCCGTGGTGCGGCGTTCCATCAGGGAGCGGATCGCTGAACAGAAGACTGAGACCAACCCCCTGGTTGAGGCTTCGCTGAGCACACTCGCCGATATCAACGAGACAACCAGTACGTTCCGCGTTGATGCCACCGGTGAGTTGGTGGTGGATGCCCCCGCGCCGCTCCCCGTGACCGTAGAACCGACCGCGCCTATGGGGGAGCTCGATGCACTGACTGCTAGCGCCTATCATCTCTTGATGCTCCCTTCCGAGAGCCATCCAGACGACCTTGAAGCCTTGGCCATCTCCGTCTGGAATGAGGCAGGTTGGCTGAGCCCCGGGATTTTGCGGTTGCAAGAAGGCGCCACTTTAGAAGGTCCGTGGGCCATCACCACCGAAACGGCACAGGACTTAGGTATCGAGGACGCAGCATCAGCTCAGATCTGGCTCGTGCGTTGTCCCGCGCGTCGCGGACCGGCTCCCAGTGAAGAATTGGCCGCATTCAACGAGCTTGCCCGTGCGTTTCCTCAAGGCATGCCGGTGGGTCTGGAGGACAAAGTCCTTGAGTTTCTGCGTCGGGTGGCTCGACGCCTGGACGGGGTCATTCGGATTGCAGGTTCGGGAGCTATTTTGTCCCCTGAGCCGGAGTCAGCGGTGAATCTTCGCGTATTTTCAAATACTTGGCTCCCTCCAGCCGAAACTGAGGCACTCCTGGAGCCGTACATCCCAGGGCTGCATGCTCCAAGCCCTATTTCTCCCATGGAGGGTGCGCCGTATGCGTTCCTTGCTCCCGTGGGATCTCGCTCTCAGGTTCTGATCGGTGTTCGCGAGGAGACCGTGATTCCGCGTGCCTTGCGGTGGGAGATTTGGGCGAAAGGGCGGCTATGGGTCTATGAGATAGTGTGGGCCGCGCCAGAGGACCTGCATGATCTAGCAAGGCGCCCGACTCGTAGCGGCCGTTTGGAGAGGGCCCGAGCCTCACGAATCATCGAAGCCGCCGCTGCTGTCTTGGTGCAGCAGCTCGACGACCCGATCCGTGGAGGGGCGGCTGTCATTGATGAGGATGGCTTTCTTGTTGGCCTCGACGGACCCCTTCCAGAAGAAGAAGAGCAACGTCTTTGACTTCGATCCGCTTCTCCTTTGACCCTGTGCCTATCCCTGTGCCTACGCCACTGCTCGCGTCATTCTCCGCACCGCTGCTAGCACCAGTATCACCAGGATCTTGTATAGGAGTAGGTGCGGATTCGAGCATCTGAGTGCAGAACGGGCATGCGGTTGCAACCGTGTGAGCGCCTGTTGCCTGGACTTGTCCCATTCGAACGTCCGCGATGCGCTTACCGCGTGTTTCCTCCATCCAAGCATGCGCACCACCGGCGCCACAGCACATCGCAACTTCGCGACTCTCTGGCATCTCGATGTTCTCCACGCCGGGAAGAGCGCCCAACAGCTCTCGAGGTGCTTCGAAGACCTTGTTGTAGCGTCCCAAGAAACAGGGGTCGTGGTAGGTGATGGTCTGACGCTCCTTGGCGGGGGCCTCCACCGGGCGCAACAGCCCATCGCGGAGCAGTCGGTTGAGGAGCTGGGTGTGGTGGATGACCTCGAATGTGCCACCCATCTGGGGAAACTCGTTCAAGATTGTGTTGAAGCAGTGCGCGCAGGTGACAACGATCTTCTGGGCGTGCACCTCTTCGAGGGTTTCTATGGCTGCTGATGCAAGAACCTGGAACAGAACCTCGTTTCCAGCGCGTCGCGCGGGGTCCCCGGTGCAGCTCTCTGCTGAGCCCAGAACACCGAACTTCACGCCTGCAACGTGTAGCAGTTCCGCCACTGCGGCAGAGGTCTTCTTCGCTTTCTCGTCGTACGCCCCGGCGCAACCCACCCAAAATAGGTAGTCCAGGTCCTCGGCCGTTTCCAGATCCTCCCCGACGACGGGGATGTCGAATTCCAGGTTCTTAGCCCAGTCCAGACGCTTGCGGGGCATCTGGTTGTAGGGATTGCCCTTTGTCTCAAGGGACCGCATGGGACGCTGGAGTTCCCGCGGGAAGGCCGACTCCATCAGGAACTGGAATCTGCGTAGATTTCCTATGTGATCGACGTGTTCGATGTCTACGGGGCACTGTTCCACGCAGGCGCCGCACATGGTGCAATCCCACAGCACATCGGCTGCCGTGACGTCGGGAACCAGCGGAGCGTTGCTTTCAGCGACTCCTCGAGGCCCCGTAATCTTCGCTGCTGTCAGGGCTCCCAGAACATCCTGCGTATCAGGACCAGATTGAAACATTGAGGTGGCAAGTGTTGCAGAGACTGCATTGTCACGTAATGCCAACATCAAGAGTTTGGGGGACAGCGGTTTGTCCGTGTTCCAGGCGGGACACAGATCCTGGCATCTACCGCATTCAGTGCAAGTCAAGACGTCTAGGCGGTCTTTCCAAGTTAAGTCTCGCGTGTTGCCCAAGCCGATAACGAGGTCGGGATTCTTATCGGCAGCATCTTCTAGGTTGTTCGAAGGGTTACCGTCGACAAGGGGTAAGGACAGTGCGCCCATGGGCTTGTGGCCTTTTGGACTGCGTGCAGCGGCGATATTCACCGGCGCTAAGAAACGATGCCAGGAGATCCCCATGGCAACGTCCAGGCCAACGACCAGCATCCACGCCATTGATACGCAGATTTTGAAGGAAGCAAAGATGAGGATCCATCCCGCCAGTGTCACCTCTGAGGCGCCGGAGAAGGCAGAACCGATCCAGGCAGTCAGGGGGTAGCTGGCAGGCGATGCCTCACTGCCCTCCGCAGTCAGGAGAGCGAATTGCAACGCATGCAAGATGATGACCGACGCGCAAACGGCGCCAATGACGAACTCGACGAAGTATGCCTGCCAGCGTGTGGATCCATAGAAGCGTGAGGAACGAGGGTCCTGCGCGGCCCTCCTCTGAGTGACCGCTCTGACAACCGACAACGTGATGATCGCGGCCAGTCCTGCCCACGCAAACACCTCCGAAACCCATCCCCACCAGACGGCGTGGTGTATCAGAGGAAGTGTGTAGAGCGGGTCAAAGATCTGACCAAATGACGTTATCAAAGTTGCCAGCAAGGCAACGAATGACACCATGACCAGCCAGTGTGCTACACGCACCACCGGTCGCTTCCTGAATGTCGTGTGAAGCAGCGTTGTCTTCAAAGCAGTCAGAAAGCGTCTGCCGGGACGGTTCCAGCGCCCAGATTCTGCGGCCCCGGTCGTGACCACCTTAGTCATAGTCAGGACGCCATTGACAAAGAAAAATACCCCGGCAATGGAAAACACGGCCACGACGATGACGCTGGGTATTAGCAGCGAGCTTGAAGCCATCACCCGATCCTTTCGTAGAGTGCATCCGTGCTGGTCGGCTCTTAGAGTATCGTTCCCGAAGCCGACATCTGTGGCCGCAGGTCCCGTGGTCACTGTGATTCGTGCCTTTCGCGGCTCTTGCCCTCGTGAGAACTCATAAAAATCGCAATCAGACGCTGACAAACGCAAAGGCCGACAAACGCAAAGGACGTCCCAACTATCGAGCTAAGCTGACCGGTCAGGGACAAGGGAGGTCGCATTCGATGATCTGGCTCCTGCTGGCGCACTTGGTTGCGGCAATCAGCGCGCCAGTAATTGTCCGCGGGCTTGGCCGAAACGCCTTCTTCCTTCTTGCGGCCGTCCCCGCAAGCGCTGCTGTTTGGGCGGCGGCCAACACCGCGAGAGTCTTTGCTCAACCCATCGAGGCAACTTACCGCTGGGTTCCTTCCCTGGATCTTGACCTGGTCTTCCGAATAGACGTTCTCTCCTGGCTCATGATGCTCATCGTTGGGGGAGTGGGGGCACTAGTTCTGGTCTATTCGGCACGCTATTTTTCCGCAGATGCTCCTTCGCTTGGACGTTTCTTGGCGTTCTTTGTCGGGTTTGCCGGCGCGATGCTCGGTGTGGTGATGTCTGACCAGACAATGGCGGTGTACCTGTTCTGGGAACTGACCTCAGTCCTTTCTTTCCTGCTCATCGGCTTTCACTTTGGACGTCGGCCGGCTCGGGCAGCGGCTCGCCAGGCCATTTTGGTGACGGGAATGGGTGCGCTGGCTATGTTCGGTGGCCTGGTGATGATGGGCTCCATGCCCGGCGGGTCCTACCGAATCTCAACTTTGGTTCAGTCATTGCAAGAGGGGACCATTGACGCGTCGTCACCTCTTGTAATTGTTGCTGCTCTGCTGATCCTTTTGGGTGCGCTGTCGAAGTCTGCCCAGGCTCCCTTCCACTTCTGGCTTCCAGGGGCGATGGCAGCACCAACCCCGGTTTCTGCCTATCTACATGCCGCCGCCATGGTGAAGGCGGGCGTTTACTTGATTGCCCGGCTGACCCCGGGGTTTGCCCTCATCCCCGGCTGGTCCCAAGTTGCGGTTGCCTTTGGGCTAATAACAATGATCATTGGCGCCTATCGCGCCTTGAAGCAACGCGACCTGAAGCTCGTCTTGGCGTATGGCACGGTGTCTCAGTTGGGCCTGATGACCGCTGCCGTTGCCATGGGAAGCGCCAGTGCGCTTGCCGCGGGCGTCGTCATCTTGCTGGCCCACTCCCTGTTCAAGTCCTCGCTCTTCCTCACCGTTGGAGCCGTGGAACATTCCACGGGTACGCGCGATCTGTGGGAGCTGTCGGGCTTGTGGAGACAAAAGCCCGTGTTGGCTGCTTTTGCCGCATTAGCAGCGCTCTCCATGGCCGGAGTGCCAATAACTGCGGGATATCTGGGTAAGGAAGGCCTGATCGCTGCGCTCTACCAAGGCACGGGGGCGCCGTGGCTTTCTACTGCTTCGGGAAGCGTTAACGGGTTGAGCGTGACGTTCCTGGTGATCATCGTGCTGGGGTCAACCCTGACTGCGGCGTACGCGTGGCGCTTTTGGTGGGGTGCTTTTGGGACAAAGAAGATAACGAACTCCGTTACTGTCCATCCACTTTCCCCGGTTATGCAGGCCCCCATTGTTATCTTGGCCTCCGGCGCCTTCCTCGGGCTGGCGGCTCCTGCCCTTAACTCCCTGGGGGAAAAAGTCACCGCAGGGATGCCCGGTCATGCCCACATCGCGCTGTGGTCAGGAACAGTTCCCGCTCTGCTGACGGCGCTCATCTTGGTCGGTGGTGTTCTTCTCGCGTACTTCCGGTCGACCGTAACCAAGGTCCAAAGCGCCCTCAAGTTCCCTTTTTCCGCGATCCGCGCTTACGCCTGGTCCATTAGGGAATTGGAGTTGGGCTCTGCGTTTGTTACTTCGCGCATTCAGCGCGGTTCCCTGTTCTTCGAAATTGCCACGATCTTTACGACGCTGATCCTGGTTGCTGGCTGGGCATTGCTGCAGGCCCCTCGTCCCGAACAGGCATTGCAATTTGCAGATAACTGGTTGCAGATTGGGATCGTTGTTCTGGCACTTATCGCCATTTACATCACCGTTACGGCGCAAAAGCGACTGAAGGCTGCCCTCGCTTTGGGAACAGTTGGTTTCCTCGTTGCGTTGATGTTCGCTTCCTATGGGGCGCCCGACTTAGCCCTCACCCAGATGGCAGTTGAAGCGGTTTCCGTGGTCGTATTTGTTTTGGTGCTCCGGAAACTGCCAACCCACTTTTCGACTCGACCGCTCAAGTCCACGCGAGTTATACAAGTCTTGATTGCGGTGGGCGTCGCCGCCGTGACGACGGTCGGGGGCTATTACGCTATTTCCTCTCGCATCCACGCCCCGGTTTCTGAGGATATGCCCGCGGCTGCTTTGCGGTTTGGCGAGGGGAAGAACATTGTCAACGTGATCCTGGTTGACATGCGCGCGTGGGACACCGTGGGAGAATTGTCGGTACTGCTGGTGACTGCAACCGGGGTGGCGTCGCTTATTTACATCTTGTCGCGCACCGGGAAAATATCCCGACTGGGGACGGGCCAAGAACCCGGACGTTTCCTCCCCGGCGTTTCTGCGCTTGAGCGTTCAGAGCGTTCCGTGGTGCTTGAGGTTTCCACGCGTCTGTTGTTCCCCACCATGATCATGCTGTCCCTGTGGCTTCTTCTGGTTGGACACAACCATCCGGGAGGAGGGTTCGCCGGGGGCGTCCTGGCCGGCCTCGCCTTCGTCTTGCGTTACTTGGCCGGCGGCCGTCATGAGCTGGGCGAGGCCATGCCAATCCCGGCAGGCTATTTGCTGGGCTCGGGCCTTTTTATTGCCGCAGCGGGAGGTGCCCTTCCTCTCCTATACGGGGGTGCCGTCCTGCAGTCTGTGCCGGTGAGCATCGGATTTGGACCCCTTGGTACTTTCCATTTCACCACGGCGATGGTGCTGGACATTGGGGTGTACCTGCTGGTCTTGGGGTTGGTTATCGACTTGATTTCAGCGCTGGGTGCAGAAGTCGACCGACAGTCGGAGCGTGATCGGCGTGGCAGTCGCCCTGCTCCGGCCGCTCCGGTGCCTGCAGAGCGCCAACGCCTGGCAAAAACGTCTGTGTCGGCGCAGATTGATGCTGACCCCACGCGAGAGGGGAGTGCGAAATGACCTTCCCTTCCTTCGTTGTACTTCTTCTTTCCGCCGCACTGGTTGGTTCTGGGGTCTACTTGGTCTTGGAGCGGACGCTGTCCCGGATCTTTATCGGTCTGTCTTTGATCAGCAACGGAATCAACGTGCTACTGCTTGCGATGGGCGGCGCAGCGGGACTCCCTCCGCTACTGGGGGGCGATAACGACACCATTGTTGACCCTCTGCCACAGGCGATGATCCTCACTTCGATTGTTCTGTCCTTGGGGACGACGGCATTTGGGCTCGCCCTCGCCTACCGCTCCTGGCTGCTGAAAGGTAATGACGAAGTAGTTGACGACGTTGAAGATCGGCGTTTGGCTCGCCGTCACGGCAAGACTTGGGAAGGCCTGGATGACTCTTTTGCCGAGGGTACAGAGGACGCAACCTTGGCTTACGACCTAGACGGCGACGATGATCGGGGTCATCCGCTGGGAGGAGGGGACCAATGATCCATGCCGTGACGTTAGAGTCCCTGGCTTGGGCGGTCCCTCTGCCAGTTCTGATTCCGCTTTTTTCCGCGGGCATCGCCTTGCTTTTCAATCGCCGCCCTCGTTTGCAGCAGGCAGTCGCAGTTGCGGCCATGCTGGTTGCGACCGGCTTTGGTGTCACTCTTACTGTGGGGGCCGCCAGGGGGCCGATCATCCTGGATCTGGGGTCTTGGACCGCCCCGATTGGCATCACTTTGGTTGCGGATCAACTGAGTGCGTTGATGCTGGTTGTGTCCCAGATTGTGTCCCTGGCTGTCCTCCTATATTCGGTAGCACAGAACGTTTCTGACCCCGTGCCCTCCTCGCCCGTGGCGGTCTTTTACCCCACGTTCTTGATTCTGTCCGCAGGAGTCTCCAATGCTTTTCTGACAGGAGACCTCTTCAATCTCTACGTCGGTGTTGAAATTTTGCTGGCGGCGTCCTTTGTTTTGATCACTCTGGGGGGTACACGAGGGCGAATCCGATCCGGCACCGTCTACGTCGTAGTTTCCTTGGTTTCCTCCGCCATTTTCCTCGCGGGCATCGCGTGGATCTACGGGGCGGTCGGAACGGTGAACATGGCTCAGTTGTCAATTCGGTTGGCAGAGCTCCCTCCGCAGACAACGATGGCGATGCAATTGATCCTGCTGGTGGCTTTTGGGGTGAAAGCTGCCATATTCCCGCTTGGCGCATGGCTACCCGATTCCTATCCCACTGCTCCCGCCCCTGTCACTGCGGTATTTGCGGGTCTGCTCACCAAGGTCGGGATTTACGCGATTATCCGACTCCAGTTTGTGCTCTTCCCCGGTAACCCACTGACAACTCTTCTGGGAGTGGTTGCGATTACGACCATGGTGGTTGGAATTTTGGGAGCGGTTGCGCAGGATGAGGCAAAGCGCTTGCTCAGTTTCACCCTGGTGTCCCACATCGGCTACATGATCTGGGGCATTGCATTGGCGACGGCTGCGGGCCTGTCCGGTGCTATTTATTACGCCGCACATCACATCATTGTTCAGACGGCTTTGTTCCTTTTGGTCGGATTGGTTGAGCGCCGTGCCGGCACGACATCGTTGACTCGACTTTCAAATTTGGCGCGGCGCGCCCCGGTGCTGGCCATCATGTTCTTCATCTCTGTCTTCAACCTTGTCGGAGTGCCGCCGCTAAGCGGTTTTGTCGGAAAGTTAGGTTTGGCTCAAGCATCCGTTGAAGCCGGCACGCCCATGGCCTGGTCGTTGTTGGGGGCTGGCCTGGTTACTTCATTCCTTACTCTGTACGTCGCGGTGAAATTCTGGAACAAGGCGTTTTGGCAACCCAGCCGCACTGAGTTCGAAGATGTGGAGATGCCCGCTCCTGACAGTCAGCTTTCTGGTCGCCAGGAACGCCGTATCCGTCGTTTGGAAGCGCAAGTTACGCCAGATGAACTACGCGCCAAGGCCGTCCAGATAGTCGAGGCATCGAAAACGGAAGTTGAGAAGGGTACAGGACAGTCCAATCCACTCATGTATCTCACCGTTGGCGGCCTTGTGGTGGTCCAAATTCTGATGGCCGTGTTCTCTGGGCCCATCTACCGTTACGCAACGGAGTCGGCAGATTTCCTAACAACCCCCGGGGCCTATGCCGAAGCGGTTTTGGGGCCTCGCGAGGGACTTGGCACCAGCTTCGAGGAGTCGCTTCCCCCCATTGTCCCGCCATGGATGGAAGAAGAGACAGAAGTGCCACTGGCGCCCGTGGGCGAGCCTGATCTGCCCGAAGTGGGAGGCGGTGACGAATGACAGTGCCAAGCGATGAGACGTCAGCAGTGCACGGCCCCGCAGGGGCTGTGAGTCCCAATGCTGCGGCTACCCCCGCCACGGAATCCGCCGCGGCCCCACCCGTGGGGCGCCAGCCGATGACGTCGGTGCGCGCTGAGATCTGGGCCAGAGGTTTGGGCGCTCGACCCATTCGTCTTTGGGACGACAGCCCAAGCGTCGATGAAGACGCGCAGGCAGCCGACGACATTGAGCACGAACGCAAGGGCCCGCTGAAAAGTCGCGTGTCAGTGGCGATGACCCTGTGGTTGCTTCTGGTTTGGATTGCTGTGTTTTCTTCAGTGCAACCGCTGGTGCTTCTCTCCGGCGTGGTGCTGGGGGTCCTAATCCAAATCATTTTCCCGCTCCCACTTCAACGTCGACTATGGCATGTGCGGATTGGTGCGTTCCTGATCCTTGCTCTCCGATTTGTGTGGGACCTGATCGTCGCGGGGGCTCAGGTTTCGTGGTTGGTGGTCACAGGGAAGCAGCATGAGGACGGAATCGTTAGGTGTCCCACCCTCAGTGGGAACCCGGTGTACATGACCATTCTGGCGGCCATGTCGTCAATGATCCCGGGAACAATCGTGGTGAAGGTGGAGCCTTTCGAGAAAGTCATGTATCTCCACGTCCTGGATCTGAAAGCTCACGGAGGTGTCCAGGGGGTTAAGAAAGAGGTGGAAGACCAGGAGAAGCGGATCCTATTGGGTCTAACTCCCGACGATGTTCTCCGCGAAACCGGTTTGCGTACCGTAGGAATTAGGGTTCGCGATGCTTTCAGTGGTGGGGGATCCGCATGATTACGGCAACCGCAGTCGTTCTGTCTGTCGCGGTAGGGATATTGGTGCTGGCGGCAGCCGTTGCCATGGTGCGATTGTTCTTGGGGCCGACCGCACTTGACCGCTCGGTGGCCGTTGACGTTGTTTCGGCCTGCGTCATTGGGGTCGTCATTGTGTTGATCGCGTGGCGTGCCCGTACGGACCTGATGGTGCTTCTCATAATCTTCGCTCTGACCGCATTCTTCTCCTCGGTGACGGTGGCACGCTTTGGTGTCGGGTCAGCAATTCGGCGGTATCGTCGCCGGCTAGAGAGAAATGCCCTCCACAAATCGGATGCCACGGATGCGCGGGAATGGAAGGAGCCACAGTGACTTGGATTATGCAGAGCTCCGCTTTCGGAGGCACTCTCGCCGGGGACGCACCCATGTGGAGCCAGGTCCTGGACCTGATAGGCGCGGTCAACATTTTGGCGGGAGCCGCATTCACGCTGATCGGTGCGGCGGGCCTGGTCCGCTTCCGAGATCTCTTTTCCAGGGCTCATGCAGGGGCGAAACCACAGCTCTTGGGTTTGATGCTCATGTGCTTTGGTCTGATGTTCATCATGCGTTCGTGGCAGTGGTTCGCCATATGCACTCTGGTACTGGCATTGCAGATGGTCGCCGCGCCCATCAGTTCCCACCTTACAGGGCGTGCGGGTTACCTGATGGGCCTTGCACAAACGGATTGGTTCGTGGTCAATGACCTGGACGGGGGCGAAAAGTCGCCTGCAGAGAATAATTCAGATGCAGAAAATACACAGCGTAACCGGTGAGCGGAGCAATGATTGGCGCTTGCTCAACGCTATCGGCTCAAGCAGTTATCAGATAGAGGAGTTGTCCCTGCTGCTGTCGCCATCGGTCCAGCCGTTGGCCCAATCGCGAGCGTCGTAGCCGCTCCAATCGTCAGTCCAATACGCTTCTTCGTCATCCTGGTCGTCGGAGTCATCTGAGTCCACCAGGTAGGCGTCCTCTGTTTCGTCCTCTGCCCCTGACAGCTCGCGTTGCAGTGCATTCAGGTCGGGTTCCGGGCTGTAGTACTTAAGCCGACGGGCCACTTTCATGTGCTTTGCTTTTTGACGGCCGCGCGCCATGGCGTCGACCCCCTCTTACTCTTGCGGGTCCGGATACCGGTCCCCTGGTTCTTCTGATTCTTTCGCCTGGCTAGTCTACCTTGGCTCTGAACATGGTCGCCACAGCGACGCTCATTGCGAAATGAGCGGGTGCCGACCATCGGACGGCACATATGCGTTGCTACTTGCAGCGACGCCGACGCTTCAGCTTGTGTCGCAGTACGACGAAGGCAATGACACCTATGCCGGATCCCACAGCGATGAGGACCTTTTTGAGCGCTTCCCTGTCTCCTTCGCGCGCCTCATCGATAGTATTCAGCGCTGCTACCTGGGCTTCCTGCGCTTTATGCACCAGGTTGTCCTTTAGGTACATAGCCTGCGTGCTTGGCTGGGCCTGAGCTTGCAATTCCTGCAACGTCTGCATCAGAGCGTCGCGGCTTTGAGAGATGGCGGCAGTCAATTCCTGCTCTCTCGCCTGACGTTCCCCATGTGCGTGCTTAGTCATTGCCCAAGGCCTCCTTCAATGCGTCGATATCCTTTTCAAATCCCGCCTTCGGATTGGGAGCCTTGTCCTTTGCTTTCTTGGCCAACAGTGCTCCCACCAGAGCGGAAATTATCAGCAAGACCAGGATGATCCCCCAGGTGACCAGGGCAGCGGCCCAGGCCGGCCAAATGATCTCGAAAGCGACCTCCGCTGTGTGGAAGGTCCACCACCCCAGGTAAAGCGCCAGGACTATCGCGACGACGAAAGCCACCACTGCGGCAGCCGCTCGCACCGCGGAGTCTTTGGCCTGCATCTTTAGGAGTTCAATCTGGGCTTCGACCATGGTGCGGACTTCACCGATCGCGGTCTCAACCAAACCGACCAGGGTCGGATGTTCCGGGGCCGGCGGCGCTACCCGGGAGGGGCGCACAGGCACCTCTACCCAGATGTCCTCTTCAACGACCTCTTCAAACTTAGGGTTTGAGTTAGTTGTCATCTCTGCTCCTCAAACGCAATTCGGCCACTCTACGACGCGTTTATGCTCTCTTTGGCTTCAAGTGTCCCATACATTGGCTTGCCAGGGTGTAAAACTTGGGGAGACCAGCGTTGCCCTGAGGTCTCAGTATTCCGGGGCGCCGGGGTCGATGCCAACGACGGGACCGGGCAGTGATTCCAGGATTTCTTGCGCATGGACCAGGAGACGTTGCTGCTCTTCACTGAGGGGGCGAGAAGGCGCAATCTGTTCCAGCGCATCGCGCAGCGGGAACTCCTTGGGTGTCTCGCTGCCCTCGAGCTCGTCTTCTGTGCGAACCGAAATGGTCGGTAGTGCGGGGGCACCGGTGTAGGCACTGGGGGCTTCGGTCATTACGGCCGTGACAACTTTGCCCTTCTCAAGGTAGAGGGTGCGGTCAGCTTGGGCCATCTCGTTTGCGCTAGGGCCGATCAGGAGGATGCCCTGATCTAGCTGATGGGCGGCCTCGTACAAGAATTGCATTACCTGGGCAGCCCCAACAGGATCAAGGTATGCCAGTGGGTTACGTCCGATAATGATTGGTGCCTGAAGCGCCAGGGCGCGGGCGGCGGCAATGATCTGGGCCTGGGCCTGGCTCAAGTTTTGAACGGCAGTGTTCGGAATCTGACCCAGGGTAAGGAGTCGCTCCAGACGGTCATCTGGCACTCGTACACCGGCGGCGTGTGCGGTGAACAGGACATTCTCTGTAGAACTAAGAGTCGGCACCAAGTTCACCACGGGGTGGATCAAGCCGATGTTCCGCTGGCGGAACAAGGTGAGGGCATCATCATTGAGGGTGCTGAGGTCCTGAATACCTACTTGAACTGAGCCCGCGCTGCCGCTTTCTTCCCCGTCGTCGGCGGGGAAGGCAAAACCTGTCAGACGATTAAACAGTGCGGTGGCAGGTTCAGACTTCCCAACAATGGCTACCAACTGACCGCGGTCTACTCGTAGCGTCGTTTGGTCCAGTACGCGTACACCGCCGCTGCTGCTGACCAGGTCGCGTGCGATAAGAGCGACCGATTGAGCGCGCGGAGAATCCGTTTTCGTCGAATTCTCCACCAGCGCGTTCATGTCTCAATCGTAGGCGTTGGGGCAGAGCCAATGCGTCTTTACCCGCCGCGGCTTTCGCGGAGGATCTCAGGGGCGCGTCTTGGGAGAGACCTCGTACGTCGAAGCCGGATCCGTATTGGCAACGTCGGCGAGGGCCGTGTTGACCGCGTCGATGGTGTCTTGGTCCAGTTTGACTCCGGAAGCCTTGACGGTGTCGTTGAGCTGCGATGGCCGCGAAGCGCCGACCAGTGCCGCCGCTACATTCGGGTTCTGTAGCACCCATGCGATCGCCAGTTGAGGCATGGTCAATCCAGCCTCTTTCGCGATGGGCTTGAGGAGCTGGACGGCCTCCAGGGTCTGGGTATCCATGAATCGCTGAACGTATGCGGCACCATTGCCCTTGTCGGTTGCCCGAGAACCCTTTGGCGGGGCTTGGCCGGGGACATATTTCCCGCTCAGCACGCCCTGAGCCATGGGGGACCAGACGATTTGCGACATCCCCAGTTCTTGGCAGGTAGGGATCACCTTGGGTTCAATGACGCGCCATAGAGCAGAGTATTGCGGCTGGTTTGACACCAGTTGGATACCCATTTCCTGAGCCAGCTTGTGCCCGGCGCGGATTTGTTCAGCCGTCCACTCTGACACGCCTACGTACATGACCTTTCCTTGGCGCACCAGGTCAGCGAAAGCTTGGAAGGTCTCTTCAAGTGGAGTTTCATAGTCGAAGCGATGTGCCTGATATAGGTCCACGTAGTCAACACGCAGGCTCTTGAGCGAATTGTGCAACGCGTCAAAGATGTGTTTGCGCGACAGGCCCGCGTCATTGGGGCCAAACTTGCCGACAGGCCAATAGACCTTCGTGAACACCTCAAAGTTTTCCCGATTCAGACCCTTGAGTGCTTTCCCCAGGATTCTTTCCGCCTTGCGATTGGCGTAGACATCAGCGGTGTCGAAAGTAGTGATGCCCAGGTCAAGCGCGCGGTGAACGGTGCGGATGGAGCGGTCTTCTTCAACTTGCGACCCGTGTGTGATCCAGTTGCCGTACGTGATCTCGGAGATTTTGAGGCCCGAGTTACCTAGATAGCGGTAATCAACCATCTATTTACCGTATCAGGACGTAGGTAGCTGCGATCCGATTAGGCGCGGAGTAGTTTGAGAAGAGAACGTGAGTAAAGGAGCGATCATGGCCAAGAAGAATGAGCCCTCAGAGAGCGAATACGTCGCGGTTGTAGAGGAGACCGAAATCATCGACGTC
>ERZ1031159.96-NODE-96-length-17259-cov-7.666531_pt1 | contig 17259 bp, 15 predicted proteins | sample MGYA00516706_ERZ1031159 | MGnify/ENA primary metagenome ERZ1031159 (study PRJEB33719, sample SAMN04262508) | wastewater metagenome | biome: rural village; feature: composting latrine chamber; material: composting feces with ash | place: El Salvador | collected... | reverse complement strand
TAGCGGATTCAAGGATTCCCTCGACCACTTCCAGAGCAGCTAGGCCCTGTTCCATAGTGACGTAGTCGGATGGTTTACCCAAGATGGCATCGCGGAAGTTCGCTTGCTCAGCGGCCAGCGGCTCCTGCTTGGGGTAGGCATAACGGATCATCTGGCCCTCTGACACCCCACGGAATGCCGCGACTTGGTCCCACCGGACTGGGAAGTCCCCGTTCTCAAAGAACGTCAAGTCACCAAGTCCAGTGTCTGCAACCAGAGCACCGTGTTCACCCGTTACAACGGTCAGTCTCTCCTTAAATGGCGTCAACCAGTTGACCAGGTGGTTTACAAGAACCCCATTGGAGAAGCGGCCGGAAACGGTGACCATGTCTTCATGCTCGCGTCCCGACTGGAAAGCGGTCTGAGCGAACACCAATTCGTAGGGGGCCCCTGCCAACCACGCAGCCAAATCCACGTCATGTGTAGCAAGGTCCTTCACTACCCCGACGTCGGAAATTCGCGCCGGGAACGGCGACTGGCGCCTAGTGACAATCTGGTAGACACGGCCAAGTTGACCGGCCTGCAGCCGCTTGCGCATCTCGACGAGTGCCGGGTTGCAGCGTTCGACGTACCCAACGGCACCGACCAAACCGGCCTCTGCAAAAGCTCCGGCGATTCTGCGTCCCGATTCCACCGACGCGGCCAATGGTTTTTCCACCAAGGTGTTGACGCCTGCGGCGGCAAGTGCCAGCGCAGCTTCTTCGTGGTAGACCGTCGGCACAGCGACAATCGCGGCATCCAGACCCTGTGCGATCAACGCTTCAACAGAATCCAGAACCTCGAGTTCACCGGCTACGCCAAAACGGTCCCCCATGGGGTCAGCGACCGCAACCAAGTCAAAGCCCGGGAGCGCACGAGCGTTACGCACGTGGTGGCGTCCCATTGAGCCCAAGCCCAGGACGCCTACCCGCAAATCACCCATGGTCACGCACCTGCTTTTGCAACGGCAGTCACGGCAGCCGCGACACGCTCGAGTTCTTCTTGAGTAAGCGAAGGATGCACCGGCAGTGAGATGACCTCCTGGGCCGCCTTCTCCGTCTGGGGAAGATCAAGGCCCTCGGCGAACTTCGCCAGGGAAACCAGCCTGTGGTTAGGAATCGGGTAATAGACGCCCGAGCCAACCTGGTACTCGTCACGTAGCGCCTCAACAAAGGCGTCACGCTCCTTGGCGTCGACCCTAATCGTGTACTGGTGGTAAACGTGAACGGCCCCTTCTGCCACTGGAGGCACAATGACGCCTTCAATGTTCTCGTCCAAGAACTTAGCGTTGGCTTGACGTTTCGCTGTCCATTCCGCCAGGTGCTTGAGCTGAGTGCGTCCAATGGAGGCGTTGATGTCGGTCATGCGGTTGTTGACGCCAACCAGTTCATTCGCGTACTGCTTGGCCATGCCCTGGTTGCGAAGGATCTGAGCTCGCCTTGCCACCTCTTGGGAGCCCGTTGTAATCATCCCGCCCTCGCCAGAAGTCATGTTCTTCGTGGGGTAGAAAGAAAATGCCCCAAACAGACCGAAGGTGCCCACCTTGCGGCCGTCCAAAGAGGCGTCATGCGCCTGGGCGGCATCTTCGAACAAAGCCAGACCGTGCTTGTCGGCGATCGCCTCAAACTGGTCCATCGCCGCAGGGTGACCATAGAGATGAACCGGCATGATCCCTTTGGTGCGTTCGGTGATCGCAGCCTCTGCTGCGGCGGGGTCCATGCAGAAATAGTCGGGCTCGATGTCAACGAAAACTGGGGTCGCTCCCGTAATCGCCACGGAGTTGGCGGTCGCAGCAAAAGTAAACGACGGCACAATTACCTCATCGCCGGGTCCTACACCCGCCGCAAGCAGCCCCAGGTGCAAGGCGGAGGTGCCGGAGTTGACGGCAACTGAGAAGGCGCCGTCGACCACCTGTTCGGAGAACTCTTCCTCAAAGGCCGCGACCTGCGGGCCTTGCGCAACCATGCCGGAGCGAAGAACGGCTGAGACCGCCTCAACTTCTTCTTCTCCGATTATGGGTTTCGCCGGTGGGATGAAGTTAAGGACGCTAGGTTCACTCATCAGTTGCTGCCTCTTCCATTTTCCCGTCGCCGTTTAGGCGATAGATTGCTCCGGACGTCGGGCAAATAAAGGTCCCGACCTCCCCTTCGACTTCAGTCAGTTTCATGCCGGACTTGCCCACCCATCCAATTTGGCGGGCGGGAACTCCCGCGACCAGGGCAAAAGCCGGGACATCGCGAGTCACGACAGCCCCCGCAGCTACGGTTGCCCAGGGTCCTATCTCAACGGGAGCCACGCAGACGGCGCGCGCGCCAATCGCGGCCCCTTCCCCGATGGTTACACCCACCGGATGCCAATCCGACGCATCTTTTATGGTCCCGTCTGGGTTGATGGCGCGCGGATTGTGATCGTTAGTTAGAACTACGGCTGGCCCGATGAAGACACCGTTAGCAAGCTCTGCGGGCTCATAGACGAGGGCGTAGTTTTGTACCTTGCAGTTGTCACCCATGTGAACACCGGTCCCCACGTAGGCACCGCGCCCGATGATGCAGTTTTCCCCTAGTACAGCTCCTTCGCGTACCTGAGCCAGATGCCAAACGCTGGAGCCCTCACCTATTTGAGCGTCTGGTGAAACATCGGCGGAATCAACAATGCGGACCATGATTCTCCTTGCTGGCTATCCCACCCCGTTTGGGGCCGCCGGCCTGTGGAACATACGCAAGCCATCCTAACGCAGAGCCTCTAGATCCCGAGCCGTTCGACGTGAGTTGGAAGCAGTTCATCTCCACTGCTGTGACACGACCCAGAGCGGTGCGACACACTCCAGCCCACAGTCCCCCATCAGATCACTTCGGTGCAACAATAAGCTCATGTCACAGACCAAGCCACCGTACCGGGATGTTTGGCTGGTCGTTCCCCTCTATAACGAGGAAAAGGTAATCGCCAGCGTCGTGGAGTCCGCACGCAAAATTTTCCCAAATGTCGTGTGCGTGGATGACGGGTCGGCCGATGATTCCGCAGCAGAAGCGCGGCGTGCGGGTGCCGTGGTGGTTCAGCACCCTTTCAACCTGGGACAGGGTGCCGCTCTCCAGACAGGCATCGACTACGTCTTGAAGTACACCGACGGCCAATACATCGTCACCTTCGACGCTGATGGACAACACGGGGTCAGCGACGCTGAAGCCATGGTCCAGAGAGCAAGGGACGAGGACCTCGCCATCGTCTTTGGCTCACGATTCTTAGATGGGGAGACCAAGGTCGGGTGGAGCAAGCGGGCGGTGCTAAAAACTGCGGCGGCAGTGACCCGTTGGAAAACAAATCTAGACCTGACTGACGCCCATAACGGCCTCAGAGTCTTGCGTCGCGACGCTGCCGAGGGCATTCGACTACGTCAAGATGGCATGGCGCATGCTTCGGAAATTGTTAGCCAGGCGGCCGAAACCAAACTTCCGTGGGCCGAGCATCCCGTAAGAATTGCATACACTGACTACTCAAAGGCGAAGGGGCAATCCTTGCTGAACTCGGTAAACATCCTGGTCGACTTGGTCATGAGGTAGATGCGTGCAGTATTGGCTGATCAAGAGTCTGCTAATTCTGGGGATGGTCGTCGTCCTCTACTTCATCCTGCGTCCCGTCCGCACCCAAAACAGCCTGGCTCTCCGACGACTCACTATGCTCGTGGCTGTTGCAGCCGCGGTTTTCGCCATTATCTTCCCCGAGGTGTTCAACAGCTTCGCAAACCTGATCGGGGTCATGTCCGGCACGAATTTGCTGGTCTACCTACTGGTAATCGCGTTTCTTGCCCAAATGACCTCCACATATCGAAGGGATGCGGCCGCCGAAAAGAAACTCACGGCGCTGGCCCGCCAAGTTGCCCTTCAGAATGCTCGTTTGGGTCTCACCGAAGAAGAAATTGCCGCCCAAGCTAATGAGTCCTCTACTTCGACAAAGACTCCGGACGCGAGTGAATCTTCGAAATAGCGCCCACCATGGCGCCGCCGGCGCGATTTACACCACTTGCGTGCACATCAGAGCCCAATTGGGTCGTAAGATTTACGATTGATGAATAGCGAACCGCAACGGGTAGCACCCAAAATGTATCCAGCCCACTCCAAGACAGCAGTCGGAGCGAAGGGCTGGATCGCCTGGGTTGTCGCTGGAGTCCTGGCCGTCACAGTAGCCCTGGGGGCATCAGCCACCGTCCTGTACAACGATCTGGCGTCAAGGGTGTCTGATTCCGTTCTGGATATCTCCCATTTGAATGCGGCCGACAAGGACGACGAGGACCAAGCGGAAAACTATCAGGATGCTTTCGAAGGTCGTGCAATAAACATCCTGCTTATGGGGATTGATGCTCGCCTGGGGCAATCGGGTGAGATCATTAACCCCGATGATGATGATCCAACCATGCGCTCTGATACCACCCTGGTAATGCATGTGGCGGAGGACCGCGAATCAGTGACCCTGGTTTCTATCCCCCGCGACATGTGGATCAAGCTGCCAGAATGCACTCGCAGCGACGGATCCGTTAGCTACTCGCAGTGGGGCCAGTTCAACTGGGCGTTCTCCTACGGCGCACTCGAAGATGATTTAGCCGGAGGCGTTGCGTGCACCGAGGCCACGGTGGAGCAGGTCGCCGGAATTCCCATTGATGCTTTCGTCGTCATCGACTTCAACGCTTTTGCCTCCATGGTGGAGGCTCTGGGCGGCGTAGAGATCTGCCTGGATGAAGAGCTGGTCGATGACAAGATGCTTCACATGACGTTTGAAGCGGGATGCCAGGTCATGGATTCCGTAACTGCGACTCAGTTTGCCCGTGTTCGCTATGTCGGGGACGGTTCCGACATGGGCCGCATCCAACGTCAGCAGGCACTGCTGGGGGCCATGGTCACCACGGCAATGAACGCCAACATGCTTACCGACATGTCGAAGCTCTACGCTTTCTTGACTGCGGTTCTGCAGGCGACGACTTTGTCCCCCTCGTTGGGAAACGTTCGCACGGACATGGGCCTGGTCAATTCAATCCGCGACCTAGAACCTGCAAACTTCCGTTTTGTCACGATGCCCGTGGTTACCGCTGACTTTGACGCAAACCGGCTGCTCCCCAAGGAGCCCCAGAACCGAGAGCTTTGGGCCTCCTTGATGGAAGGTAGCCAGTTCCCCGTCGGCACCGTTTACATGGATCTGGAAGGCGACTACTTCACGGTTGAAGAGGGCGGCGTGGTGGTGCCCGGAGGCGATCCTCGAACAGACAATGAGGTTGGCTCCATCGACTGGTCCAGCGTCGAGTAGAGCCAGGCTCCTAGATGCCGCAGCAGCCCCCAGTCGACGGAACTCCGCCGCCATCGTTCAACCCCACCGGACGAGCGCCTCGACCGCGCTTGTCACAGGGCATAGCAGCAGTCTCGGAGACTCCCATTCAGCCGGGCGACTCCGCGTCGCCAGCCCCAAACGTATCGACTGTAGATCCCCAAGGAGCTCAGAGCCCAGGTGCCATCCCGCAGCGTCGATCTGTTTTCGGGGCTCAGGCGGATGGTCAGGCGCAGCCCCCTCCGTCGATCCCCCCAACGGTGCCCCCTGCCTCACCTGCGCCCCCCTCACAGGGGCAGGCAAAGCAGTTGCCACCCGCTTACGCCCCCCGGCAAGCCGCCGGTACCCAAGGCACGGATCCTGCGAAAGCCGCCGCCCAACGCCCCGTACGACGCTCCCCGCAGGGTCAGCCGTATGCAAGACAGGCTCCGGTGACCTCATGGACTGCACCCGCAAGTCAGCAAACGGTAGGCCAGGGCAGAGGTTCTCAAAGACCCCCGACGAAAAGACGCAAATCCAAGCGCCGCTGGAGTAGGCGAAGAACCCTAACGACCAGCATTGCTATCTTGCTTGTCTTGATCCTGGCCTGGCCCACCTGGTTGATGTGGCATACCAACCGCTCCATGCACCGAGTCGATGTATTGTCCGGGGCTAGCGGAACACCTGGCACCACCTACCTGTTCGCCGGCTCTGATTCCCGTGACGGATGGATAACAGACGATCCCAGCGATGTGGGTCGCACCGACTCCGTGATTTTGGTAAATCGTGCCCCTAACGGCCAAGCATCCATGATCTCCATGCCACGGGACCTCTACGTGAATATCCCCGGGGTTGGGATGAGTAAGCTCAACGCTGCCTTCGCCTACGGAGGCCCCTCCCTATTGGTGGAAACATTGGAGAATCTGACCGGCCTCACCATCGACCACTACGTGGAAATAGGCATGGGCGGGGTAAGTGAAATCGTTGAAGCGATGGGTGGCGTGACTCTGTGCTACGACGCTGATGTTTTTGACCCCTATTCGGGAATGGACTGGACGGCCGGCTGCCACCTGACCAACGGTGAAGAAGCCCTGGCGTTTAGCCGCATGCGCTACGAAGACCCCCTTGGCGACATAGGTCGAACGCTCCGTCAGCGCCAGCTTCTGGGCGCGGTAGCGAACAAAGCCCTGAGCCCCAAGGTCCTCCTCAACCCCGTAGAGCAATTGCGCCTGGCAGACGCTGCTGCGGATGCGCTTACGGTAGACCAACGGACCAACGCATGGAACGTTGGACAACTACTTCTGGCCATGCGAAAAGCAAGCCAAAACGAGCTGACGGGACAGCCCCCCATCAGTTCGATGGGAGAAATGACCGAAGCTGGGCTAGTGATGATTCTCGATGCCCAGCGCGCCCCTGCCTTCTTCGAGAAAGTTGCAGCGGGCACGCTCACGCCGGCTGACTTTGAACTAAATCTTTAGGAACCGTCGCACCCTAGGAATCTGTCGATGCACGCCCCGCGTTTCCGCGAGCGTCCCACGATGACTGCACAATGTCATCCAATCCCAGCGTGGCACGCCAACCAAGGGCGTCCCTAATAGCACTGGCATCGGCGACCAGCACAGCTGGATCCCCGGCCCGTGGTGACGCAACAACAGCCTCAAATTCCTGGCCGGAGGCAGAACGTACTGATTCCATCACCTCGAAGACAGAGCTTCCCTGTCCTGTCCCCACGTTAAAGATGCCCTCCGTGACTTCCCCGGAACGCAAAGCATCCAATGCAACTAAATGAGCGGCCGCCAAATCTAAGACATGGACGTAGTCGCGGATGCATGAGCCATCCGGAGTCGGGTATCCGTCACCGAAAACAACGGGAGATTTCCCCTGTGCCAAAGCCTTCTCCACCAACGGGATGAGGTTGAGAGCCGCGGGGTCAGCCAGGTCCTTCCAGCCGGCGCCCGCCGCATTGAAGTAGCGCAGGGCAATGAAATTCAAATCCCACGCCACCTTGCAGTCTTTCAACAACCACTCGCCTATCAGTTTGGTCTGGCCATATGGATTGATGGGAACAGTAGGCGACCCCTCCGAAACCATGTCGACGTCAGGCTGGCCATAGACAGCGGCAGAGGAGGAGAAAACGATGTTCCGCACCCCTGCGTCATACATGGCACTCGTCAGATTTGCCATCCCACCGATGTTTTCCCGGAAGTAGGCCGATGGCCGTTTGACCGAGACTCCCACCTGCTTTTGCGCTGCAAAGTGGATGACCGCGTCGACATCGTAATCGATCATCGTTTCCGTGAGGACCTTCGTGGCCTCATCCTTCGAGATATCCAGAACCACCAGCGGGGCATCACCTATGCGACGCGGATCACCCGTTGATAGGTCGTCGACGACCACAACTTTTTCTCCGCTTTCCTGAAGCAAGCGGACCACGTGCGCGCCAATATATCCGGCTCCGCCGGTAACCAAAGTAGACATGGTTCTAGCTTAGAGGGCAGTCCTCAAAGACGCCTCGCCCTTCTGCCAACGGACACCAACGGGGCCTGAGGCATTACGACATTGGGGTCAAAGTTTGCGGGGATGGCGGACAGAGAAAGAGTGAAAACTGCCGGGACCCTATGCGATAGCTCCAGCCTTGCTCCCATCGACTGTGCCAGGTCTTTCGCCAACGCCAATCCGATTCCAGAAGACCCACCGGTGGAGAACCCCATGTCGAATATGTCTTCTGCTGCCTCATCGGCGATTCCTTGGCCCTGATCACTCACGTCGATCAAGATGGCGCGGGAAGAACCTGACCGGCGTGCTTTGACCTCGGTGGTCCCATCCCCGTAACGCAGCGAGTTTTCCAGCAAAATGGCAAGGATCTGAGCCAACTTGCCCTGTTCAGCCAACACGAGTTGAGCGGCCTCATCGACAAACACCAGTTTGCGATCAGCGCGAGCAAACTGTGGTCCCCACTCCTCCAACTCGGTGTTGAACACCTCCAGCAACTGCACCACTTCCGTATTGCTGTCGGTCCTCCGTGTCGCATCCAAGAGGTCTTCAACGACGGTGGTCATCCGCTCGACCTGTCCCAACGCTACTTCTGCTTCTTGCTGTACTTCCGGCTCGCTGGAAAGGTATTGGATCTCTTCCAATCGCATAGACAAGGCAGTCAATGGCGTACGCAGTTGATGAGAGGCATCCGCAGAGTGCTGACGTTCTGCTGCCAGGCGCCGAGCCATGCGCTCCCCGGTCCTGGCAAGTTCCTCTTGTACCAGGTCGATTTCTTCAATTCCCGAGGCCTTGACCTGGGCACGCACCTGGCCAGAGCCAATTTGTTCAGCCTGAGCCGCCAGGTAGATGAGCGGCGCTGACAATCTTCGCGCCATGCGGTTAGCCAAACGCCAAGCGAGTAAAAGGGAAGCGACGATGCCCGCGACCAAAGCAAGTTCCACCAAAACGACACTGCGGATGGCGTGGATTGCACTAATCTCCACGGTCGTATGGACACCACTGACTGCGCTGTAGCTAACGGACATAACGGGCGACTTGGGCCGCTCGCCAGAGACTATGCGATATCGCCCGGTTATGGTGATCTCCACGTAAGCGTGGGGTTCAGAGCCGACCGGGCGTGCCCAAGCAGCGACAACGGATTGAGTAACCCAGCTGTCCTCTGCCAGACGACGCTCGACTGCTCGTGTGACAGTAAGGGCACGAGTCGTCAACGCGCTTTCTTCCGTGCGCCAGGCCAACATGCCGCCCAGGATCATCGCGGGCAAACCCAGCACAACAATGACGGCAACAACTGCCGTGAGAATCATGCGAGTCGCTTTTTGGTACATGTGCGTCCCCTACGGCGTCCAGGTGGAACGCTTTGCCAGGAATCCCCCTGCTACTGCTCGAACTGGAAACCGAGTCCTCTTACAGCGGTCACGTAATGGGGGTCCGAGGGGTTGTCGCCGAGCTTCCGCCGCAACCATGACACGTGCATGTCCAGCGTCTTGTCTGACTCCTCTGGCTCCTGCTCCCAGACTTCACGCATCAGTTCTTCGCGAGGCACCATCTGTCCGGCACGTTTCACCAAAACCTTGAGCAAATCGAATTCGCGAGCAGTGAGCGACAGTTCTCGCTCACCAACAAATGCACGGTGGGCAGGAACATCAATGACGACATCTTGAGCGCGGAGCTCACCGTCAGTACTGTCGCTGCTTCCTCTCCGCAGAAGCGCCCTGACTCGGGCAAGCAGTTCAGCAAGACGGAAAGGCTTTGTCACATAGTCGTCTGCGCCTGCATCAAGCCCAATGACCATATCCGCTTCGTCCGTACGCGCCGTGAGGATCAGAATTGGCGTTTCCAGCCCGCGTGCCCTTATTTCCCTGGCCACATCCAAGCCATCCATGTCTGGCAGCCCCAGATCCAGCACTATTAGGTCGGACTCGTCAGCCTCTTCCAGCCCGCTCTTGGCGGTTCCATGGACGCGCACCGCGTAGCCTTCACGCGAGAAGGCTCGAGCAAGTGGCTCCGAAATAGCCGGGTCATCTTCGATGAGTAGCACGGTTGTCATGCCCGCAACCATACCTGCCCCCCGTTTCTGCTGCACATGCCTTTATAGGTCCACGCCTGTTCCATCAGTCTATGTCCTTGCTTTGGCTGACTTTGGAAGGGGTTTGGACTTTGGAGCTCTCGGTGGTGTCCACATTCCGGGAAACCAAAAAGGGAAACACCTTGCCAAATCCACGTAGGTCGGCGGGAGGGAAGTCCTGCACGCGGTACTCCTTGCGCAGCGAAGACTGGGCAATCGCCGCCGCAGTGGGCGCGTCCGTCAACACTCTCCCCGTCGGAGCAACATCCACCAAGCGAGCCGCCAGGTTAACTGGCGGACCAAAGACATCTCCCGAGCGCGAGAAAACGTGCCCATAAACCAGCGAAGCACGGACAGGCAGCAACCCTTCCGTCTCCTTCAACGTATCCAGAAGATTGGTGACGACGCGCAACCCGCCTTCCAGGTCATCGGCAATGAAGAAAACGGAATCACCAATCATCTTCACGACACGGCCGCCCGCTGCCGTCACTGCTGTTCGACATACGTATTCGAACTGCTCGATTAACCCCACCAGGCGGTGGCCCAGCAGGGATGCGGTGTAGGTGTAAGACTCCATGTCCACAAAGCCCAGGGCTCTGGTGAGCGGAAAGCGTCGATTTGATGATCCCCGGTCACGGGAAGCAATTTCGCGTGCTGTCCTCTCAATGAGGGAATACATTTGGCGCCGCCACGAATAAACCAGTTGCGCCTCCAACGCGGGCACGATGTGGCGCAGGGCGTGGATTGCTACCACGCGCGCTGACGTGTCGTCGAGGTCAAGACGCCTCTCGGCCTCCTCAACCAGCGCTTCCATCTCCCACAGAACCAGTCTGTCGGCAACATGCGACTGGGCGCGCGTCAGAGCCGCTTCCGTCTCGGAAGATATGTCGTTCTCCCGAAGCGCTTTGGACCAGCTGCGAAGCGCGACTGCGTCTCCCTCCGTAAATTGTTTATCGTCCACGTCTTGAAGGGGGAAACCCATCTCAAGCCAGTAGTTTTCAATCTGTTCCAAAGACTGACCACAGGCTTGGGCAAGTTCGCGAGCAGACATCACCTGGGCGCCTCCCAAGAGGAGATCACGGTATTCATCCAGTGTGCGTGAATCTGGTACGGCGGGGTCAGGATCTAAACCGGTAGGCGAAGCAGAACGCGTATCCGGGATCGTTGATGAGCGCGTTGGGGGCACAGGGCGTTTCCCTTCGCGCGGGAGGCGGGCGCCGGAACCTCCGGACGCGGTTGTGGCAGACGTCACCTCGCAACCTTACCGTGAGTTTCCTTTTCGCAACAGGGGCTGGCTGGCAACGGCTGCCAGGAGCCTGCCGCACCCACTAACCTTGACTTCATGAGTGAGATAGAGACGTCAAACACGAAGAGCAACCCCGCATCGGGCCCTGATACAGACCTCCAACGCGACTGGTCTGCCCTGGACCTGCTGTGCGACCAGTACATCCGCGACGTGGCTGCCCTGGATCCCACGGCTGCCACCGACTGGGGCCTGCCCGGCCGTCTGGGTGCCTTTCCTGACCTCTCCCCCGCCGGCATCCAAAAAGCAATTGACCTGGATGCCGCAATGTTGGCCGCTCTGGAAGACGTTGAGCTCCGCGACCAGACGGACCGCATCACGGCCGCCGCACTCCGCGACCGCCTGGGACTCAATATAGAACTCTTCAACACCGGAGAGCTCTACGCTGACCTCAACAACATCGCTTCGCCCATTCAAAGGCTGCGCGATACCTTTTCCCTGATGCCCACGGAGACCGTTGAAGATTGGCGCAATATCCTCTCCCGTTTGAACGCGATCCCCCAGGCTCTGGAGGAATACACGCAGTCGCTGACGCTGGGGGCAGACCAGGGTGTCGTCGCCGCCAAGCGCCAGGTTCAAATCGGGATCGATCAGTCCCGAACGCTAGGAAAAGACGGCGGTTACTTCGCGCAACTCCTCGCGACATGCCCCAGCGCTGTGAAAGAAGAACTCAGTGATGAGAAGCAGACCGCTGATGAGCTCTTCGATAAAGCCCAAGCGGCTGCCACTGGCGCCTACGCGAAGCTAAGCGACTGGCTGAAAGTCAACCTTCTGCCCGTGGCACCAGAAGATGACGCATTTGGCCGCAAGCGCTACGAACTCTTTTCTGCCCTCTTCGTCGGTGCTCGCGTAGATCTAGATGAAACTTACGAGTGGGGACTTAAAGAACTTGCCAGCATCGACGCCCGCCAACGCGAAATCGTTGCGTCCCTGTACGGACCGGACGTTTCGGTTCAAGAAGCCATCCAGCGATTGGAAGCCGACCCTGCCCACCAAATCCACGGTAAGGAAGCCCTTCTGGAGTGGCTGCAGAGCACGGCGGACATGGCGGTGAGGGAACTCAACGGATCTCAGTTCGACATTCCACCCGCTCTCCAAGAAATCGAATGCATGATCGCTCCCTCGCAAGAAGGAGGCGTGTGGTACACGCCGCCCTCGGTCGATTTCTCCCGTCCCGGGCGCATGTGGTGGTCCATTCCCAAGGGCGACACCGTCTTCCACGGCTGGCAGGAACGCACAACCGTCTTCCACGAGGGCGTACCAGGCCACCACCTCCAGCTAGGCCAAGCCATCTACCAGTCCAGCACCTTGAACCTGTGGCGCCGACTTGGCTCCTGGAACTCCGGCTACGGAGAAGGCTGGGCCCTGTATGCGGAACAATTGATGGCTGACCTCGGCTACCAGAGTGACCCCGCGGACATGCTTGGGATGCTAGACGGACAGCGTCTTCGTGCCGCACGCGTCGTCCTGGACATCGGTGTGCACCTGGGCAAACCACGTCCGGATGGCAAAGGAAAGTGGGACGCCGAATACGCATGGGAATTCCTGCGTAGCAACGTCTCTGGATCAGACGGCTTCCTCCACTTTGAATTGGATCGCTACCTGGGATGGCCCGGACAGGCGCCCTCGTACAAAATTGGCCAACGCCTATGGGAAGACCTTCGCAACAACTACGTGGCGCAACAACTGGAGGAAAACCCCGAGGCCACGGAAAACGAAGTGGTCCGTCAGTTCCATACTGCGGCACTCACACTTGGATCTTTGCCGATGTCAACGCTGCGCGACGCGCTCCTTCACTAGGGGTCACTGTGTCCGCGCCAGACGTGGAGGCCCGGGTGATCCTGGCCTCCAAATCTCCCGCGAGGCTCACCACGCTGGAAAACGCGGGGATCACACCGTTGGTTCGCGTCTCCAACGTGGATGAAGATGCTGTGACCGCAGCTCTCCCGCCGGATGCCTCTCCTGGGGAAATAGTGTGTGCGCTAGCCAAAGCGAAGGCGCAAGACGTAGCCCACGCCTTCGTCCAAGAGCGAGGAGAGCGGCCCCGGGACGGGGAAGAATGCTACCTGGTGGTGGGAAGCGACTCCATGCTGGAAATCGGGGGGCGAATGGTCGGGAAACCATATACTCCTCAGGTCGCAGTGGAACGCATTAGGGAAATGCGGGGTCAGAACGCGACGCTTTGGACCGGGCACTCTGTCATCAAAATCCACTGGGATGACCGGACCAACCGGTGGCACTGTAGTGGCGCGCAGACAGAACCCGCAGCCACAACTGTCCACTTTGGACAGATCAGTGACTGCGAGATCGATGCTTACGTTGCAACCGGGGAGCCGCTCCAAGTTGCCGGGTCCTTCACCATTGACGGATTGGGTGGCCCATTCATCGAAGGTGTCACCGGTGACCCTCACGCCGTTGTGGGTTTGTCTTTGCCCCTGATGCGACGCCTGGTAAACCGTTTCGGCATCCAGTGGCCACAACTGTGGAACAGAGAAGAGAGCAAGCCACAGATGACAACTCCGTGAGTGCCCCAGCCCTCAACGCACTGCCACAGGTACGCTGATGTACATGGAGACCATGATGGCCTGGGGAATCGGGCTCGCAACCGTGACGGACACCGGACGAACACTTGACGTCTGGTACCCCAACCCACAGATGGGCGAGATGCCCGCGGAAGGGGACCCAGAAACCATTGCCCGCTTAGGGGCAATGGAACAACGCGACAGCGCCCGTCGAGTTCGCACTTCCGTGGTGCGCTGTGTTTCTGATCTCAGCGACCATCCCTCTTCTACGGCCGACGCCTATTTGCGCCTGCACCTTATCTCAAATCGTCTGGTGCTCCCGGGCACGATCAACCTGGACGGGATCCGCTCGCGGCTCCCAACTGTTGCCTGGACGTCGGTGGGGCCATGCTCGGTTGATGATTTTGAAGAGACTCGATTCCGTTTGCGGACGAAGTTCGGCCATCCGATCCACATGACCAGCGTCGACAAGTTCCCTCCCATGGTCAATTATGTGGTCCCTTCCGATGTGCGGATTGCATCTGCCACCGGCGTTCGGTTGGGCGCATACCTGGCTCCGGGCACTGCGGTTACTCATGCAGGATTCGTCAACTACAACGCGGGGACTCTGGGGCGAGCCACTGTCGAGGGACGCCTGGCCCAAGGCGTCGTGGTTGGTACCGGGTCCCACATTGGCGGCGGGGCATCCACACTGGGGCGAATTGCTGGGACACGGCACGAAAGCGTGAGCGTTGGTGAACGTTGCGTCCTCGGCGCGAACTCCGGCCTGGGAATTCAGTTGGGTGACGACTGCGTGGTTGAAGCCGGGCTGTTCATCACTTCCTACACCCGCCTGGCGTTGATGCCTGGCGGCGGGGTTCTTCCCAGTTCTCTGGGAACGTTCACTGAACCACAAATGGTCCCCGCCTCCCGGCTGGCGGGTGCGTCAAACGTACTGTTCCGTCGGAATTCACTCACCGGGCGCGTAGAGGCGCTGGCGCGTGGCGGGAAAAACATCGTTTTCGCCGACGGCACGCCGCTAGAGCTGGACGTCGCAGATATCTAGACCTGGCGCGAGCGCGCACGCAGTGGCACGTAATCACGCTCCACGGCACCTTGATACACCTGTCGAGGGCGGCCGATGCGCGTGTAGGGATCCTCAATCATCTCGCGGTATTGCGCGATCCATCCGGGCATGCGCCCGAGCGCGAAAAGCGGGGTGAACATCTTCGTGGGAAAGCCCATCGCCGAGTAGATCAAGCCCGTGTAGAAGTCCACGTTCGGGTAAAGCTTGCGGGAGATGAAGTATTCGTCTGACAACGCGATCTCCTCCAACTCCATCGCGATGTCCAGTTTCTGATCATTCTTGCCAAGGCGTGAGAGGACCTCGTGAGCACTTGCCTTGACCAGGGCAGCCCTGGGGTCATAGCTCTTGTAGACCCTGTGGCCAAAGCCCATGAGCCGGATTCCGGCCTCTTTGTTCTTGACTCGGTCGACAAACTTGGAGACAGGATCACCGGAATCAACGATCTGGTTGAGCATGGAAAGAACAGCTTCATTAGCTCCGCCATGCAGGGGACCCGACAATGCCCCTACGCCGGAAGCAACCGACGCGTAGAGGTTCGCGTCAGCAGACCCCACCAAGCGCACGGTAGAGGTAGAGCAGTTCTGTTCATGGTCCGCGTGCAGGATCAAGAGCATGTCAAGTGCGCGTACCAGCGCTGGATCAATGTCGTAGGCCTGGTAAGGCATACCGAATGTCATGCGAATGAAGTCTTCGGTGTATCCGCGCTGATTGTCGGGATACAGAAGGGGAAGCCCCGCAGCACGTTTGGCAATGTAGGAAATCATGGTGGGGATTTTCGCCATGAGCAGCACCAGAGCAGTGTCAAGTTGTTCTGGGTCATGCGGATCCAACGTGTCTTCGTAGTACGTCGCCATACCTGCGATACCTGCCTGAAGGATGGCCATGGGGTGCCCGTCGGCAGGGAATGCCGTGAAGAATGCCTTGAAATCTTCGTGCAGCAAACGCCGAGACTGAATTTGGCGGATAAAGGCCTCAAGCTGCCCGGCGGTGGGCAGCTCCCCGTAGATCAGGAGGTAGGAGACTTCCATGAAAGAGGAGTGACGTGCCAGCTGTTCAATCGGGTATCCGCGATAACGCAAAATCCCTTCGGCGCCATCAATGTAGGTGATGGACGACGTAGCAGTGGCGGTATTGCCAAAGCCGTAGTCCAAAGTGACATCGCCCGTGGAGGCAAGAAGATTCGTGATAGCTAAACCATCTGAACCCACGGTTGCCGGAATTCTTGGCGTGACGACCTCGGTCTGTCCCACCTTGAAGATCCCGTCCGGTCGCTCGCCAACGGCAGAGCCTTCCTGTGGTTCCGATGTCTTCGACGCCGCAGTTTCTGTATCTGCCATTGCTGAACTCCTATGTACTTGTCGCTGCGGCACTGAGCCCAGCAGCACTTGACGCTGCTGACTCGCCGCTACGGGGGCTTTAGCCTCGCCTCACTTCAGGTGGTCGTTAACGTCCGTTGGTTCCGCCTCAACGATCGGATGATCGAAGTCGAGCACTCCTGCACGTGCAGCGCCTCCAGGAGAACCTATTTTCTCAAAATACTTCACGTTCGCTTCATAGTAGCGTGACCATTCCTCTGGGAGGTCATCCTCATAGAAGATGGCTTCCACCGGACAAACCGGCTCACAAGCCCCACAGTCAACGCACTCTTCTGGGTGAATGTACAGCATGCGGGGACCTTCGTAGATGCAGTCCACCGGACACTCATCTACACAGGCGCGATCTTTAATATCGACACACGGTTCCGCAATAATGTAGGTCATAGCCCCTCCTCCATCATCTTCTATTATCACGCCTGGCCCAGGACAAGTACACTCCTGAACCATGTCAACCATGCCACCGCCTTTGCCCTGGCTACAGTGGCGCCCCGGAGATCGAGTAGTGGTCCGGTACCGCGCAGAAGACGGCGTTCACGACGCCCTGGGCACGCTATTGGAAGTCAGCCCAGAACACGTCTTGATTGACGCCAGACGAGGGCGTGTCCGGGTGGCCGCCTCCACGATGATTACCGGTAAGCGCGTGCCGCCACCGCCCATGACCCCACTTCGGCGACCTGGAGCCTAGCGGCTAGCAGCCTTTTTCTTGCGTGCCGCGACTTTTGCACGTTCCTTGGCATCCAATGCCACCTTGCGGATCCGGATGTTGGAGCGGGTAACCTCTACGCACTCGTCTTCCGAAGCGAACTCAAGGGCCTCTTCCAGACTCAGCTTCCGGGGCGGAGTCAAAGCCTCAAACGAATCCGCGGTAGCAGAACGCATGTTTGTCTGTTTCTTCTCCCGCGTTACGTTCACATCCATGTCTTCGTTGCGGGCGTTCTCCCCCACGACTTGGCCCTCGTAAACCTGAGAACCGGGGGCCACCAGCAGAGAAGCGCGTTCTTGCAACTGGACCATGGCGTAGGCGGTGGCCTGACCGGGGCGGTCGGCGACAAGCGATCCACTGGGCCTGCTGATAATCTCCCCCTGCCAGGGGGCAAACCCATCACCAATCGAAGATTGGA
>ERZ1031159.95-NODE-95-length-17533-cov-6.063280_pt1 | contig 17533 bp, 18 predicted proteins | sample MGYA00516706_ERZ1031159 | MGnify/ENA primary metagenome ERZ1031159 (study PRJEB33719, sample SAMN04262508) | wastewater metagenome | biome: rural village; feature: composting latrine chamber; material: composting feces with ash | place: El Salvador | collected... | reverse complement strand
CCTTCCAGCGGACGATGCTGCGGTCAGCCTGCCAGGGGATGATGCGGTCAACCCCCAGCTCTGTTGCACTTTCGATCGCCTGTTCGTCCCGCCCGCTTTTCGCGAGGCTCTGTACCAACGTCAGTTTGGGAAAGCGTTCCGGTTCTTGGGTTTTCTCCAACACCTTGAACTCGATTTCTCCGCGGTCCCGGTTCGCCGCCAGCACCTCACAGGTGAGCCGAAGTCCGCACCCATCTACCAGGTCCGCGCGCTCACCTTGAAGAAGCCGTAGCGACCTGGCTGCGTGTCCTCCCTCGTTCCCACCGAACACTGCCGCGCCACCAACGTCCAGTTCGCCTAAGGGCAGTGCCCTTCCTGCCTGGCGAACGGCTGGCACAAGGAAAACGGGGGCAGTCACGGTGTCCTTACGCTCCGAGGGCGTCGCGGAGCCTACCGAAGACACCGTGTTTCACTGGCGGGCGTTCCCCCACCTCTTCACCGCGGTGCTTCGCTAGTTCCTCAAGCAGCTCCCGCGACTGGGCATCGAGTTTCGTGGGGATTTCGACCTCCACGTGCACAATCAGGTCGCCTCGGACAGCAGTCCCCATTTTGGTCACCCCGAGTCCCTTCAAAGTGATCTGGTCTCCGGGCTGCGTACCGGGCGGGACAACTATCTCCTTTTCCCCGTCGAAGGTGGTGAGAGGGAAAACGACGCCGAGAGCCGCGGTGGTCATGGGGACGGTGATTGAAGTGTGCAGGTCGTATCCACGGCGAGTGAACAGAGGGTCGGCCTTGACGTGGACTTCGACGTAAAGGTCGCCGTCCGCTCCCCCACGCGCGCCAGCTTCTCCCTGGCCGCGAAGCTTGATTCGCGAGCCGTCCTGGATGCCTGCGGGGACATCGACCGAAATGGTGCGACTCACACGCACCCGACCTTCACCTCGGCAGTTGTCACAAGGGTCCGTGATGATGCGTCCGGACCCCGAACAGCTGGTGCAGGGCACCGCAACCCGAATCTGTCCCAGCAGCGAAGACTGAACTTTGGTGACCTGGCCCGCCCCGTTGCAGGCGGTACAGGTGACTGGTGAGGTGCCGGGCGCAGCACAGGTTCCGTTGCAGGTCCCGCAGGTGACATTCGTGTCCAAAACGACCTGCTCGGTCGCACCGAAAACGGCATCTTCAAGGGAAATCTGCACCGAAACCTTAGAATCCCTGCCAGGTTTGCCGTGCGTCTGGGGTCCGGAGAACGGGCTGAAACCCCCCGCGCTACCAAACATTGCGTCAAAGAGGTCAGCGAACCCGAAGGTTCCCGGCATTCCGCCCGCGCCAGGTCTGTCGTACCCGCCAAGGTTGTACCGCTCACGTTTCGTTGGGTCAGACAACACCTCGTAAGCGACCGAAAGTTCCTTGAACGCTTCTTCGGACTGAGGACCCGCGTAGTCGGGGTGAAGTTGACGCGCCTTCTTCCGGTAGGCGCGCCTGATTTCTTCGGTGCTCGCGTCGCGGCTCACCCCGAGGACCTCGTAGTAGTCCCTCACTCGGTTCCTTCTTTCACTGGCCCTACCTCTAACGTGCCGCTTTCCTCTGCGGACGCCGTTCCCAACAGTAGTTCCGTTAGGCAACGTGACACAGCCTGTACAGCCGCTAGCGAAAGTGGGTAGTCCATCCTGGTCGGGCCTAGCACCCCCACGTGCACCGACCCGCCCCCACCACCGCTGTAGGTCGCAGACACGACTGCGGCCTCATTCAGAGGTTCGCTCAAGTTCTCTTCGCCAATCGACACGTCGAGGGGACCCGAATGGATTTCTGAGAGGACGCGGGCAAGTTCAGCTTGGTCTTCCAGCGTTTCTAGAACAGCTGACGGGTCGGAGAACCCTGTGGTTGGCCTTGCAAGTTTGGAGGCACCCGCCGTCACCGCCTTTGGCGCAACAAGTGGCCGGAAGATATCAAAAATGGCTTCCCGGACGCTCTGTGCCAGATCTTGAAGCTCGGGGGAGCTCTCCTCCATCGCTTCCTTCAGCGCTGTCTTAGCTTCGCTCAGGTCTTTGCCTGCCGCGGCCTGCGTCAGTCGCACCGCAAGGGCTCGCAGCTCGCCCTCTGTTGGGAGCTCGGCGTTTGAGAACTCAAGGATCCGCTCAGCGATCCTCCCCGACGTTGAGATGACCAGAACCAGCAGCCTGTTTGGTGGCAGGTCGACTAGCTCCACCCGTTTGATCCCAGACAGAGACAGGTCGGGGTATTGGGCGACCGCGGCTTGCCCTGTGAGCGTGCTGAGGACGCTTGCCGCACGCGCCACGGCCTCTTCCGTGTCCCCGGACCCACGCAGGGTTTCAACAATCAGTTTCTGGCGTTCTCCCTGCAAGCCTGTCGGGCTGCCCAGGTTGTCGACGTAGCTGCGGTAGCCCGCATCGGTCGGAACGCGCCCCGCCGAGGTGTGTGGCTGGGTGATAAGGCCTTGTCGTTCAAGGGCTCCCATGTCGCTTCGGATGGTCGCCGAAGAGACCCCGCTGACGTGGCCCTCCGCAACAGCCCGGGAGCTGACAGGCTCACGGGTTTGAAGATGTTCCACGACAATCGCTTTGAGCACGCGAACACGTCTTGAGGTTGTCGACATCTTCCCCCCCTAACCTGGCTCTGCTAGCACTCTACTAGCGTGAGTGCGAGTCTCCCGAGGTGAGCCCGGCTACTCCCAACCAAGCAGGGTACGCGTCACTAAGTCTGCGAGTAGGCGCCCCTTCAAAGTGAGGGTCAAAGAGCCTTCCGCAAAAAAGTCCTGGTCGACCAGCCCCTCCTGCACCAGGCGCTCACCCGCGGCCTTGTTTTGGGGGGTGACGAGAAGGCCCTCACGGGTCCTGATCCCCAGCATCACCGCTTCCACCCGCTGGTCTTCAAGGGTAAGAAGTTCGCCTTGAAACCCAGGCGAGGTATCCCGAGATACTTTGCCGGCGTAAGCCAAGGGGTGTTTAACATTCCACCAGCGCAGCCCCCCTAGGTGAGAGTGGGCGCCGGGCCCGTAGCCCCACCAATCCCAACCCCGCCAATACGCCAAGTTGTGCACTGACCGGTCCTCTTCTGACTTTGCGAAGTTGGACAGTTCGTACCAGGAGTATCCGGCGTCCCCTAGCAGCCTGTCAGCCAACACGTACTTTTCCGCGTCTAGGTCAGGGTCGGGTTCGGGCAGCTCACCCCGCGCGACCTGGGCCGCCATTTTTGTTCCCGGCTCCACGATCAGGGAGTAGGCCGAAAGGTGGTCCGGGTTCATCTGGATGGCGGCTTCCAGGCTGGCTTCCCACTCTCCCAGTGTTTCTGTTGGGCTCCCGTAGATCAGGTCCAGAGAAGTCCCGAGGCCAGCCTCTTGTGCCCAGTTGATAGCAAGAGGAACGTTCGACGGCGTGTGAGTGCGGTCAAGGATCCCCAGGACCCGAGGACTCGCGGACTGCATCCCCACTGACAGGCGTGTCACCCCGGCTGCTCTGAACCTGCGGATGCGCTGTTCTGACGCGGTTTCTGGGTTCAGCTCCAACGTCACTTCAGGGGAGTCAGCGAAACCGTGAGCTGCCTCAAGAACATCCATGATCCTCGCGATGGCATCCGGGGACATGAGAGAGGGCGTGCCGCCACCAAAAAAGACGCTGCGAAGGGGACGCGCCGGCAGTCCGGCAGCTTCCAATATCCGCTGCGAATCCCGGATCTCTTTTTCAACTGACTCCCCGTAGGTTGCGAGGTTTGCGCCCGGACCGAAGTCTTTCGTGTAGGTGTTGAAGTCGCAGTACCCGCAGCGCACCGTGCAAAACGGAACGTGAACGTACGCCGCGAAGGGACTACTCCCGTCCCCTACCTTCTCTGGTGGAAGCTCCCCATCTTCAGGCCACGCCGTCCCGGCTGGTTGGGCCCCCATGTCAGTGCCCCACGGCCACGACTTCAAGGTCGCGTACAGGCCGACCCTCTTCCATGGCTCGCTGCTCGAAGTGGGTGAGGACCCGGCCAGCGAACCTGGGAGCGAACGTGCCTTCCCCCGTCTCGCTGTCTTGGTGGGGATTTTCCAGGCCCGGGGAGCTGTTTGCGACCTGCAGCATGCTCTCCGAGTAGTCTTCCCAGTCGGTAGCCATCCTCCAGGTGCCGCCCTTTTTCAAGACGCCAGCAACCGTTTCGGCAAAAGCGGGGCTGATCAGGCGCCGTTTGTGGTGTCGGGATTTGCGCCAAGGGTCCGGGAAGAAGGTCCAAAGTTCGCTGACTGAGCCGGGCGCGAAAGCAGTCTTCAGTGCCAGCGCGGCGTCTGCTTCAACTACCCGAACATTCGACAAGCCAGCTTCTGCGGCACCGGCAACCAGGCGGGCAATCCCGGGAAGCCACACCTCGAACGCCAGAAAGTCCTTCTCCGGGTGCGCTGCTGCGGCCGCCAGGACCTGCTCTCCTCGCCCCGACCCCACTTCCACAACCAAGTCTGCGGTGCGCCCGAAAAGCTCTTCCAAGTTGAAGCGGTAGCCCGGGTCAATCCCGGTGTAGCTGGCGTCCCTTGGAACGTCGACCACGAAGTCTTCCCTGTGTTGCCCAAACTGGCGGGCCAGCGTCGGACGCAGTTCCCGCGAGCGCGGCGTGAAGGACTTGGTGCGCGCCAAGTAGACCGGCTTGGCCTCCCCGGTCACTTCTTTCCCGTGGGGGCGTCTGCGGTGAGGGCTGCGATGAAGGCCTCTTGAGGCACGTCGACCCGACCGATCGACTTCATCCGCTTCTTACCTTCCTTTTGCTTCTCAAGGAGCTTCCGCTTACGGGAGATGTCACCGCCATAGCACTTGGCGAGCATGTCCTTACGCAATGCCTTGATGGTTTCGCGGGCGATGACGCGCGACCCGATCGCAGCCTGCACGGGGATCTCAAACTGCTGCCTGGGGATCAGCTCTTTCAGCCTGGCCGTCATCCGCACACCGTACGGGTAGGCGGCGTCCTTGTGAACAATGGCGCTGAACGCATCCACCTGCTCCTGGTTGAGCAGCACGTCGACTTTCACCAGGTCCGCGGCCTGGTCACCGGCCTCCTGGTAGTCCAGGGATGCATATCCGCGGGTCCTTGACTTCAGGTTGTCGAAGAAGTCAAAGACGATTTCAGCAAGCGGCAGCTTGTAGCGCAGTTCCACGCGTTCGGGCGACAGGTAGTCCATGCCCTGCATGGTTCCGCGCCGTTCCTGGCAAAGTTCCATGACGGAGCCAACGTATTCGGAAGGGGCCAGGATGGTCGCGTTCACAACCGGCTCGCGAACCTCTCTCACTTTGCCTTCAGGGAAGTCGGAGGGGTTGTCGACGCGGGTCACTTTCCCGTCCTCTGACTCCACTTGGTAAACCACGTTCGGAGCCGTTGCGATCAGGTCCAGGTTGAACTCGCGTTCCAGGCGTTCCCTCACTATTTCCAGGTGGAGGAGGCCTAGGAAGCCGCAGCGGAACCCGAAACCAAGTGCAACAGAAGTCTCAGGTTCGAAGCTGAGTGCCGCGTCGTTCAGCTGGAGCTTAGTGAGGGCTTCACGCAGATCAGGGAAGTCTGAACCGTCGACCGGGTAGATCCCTGAGAACACCATGGGTTGGGGATCCCGGTAACCCGGCAAGGGTTCTTCTGCTGGCTTGATCGCGGTTGTAACGGTGTCGCCGACGCGGGACTGCCGCACGTCTTTGACCCCGGTGATCATGTAGCCGACCTCACCGGCCCCAAGACCCTCCGTCGGGGTTGGTTCAGGCGACATCACCCCGATCTCAAGGAGCTCATAGGCAGCGCCCGAGGACATCATTTTCACGCGCTCGCGGACGCTGAAGTGCCCGTCGACAACACGGATGTAGGTGATGACGCCCCTGTAGGAGTCGTAGACGGAGTCAAAGATTTCGGCGCGGGGCGCTCCGTCTGGTTTCCCTGCTGGCGCTGGTACTTCCCGCACCAGGCGATCCAACAGCTCGGGGACGCCCTCCCCCGTCTTCCCTGAAACACGCAGGATGGAGTCTGGGTCTACTCCAAGCAGTGAGGAGATTTCTTCTGCGAAACGCTCCGGTTGTGCTCCGGGTAAGTCGATTTTGTTGAGGACGGGGATAACCGTCAGGTCGTATTCCATCGCCAGGAAGAGGTTGGCGAGGGTTTGCGCTTCGATTCCCTGTGCTGCGTCAACCAGTAGGACCGCGCCTTCGCAGGCTGCAAGGGACCTTGACACCTCATACGTGAAGTCAACGTGTCCCGGGGTGTCGATCATGTTGAGCACGTACTCTTCACCGTCGACCTCCCACGGCATTCGCACCGCCTGGCTCTTGATGGTGATCCCGCGTTCGCGTTCAATGTCCATGCGGTCCAGGTATTGCGAACGCATCTCCCGGGACTGGACGACGCCGGTCAGTTGTAGCATCCGGTCCGCGAGCGTCGACTTGCCGTGGTCAATGTGCGCGATGATTGAGAAGTTGCGCAGCTTGGACTCGGGGGTATTCCCGGGCAAGTTGAGGTCGCTCTTCGAGCTTTGCTGGGATTTCGACAAGTGGCCTCCAACCATGAGATTCCAAGCTTGCCACGCCAGGCGCCCTAACTGAAAAGGTGTAGACATCGATCACAGCCCGACGCAGCTTCCTTCGGCGGTGAGGTGAAAAACACAGGCTGCACGCCTTCTTGCAGACTCTAGGGCAAGGGGCTCGCTGCTAAGCTTTTCGATTGGACTCCACGCCCGGTCGAGCGTGGTGTCAGGCTGGCCGTTCGCAGGTGCCCCACACCAAGCCCGGTGAGCCTCACCCCTCGTCGGCCCTTTTATGTTGATTGGTATTAGGAGAGTCTGAGTGGCGAACATCAAGAGCCAGATCAAGCGCAACAAGACGAACGAAAAGCGTCGCGTACGCAACCAAGCAGTGAAGTCTGAACTGAAGACGCTGGTCCGCAAGACCCGTGAAGCGGTTGAGGCTGGCGACAAGGAGCTTGCAGAAGAGAACCTGCGGATTGCTTCCCGCAAGCTAGATATTGCTGTTTCTAAGGGCGTCATCCACAAGAACCAGGCTGCGAAGCGCAAGTCCAAGCTGGCTGCGCGCGTCGCACAGATGTAGCAAGCTTCTTTAGCGCAAGGACTCGCGGTAGGTCCGGTAGATCTGGGCGACCGCGAGTTCTACTGCGCCTGAGGCATCCCTTGATGCCCCTTTCACTCCTGCGTCAGCGTCTGCGAGTCGCCTGATCGCAAGCGAAAGGGCTTCGTCGGTCCAGGCCCTCCCGCTTTTGCGTGCTTTGTCTGCGAGCCAGGGGGCCATTCCTAAGTCGGCTGCGGTCACGCCCGGAGCGCGTACTTTTGCAAGTTCCCTGAACTTGCGTGCAAGCACGGAAACCAAAACTACGGGTGGCACGCCGGTTAGGAGCGCTTGCCGGGTTTTTAGGATTGCGCGCGTCCCGTCCCCTTCCACCAGTGCGTCGGCCGCTTCAAATGGCGTAGTTTCGCTGCGTCCTTGGAAGAACGAGTGGACGGTTTGCTCGGTTATGTGTCCTTCGCTGTCACCGACTAGTTGCCTTGCGACCGCAAGCAGCTCACCCAAGTGTTCACCGACGGCTGCGACTAGGGCAAACAGTGCGGGCCGGTCAATGATCCCGCCGGCGTCCTTCACTTCTGCTGCGACCAGCTCCAGTTTTCGTTGGTGTCCCTTCGCCCCCGTCAGCTCTTCGCATTTGGTTTCCGGGTAACCTTTGGCGCGGATGGCTCGCAGCACGCGCGCGCCGCGGTTTCCGCCGGTGTGCTTCAGGATCACCCAGACCCCGGGAAGCGGGTCTTCCACGTATTTTGCGAAGTCCTCGATAAAGGCGTCCGAGGCTTTTTCGACCCCGGAGATCACCAGGATTTGCGCGTCAGAGAAGAGAGAGCCGGAGACTAGGGTCGACAGTTCACCCTTTTGGTATTGCTCTGCGTCAGCCCGGTTTTCGTCGGCGTCCGGCGCGAAGTCGCGAACCTGCCGCAGCCATCCGCTCACGGCCCGCTCCGACAGAGTTTTCTCTTTGCCGTAGACCAGCGCTATTGGCGGCGGCGCCCCTTTGTCTGTGCTCACGCGTCTCCTCTCGCTGACCCCACCCTGCCCCATTATCCGCTCTGCCGCCGACACCTATCCGCTCTGCCGCCGACACCGACCTGGAAAAGCAGCAGAGCAGGACGCAGCCGCTGCGAGAACAACTGGGGCAAGCCTCGATGACGCTCTCGGCGCGGTCCGCGCCGCCTGGAAAAGCGCCGACTAGCCGCAGGTTTCTTCTGCTTCCAGCACCTATCGCGTGCTAGACGCAGCAGCATTCCTGAGCAGGGCTGCTGCCTCTTCTAATGTGCAGTAATAGGGGGACGGGTACTCTTGCCAGGGAGTGTCCCGCGTGACCCCCTCGCCATTTCGACAGACGAAGGAACCTGCAAACTCGGCTGACTTGGAGTACCCGACGAAGTACCCGGGTTCCGGAGCTCTCGCAAACAGCATGTTGTCGTATAGGACCACCGTCTCACCGCTCCCGTCAAGTACGTCTGCTAGCAGCCGTCCCTCGTACTGACGAGAAGTGTCCACAAGATCATCTCGGAGGATCATGACGTTGAGCTCTTCGCCTGGTTGCAAGTTGATGGTGGCTGGGGCCCCTTCAGGGATGTCCTGCCACCCGTACCCGAACTGGTCTGCTACGGAAACCGCTGGGGACCCATCCACGTTGAGCGCGATCCCTTGAGCGCCACCGCCACCGACACCGCCCCCCGGGCACTCGAACGCTATGACCGGATCTGCAGAGGCCTCGACTCCCTCAAACCGCAGGTTTCCAAGGGATAGAGCAGAACCTGCAGTCGCATCGTTACGAACGACCGTCCGGAAGTCAGAGCTGAGATCGCCGCCGGGCATCTCCACCGGTGTTGCGTACTCAGTAAGCCACGCGAGCTGCTCGTCACTGCAGCTCTGCACGTACCCGTTCGGGCCTGGCGTGAGTTCCAGGGGAAAGGTCTCTATGGGTGCGTCGACGGGAATCCGCCACGACCCCGCGTACAGAATCTGGTCAGCTGTCTGTAGTTGAGCTACGCCCACTACGCGGAACTGCTCCTGGGTCTCCTCCTCTGCCTCCGCGGGCCCAGACTGTGCCAAGGACGTTGGGGCTTCCTGAACAACCAACGTTTCTGCTGATGAGGACCTGCTTGAGAAGTGGTTGTACAAGGTCACTCCGAGTGCCGCGACCGTAACGACTCCACCCACGACCGCCAGCAGAGTCATCAGGGGCCGCTTCGGCTTCGAACCATCCACTAGGTTGCTTGTTTGGGATCCTTGGACCACGATTCCTCCGTTTGTTTTGTCGCCGCCACTAGTTCATCGTGGAGTTCTTGTAGGCCGCACGACTCGAGCGCTCCACGGTCGACACGTTGACACTCGAGTCCTTCCGGGCCAACAACCAAGTACATGTCGCCAGAGAACAAAAGCGCAGGCATCTGGAACTCACTGCCCTCAATCTCGACATCGAGACGCGCATCGGAAGTGACCACAGTCGTCTGAATGGCCCCAGAAACTGGGTTGCGTGAGTAAAGATCCACCGGGATGGCCCCTGTTTCGCCGGGTGCCAGGTTGAAGCTCAGCGGAATGATCGGTGAGGAACCGGGGGCGGCCCCGGCCTCCAATCGAATCACGGAAGCAACCGCGCCAGGGTCATCTGCCAGCAGCTTCGCGTAAGTCACTGACTGCGGGACGACGCCGGAGGGATCACACCGAAACAGCGTGCTAACCGGGCCCCGTTCGGACTCACCCGCGGTCGTCGAACGGAAGTCCTTTAGTGCCAACATGGGCCCTTCTTTAGCGGCGTTACGCACTGACAAAGAGAAGTGGCGCTGCACTTGGGTCCCATTTTGCGCGAGCCAGTTGGCGCCGCTGGAATCACAAGCCACCGCACCTTCGAAGGTGGCAACAAACTCCTCAAACTGTTGCTCATCAAGAAGGACTGCCGGGGGGATCGCCCACTCAGTTACAGCGGACTCGACCGCCGTTGCTGTCATCTCAAGGTGTTTTACGTTGGAAGGATCCGCAGTAAGAATCGGGATGATGCTGATGATGCCGGTGACCGCAGCCACCAAAGCTAAAGTCCCTGAAGCGATGACTTTGGTGCGACTCCACAAATGACCGGAGCGGGCTTTTGTGGGGGCAGCGGTCTCAGCTGGCGCCAAGGGGGCAGCAGCCTCAACTGACGCCAAGTAGTTCTCGATCTCTTGAGGGTCGACCGGACTCTCATCGCCCGTCGTTAAGCCAGCCATAACGCTCCCCTCGCTGGCCGCCGCAACCGGCTCAGAATAGCACGGAGATTTGCGCCGATCAGGGACTAAGGAAATATCTGATACACCCTTTTGAGGAGACCCCTTGTCACCCCTTTTTGAGGTGAGAGTTCCCCCTTTTTGGGGCAAGGAACGGTCGTCAAGCCCGGGCGAAAAATGGACGGCACTCTCATTGCCTCTCCGCGGCAGCTTTCCGGGCTGCTTCAGCTGCGGCCACGTGGCCCTACCTCCGAAACAGAGCGGCGCCCAAACGGAGACCGTGGCCTGCCCCGGGTAGACCAGACAACCAGAATCCACGCCGCACCAAATTCGGGTGCCAGGCACGGACGGTTCGGAAGCAGGTCAAGACCAAGCAGAAACTCCTGACACCCTTGCCGGCACGAACCATCAGCTTTGCCAGCGCGACCCACCAGCTCCACCAGCGTGCTACGAACGAAAACAGACCAGGATTGCGACTGGGACGCCACAACCTTTCATCCGAAAGAACGCGCCCAAACCGTCGTGTACGTCCTCTCTGCCGAGCCGACAGGAGCGATGTGCCTTCCAACTCCTCATAGCTTCACACAAGCTGCTTCATAAGAGGCTCGACACGTTCAAACCCCTTCGCTCCTACCTAGCAACGAAACACCGGAGCTGGGCGCGTGACTTGACTGCTTCACGACGCGCAGCAACCAAAAGATCAGCGCGCAGAATCCAACGATCCCCACGGAAAGCAGGGTACCCAGTACCCCTTCAGGCCAAGGGAAGCGCGCTAGGGGCAGGTCGGCAACCCAGAGGGCGACACCCGCAACACAGTTAGCTAGTGGTGTCGCTAGCTTCACTAGAACGGCCGCGAGTCCCGGAGCCCACCAACAAGTTGCCGCAATCGCAACGCTCAGTAGCGTTAGGAGTGGGACGATTGGCGCGACAGCAAGGTTTGCGACCACACCCCACGTGGGAAGCCAAGGGCTCGCAAACGGAAGGATGAACAGCGTCGCGATCTGCGCGGTGAAGGCGACAGCGACGACTGCCATCGCGGGGGCCAGGAACTTCCTCGTTCTCCCCTCTTTTGGAAGCAAGTCCATCAGCCACGTCGCAAGGAGACGTGCGAACAAAACAATGCAGCGGTGGCAGTCGAGGAAAGTGCGAAACCCAGGGACCTCGACAACCACGGACTGACTAAGAGGACGACCAGAACCACTGCCGAAAGCAAAGTGAGCGACTGGAAAGGTCTTCGCCTCATCGTCGCCCAAACCGCGAGCGAACTCATCAGGGATGCCCTGATCACGCTGGGCGCGGGACCAACTAGGAATAACCGACTACACCACAGCGAACGGCCCCGATTGGATCCAAGAAGAGGTCGCAGAAAGCAGCACTGGGCCAGCGTTTGCACTAGCTAACTTGAGCACCTGCGAGGGTTAGTGTCATTCAGACATTCGTCATGTCACGAAGTCGCGCATGTTACTATGCAACCATGATGGTTTCGGATCTGCTACAAGGTGAGCTTGAGACGCGCGGTTGGGCGCAAGCTGACTTAGCGCGTGTGCTCAGCTGGCCAGCACAAGCGGTGTCCGAATTGCGCCAAGGCAAACGTTCGATCGACGCACAGATGGCAGTGGATCTTGAGACGGTGACGGGCAAGAGCGCCGAGGAATGGTTGCTCGCTCAAGCAAAGGACGACCTTAGCGTCACCCGCGGGCGGAGAGGGGACACTCAGAGACAACAGCAGATCGCCGCCAGGGCCCACCTTGAGTCACTAGTCCCCACGCGAGAGCTTATTCGGCGGGGCATCATCGACCGAAAAGACCCGGAACTGCAGGCGAAGCAAGTTCACGAGCTCATTGGCGATGACCCGACTTTTGGAGCGTCCGCCAAGCGAACCAGCAACGCCGCCGAATTCACTCGCGCCCAGAGAGCGTGGATTGCTCTGGCACGAAGGCAAGGCCAGGGCACGAACGTCGCATCTTTCAATAAAGAGAGATTCGTTGATCTTGCCTCCTCGCTCGCGCATACCATGATCGCTCCCGAGGACTTTGAACAGTTGCCCGGACTGTTCGCCGATGTTGGCGTACCGCTTGTGTACGTCAGACCCTTCCCAGGGGGCCGGATCGATGCTGTCTCGATGGGCATCGCGGGGCGTCCCCTAATCGCACTGTCCGGCAGAGGGAAACGGCTTGACAAAGTGTTTTTCGCGCTTCTTCACGAATGTGCGCACGTTGCCAGCGGACACTGGCGCGACGCACCGCGAGTCCACGAAGCGGCCAGCGAAAGGATAGTTGGCGACCCAAGCGCTGAAGCCACTGTAAACAAGCTCGCCGAGTCTTGGGTTTTCCCACAGGGGATCGGCAACGTGAGTCGGCCGGTAACAAACAAAACCATCACCGAGCTTGCACTCAAGCACAAAGTTGCTCCCGCCGTAGTGGTAGGCCATCTGCAGCACAAGGGAGAGATCGCATGGTCCTCAACTCTTGGACGCGGACTGCCAAACGTGGAGGAAGCCCTCATGAAATGGGAATAAATGATCCTGGGTGGGCACAAAAGCGCCCACCCAGCACACCTGAATGGTTCCAGCCATCCAGAAATCCATCTGCCCTACTAAAAACAGAAAGACTCATCAATGATACGTGAAAACCCTCGAGCGCAAGCGCCCACGTTAAAACCCCTGCGATATAGGAAGCGGCGGCAGCCTCCACACCACACACAGAGCCAGTCGTCCCTGTCGCCAACGAACGCGGCGAGTCCCCACGGGCTGCCTCTCCGCTTGGAGTGCAAGTGACGAGCTTCAAGCGTGAGGCAGAGCGCGACGTCCAGTCTGCCCTTTTCCCGATGTCAGTCCTAATGAACGATGCGCCAAAAGTCACGCAAAGAACGTTGCAGAAAAGGTCTCAAGGCTACAAAGATACCTTCAACGGGAGGCTCTTGAAAGGTTTGACGCTGGCGCGACCATACGACATTCCGATCCTTGAGCCTTGCCGAACTGTGCCGAGCAAGCTAGTGGCCTTTAGCGAGGCTGTACGGGCTGGTAGGCAGGATGCTGACGCCTGGGTTCACTTCTACGAGGACGACTTCAGATTCGAGCGCTTTTGGAATGAGCCGGAGAAAACCCTTGAGCGCCTCGACGGCTTCGCTGGGCTAATCGGACCAGATTTCTCGCTTTACGAGAACATGCCTACGGCTCAAAAAATCCGCAACACCTATCGAAACCAGTTGCTATCGGCGTGGGCCCAGAAGCGAGGGGTGCAAGTTATAGCAAATGTTCGCCTGAGCGGATCTGAATCGATTCCCTATTCTCTCGCTGGGATCCCCACCAACTCTACGATCGCGTTCGGCCTCCACGGATGTCTGCAGAACACGGAAAATCGTCGACAGGTGGTGCAGGGAATGGTCCTTGCCTGCGACCACCTTCTTCCGAACAACGTGCTGATATACGGGTCGGACGCCTACCGCGTCGCAGATGCCGCGCACGAGCGGAACATCCCGGTCCACGTTTACGAGCCTGACACTTGGCAGCGATCCCACGAAAGGAGTGTCGCTTGAGCAAGCCACGAAGTAGGTTGATCGATTACAAGGCTCTGGTGTTTCGGCAGGTTTACGGCTTCACAACTGAGATTCACTTCGGACGCCAGTCCAAGCACCTGCCTGGCCACCCTAACTACAACCCAACCAAATCAACCATCGCTCTGTCGATTCGAACCATCCAGACGCTAGTTGAACACCACGCCGGAACAGGCCGGAGGCGAAGCCGAAACAAAGAGACGGTCGACTTCGGCATTGTGATCGGGATCTTCCGAAGCCCAGACCATCCCGCGGGGATCGCAACGACCTGCGGGACGATTCACTATTCAAAGGCAGGTGCGCACATCGTGCCAGCCCTGCCTAGCACAAAGAGGAGGAGATGAAATGAGCTATTGGTACCACCCAGAGATCGAAGAGCAGACTGTAGGGGTTGTGATGACCTACGCCAGCGGACACTGCGACGAAAAGCTAAAGATTGAGTTTGCAGACGGAGAAAGCTATGTCGCCACATTCTTTACAGCGTACGAAAGCGAAAACACCGGTGAGCTCGACATCGATGAAGACGACCCTCGATACGACCAATTCTACGTAATCAGCTTTGATATCACAGACGTCCTGCAAGACGGCACACGCCGCTACGACGACTCCCTCTCAATCGACTACCGCGACTTCCCCACCCGCATCACTAACGCTGACACCGGCCACGTAATTTACCAAGCCAGGTAGACGGTTCGGGACACCCAACGGCCTGTCTCTTCCTCGAACAACGCTGTGGATGCATCTCGCGCCAACAATAGCGAGCACTAGCAATGCCGCAAGCAAGACCGCTCCCCTGGTCCCTTCAGGCCAGGGCAGGCGCGCGAAAGGCAAGTCGGAAACCCAGAGGGCGACTCCAGCCACCCAGTTCGCTAACGGCGCCGCCAGCTTCACCAGGACGGCGGCGAGCGGCGGAGCCCACCAACAAGTCGCGGCGACCCCAACACTGAGCAGCGTGAGTAGCGGCACTATAGGGGCGACAGCCAGGTTTGCAACCACTCCCCAGGTGGGAAGCCAAGGGTTCGCGAACGGGAGAATGAACAGAGTGGCCGCCTGGGCAGTGAGGGCAACAGCAACGGCTGCCATCGCGGGAGCCAGAAGTTTCCTGGTCCTCCCCTCTCTTGGGAGCTTGTCCGTCAACCAGGTCGTAAGGGGACGCGCGAACAAGACGATGCCCGCCGTGGCAGCAGAGGAGAGCGCAAATCCCAAAGACCTCGACAACCACGGACTCACTAAGAGCACGCCCAGGACCACTGCCGAAAGCAAGGCGAGCGACTGGAAAGGTCTTCGCCGCATCGTCGCCCAAACCGCGAGCGAACTCATCAAGGATGCGCGGATCACGCTAGGGGCAGGTCCAACCAGGACCACGATTGTCACTAGAAACAGGAGCGCAAGAATGCCCTGAAGTCGGGGTCTGCCCCGGGTCGCCCAGACAACCAGAGCTAGGGTCACGCCGATGTGGGTTCCAGACACTGTCAGTTGGAGAGATGTGTTAGCGAGCCCACCAGGCAGCCGTGCCGCTCGGCGGCTCGCGAGGAGTCGACCTCGGGTCGGAGGCGGGAGTGGCTCCGAGGGCTGCGACCCCGAGCCCACAGCACCTCAGGCACTGAGCGCTTGAGGGGCAGGACCTTTCAGCGTGGCGTCAGGTCGGCCGGGCACACTGAGGGCATGCGTGTCCTGCTAGTCGATGATGAGGAACGTCTTGCGGAGGGAATACGCCGCGGGCTGGAAGCTGAGGGCGTGACAGTCGACGTTGCCCACAACGGGATCGACGGGCTATGGCTGGCACGCGAGCAGGACTACGACGCAATCGTCCTGGACGTGATGATGCCCGGCATGAACGGCTACCAGGTCTGTTCCACGCTGCGGCGCGAGCAGAACTGGACCCCCATCTTGTTCCTCACCGCGAAGGACGGAGAGTGGGACGAAGTCGAGGGTCTAGACACTGGGGGCGACGATTGGTTGACTAAGCCCTTCTCCCACCCTGTCTTGGTTGCGCGGCTGAGGGCCTTGCTGCGGCGTGGGGCCCGGGAACGTCCGACCGTCCTGGAGGTGGGGGACCTGGCGCTGGACCCAGCGTCGCGGAACGTCTCGCGCGGTGAGGCTCCGATCTCCTTGACCACTCGCGAAATGGCTGTCCTGGAGTTCTTGATGCGCCGACCGGGGCAGGTGGTCACCAAACGGGACATCCTGGACAACGTCTGGGGTCAAGACTTCGAGGGGGACCCGAATATCGTTGAGGTCTACGTGGGTAGGCTGCGACGCAAGGCTGACCGGCCGTTTGGCCGGGAGTCCATCGAGACCGTGCGCGGCGCGGGCTACAGGCTGGTCGCTAGTGGCGGCTAGGTCGCGGAACTGGTCGGTTCGCTGGCGGGTCACGGTCGGCGCCATGGCCGTGGTTGGGGCGGCCCTGGCCATCGGCTCCGCCGTGACTGTCTGGGCGCTGGCCACAATCCTCCGCACGCAGAGTTCCCGACCTGGGGGCGAGGGTCGCGGCAGTGAGCACATCGGCGAAGTCGCGGAGGTCGCTGGGGCCCTGCTGGGCGTTGGCGTTCCGCTGGCAACCGCTCTGATCGGTGTGGTGGTTTGGCGGGTGGCGACGCGGGCCCTCGCCCCGGTCGAGCAGATCCGGCTTCAAGTGGAACAGGTTGACGCGGACGCGCTGGACCAGCGGGTTCCGGTCTCGGGAACGGGAGACGAGATCGACCGGCTCGCGGGGACCATGAACAGCATGCTGGACCGGATCGAGCACAGCTACCGGTCCCAACAACAGTTCGTCAGCGATGCCTCCCACGAACTGCGCTCGCCGCTCGCCACCATGCGTCAGTTCGCTGAGGTCGCTAGCAGGCACCCGCAGTCCACCACGCCTGAAGAGCTTTCCGAGGTTGTCCTTGCTGAGGGCGGGCGGATGCAGGAGATCGTCGAGGGGCTGCTGTTGCTGGCGCGACTGGACGAAGGTGAGGCGCGCTCGGCCCAGGAGGTGGACCTGGACGACCTGGCACTAGCAGAAGCGAAGCGGCTGCGCTCCCTGGGAGGCGTGACTGTCGACTCCCGAGGCGTTACCGCCGTCCGGGTGGTCGGCGACGCAAGGCTGCTGGCACGCGCGGTCCGCAACCTTGCCGACAACGCGGTGCGCCACGGGCGATCCCAGGTGGCCGTTTCGACGACCTCCGAGAACGGCGTTGCGGTGATCCGCGTCGACGACGATGGCGCGGGAGTCCCAGAAGCGGACCGGCAACGGATCTTTGAGAGGTTCGTGCGCCTTGACGAAGCCAGAGCGAGGGACGACGGCGGCAGCGGCCTGGGCCTGGCCATCGTCGCCCAGATCGCGCGGGCACATGGTGGCACGGTTCGAGTCGAAGACTCACCCCTCGGTGGGGCGCAGCTCACCATGGAGCTCCCCGAACAGGGGGACGTCGCTCCCGACCCGCGCCTCTTCCTGAAAAGCCGTTCAGCCCCGTTCAGGATAGGTTCAGCACCGACCGAGCAAGGTTGGGGCATGAGCGATAACAAAGAGCAGAACTCAGAGGTAACGCAGGAAATCGAAGTAGAGGAAACCGGAATAGAGGAAATCGAGGCAGTTGCGGAACAGGCACCCATCGTGGCGGAGGATAAGCCCAGCTTTTTCAAGCGCAGGTGGGTGAAGATCACGGGAGCAGTCCTAGCGGGGTTAGCGCTGCTTGGCATGGGCATCGGGATCGGCGCAGAGATCGGCGAGCACCACGAAGAGCGCGCGATGTACAAGTCCTTCGAGCACGAGACTGA
>ERZ1031159.93-NODE-93-length-17839-cov-6.914867_pt1 | contig 17839 bp, 14 predicted proteins | sample MGYA00516706_ERZ1031159 | MGnify/ENA primary metagenome ERZ1031159 (study PRJEB33719, sample SAMN04262508) | wastewater metagenome | biome: rural village; feature: composting latrine chamber; material: composting feces with ash | place: El Salvador | collected... | reverse complement strand
CTTCTCTTGACGGCCGCCGGCCTTCACGATTGCGTAGACCACGTTTTGCTCGCTTTTCACTCTGTTGTTTCTGCTAAACCTCTTGGGGGCCGTCCGGGTGGACTGAGCCGAAAGAGGTCCCTGGCGCGGTGCGCCGACTAACAAATCTAGCCGCTCTCGCCTATCTCGAGCAAGGAGACAGGGCCCGGCGACTCCCCTTTGGCCTGTGCGATTAGGCACTGTGTGGCGTGCCTAACCAGTTTGCACCGAAGCCGGCCGCGTCCCTAGCTGCTTTGCTCTGAATCCAACAGGGAACGGACAGCGTCCCTAGCTGACTCTTGCTTGGCCGGGTCCACCTGGCCCAGGGTGCTGCGTTTCGGGGGGCTCCCAGCTGCTCGCTTGGCGACCCTCCTGGTGGAGGTGGGAGAGACCTTGGCAGGGCGCTGGCTGGGATCCGGGAGCTTTGCGGAGATGTCGTCCAACCTCGTGGCACTAGTCTTCGGCTCAGCTGGGCCGGCGGCAACACCGGCTGGTCCGGCCCCCGCAGACGCAGCCTCCGCAGACGCAGACTTAGCGGGCGTCTCTGCGGCTGCCTCTTCTGCGGCGGCAGCCTGGGACGCTGCTGCGATTGCGCTCAGGGCCGTACGAACCTTCTCATCTCCAACGTGTGTTTCTGGCCGGCTCGACTCGTCCTGTGAGCCTTTCGCCTTGCCGCGGCCGTGCGCGTCTGAGTCCTGGCTCTGCTTCCCCTGGGTGTAGGGCTTGCCACCCACCTCAACCGGGTGTTCGTGAACAATGAACCCTCTGCCGTCGCAGACCTCACAGGCTGTCGAGAAGGCTTCGACCAGCCCTTCCCCAACCCTCTTCCGGGTCATCTGCACTAGCCCCAGAGACGTTATCTCTGTGACTTGGTGGCGGGTCCGGTCCCGGCCCAGGCACTCCACAAGGCGCCGGAGCACCAGCTCCCGGTTGGACTCCAGAACCATGTCAACAAAGTCGATGATGACGATCCCACCGATGTCGCGCAGTCGGAGCTGGCGAACGATCTCTTCAGCGGCCTCAAGGTTGTTCCGGGTCACGGTTTCTTCCAGCGTGCCCCCCGAACCAACAAACTTACCGGTGTTCACGTCGACAACGGTGAGCGCCTCGGTCCGTTCAATCACGAGTGTTCCGCCCGAGGGCAGCCAAACCTTACGGTCCATGGCCTTAGCAAGCTGCTGGTCGACCTTCTTGGCTCTGAACACGTCATCCTTTGACGTCCAGTGCTCCACACGCTCTGCAAGTTCCGGGGAGAGGTCGTCAACGTAGTCCCTGACGGTCTCCCACGTTTCTTTCCCCTGAACCACCAGGGACTTGAAGTCCTCGTTGAATAGGTCGCGAGCGACTCTCACAACCAGCTCGGGTTCCCCGCGTAGCAGGATCGGGGCCTTCCGGGAAGTCTCTGCCTTCTTCTGGATGCTCTCCCACTGCTTCATCAGCCGCTCAACGTCGCCTCGCAGCTGGTCCTCCGTTGCTCCCTCAGCTGCGGTGCGGACAATGACTCCGGAGTGGTCCGGAACGATCTCACGCAAGAGCTTCTTCAACCGGTTTCGCTCGTTGTCAGGGAGCTTCCTTGAAATGCCGAGCATGGACGAACCAGGAACAAAGACCAGATAGCGACCCGCAAGGGTGATCTGGCTGGTGAGCCGAGCGCCCTTGTGACCAATCGGGTCTTTTGTCACCTGGACCATGACCGTGTCGCCAGACTTTAGTGCAGTCTCAATCCTGCGGTGCTTGCCCTCCATTCCAAGGGCATCCCAGTTCACTTCCCCTGCGTAAAGGACGGCGTTGCGTCCACGCCCAATATCGACAAACGCCGCCTCCATGGAAGGCAAGACGTTTTGGACACGGCCCAGGTAAATGTTGCCAACAATCGACTGAGTGGTCTTTCTAGCAACGAAATGTTCAACGAGGATCCCGTCCTCAAGAACTGCGACCTGGTCCGCGCCGTCGCGGTGGCGGATCACCATCTCACGATCGACGGCTTCGCGCCTAGCTAGGAACTCGGCTTCAGTGATCGACTGACGGCGCCTTGAGTCCTTGCGTCCTTCGCGTCGACGCATCCGCTTCGCTTCCAAGCGCGTCGAGCCTTTCAGTCCCTGAACCTGGTCGGAGCTAGATTCCGAAGCGGACTCATTGCCGCTGCGCGGACGGCGCCTGCGCCTCCGTGTGGAACTGGAGGTTGAGCCGTCTTCGCTCGAAGACTGCTCCTGCTTTTCTTCTGCGGACGCCTTGCGGGCCTCTATCTGCGCGGGGGCCTTCTTCTGGCCCTCTGATCCTTTGGCTTGGCCGCCTTTCGACTGACCCCCCTTGGCTTGGGAATCGTCGCTGTCCGCACCACCCTTTTTTTGGCTGCCTTTTTGAGCACTCTTTTGCTGCCCGCCGCCCTTCTTAGGGCTTTTCTTCTGCCCTTGCGAGCCCTTCTTCTTTGCGTCTTCTTCCGTAGCGTCGGAGGCGCCCTCCGACTTCGCAGGCCGGTGCTGCGGCTCCTGGAAAGCAGGCGCAGTGAACTCCGGGGCTTGGAATAAGAGTTTGGACGCAGGGGCCGAGGGGGCCTTCTCTTCCATATTCAAGTTTCTCCAATGGTCTGCTCGCTTCCCCACACCGGGAAGGGAGCAGTCTTCGTCTGCGCGCCGCCCGTGCTGAGCGGCGAAAATTCTGCGGGCCACCCTGTCCCGCGCGGCTAAGAAACCGTTCTGAAGAGCAAAAACCCAAGAGTTCCGAGCCGGGGACAGGTGACCTGAGCGGTGTGACTCAGGGCCCTAACGCAGAGCTTAGCGCACCATTTCTGGTAGGGAGTGCACGACTCGTCACGCCGCACACAACGATTTTCCTAGGACCATCGTCCCGATAGAGGCGTGTGGTGTCGACCAGCTCAGGACGCCTCCTCACGGGAGTTGTGAAACCGACCGTGGACTGCGGTAGATTTTCTGTGACTGTGGGAACAAAGACCGTTCTCACGAAAACCGATCTACACAGAATTGAGAGGTACTCCGTATGGATGTCCTGTCGGTTGCGTTGGATCCCGTAGTGCTCGGAAGGTGGCAGTTCGGCATCACCACCGTCTACCACTTCATCCTGGTGCCCCTTACCATTGGCCTTTCTCTTTGCGTTGCGATCATGCAGACCATGTGGCATCGCTCAGGGAAAGACGTGTGGCTGCAGGCAACAAGGTTCTTCGGGAAACTTCTTCTAATCAACTTTGCTCTGGGCGTTGCCACCGGCATCGTCCAAGAGTTCCAGTTCGGAATGAACTGGTCCGAATACTCCCGGTACGTCGGAGACATCTTCGGGGCGCCGCTGGCGATCGAAGCTCTCCTGGCCTTCTTCCTAGAGTCCACCTTCCTGGGCCTTTGGATCTTCGGTTGGGGTCGCCTCCGCAAGGGAGTCCACCTTGCGATGATCTGGGGGGTTGCAATCGGCACCATGCTGAGCGCCCTTTGGATTCTCGCTGCAAACTCGTGGATGCAGCACCCTGTCGGTGCCATCTTCAACCCTGAGACTGGACGGGCTGAACTAGACGGCGTTGGCGGCTTCCTGAAAGTCATCACGAACCCGGTGCTCGCTTGGGAGTTCACCCACGTCATCACCTCCGCCTGGCTGGTGGCAGGGACGTTCATCGCCGGCATCGCCATCTGGTGGATGACCCGTGCGGCGCGTGACGGCGGCGAAGCAGGGAAACGCGAGGCCAAGCACATCTGGCGCCCAATCACCATGTTCGGGCTTTGGACGGTGATCATCGGTGGAGTCTTGACCGTTACCACAGGCCACTTCCAAGGGCAGGAACTTGTTGAACATCAGCCTATGAAGATGGCAACAGCCGAAGCCATCTGTGTCGACGTCGAAGGCGCAGCATTCACAGTTGCCGCGTTCGGGGAGTGCCCGTTGCAGGGCGATGGGGAACCGATGCGGATTATTACGGTCCCCGGCGTCGCCTCGTTCATGGCCTCGAACTCCTTCGACTCCTTTGAGATCGGTGTGCAAGGAGCCCAAGAACGCTTAGTGGAGATGCTGAACAGTAATGACGCGTTCGTGGAGAAGTACGGGGACGCTGCCCAGTACGACTTCAGGCCGCCGGCTGACGTGACCTTCTGGTCATTCCGCATCATGATTGGCCTCGGAGCGTTCTCCGCATTACTCGCAGCCTGGGCCCTCATTGCGATGAGAGGTGGTCGCGTGCCAACCTCAGTCTGGCTGGGCCGCTTCGCACTGCTTTCTATCCCGATGCCGTTCCTTGCCGCCTCGTTCGGCTGGATCTTTACGGAGATGGGACGTCAGCCGTGGGTGGTGGTGCCCAACTGGGCTGCACTTGAGGCCGGTGACCCCGCTGGCAACGTATTCCAGCTGACCGAAATGGGCATCTCGACGGCAGTCCCTGCCGGCCAAGTGCTCGCGACGATGATCCTGTTCACGCTCCTTTACGGGGTCCTCGGTGTCGTTTGGTTCTGGCTGATGCGCCGCTACGTCCTTGAGGGGATCACCCCTAACTGGGACACAGGAACCGATGACGTGGTCCCAGACGAAGAGTCTGAAGAGGCCGCAGCTGCCCTGAGCTTCGGATACTAGGAAAGGGGTAAAAATGCCATTTCTAACTATTCTCTGGTTCATCCTGGTAGCAGTTCTTTGGACCATGTACCTGGTCCTTGAAGGCTTCGACTTCGGTGTCGGAATGCTGCTTCGCGTGGTCGGGAAAACCCCGAACGAACGCACAGCCGCTGTTCGGACCATCGGCCCCCACTGGGACGGAAACGAAGTCTGGCTGCTCACAGCTGGCGGTGCCACATTCGCTGCGTTCCCACTCTGGTACGCAACAATGTTCTCTGGGATGTACCTGGCGCTGTTCCTGCTTCTGGCCCTGCTGATCGTCAGGGTCGTGGCAATCGAATGGCGCTCAAAGGTCGCGACCCAGAAGTGGCGTGACCTGTGGGATGACGTCCTAATCGTTGCCTCGTACGGTGTTCCGCTGGTCCTTGGCGTTGCGTTCTCCAACTTCGTGCAGGGCATGAAGATTGAGGCGCAGTCGACCGCTGTGGTTGACGGCAAGCTAGTCGTCACAACCCTGGATCCCGGCGCTGTTCCTGGTGCTATTGCCGACGGGAACATCGTCTACAACCTGACGGGTGGCTTCTGGTCGCTGTTCACCGTTTACACCCTGCTCGGCGGAATCATGCTGGTCGTGGTCACAATGGCTCACGGCGCCCAGTACCTAGGGATGCGGACAACCGGTGCAATGCGCGACCGCGCAGTCAAGGTTGGTGCCAAGACCTCAGTGCTCGCACTTGTCCTGGCTGCGGCCTGGGTTTTGTGGGGGCAGCTGGCCTACTCCGCAAACGCGTGGGGCTGGTTGCCACTTGGCATTGCTGCCTTCGCGCTAGTCGGGGCGGCAATCAACGCACTGGTAGGTCGCGAAGGTTGGGCCTTCGGGTTCTCCTCCCTCGCCATCGCCTCAGCGGTTGCCTGGGTGTTCGTGTCAATGGCGCCCTACGCGATGAAGTCCTCCATCAACGAGGCCTACTCGCTACCCATTGACTGGGCCTCTTCCACGCACCCGACGCTGGTCGTCATGACCTGGGTTGCCGCGATCCTAGTTCCGGTCGTGCTTGCTTACACAGCATGGTCTTACTGGGTCCTACGCGGCCGAATCTCACCGGAATCGGTGGAGTCCAACGCGGGCCTCGTCCCGGACAAGATTCGCCCGAAAGCAAACTTCCTGACCGGGAAGAAAAGCAACTAGGGAGCGCTAAGCGCAAACGGCCTCGCTTCGGAGGGGCCGTTTTGCTTGTCCTCAGATCTGTAACAATGGGGCAATGAAGCCTCTTGACCCGCGCCTCCTGAAGTACGCGAGGGCAGCCCGCAGCTACATTATTGAAATCGCGATCCTTGGGATCGTCACTGCAGGCTTAGTGATTGCCCAAGCGTTCTTGATCTCAAACGCCCTCTCCCCCGTCGTCTCCCAGTCAAAGACACTGGCAGACGTTAGAACACCTCTCCTGTTCCTGCTGGGGGTCGTGCTGGTGCGCGCCGCACTGGTTTTTATCCGCGAGGCTAGAGCTCACCGGGCCGCCGACCAAGCCATCGCTGAGCTGCGCTCCCAAGTGATCGAGAAAGCGGTGAGGCTTGGCCCCAGGTGGCGGGCACGGAACTCCGCAGAGAACACGACTTTGGTCACGCGAGGCCTTGACGACCTTGACCCCTACTTCGTGAAGTTTCTTCCCCAACTGCTCCTAGCGGTCACGGTGACTCCCCTGGCCCTAATAGCAATCCTGGTCTTGGACTTCTGGTCCGCTTTGATCGCTCTAGTCGTCATCCCACTGATCCCCCTATTCATGGTGCTCATCGGCCGCATGACCCAGGGGTTCTCCTCGAAAAAACTTGTGGCGATGGAACGACTTGGAGCCCAACTCCTAGACCTATTGACTGGACTCCCTACACTTCGGGCCCTAGGGCGCGAAGCTGGGCCGCGCGAACACCTGATCAAACTGGGAAGGCAGAACACCCGCACCACGATGGCGACCCTCCGCGTTGCGTTCCTGTCCGGCGGAGTGCTTGAGTTCCTCTCAACCCTCTCCGTCGCACTGGTCGCGGTCGAGGTTGGGATGAGGATGGTGACCGGGCAACTGTCCCTGATGGTTGGGCTCGTAATCATCATGCTGGCGCCCGAGGTCTTTGACCCTCTGCGCCAAGTAGGCACCCAGTTCCACGCTTCCACGAACGGTGTCGCAGCAGCTGAGCAATGCTTCCAGATCCTTGAGACCCCCGAAAACCCAAGAGGAGAGGCAGAGGCCGCCCCAGCCGGCACCACTCCGATCAGAATCGAAAACCTCAGCGTTGCCTCACGCGGGTCTTGGGCCCCGTTCGACCTGGAAGGCGCCATCCTTCCCGGCACCATCACAGCGCTTGAAGGCGCGTCTGGGACCGGCAAATCAACAACGGTGCAGGTCCTCTTGGGCTTCGAACCTGCGACGCGCGGAGCAATCACCGTAGGTGGGCCGGGCGGCTCCCGCTTAAATGTGGCGGATCTGAGCCTTTCCTCTTGGTGGGAGAACATCGCCTGGGTCCCCCAACACCCCAGCATCGCTCCCGGAACAGTCCTGGAAAACGCAGGGCCAGGCCTTACCGAACCAGACAAGGACTTGCTTGAGTCCGCGGTGGCGACAGGGTTTGCAGAAGTCGTCGACTCACTGCCAGACGGGTGGAACACCAAGATTGGCCTAGGCGGGGTTGGCCTGTCGGTGGGTCAACGCCAGCGTCTAGCACTCACCCGCACCCTCGCTAAGAACCCCTCTTTGGTGGTCCTGGACGAACCCACTGCTCACTTAGATGCCATCAGTGAAGAGCAGATCGTTTCGGTCCTGCGCGGTCTTCGAGCACGCGGCAGCACCGTTATAGTGATCGCTCACCGCGAAGCAGCACTGCGCGTTGCCGACCAGGTTCTTGAAGTGACCTCGCAGGCTGCAAGCCCAGCAGAGCTTGAAGAGTTCCCCCAGCTAGCAGACGACTTTGAGCTAGAAGATCTTTCGGGTGAACTGCCCGGTTTCCTGGACACCGCCTACCTCCCCAAGGACGACGAAGCCGGCATGGAGATCATCGAAGAGCAAAGGAGCGCAAAATGAAGTGGCTCCTGACGGCCCCCGAACGGGCCGCACTTGACCGCGCCGTCCGGATGCTCCACATCAAAAAGAGCAGTTTCGCGCTTTCAGTGCTCTATGGGGTCTGCGGACTGGGCTCAGCTATCGGGCTTGCTGCCGCTTCTGCCTGGCTGATAGCCCGCGCCTCTCAGATGCCCCCGGTCCTGTACCTTTCCGTCGCAGCCACTTCCGTGCGCATGTTCGGTGTGCTCCGCGCACTGCTTCGCTACCTGCAGCGCCTGGCCAGCCACCAGGTCGCCCTGCAGGGCATGGACTCTTTGCGGCTGGAGGTCTACGACGGGGTCATGGCCGGGCCTATCGAGCAGGTCGCGGCACTTCAACGTGGAGACCTACTGTCCCGCATGGGCGCTGACATCGACGCTGTCGGCGACTACGTCGTGAAGTCGATGCTGCCCATGATCGTCACCGCCATCGTCGGTGTCGGAACCGTCATCGGTTTCGCGTTTCTTTCCATTCCTGCTGCGGCGGTGCTCGCAGCAGGCCTGATCGTCGCAGGGATCGTCGCTCCCTCACTCACCGCCCGCTCAGCCCGCGCTGGAGAACTATTGGAGCAGAAGGCAAAAGAAGACCTGGCGATCACCTCCCTTTCAATCCTCGAAACCGCGGATGAGCTGTCCGTGGATGGGCGGCTGCGCGCAGAAATGGGTCGTCTTGACAGTGCTTCGCAAGATCTAAATGCCGCCCGCGCTAAAGCTGCTAGGCCCGCTGCGCTCGGAGCTGCGCTGGACAAGCTCGCTATGGGCCTCACCGTGGTGGGCGTCTTGATTGTTGCGATCCCCGAAACAAACCTGGGTTTGGTGGCGGCAGTCGCGCTCGCCGTCCTGGTCCTCACTCCCCTCGCAGCGTTCGAGGGAACCGCGGACCTGGGACCCGCAACCGTCCAGCTCATCAAGTCGGCACGTGCCGCAGAGCGCATCGTCGCCTTGCTGGGGGAAGAGCGGACAGTGCAGCCAGACCAGCACCCCGTCCCAGCGGAGGTGCCCGGGGGCCCAAGGCTCGACGCCTTTGACCTGAGCGTGGGGTGGCCCGGAAGAGATGTAGCTGTCGAAGGCTTCAACCTAGAAATGTCGCCCGGAAAGATCACCGCGATAGTCGGCCCCAGCGGAGTCGGCAAATCCACTTTGCTTTACACCCTCGCAGGCATGCTGGAACCAAAGGGCGGCAGCGCCCTCCTCAACGGAGTCTCCCTCTGGGACGCGCAACGCACCCAGGTCACGGACAAGGTCTCCCTCACCACGGAAGACGCACATATTTTCGCAACTACGGTCCTTGAGAACATCAGGGTTGCCCGTGGCGATGTGACGAAAGAAGAGGCCCTAGACCTGCTTGACCAAGTCGGGCTTGGAAACTGGGTGAGGGGCCTCCCAAGCGGCGTCGACACTTTGCTGGGAGTGGGGGCGACCACTATCTCAGGAGGAGAACGGCGCAGACTGCTGCTGGCTCGAGCCTTAGCGTCACCCGCACCCCTTCTGCTGCTGGACGAACCTGGCGAACACCTGGACGGCGAAACAGCTGACCAGATCCTGCGAACCCTCTTCTCAGGGTCGCGCGGAGCCCGCGGCCTTGTCGTGGTCTCCCACAGGCTCTCCGCCCTCACCCTGGTAGACCAGGTCCTTCAGCTGACGCCCGGGCCCGGCGCTGCCCGGGTCACCGTGTCAGGCTCCCACCAGTGGATGCTCGACAACGACCCGAACTACCGGTGGGCAGTGAGCCAAGAATGAGTGGGTCCAGGCAGAGCTCAGCATGGGCGAAGGTCAGCTACGACTTCGCCGCAGCGGTGCGTAGCGACCCAGACCCCGAAGAGACCCTGGAACGCATCGCCGAGTGTGCGGCAGCTGGTGCGGGGGCAACAGGCTCCCTGGTCTTTCTGCCAACCCTGGGCGACGAGCTACTCTGCGAAGCCGGCTACCTCCCTGGGGTGTCCACCAACCTGGTTGGAACCGTGTTTGAGGCTCCCTTCTCCCTGCAACCTGGCGAAGCAGTATTGCTGGGCTGGGAAGAGCTTGCCGCGCTGCCCTGGACAGTAGCGCTTGACCCCGCTTCCGGAATGTTCCTTCCAATCCCCCAAGATGGCGCCCCTGGCGTCCTTGCCCTCCTCCGTGGCCCAGAAAACCCGTTTGATCCAAGCGACGTTGATGAGGCTGCCGCGTTCTCCGCTTTTGCAGGTCTGGTCCTGGACCTAACTGCAGAGGCCAGTTCTCTCACTTTTCAGGAGGTGGAAGAAGAACGCCACCGCATCGCCGCAGACCTTCACGACCTGGCAATCCAGGGCCTATTCGCAACGGGGATGCGACTACGCGGGCTTGAAGAGCAGTTCAAAGACGCGCCGCAAACAGCCGGCTTGCGTAAAGAAATCGATGGGGCGCTCGCCGCACTAGAGGACTCGGTGGGCCAAATCCGCTTCATCGTCGAAGGATTGAAGGGGTCCGTAGGCACCGAAGGCTTCGTTGATTCGCTCCGGCAGGAAGCGTCCACGGCCCGCAGCCTTCTGGGTTTCGCGCCCACGCTGGTAGTTGAGCTGGACGGACGCAACCTATCCCTGGCCCACAGCACGCCCGGTGTGGAGCGCGCGAACGCCGTCACAACAGGGGTTGCGCCGCAGGCTCTAGCGGTGGTTCGTGAAGCCCTTACTAACGTCGCAAAGCACGCAGGGGCGGCCTCCGCGAGCGTAACGGTCTCGATTTTCGGTGCGGGGTCAACCGGGGAAATAGTGATCGAAGTGTTGGATGACGGCGTAGGGCTAGAACCAATCGTCACGCGGGAGTCCGGCATCGCGAACATGGCCAGGCGCGCCTCAATGCTCTCCGGGTCATTCGACCTGGGTCCTGGACCTAGAGGGAGGGGAACAGCGGTAGTCTGGCGTGCTCCGCTCGGCTAGCTACTGCTGCTTCTGTTCGCCGCTTCTCCAAGGCGCTGCGCGCTGGGCAGCCACCCACGCCGCAACTTGTGTGCGCCTTCGGAGCCCCATCTTCGAAAGCAACGACGTTATGTGGTTCTTGACGGTCTTTTCCGCAATTCCCAGGCTCTCCCCAATCTCGCGGTTAGAGAGGCCGTCGCCAATCAGGTTGAGCACCCGTCGCTCTGATGGGGTGAGGTTGATGCTGGGATCCTGGGAGTCCACCCTGCGCCTGGTGATGGTGCGCTCATCCAAGAGAACCCGGCCGTCTGCAACGGCCTGGATGACATCGTTGATTTCCGCGCCACGAATGGTCTTGAGAACGTATGCTTTTGCGCCGGCGTCCAGGGCGGAAGAGAACGCGTCGTCGTCATCAAACGTCGTGAGCACAATAGCTTTCGTGTCGGGGAGGCTTTCCCGAAGGGCCTCCATCACGTCTATCCCAGTCCCGTCAGGCAACTGCAAGTCAACGAGCACAACGTCCGGGGTGACAAGGTTCGCCCTTCGGATCGCGTCTTCTACACTCCCTGCTTCAGCGACCACTTCGAAGCGGTCGTCGCGGTCAACAATCTCTGCGATCCCGCGGCGGACGATCTCATGATCGTCAATGATCATGACTCGAGTCGGCACGCTCTGATTTCTTCGAATCTGCACGCTTCCAATGATACGGGACAAGAGTCCCACGTCTATCGACTTGTGCCGCTAGGCGCTACTTGGGCTCCGGCTGACAAGTGGGACAAAAGAAATGGGAGCGGCCCCCGATCACCAGTCGCGCAATGGGAGTGCCGCAGTCACGGCAGGCGCGCCCCTTGCGCCCGTACACGCGCAGTTCGCGTTCAAAGTAGCCGGGGTTGCCGTCAACGTCTACGTAGAGTTCGTCGAACGAGGTCCCGCCTGCCTTTACCGCCTGCCCCATCACGTCCCTAGCTGCCACCAAGACTTCAGTGAGCTTTTGTGCTCCCAGATCCTTCCCCGTCTTGGCGCCGTGAGTGCGGGTCCTGAACAGGGCTTCGTCAGCGTAGATGTTGCCGACCCCCGACGTGAGTCTTTGGTCCAGCAGCATTGTCTTTACCGCGCGCTGACTCTTCTCAAAACGCTGTGCCAGGGCGAGGATCGCGGCTCGGTCCTTTAGTTCAAGCAGGTCCGGGGCGATGTGGAGGGCAAGAGAGGGCACCCAGCGCCCGGTTGGGTCCTGCCCCAGTTCGGTGACGGTGAGGTGACCAAACATGCGGACGTCAAAGAAGCGCACGTAGCTTCCGTCCGAAAGGCGTAGTCGCAGGTGTTCGTGCCGGTCAAGCTCTTTGCGGGGCCGTCTCGCTGTGCGGACCTGTCCCGACATTCCTAAGTGAATGACCATCGCTTCTTCGGCGGGGCCGTCCAGGACCAACCACATGAACTTGCCGCGACGCTCCACACTCTTGATCCGCGCACCTAGAAGCGCTGTTTTCAGTTGCGTCAGACCCCCGGGGTTGTTGCGAACCAGCCGGGACCCTTCGCCCTCGACTGTCTCAACGGTTCTACCTGTGAGGTGCTCCGCTAGTCCCCGGCGGATAGTTTCTACTTCGGGGAGTTCAGGCACGCTCCTGGTACCTGCTCCCGTCTGGGAGAACACCGTTAGTCAGTTCCAGGTACGCGGCGCGTGCCGCGTCGTTCTCAGCTTCCTTACGCGACCCACCCTTCCCGGAACCCACCCGTTTGTCCCCTATGAGAGTGGAGGCAACGTACCTGCGATCGTGGTCAGGGCCACTCCCTTCAACGTCGAAGGACGGTTCACCAAGGCCTTCTTGGACCGTATGGGACCGCAGGAGCGTCTTCCAGTCCATGACGGCCTCCCAGCTGCCTGAAGCCTCGATGGTCTTCTTCAAGTGTTTGAGCAGGACTTTCCGAGTTTTTTCAAGCCCGTTGGACAGGTAGGTCGCACCAATCAAAGCTTCGAGCGTGTCGGACAGGATGGAGTCCTTGTCTCGCCCCCCGGTTTTGTTTTCCCCGACCCCCAGCAGAATGTAGCTGCCAAGGTCCAGGTGTCTTGCAACCTCCGCCAGCGGTTTTTGGGAGACGATCGCAGACCTTTGGTCCGCCAGCTCACGCTCGGGCGCATCTGGGCGAAGGTGGTAAAGCTTATCGGTTACCACGATTGAGAGGACAGAATCCCCTAGGAACTCGAGGCGCTCGTTGTTCGGTAAGCCGCCCATCTCATTTGCAAAAGACCGGTGAGTTAGCGCAAGGACAAGGAGTTCGGGGTCAATGCTGAGTCCCCAGGCTTCTTCCAGTTCGTGGGGCTCGGGGTTTGCTGCCCCACCCTTCTGTTTCTTAGCCACTGTCAGTCAGTGCCTTGGTTGTCAGCGGAGTCAGCCTTGTCGAAGAATCCTGCAAGGGCCGCGAAGCGGGGGTCTAAGAACTCGTGTTTGTGGTCTGCTGGCGCGTCTTTCAAGAGGATTCCGCAGTGCACACAGATACCCAGGCAGTCTTCGCCGCAGACTGGGGACAGCGTCGCCTCTGAAAGGATCGCGTCTCTCAGCACCGGCTCCAGATCCACGGTGTTGCGGTTGATGACAAGGGTGGGGTCAAGCTCGTCACCCTCCACGTCGACATCGGGATCCTCGCCGCGCTCGATTCGCGAAGCGAGGTCAGGGTGGACGAAGGTTTCGGAGGAACTAAAGGGCTCCACAATCTCCACCGGGGCTAGGCAACGCACGCATTCTCCAGAAAGGACAGCGGTGCCAGACACGGTCACTGAGACGCCCTCGTCAATCGTCACGACGGTTACGTCTACCGGAATTTCTTGCCCGGGTTTCAGAGTGAGGACCTGCGTCCCCCACCCTTCCGGGACAGTCCAACGCAACTGGGTTTGGGTGAGTTCGCCGGGTTCGTTACCGTGCTTGATGAGTGAGAGGACAAGTCCGTCAGATTCCACGAACCCTCCGCCTACTTCCCGTCAATGTTGATGTCGGTTTGTGCGCCTTGGCGTTCTGCCACGGCACGCAAGCCCGCGTCTGTCCGCCCAAGCATCTGTTGGAGCAGGTCCGAGACCTGACTGAGAGCGTTAGAAACATAGTCATCCGCACCCCTACGCAGCCGAATCGCTTCAGCGGACGCGGCTGCGACGGTCTCTTGGGCACGCGCACTAGCCTGCGCTGTAATGGCGTCAGCAGCGATCAACGCTTCTGCTTCAGTTCTCGCGTCAGCGAGAACAGATTCGGCTTCCTGCCGTGCCCGCTGGGCGGTGTGTGCGGCGTCTTCTTCAGCGCGCTCCACCATTCTTTCGGCTTCCCCACGAGACTCCGCCATTATGGAGTCGGCACGCTCCCGGGCCTCTTCCAAGAGAGAACGCGCTTTCATGTTTGCCTCTGTGACGGCCGCATCCGCCGCAAAATCAGCTCTGGAGAGGACCGCTTCAGCGTCTGCGACTACGGCGTCTGCAGCAACCAGATCTTCAGGGAGCGTATCCCTAGCTTGCTGCACCAGATCTTCGATTTCAGCTCTGTTCAGGACGATGTTTGCGGACAGTGGGACAGCACGCGCCCGTTCAACAAGCACGCTGATCTGGTCCAGTGCGGCAATCACCGTGGAGGGACCGTAGGACTCTTCGCCCCCTTCTGGGGCCGTCGTTTGAACGACCACTTCTTCTTCGACGTAGGCGTCTTCTTCGAAACGTTCAGGCATCGCTGCTCCTTGGGGTGGAAGTGTCGGAAAATCGGGGGGCGGAGTCCGCCAGTGCGCGAACCACCGCGGTGGGCACGTAAGCGTCGATCGGTCCACCAGCCAACGCTACTTCCCGTACTAGCGAAGATGAGATGAAGGCGGCCCTACCGCGGGCTGGTAGCAGAAAAGTTTCGACTCCTGCCAGATCAAAGTTCACTTCTGCCTGCGCTGATTCGCCCGTCAGATCCGCGGGGCCCCTAATCCCTTTGACGATGGCGTCTGCACCTAGCTCTTGAATCAGGTCTGCGAGCAGTCCCTTGAAAGAAACGACTAAGACGGAGGCGTCTGGCAGCTGCTCGCTGACCGCCACGCGAATCAACTCTTCACGGGTTTTGACGGGAAGCCAGCCTGACTTCTGTGGGTTGACACCAACAGCAACGATCACCTGGTCGAACACTGCGGCCGCGCGTTTCACGACGTCCAGGTGGCCGTTCGTAACCGGGTCAAAGGACCCGGGAAACACTGCCAAAGTCATAGAGCCATCCTATTGGCTTTCCGCTTCGGGGCTCAGGAACCACGCCGCGGTGTCCCCCCAGCGGCGGTCACTATCAATCTGGTAGCCGGTAGGCAGGGTGGGCTCTGGTGAAAATGCACTGCGTTCAACAACGACAACCGCATCATCCGACAAGTGGGGAAGCAGTGCTTCCAAGCAGCTTGTCAAATCTTCCTCTGAAAAATCATAGGGCGGGTCTAGGAAAGCCAGGTCGAAAAGGACGCCAGAAGCTAGCTGGTTCAGCGCGGCGGTCGCCTTCTTGCGCAGCACTCTGGACTTGCCGGCAAAGCCGGTTGAAGCGAGGTTCTTGCCCACGACTGTCGCTGCCGCGGCAGACTGGTCCACGAAGGTGGCCTGCTTCGCGCCCCGTGAGAGCGCTTCGATGCCTAGGGCTCCGGAGCCAGCAAAGAGGTCTAAGACCAGCGCGTTACCGACGACACCCCAGCTTTCGAGTCGGTTGAAGATGGACTCGCGGATCTTGTCTGACGTCGGGCGCGTGCCAAGCTGTGGGACCACCAACTTACGGCCCTTGGCGGTGCCGGCAATGACTCTTGTCATGAACGTTCCATCCAGATCAGTTCTTCTCCGCTTCGGGCGCTCACCCTCGCCTGCAGTTCGGAGTGGTCCGCAAGCGTCGGGTCAGATTCAAGGATCTGCTGTGCGACGGCTCGAGCCGCAAAGATCGTGGGCCCGTCACGCCGAACCGACAGGAATCGTAGGTCCGAGGTGTGGCCAGACTGTGCCTTGCCCAATACGTTTCCTTCTTTTCGTAGTCGCAGATCGATCTCGGCTAGCTCAAACCCATCCGTTGTCGATGCGATCGCTTGAAGGCGTTCCATCGAAGTTGGAGCGATATCGCCAGCGTGGGTGATCATTGCAACCGAATTGCGGTCAGAGCGGCCAACGCGCCCGCGAAGTTGGTGCAGTTGGGACAGCCCGAAGCGAGTGCCGTCGAGCACGACCATCATCGTTGCCTCGGGCACATCCACCCCAACCTCAATCACCGTCGTGGCAACGAGCACCGGGGCCGCGCCCGACTGAAAGTCGCTGAACGCGCGAGCATTTTCTTCCGGAGTCCGCCTGCCGTGCGCAAGCCCGATTGGGATCCCCTTGAACTGCTGCAGCTGCGCCAAGTAAGCCGCCACTTCTTCTGCCGCGGGTAGTGCGCGCTTCCCGGTCTGGTCGTCCGTGCTGTCCCCAGAGAACAGGTCCGGCTCCCCCGCACCATCCCCATCGATTCGCGGACAGACCACGTAGACTCTGCCCCCTCCATCAACTTCTTCGCGCGCCCGTTCCCAAACACGTTCCATCCACGCGGTGTTGCGTTCGTCAACCAGGAAGGTCTGGATCGGTTGACGCCCCGCAGGCAACTCTGGAATCACGGTCGTGTCCAGGTCCCCGAACACGGTCATCGCAATGGTGCGAGGGATCGGGGTCGCGGTCATGACCAGTAGGTGCGGCACGGAATCGCGGTCGCTTCGGAGCTGCTCGCGTTGGGCGACCCCGAAACGGTGTTGTTCATCGACAACGACCAACCCCAGCTGCGGGATCTGGACACCTTCCTGCAGTAGCGCGTGGGTCCCGACAACGATTGCGGGTTCGCCGCTTGCTAAAGACATGAGGACCTGTTGCTTTTCAGCGGCAACCCGCTTCGACGTCAGCAGGTGGACCGAGACGCTTATTCCAGCCTTCTCAAGCAACGCGGTGAGCGAGCCCCAGTGTTGGCGTGCCAGGACTTCTGTGGGCGCAAGCAAAGCGCTCTGCTTGCCGGATCCGGCAGCTTGGAGCATGGCAAGGAGCGCAACGACGGTCTTACCCGAGCCGACGTCTCCTTGAAGCAGCCGTTGCATGGGCTCGCTTTGTTCCAGGTCGGCACGGATGTCACCCCATGCAGCCTTCTGGCCACTTGTGAGTTCAAACGGCAGCCCCAACTCAAGCTGGTCAGCAAGCTCCGGGACGGTCAAGGCAGGTGCGACCACACCCGGTTGACCCGGGGCGGGCAACCTCCTTTGCAGCAGAGCAGTTTGCAAGATCAAGGCTTCTTCCCAGGCCAGGGTACGCCGAGCTCTGCGCCAATCCGCGTCTTCAACGGGGGCGTGAAGCTGTTCCAGCGCGGTCCAGTGGTCGCAGAGCGCGTGACGGTCTTGCACAGCTTTCGGCAGGACGCTCCCATCCTTGGAGCGTGCGGGCCTTGTCGCCTCAAGAACAGACTGGATCAGCGCCCCAATCTTCCAGGAAGGCAGACCTGAAATGGACCTGTAGATAGGAATGGGCCTGCCAGCGATGCGCTGCGCGTACTGTTCTGAGTCTTCGTCGATTTCTTCAAACTCAGGCTGCACCATCTGGATTTGGCCGCGGTACTCACTGACTTTGCCAGAAACTAGGGCGGTAGCTCCGGGCTTCAAAGTCTTGCGGTGGTGGCTCAGCATGTACGGATTCTTAGCAAAGAAGGTGCAGGTGAGAGAGTCTTTTCCGTCCGTGACCGTGACAATCAGTCGCACTCCGCGCCCCGACTGGTTACTCACGATGTTGGAACTCTTGATCTTCGCAAGGATGGTGGCGTGCTCCCCGACTACAAGGGAGCTGATGTCGGTAAGCCGTCCCCAGTGGTAGTAGCGCATAGGAGCGTAGTTCAGTAGCTGCCCCACAGTTTGGAAGCCGGCATCACTTAGCTTCTTTGCTGCAGCCTTAGGCACACGCAAGGCAAGAGGCGTTTCCATCCCTGCGCTCTCCTTCCCTGCCGGCTACGGGCATCACTTCCTAAGTCTCTCACTGCTCGCCGACATTGCCCTTCGCCCTGCGCCAAAGGAAGGGCCCTGAGAACCGGGGAGTGTGGGAGACTCGACAGCGGTTTGGCGCCTTTTGCGTTGAAGCGCTGCCCTTTTGTCCGTTACGCTTTCTAGGTTGCCTCTTGTCCCGCGCGGTTTGCGTAGGCGGGCGGGGGCCTGACCACTACTTAGGAGGACCCCATGGCCTCAGTTTGCGATATCTGCGGAAAGAAGCCGCTGTTCGGCAAGTCCGTCTCTCACTCGCACGTGCGCACCAACCGCCGCTTCAACCCGAACATCCAGCGCGTCCGCG
>ERZ1031159.88-NODE-88-length-19321-cov-7.390584_pt1 | contig 19321 bp, 17 predicted proteins | sample MGYA00516706_ERZ1031159 | MGnify/ENA primary metagenome ERZ1031159 (study PRJEB33719, sample SAMN04262508) | wastewater metagenome | biome: rural village; feature: composting latrine chamber; material: composting feces with ash | place: El Salvador | collected... | reverse complement strand
CTGGAGTACATGACCACCCAGTTCAACACTTTGGAAGTGAACAGTTCCTTCTACCGACTGATGAGCCCGAACACGTGGCGTAAGTGGGGCAACGAAGCCCCCAGCGCTTTTCAGTACTCCGTAAAGGGCTGGCGGCAGATCACCCACTACTCCCGCCTCAAGGACAGCGACCAACACCTGGCAACCTTCCTGGACTCGGGGCCGCTACAGCTTGAAGACAAGCTTGGACCGTTCCTTTGGCAGCTGCCACCCTCACTCAAGTTTGACGCTGAAGTGCTCGACACCTTCTTAGGTTCCCTACCTAGAACGTTCGGTGAGGCTCGCGCTGTTGCAGCGAACGCAGAGCCGCCACCAGAAGGGACGCGGCAACCGAAGACGATCTATCCGAACCTTGAGCCTGCTCCCGCAGACCGCGTGATCAGGCACGTGCTGGAGCCGCGCTCAGAAGGTTTCGGTTCACCTGAGGCCCTGGCGATCCTGCGGGAGCAGGGCGTTGCCCTGGTGCATTCTGACATCGCAGGACGCTACCCAACGTTTGATGAAAACACGGCGGACCTGGAGTACGTGCGCCTCCACGGTTCCCCGCGCCTCTATTTCAGCAGCTACGCCGACAACGTCCTGCAGGAGTGGGCCGCACGCATCAAGGAGTGGCTGGCGGAAGGCAAGCGAACCTACTTCTACTTCGACAACACGGGGGCGGGTGCTGCTCCCCTTAACGCCCAAGAGCTGGTGCGGCTGGTTGGTGCCCGCTAGCTCCGTGGCTCTAAATGATGGTGATGAACGACAGCATTAGGTCGTGGAGACGTCCAGCCAGCCCCGTTTCTTCTTGGATCTGTTCGCGATACTGAAGGGCCTTATCAGGGTGGTCAGTGATGACGGCGTCCACGCCCTCACGCAGGCGGAGCCGGATCTGCTCCGAGTCATTGACTGTCCACACGAAGTAGCCAAGCCCGGAATCTGCTGCGTGCTGTTGCATGTTGGAGGTTGCTGAGGACTCTTCGAGCACCAGGAAGTCTGCGAGAGACTCCGGGACCCCCAGGCCCGCAAAGGGCATGATGTAGCCCACCGTCTGGTTCGGGAGAGCAGTCTTAAGTGCGTCAGCCGTGGCGTGGTCAAGGGTGTGGAACATGTGTCCTTCCAGCAAGCCGTTTGCTTGCAGGACCTCAATGACGTCCGCAACGTTTTCGTCCGCGTTCCCCTCTGCTCCGCTGAGCTTGATTTCGATCAACAACGGTTGGTCCAACTCGTTCGCCCTGGTCACGTAGTCGACTAGGGAAGGGATCTGTGCAGTGTGCCCCGATTCGTCATGGATCGTTATGGCCGTCAACTCGTCTAGGGTCAGGTCTTTGACGTGAAGGTTTTTCCCGGCGAGGCGCTCCAGGTTGGTGTCGTGCATGACGACGTATTGACCGTCCGCAGTGCGCATCGTGTCGAACTCGACGAAGTCGGGGTTCAGTTCAGCGGCCGCCTCCAGCGCCTCGATACTGTTCTCAACCCCCTTAGCGGTCCACCCCCGGTGAGATAGCACCAGCGTTTCCGGGTGGTCGGAGAGAGTGCGCAGCGTAGGCACGCTGAGGATTCCCATCGCTAGAGCGGACACAACAATGATGCCCGCGCCAACCCGCCCAGAAATCCTCCCTTTGCTTTCCTCTTCCGCTGGCGGAGGTGGACCCGCAAGCGCCCCGCGGGACTCCGCGTACTCGGTGAGTATCCCGGCGAACAGAGCAACAACTCCACCCGTAAGAACCAGCATCAGAACCTGGGCGAAACCAAGGGAAAGAGCGGCGACGACGTACGAGGCCCCCGGGGTCACCGAATCTGAGATAGCCGTGGGCAACAGCGCAAGGTAGAAGATTCCCGTCGAGACCAGTAGGGCGGCTGCACCGACAGCCAAACCTGAAACCAAGATGGTCCAAGAGGAGAGACCTTTGGTTATCCGCCAACTCTCCTTCAGTGAACGGTTGCCGGTGTTGTTCGATAGGACAAAGATCGGCACAGTTGCTGCAAGTCGCAGGTTCAGGTACAGGAGTGCCACGCCAACAACAATGAGCAGCACCCTAAAGACCGGGTCTTTCTCTAGCTCTCCCGTAATGAAGTTCGGGACCTGCACCCACCTGATGAGTGCGGAAGTAAAGCCGAAGCCTGACAGTGGCAGCAACACCAAGAGGTACAGGATGAGCAACCAGGAAGAGGGTCGCCACGTCCGCAGAGACGCCTTCAGTGCAACTTTCCCCAGTTCGCGCCAGGAGTAGCCCGGGTGCTCTAAGAGAAGGATGATTGCGCTGAACTCCAGGACCAGCATCCACATGACCAGCAGCATCGCCAGGAATAAGAGCAGAACAGTGAACCCAAAACCCCAGCGGAGCTGGAACGTTCCCGTGTCGAGCACGTACATCCCGCCCGCGCGTAGTGCTTCACGGAACACCCAGCTTGCGAGCGGAAGCCCAATCACAGTGATCAGCAGCTGCGCCAAGATAACCAGTAAGAGGAGTTTCCCCGCAACTGTGCGGACTCTTTGCCAGGCGTCGCGAAGTAGCGTCAGCGGCCCGGGGACGGACGCTCCCAGGGAGGCTGTTTCAGCTTTTGGCATACCAGGAGTCTTTCACCCTCCCGGGCCTTTGTCAGTGGAGGGTTCTTGCTTCAGACCTCCGTTGAGTGCTGCCAAGGAACTTGCCGTGCAAAGATACAAGCATGCTTCTCAGTGACCGCGACATCGCTAAGTCAATAGATGAAGGCCGAATAAAGCTCACTCCTCTAGAGACTGACTTGATCCAGCCCGCCTCAATCGACGTCCGTCTTGACCGGTTCTTCGCGCTGTTCGACAACCACCGCTATTCCGTCATCGACCCTGCCGTCTCCCAGCCTTGTCTCACACGCAAGATTCAGACCCACGGAGACGAACCGTTTGTTTTGCACCCAGGAGAGTTCGTTCTTGGTTCAACGTACGAACGCGTGTGCCTCGCAGATGACATTGCTGCGCGGCTGGAAGGAAAGTCGTCGCTGGGTCGGCTCGGCTTGCTAACGCACTCCACCGCCGGGTTCATCGATCCAGGTTTTGACGGTCACGTCACCCTTGAACTCTCTAACACCGCAACCATGCCGATCCTGCTCTACCCCGGAATGAAGATTGGACAGCTCTGCTTCTTCACCCTGTCGAGCCCGGCGGAGCACCCCTACGGTTCCAGTGCTGCTGGGTCTCACTACCAGGGACAGCGTGGCCCGACCCCCTCGCGCTCTCACGAACGCTTCGAGACCACGACCCTCCAGGACTTGTACCCGGGTTTGAAAGACGCGGAGTGACGTGAGCATCGCGGACCCTGGGCGCACGGGCAAGAGGCAGGAAGGACTCAAAGCAGCAACCGGAGCTCCTCCTCGTAAGTCGGTACTGGCACGTATTGCGGAGAAGAAGCTTGACCAGCACCCTCTAACGACTTCGACGCTTGACAACATTCCTGCCATAGCGGAAACGGACACGTTCACAGTCGCTCAGACGGGGGAGCTGATCTTGGATGACCTGGCTCCCCTCCCCCTAGCACCCGAGATCGACGTTCACCAGGGAGAGCTGGACCTGCAAAGCGCGAAGTCCCAACACCTGTTCTTGGTCCCGCAAGAAGTCAGGCCTGCGGAGATCGAGGCCCTAGCCGTTTCTGTCTGGAATCAATCGGGCTGGCTGAGCCCCGGTCACCTGCGGTTGCTTGAAGGCGCAACTCTGGAGGGTCCTTGGCAACTCGGGGACCAGACCGAGCAGGCTCTGGGGCTGCCGTCTCACCTGAGGGATTACCAGGTCTACACTCTGATGACTCCTCCGGTCCGCGGCAACGCCCCTAGTTCAGAAGTGCAACAGTATTCGGAGATGGCACGCGCCTTCCCCGATGGGATGCCGGTCGGCCTTGAAGAGCGGGTCCTGGGCGTGCTGCAACAGATGGCTAGGCGCCTGGGTGGAGCACTCCGCGTCACCGGTGGCTATGTCCTAGAGCCGGACCCCGAAAGCTCCGTTAACCTGCGACTCTACGCAAGCACTTGGCTCAGCCCGGAGGAATCCTTGGCTCTACTGTCGCCGGCGCTTCCGGGCCTGCGGGAACCGGGGCCCCCTCCAGAAACTGAAGGCGCTCCCTACGCACTGATCGCCCCCTCCGGCTCAAGGTCGCAGGTCTTGATCGGCGTTCGGCCCGAGCACTACACGCCCAGAGCGTTGCGCTGGGAAATCTGGGCTAAAGAGCGAGTTTTCCTCTACGAAATCATCTGGGGTATGCCCGAAGACCTGCACACGCTCGACGCCAAACCGACCCGAGCCGGGAGGCTAGAACGCAGGCGCGGAGCAGAGTCCGTTGAGACGGCTGCCGCCATTCTTACGAAAACACTCAACACGCCGGAGAAGGGTGGCGCTGCGGTCATCGACGAGGATGGTTTCCTTGTTGACCCCGGCGAACCCCCTCAAGAAGAAGCATCGCCACGTCCTTGACCTCAATGTCGCGTACGCCGGTTGCGCGAGTTTCAGAGCCTGGGGTTTGGCCGTCACCGCCGGCTTCCCCGAGAGCGTCAGTTGGGGAAGACACAACGCCGGTAGAGGAAGACAGGACACTGGTTGGGGAAGAACCTAGCATTTGCGTGCAGTAGGGACAGGCCGTGGCGACCGTGGTGGCGCCTGTTGCCTGGACCTGCTCCATCCGCACGGAAGCGATGCGCGGTCCCTGCGGAGACTCATCGAACCAGGCGTGGGCTCCGCCTGCGCCACAACACATGGCAAGAGATTTCGACTGTTTCATCTCAACCAGTTCCAGTTCGGGTATGCCGTCCAGGAGTTCACGCGGCGCCTCGTATATGTCGTTGTATCGACCCAGGAAGCAGGGGTCGTGGTATGTGACCCTCCGCCGCTCTTTTTCTTCCGCAGGCACGGGTTTCAGCAGACCGTCTCGAAGCAGCGTATTCAGCAGTTGCGTGTGGTGAATGATCTCGTAAGCGCCCCCAAGCTGCGGGAACTCGTTCAGCATCGAGTTGAAACAGTGAGCGCAGGTAACAACGATGCGTTTTGCCTTCACTTCGTTCAGGGTCTCGATGGAAGCTGCTGCAAGCATCTGGAACAACACCTCGTTGCCGGCGCGCCTGGCAGGATCCCCCGTGCATCCTTCTTGGGAGCCAAGCACTCCGAAACTGACTCCAGCCACATGCAGGAGTTCTGCAACGGCGGCTGTTGTCTTCTTCGCTTTTTCGTCGTACGCGCCAGCGCAACCGACCCAGAACAGGTAGTCAAGGCCGCTGGCGTCCTCCACGTCCTCGCCAACCACCGTGAGAGGAAAATCTAGGTTCTTTGCCCAGTCAAGCCGTTTGCGCGGGGACTGGTTGTAGGGGTTCGACTTAGTCTCCATACCACGCATGGGCCTAGTGAGCTGCCTGGGGAATGCCGACTCCATTAGGAACTGGTAGCGGCGCAAGTTCCCAACGTGGTTCACGTGCTCGATGTCAACGGGGCACTGATCGACGCAGGCTCCACACATGGTGCAGTCCCACAGCACCTGTGACGCAACCGTATCTGGGACAAGAGGGCCGGCCGTGGAGGGAACGCCATCAGGCCCGCTCGCGCCAACCGAGCTGAGTGCTTTCAGGACGTCCTTCGTGTCCGCGTGCTGCTGCCCCGGCATCGTGAGCCCGCTTGACGCGACGGCGTTGTCCCGCATCGCCATTATCAAGAGCTTGGGTGAAAGAGGCTTCTCCGTGTTCCAGGCAGGGCAGAGATCCTGGCAGCGGCCGCACTCCGTGCAAGACAGCACGTCCAACCGGTCTTTCCAGGTGAGGTCCGCAGGCGTCCCAATGCCAATCACCAGGTCCGGATCTTCTTCTGCGGCGGCATCAAGGTCGGAGACCGGTTTGCCTTGGACCAGCGGGAGGGGGAGTGCTCCAAGGGACTTCTTCCCGTCGGCATTCGTCCCGGTCATGATATTTACCGGGGCCAGGAAGCGGTGCCAGGAGATCCCCATCGCCACGTCCAACCCCGTCACTATCATCCAGCCCATCGAAACCAGAATCTTCACGGTCGCCACCACAACCAGCAGCGCCGCCAACGTCTCCGGGTTTGCGGCTGCCCACTGGCGGCCGAGCCACGCGGTCAGAGGATAGTGAGAGGGAACCGGACTCCCTCCAAGAGAGGAGAGCAATGCGAAGCGAAGAGCGTGGCTAAACAGAACAGCTGCCGTCACCAGCGCGACGACGCTCTCAACGAACCACGCTTGCCAGCGGGTAGAGCCAAAGAAGCGAGACTCGCGCGGATCCCCTTTATAGCGGAACCCCAGGAACGTCCGGATCCCGAACAGCGCCAATATGGAGATCAGGCCTAGGAACGCCAGGATCTCAGTCGTCCACCCCCACCAGGCGCTCTCTCCGATGAGGGGCAGTGCGAACAGGGGGTCAAACAACTGGGCGTAAGAAGTGACGAGCGTGAGCACCAGGGCGACGAAAGAAACCATCACCAGCCAGTGAGCGACCCGAACCACCGGCCTCTGCTTGAACGTGGTGTGGAGGACGGTGACCTTCACCGCGGTCCAAATGCGCTTTCCTAAGGGATTCCACCTGCCGCCCTCAGGAGCGCCTGCGGCTATCAGCCGAGCCATGGCCGCGATCCCCCTGATGAAGAGTGCAAGGCCGACTGCAGTGGAGACGCCGGCTACGACCAGGCAGGAAACTGAGACCGCGGTGGGGACCATGCGTACAGCTTAGAGCCGCCCTTCTTCGACCGGTACTGCGCCCTGTGTGTCGGTAGAATGGGTCGCACCGTTTGGAAAGGCTCCCCATGATTCTGCTGCTGGTACTGCATTTTGCTGCAGCAATGGTGGCCCCCAGTTTGGTTCGCAGGTTTGGGCCCGCAACTCTCTACTTCTTAGCGCTGGTTCCGCTCGTAGCAGTGGGGTACGCAGCCTCGAAAACCCAGCAGGTGTTCGTCGAACCACTGGAAAAGAGCGTTTCGTGGGTGCCCCAACTGAGCCTCAACCTAGTTCTCAGAATGGACGTGCTGTCCTGGCTGATGACCCTGATCGTTGCGGGGGTGGGCGCGCTGGTCCTTGTCTACTCCGCAAAGTACTTCCCCGCAGACTCAAGAAACCTGGGGAAGTTCACCGCGTTTTTCTTAGCGTTCGCGGGAGCAATGCTGGGCGTAGCTCTAGCCGACCAGACCATGACCTTCTACATGTTCTGGGAACTCACATCAGTGATGTCATACCTGCTGATCGGCTTCCACCACGGCCGCAGACCGGCGCGGAGCGCAGCGCGTCAAGCCTTCTTGGTCACGGGAGCCACGGCGCTCGCGATGTTTGGTGGGCTCGTCATGCTGGGACAATCCCCGGGAGGCTCCTACCGCTTCTCAAACCTGGTGCCCGCGCTCCAAGACGGGACGCTAGACCCCCACTCCCCCGTCGTGATCACAGGGGCAATCCTGGTTCTGCTGGGAGCCTTCGGCAAATCAGCCCAAGCCCCCTTCCATTTCTGGCTCTCCGGCGCAATGGCAGCCCCGACACCGGTTTCCGCCTACCTGCACGCAGCCGCAATGGTGAAGGCTGGCATCTACCTGATCGCCAGGCTGACCCCTGGAGCGACACTGATTCCCGGGTGGTCCGCGCTCGCGGTCATCTTCGGCTTGGTGACGATGATCATCGGCGCCTACAGGGCCATGAAACAGCGCGACTTGAAGTTGGTGCTGGCCTACGGCACAGTCTCCCAACTGGGCTTCATGACGGCCTCCATAGGGCTCGGCAGCGCCAGCGCAATGGCAGCCGGCATCGTTGTTTTGGTCGCGCACTCGCTTTTCAAGTCATCCCTGTTCCTGACTGTCGGCGCAGTCGAATCCTCGACCGGAACGCGCAACCTCTGGGAACTTTCCGGACTTTGGCGAAAACTGCCACTGCTCGCTTTCTTCGCCGCACTCGCGTCCCTCTCCATGGCAGGCATCCCACTAACCGTGGGCTACCTGGGGAAGGAAGGGGTCATCGCCGCGCTCTACTCCGGGACCGGCGCTGCCTGGCTCGCAGGATCACCCTGGGCAGAGAAACTGATGCTTGTGGTGGTGGCCATCGGCTCAGCCCTGTCGGTCGCATACACGTGGCGAATGTGGTGGGGCGCGTTCGGCACAAAGGAAATCCCCGCAAAGACGCAGGCGACCCCCGTCCCCGCAGCGATGCTGATCCCAATCGGCATCCTTGCCAGCGGCGCTTTCTTGGGGCTGTTCCCGGGCGCTCTTCAGAAAATAGCAAGCGCAGCCACCAACGGCCTGCCAGGGCACGCACACATTGCTCTCTGGTCGGGGCTAGCACCTTTCCTTATCACCGCAGGGGTCATCCTTACCGGCGTCTTGCTCGCCTACTACCGCGCCCCGGTTTCGAAGTTCCAGCAAGAGGTTGAGTTCCGCGGGTCAGCGGTTCGCGCCTACTCCTGGCTGGTGCGCGAACTGGAGGTCTTCGCTTCGGTGGTCACCGGACTGATGCAGCGCGGGTCTCTTCCCTCAGAACTCGCAACGATCTTTGGAACTGCGATCGCTGCTACCGTCTACGGTCTGCTCCGATGGAACCTTCCGGATGGATTGCCGCCCGTGTGGGACTCCCCAATGCAACTTGGCATCGTGATCGTGGGGGTGGTCGCAGCCTTCGTCACGGTCACCAGCATGCACCGCATCAAGGCAGTGCTGGCGCTTGGAGCCGTTGGGATGAGTGTCTCCCTACTGTTCGCCCAATACGGCGCACCAGACCTGGCACTCACCCAGCTGGCAGTTGAAGCTGTGTCCGTCGTTGTCTTTATTCTTGTTCTTCGGAAGCTGCCAGCCCAGTTCAGCCACCGCCCGCTCGTTTCTTCAAGGCTGCTCCGCGCGGTTATCGCAGTGGGAGCAGGGCTGACGGCCTCCATCGGCGGCTACTTCGCGTTCATGTCGCGGACAGCCGATCCCGTCTCAACCCACATGCCTCTGGAAGCACAGAACTTCGGGTACGGCCAAAACATCGTCAACGTGATCCTGGTCGACATCCGCGCCTGGGACACGGTAGGCGAGCTAAGCGTGTTGCTAGTAACCGCCACTGGGGTTGCCTCTCTCATTTACGTTACCGCCCGCACCGGGAAAATCTCCCGACCTGGGCCGGAAAAACGCAGGGGACAGTTCCTAATCGCCGCTGACACCGTTGCCGAGTCACATCGCTCAGTGGTACTAGAAGTCAGCACCCGCCTGCTTTTCCCGACAATGATCATGCTGTCCCTTTGGCTGCTTTTCGTAGGGCACAACAACCCCGGCGGTGGGTTCGCCGGAGGGGTGATTGCAGGCCTTGCTTTCGTTCTTCGGTACCTGGCAGGCGGAAGGTACGAACTGGGAGAGGCCATGCCGATCCCCGCCAGCTACCTGCTTGGTACCGGGCTGTTCGTTGCGGCCGCTGGTGGCGCAATGCCTCTCCTCTACGGACGCTCAGTACTGCAGTCCGTCCCCGTCAAAATCCCCCTGGGGGCCCTAGGAAACCTTCACTTCACCACCGCCATGGTCTTAGATGTGGGCGTCTACATCCTGGTGACGGGGCTGATTATCGACCTGGTTTCAGCGCTCGGTGCCGAAATCGACAGGCAAAGCGAACGTAGCAGCGAGTCCCGCTCCAAGGGACGCGCAGCCTTGAGGGGAGTCCGCCGATGACACCCCCTTCAATAGCATTGCTTGCCTTTGTCGGAATCTTGGTCGGCACAGGCGTCTACCTCACCCTTGAACGCACCCTTTCGCGAATCTTCATTGGACTCTCTCTTATTGGCAACGGCGTAAACGTCTTGCTGCTGGCAATGGGTGGCGCGGGTGGTCTTCCACCCCTACTTGGAGGTGACGGAGAAACTATTGTCGACCCGCTCCCGCAGGCCATGATCCTCACCTCTATTGTCCTGTCGCTGGGGACAACAGCCTTCGGCTTAGCTCTGGCCTACAGATCGTGGCTACTGACGGGCAACGACGAGGTCGCAGACGACCTAGAAGACCGTCGCCTGGCGCGTCGCATGGGTAAAGGTCATGCGCTCCTGGACGACTCCTACGCGGAAGGCAGCGAAGATCTCCAGGTCTTCTATGACCGGGACCAGGACGGGGGTAAAGAGTGAACCCCGCAGACGCAACCTGGGCACTACCCCTTCCAGTGCTGATCCCCCTCATCTTTGCGGGCGGGACGCTAATGCTATTTCGGCACCCAAGGATGCAACAGGTTCTTGCCGTGGGTGCAATGGTCGTATCAACCGGTTTCGGCGTTGTCCTACTGATAGGGGCCGTATCCGGCCCACTGGTGCTAGACGTCGGTTCCTGGGCCGCACCCATCGGGATCACCCTGGTGGCGGACCAACTAGCGGCACTGATGTTGGTCGTTTCGCAAGTTGTGACACTCGCGGTCCTGCTCTATTCGGTCGCTCAGAACCTCTCTAGCTCCACCCCCTCAGCGCCCATCGCTGTCTTCTACCCGACGTTCCTGATCCTGGCAGCAGGGGTGTCAAACGCGTTCCTAACCGGGGACCTCTTCAACCTTTACGTTGGTTTTGAAATCCTCCTCGCAGCGTCCTTCGTTTTGATCACGCTTGGCGGAACCCGCGGCCGCGTTCGTGCAGGGACCGTCTACGTCGTGGTCTCGCTAGTTTCCTCGATCATCTTCTTGACAGGTATCGCCTGGGTTTACGGGGCTACGGGCACCGTGAACATGGCGCAACTATCGCTGCGGCTTGCAGAGCTCCCACCCGAAACAACATTGGGGATGCAGCTACTGCTGCTGGTTGCTTTCGGCGTGAAAGCGGCAATCTTTCCGCTGGGTGCCTGGCTCCCCGACTCCTATCCCACGGCGCCCGCACCCGTCACAGCGGTTTTTGCCGGTCTGCTGACGAAGGTGGGCGTGTACGCGATCATCCGCCTTGAGTTCACGTTGTTCCCAGGGAACAGGCTTGCCGACCTCTTGGGAGTGCTCGGGATCCTCACGATGATCCTGGGGATCCTTGGTGCCGTCGCCCAAGACGACGCCAAACGCCTGCTCAGTTTCACGCTGGTGTCCCACATCGGTTTCATGCTCTGGGGCATCTCTTTGAACTCGACCCAAGGCCTGTCCGCCGCCATCTATTACGCTGCCCACCACATCATTGTCCAAACAGCGCTTTTCCTAATGGTTGGCTTGATGGAGCTACGGAAAGGCACGACGTCCCTCACCAAGCTGTCAGACTTAGCGAAGAGCGCGCCGGGGCTCGCAATCATGTTCATGATCACTGCCATGAACCTGGTCGGCGTTCCTCCCCTCACCGGTTTCATTGGAAAACTGGGACTGGCAGAAGCGTCAGTCAGCAAGGGGACACCCCTCGCGTGGTGGCTGCTCGCGGCCGGGCTAGTGACGTCGTTCCTGACCCTTTACGTTGCGGTGAAGTTCTGGAACAAGGCGTTCTGGCAGCCGGCCGGCATCGCCCTTGGGGACGAGTTTAAGCCAGTTTCTGACGAGCCCATGTCGGGGAGGCAGGAACGCAGGATGCGCCGTTGGGAGCTGGCGCGCGTTCCCACGCAGCGAGCTGAAAAGGTGGTCGAGGCCGCCAAGACGGCGCGTGAGATGAAGGCGAGTTCTGGCAGTCCCGCAATGTACGCAGTGGTCGCAGGTCTGGTGGTGCTGCAGATCGGCATGGCTATCTTCTCCGCACCGATCTACCAGTACACGACGGAGTCAGCCGCCTTCCTGCAAACCCCCAGAGCCTACGCAGCAGCAGTGTTGGGTGAAGGGGGACGAGGAGAGGGTAGTTCGCACGAGCAATCACTTCCACCCCTGTCGCTGCCGTGGTGGCCAGAAGAAGTCACTCCACCGTGGCTTCCGAGTGGGGGAGTCGACCTTCCGAACATTGGTGGTGACAGCGATGAGTAAGACCCGCATGTCCCACCGAGTCTCCTTTGCGATGACGCTGTGGCTGACCCTGGTTTGGCTCACGGTGTTCTCTTCGATCGCTCCGGTCACAATCCTGTCCGGCGTCCTTATTGCCGTACTAGTGCAGCTTGTGCTGCCAATGCCGCGAACATCTGATATCTGGCATCTGCGCGCCGGATACCTCACCGTCTTGGTCCTGCGTTTCATGTGGGACCTTGTCCTGGCTGGACTCCAAGTGTCAGGGCTTGTCCTGTCGGGGAAGAAACACGAAGATGGGATCGTAGAGTGCAACCTGGCAAGCGACAACCCCGTTTACGCCACAATCGTCGCCGCCATGTCTTCTATGGTCCCGGGAACCGTCGTTCTGGAAGTGGAACCTGAAGAGAAGGTCATGTACCTCCACTGCCTGGACTTACCAAAGCAGGGGTGGGCTGCCGGAGTCCGCAAGACTGTCGCGCAACAGGAAAAACGTGTGTTGCTTGCCTTCGGGACTGACCGCGCCGTGGTTGAGGCGGGGTACGGGAAATACCTGCCCCTTGCGAGCAGACGTCTAGGCGAGCGCGAGGAGGGGGAACAGGAGTGAGCGTAGCGGTATCGGTCATGATCACAGCGAGCTTGGTGATGCTCCTTGTCGGTGCGCTGCTGGCGCTGGTTCGTCTTGCCTTAGGACCCACCGCACTAGACCGAGCCATCGCAATCGACGTGGTTTCGGCTGCGGTCATTGGTGTGGTCGTGATCCTCATTGCGCGATGGGGACGAACAGACCTGATGGTCCTTCTGATCATCTTCACCCTCACTGCTTTCTTCTCAACAGTGACGGTCGCCAAGTACGCGGCGCCTGCACTAGCCCGCAGAAAGACTCGAAAGAAGTCCCGCGAACAGGAAGGCGAGGCTACGAAGAATGACGCCTGACCAGCTTGAACCCGCCCTCTGGGAGAGTGTCTTCGACCTTTTGGGAGCAGCCCTGATCATGGCGGGCGCCGCTTTCACACTGATCGCCGGGATCGGGCTTGACCGCTTCAAAGACCTGTTCTCACGAACGCATGCGGCTGCGAAGCCTCAAATGCTGGGCCTAATGCTGCTGTGCCTTGGCCTGGTGAGCATGGTCCGCAGTTGGCAGTGGGCGGCAATCTGCACCCTGGTAATCGCTATCCAGATGGTGGCTGCACCAGTCGCGTCCCATCTGCTTGGACGCGCCGCTTACACTGCGGGCCTTGAGCAGAGCGACTCCCTTGTGTTGGACGAACTGAAGGCAGGGGACTCGCAGGCAGAAACCGACTAGTCGTCCCGCTGATCCCAGGCCGAATAGCCCCAGCCGGCCGCCGGCGTCTCATCGTCGTAATACTTGTCTTCGCTGTCAGCGTCGTAGTCCGCCGGCTCAGGCTGTTTGTTGCCGGCGAGCTCGCGTTCCAGTGAATCAAAGTCGGTGTCGGGGCTGAAATACTTCAGCTTCCGAGCGACCTTCATGTGCTTTGCCTTTTGACGGCCGCGCCCCATGGGGTCGACCCCCTCTTACTGTCACGGGTCCGGTTGCGGTCCCCTAGTCTAATCGAGTCTGTTCGCGCGGATAGTCTACCTTGGGTGAGCATCCGGCTGCCACGGCACACGCAAACGCGCGCCGTGGGGAGTTGAAATGCTAAGAGCGGCGCTTGTGCCGAAGCGACAGTAACGCAAGGGCTCCGGCGCCGGCCGCAGCAGCGATCAAGACCTTTTTGATGGCGCCAGGGTCGCCTTCGCGTGCTTCATCCAGCGTGCTCTGCACCTTGTATTTGGTTTCTTCCGCCGCGTACTTCACGTCTTCACTGAGGTGAGAAACCTGCGTCTGCGGCTGAACTTCGTGAACCAGAGATTCCAGCGTCTCCATGAACTTCTCACGGCTAGAGTCAATCTTTGCCCGAAGTTCCTGTTCCTCTTGGGACAGTTTGCTTTTCTCTGAACTCATTGGTTCTTGCCTTCCTCAACCGCGACCATTGCCGCCTTTACGTCCTCCGGGATTCCCTCGCCGCGAGGCGCTTCCTGCACAGCCTTTTTCGCCAGCTGGATGCCGACAAGGACAAACACCACGATCAGGATGAGCAGAATCCCCAAGACAATGAGGGAAGCTGCCCAGTCAGGAACCGCGTGAGCCAGCCCCAGTTCTGCCGTGTGGAAAATCCACCACACGAAGTAGAGCAATAGCAGCAGGGCCCCCGCAATCAATCCGACCCCGATGCCCAGTTTGGTTCCGGCTGCTTTAGCCTTCAGCTTGAAAAGCTCAAGCTGCGCGGTCAGGAGCGCCCTGCCCTCATCAATCCCTGTCCGGACAAGCAGTGGGATTGAGGGGCGCTCGGGTTTGGTGGGTGGAGTGCGCCTGGCTCCAGCCCCCGGCTCCGTCCAGAACTCTTCTATGAACACTTCTTCGAACTCAGGTGACGATTCGTCAGTCATCGCTGCTCCTTTTGTCGGGTAGCGTCAAGCCGCTCAGTCCGCCGTTTCCATCTTCGCATTAATCCCGGACTCCGGCTCCGATGCACCGCTATCTTCTGGGGCTATTTGGCCTGGCAGCGACCCCAGGATCTGCTGGGCCAACTCCACAACCTCACGCTGCCGGTCAGAAAGGGGCGTCAAGGAGGGGGCGCGTGGCGGGGTGGCGGGCGGGGCCTGGCCCTTGATGATCGCGTGCACCTCCGCAGGGAGATCTTGGGGGACTGGCTCCGGGGCTGGGGGGTCTAGCTCAATCTCTTCGGGAGGCGCAACTGGCTTCAGTGGCTTGAAGATGGGCGTGGCCGATTGGCGGTCGCCCCACGCACTGAGACGACCCTTATCAAGCTTGAAAACTTGGTGGTCGTCTTAAGACTCCCAAGGTTTCTGCCCGCTCACGATTACGACGCGCCCATCCTGCAACGCGGCAGCACTAAAGACCCCCTGAACGGCCTCTGCTTGCCTTGGGCTCAGGTCTCGAAGTGGTTCGTCGGCAACAATGATTGGCGTCGGCGTCAGCAAAACCCGACCACAGCGCGCCAGCTGGTTTTCGCTGTCTGACAGCTGATCTGGACGACGGGACAGGGTCGGCCCCAAACCCAGGGTTTCGATAACGGCGTCAAGCTGCCTAGGAACCACAGGGGAACGTCTCAGGCGACCCGGAAGTACAAGGTTTTCTAGGACTGACAGTGAAGGAAGCAGCGCGGTGTCTTCAAAAAGTGGTGCGACCTGCTTGCGACTTAGTCTTGCAAGTCGGCGCCCGCGCAGCCGCGACGTAAGAACTCCGGAGACAAAGACTTCTCCCGCGGTCGGCTGCTGGAGTGCTGCGAGGCAGCGCAGCAGAGTTGATTTGCCCGAGCCAGGTTTCCCGACAACTTGGGCAAGCTCCCCCCTCTCAACCTGCAGGCTCACTCCGTCCAGCACGGCGGGACCGGGCCCAGCGCCGTAAACAACCGTAACGGAGTCGGCTACGATGGAGGCGCTCTGCCCTGTCGCACCCCTACTTCTTCGCAGCAAGCGCCACACCTTACGGGCGCGTCTTCGGGGAAACCTTGTAGGTTTCTTCGACGTCAGTGACACTCACCGGGGCTAGAACCGTGGAGATCTGCTCCATGATGTCCGCGCCCAAACGAACCCCGGACGCCTTGACAGTTTCGTCTAGCTGGCGGGGGCGTGAGGCTCCGACTAGCGCCGCGGCTACGTTCGGGTTCTGCAAAACCCATGCGATAGCGAGCTGAGGCATGGTGAGACCCGCCTCAGCAGCAATAGGCTTCAGGAGCTGGACCTGTTCCAGTATTTCCTGCGTCAGGAACCGTTGAACGAACTTGGCGCCACTCTTCTTGTCCGTCGCCCTGGAGCCGGCTGGTGGAGGCTGGCCAGGCAAGTACTTCCCAGACAGCACACCTTGCGCCATTGGAGACCAGACAATCTGAGACATGCCAAGCTCTTCGCAAGTGGGGATAACCTTCCCCTCAACGACGCGCCACAGCGCCGAGTACTGCGGTTGGTTGGAGACCAGCTGGATGCCCATTTCGGTCGCCAGCTTGTGCCCTTCACGGATCTGCTCCGCAGTCCACTCCGAGACTCCGATGTACATCACCTTTCCTTGGTGGACAAGGTCCGCAAAGGCTTGGAAGGTCTCTTCAAGCGGAGTTTCGTAGTCGTAGCGGTGCGCCTGGTAAAGGTCAACGTAGTCCAGCCTCAGTCGCTTAAGGGAGCCGTGCAAGCCGTCGAAGATGTGCTTCCTTGAAAGCCCCGACTGGTTTGCACCACCTTTGCCGACTGGCCAGTAGACCTTCGTCAGCACTTCAAACGTGTCTCGCGGCAGGCCCTTCAGAGCCTTGCCGAGGATCTTCTCAGCTTTGCGGTTTGCGTAAACGTCAGCAGTGTCGAAGGTCGTTATCCCTAGGTCCAGGGCTCGGTGCACGGTCTTGATTGCGCGGTCTGCTTCGACCTGCAAGCCGTGGGTGACCCAGTTTCCGTAGGTGATTTCAGTGATTTTCAGCCCAGAGTTGCCTAAGTAGCGATATTCAACCATGGCCCAAAAATACCACCAGGGCGCGCGTCTAGGAGGCTTCGAAGATCCTCAAGGAGGAGACGTGCTCTTCTTCTGGTAGAAAAACCACAAGGTCCTCGCCACTGTTGAAAGCGTTTGGCGGGCACGTCATCGGTTCGACCGCGACGCCCCGCCGCCCCTGTGGTTCAGCCGTGAAAAGCTGAAGCCACGGCTCGTCGCACTCTAAGACCACCTTCATCCGGGTCTTGGTGTCCTCAAGCCAGACCTGCCAAGTCTTCGAGTCGGGCTCTAGTTGTAGCCCAGTAAAGGCGTCATCCAGGCTGACCCCGTCAAGCAGAACCCCATCGCGCAGATCGAACTCCGTGCCGATAGCGGACTTGAGTCCTATCGGGATCAACGAATCATCGGTAAGCGCTACTTCGCTGGCTGGGACCCGAAGGACGCAGCGCTCGATCGGTGCGCCGTCGCAGGTTAGGTAGGAGTGGGTTCCGGTGCCGTACGGCGCGGGCTCCTCACCAATGTTTCGGGTGGCGATTGTTACGCTCAGTCCGCGGTCGGCGCCTAGTTCGTATACGACGCTTGTGCTTAGCCGGAACGGGTAGCCCGGAACAGGACCGGTGAGAGTTCGGAGTTCAACAGAGTCGTCTTCCTGCCTCACAAGTTCCCAGTTGGTCCAACACTGCAGGCCGTGTAGCGCAGTGTTTCTGTCAGGCTCGGTCACGGGTAAGTGGTGGGTTTCACCCTGGAAAGTGTAGGTCCCACCCGCGATCCTGTTCGGCCAAGGGATCAGCACACGCCCGTTGAATCCCACTGGAGACTGCAAGGGGTCGTGCGGCAGCACCAGGTCGCGCCCGCGATGGGTTAAGGAGGCAAGACCGGCTCCCTCGCGGGTTACGGTGGCACTGTAATCACCTGCAGAAATATTGAAAAACACCGTCTTATCTCCCCTATTTTGAATGCCCAAGCAAAACCTATCACCGCAGCCCTGTGACCGTTCCCAAGCAAGGTGACGATGCCCTCATCCGAACCCCTAGAAGCGCAACTTTCACGCCACTACAGTTGTTTGTAGGTGCGTCGAGGGGCCGAGTAGACCCGGCACTCACGCGGGTACCCATCTCGGAGCCCGAGCCGCAACCTTAGCAACGACATCCGTCTGGAGTTTTGAAAAGAATGCGCAACGAGCTGACTTCGGGGACCCCTTGGAAGGTCATCTCTATTTTCGCCGTACCCCTTTTAATCGGGAACGTCGTTCAGCAGATGTACCAGGTGATCGACGCGGCCGTTGTCGGGCAGCACCTAGGGGTCAACGCACTTGCGGCCGTCGGGACCACCGGGGCAATGATGTTCTTGCTGGTCGGGTTCGCGTGGGGCATGACAAGCGGCTTCGCGATCCCAACAGCTCAGGCCTACGGTGCCGGAGACACAGTGGCTGTGCGTCGCTCCGTTGCCGCCGGGGTGATCCTGACCGGACTCACCGGCGTTGTGATCACGACAGTCGGGGTCGTTTTCGCGCGGAACATCTTGGAGTTGTTGCAGACACCTCCAGAGCTTCTTGAGGGCGCCACAACCTTTTCGACCGTGAGCTTTGCAGGTGCTTCGGCGACCATGTTCTTCAACTACCTCTCTGCGATCATCAGGGCAAAGGGGGACTCAAGGACACCGCTTATCTTCCTGATCATCGCCTCCGTGGTGAACATTGGTCTGGTGATCCTTTTCGTGCAGATCCTAAACTGGGGTATCGGCGGAGCTGCTGGCGCTACGATCGGCGCGCAGCTTCTTTCCGTCATCCTCTGCTTCGTGTACGTCCGAAAAGCAATCCCCGAGTTTGCCGTGCGGAGGGAAGACTGGGCAGACAGCAGGTGGGTCATGGGCCGGCACCTCCGGATCGGCCTGCCAATGGGTTTCCAGTCGTCCATCATTGCCATCGGCTCCCTGGCGGTTCAGGTCCGGCTAAACACTCTTGGAACGCAGGCCGTCGCCGCTTACACAACAGCTGTGCGCGTTGACGGGCTTGCGGTCGCGTTCCTAGCCTCACTCGGGCTTGCGGTCTCCACGTTCGTGGCGCAAAACTACGGGGCCCGCCAGACAGGGCGGATCATGACCGGAGTTCGCCAGGGGCTCGTAATGGGTGTTGGGACTGCTCTGCTGCTTGCCTTCCTCTTGATTACCTTCGGGGAGCAGATCGTCTCCCTGTTCGTTGGGACGGGGCACCCGGATGTGGTGAAAATGTCGCACCTCTACCTGGTTGTTAACGGGCTTTTCTACGCCGCACTAGCCTGCCTCTTCATCACGCGTGGGGCCTTGCAGGGCCTAGGTAGGGTCTTGGTTCCGACAGTATCCGGCGTGCTGGAACTGGTGATGCGCGTCGCTGCTGCGATTATCCTTGCGGGTTTCTTCGGATTCAACGGCATCGTCTGGGCCAGTCCCCTCGCGTGGCTCGGCGCCGCAGCAATGCTCGCTCCCGCTTGGATCCACGCCAGGAAGCACTTGGCACAGACGGCTGCTCAGTTGGCTGAAGAACGCCAGGAGCTTGACGCCGAAGCGTCCTTCGCGGAACTGGACCCGCGCGTAGAAAGCCCGGAACCGGCCTGCTGCGCTCAGTAGCGGGGATCTTGGTAGGCCAATTTCGAGTAAGTTGTATGAGTGACTAACTACCAGGGTGGACCAGAGAGTAAGCCGACCCCTCTGCTTGTCCAGGCTTCGCCCCGCGAACAGTACAGGCGTTCCCGTACCCGGCGCCAAACCATCATCTACGGTGGGGCGATTTTCGGGTTGGTTGCAGCGCTTGTAGTTGGGCTGCTGGGCTTAGCAGGTTCTCTTCTCACTTCATTCGACTCGGACTTCCACCGGAAGGAAAGCTACGCCGAAGCGGGCGACACCCCGTGCCCGCCCCCTGACGCACGTCCTCAAAGCCCAAAGGACGTGCGACTCTTGATCTACAACACGACCGCGACGCCCAGCGTGGCGGCGTCCA
>ERZ1031159.87-NODE-87-length-19325-cov-7.046290_pt1 | contig 19325 bp, 12 predicted proteins | sample MGYA00516706_ERZ1031159 | MGnify/ENA primary metagenome ERZ1031159 (study PRJEB33719, sample SAMN04262508) | wastewater metagenome | biome: rural village; feature: composting latrine chamber; material: composting feces with ash | place: El Salvador | collected... | reverse complement strand
ACGCTGTCGGGATGGTCGTGGGCTCGTGAGCGGATCTCGCACCAGGAGTCGCCGCCTCGTGTAACTCCGGCAGTAATGCGCACCTCGCTGGACAGGGGATGCGCGGCAATGAATTCCGTGGCCTCCTGCGGATCTTCCGGAGCTTCATCCTCCACCTGCGGGGGAGCGATCAAGCGCTCAACGGTGACCGCGGCGCCTTCCACCGTGGAGGGCCACTCTATCTGGGGGAGCAGCTCTTCTAGAGTGTCCGCCCCCAGGCTCTCCTGGAGAACCGCCGAAAGGTGATCCGGCGAGCCGTCCCAGGCTTCCCGAAGGGATACTTCAACGTCCGAGGGCAACCCAGGGGTTTCAAGCAGTTCAGCAGTCCTGACCAAGGCGTAGAGCGATGGTGGTTTGTCCCAGCCGTATTCGCCGGCGGCTCGTTCGATTTCTCCAGTCACTTTCCGCAAAGCATCACTGTTGGCGGGTGCGGAACTGTTGCCGTTGACCGCGGAATCGTCGCTGGTGGTCGGGAAACTGCCGCTGGAGGGCTTAGATGTTTCGCTCATGGCGGCAATCGTCCCACGCAATAGGGGTTCCGCCAAGCCCTCACGCTAAGCTGTCGGCAAGTAAAGTGGCGCGTAACTGCTTGCGTTGCGAGAGGAAACCGGTGACTTCATTTACCAGTGGCTGGCCCCAGCCGAAGAAGCGTCCAGCATCAGGCGATGGATCCGGCGGCACACGGGCGCCGCGGGTGCCTTTCTATAAGAACCCGTTGCTGATCACACTGGTGATATTGGCGGTTTTGCTGGCAATCATCTTTGCGGCGTCTCGGCTGTGGACCGATGTGCTTTGGTATGACCAACTCTCGGCGGCGCGGGTGCTGTGGACGCGTTGGGGTGCCTCGGTGATCCTCTTTCTGATTGCGTTCGTAGTGCAATCCGCCGCAGTTATCGCATGCGTTTACTGGGCATACTCGAAGCGCAGTCCCATTTCAGGAGCTTCCAGTACGAACCTCCGGGAATACCAGCGGGCCCTTGAACCTCATCGCAAGCTCATGTTCTGGGGCATCCCTGCGTTCTTTGCCTTGTTCTCTGCGGGGAGCATTGCCGCGAATTGGCAGGCATTCCTGGTGTGGTTCAACCGAGTGCCCTTTGGTGAGGTCGACCCCCAATTTGGCATTGACCTCTCCTTCTACGTCTTCACGCTGCCGCTGCTTGAGGTAGTGCTGGGCTTCGTTATGGGTACCCTGGTTATGTGTCTAATCGCCGTGGTGATCGTCAACTACGTTTACGGCGGAATTACTTTCACACCAAAGTTCAAGACAAGTCGCGCGGTACACAAGCAGGTGGGGCTCCTTGCCGCTGGACTTTCGCTTGTGATCGGACTGCGTTACTGGCTGGGCATTTACACCTTGCTCACAAAGAACAATGACTTGGCCGATGGTGCCCTCTACCGCGACGTCAATGCGGCAATCCCGGCACAAATGATCCTGGCCGTTATTTCACTTCTTGTTGCTGTCCTCTTCCTGGTCGCGGCATTCCGCGGCACATGGAAACTTCCTATTGCGGGCGTTGCCGTGACCGTTGTTTCGGCTTTGGTAATCGGGGGAATCTATCCTGCCCTCGTCCAACAATTCCGCGTCACTCCGAACGCGCGTCAATTGGAACAGCCCTACATCCAGCGCAACATTGACGCCACTTTGGCAGCATATGGTCTGGATGGCCTGGAATATGAAACCTACGCGGCGACGACGGATGCTTCCGCGGGGCAGTTGCGTGAAGACACGGAGTCGACGTCGCAGATTCGTTTGCTGGATCCTTCGGTGGTTTCGCCAACGTTCCGGCAGCTTCAGCAGTCTCGGCCGTATTACACATTTGATCGTCAGCTTTCCGTGGACCGGTACACGATTGATGATGAACGCCGTGACACGGTTATTGCCGTTCGCGACATTTACCTAGATGGCCTTCAGCCTCAGCAGCAGACCTGGGTGAACCAGGCAACTGTCTATACACACGGATTCGGTGTGGTGGCCGCCTACGGAAACACGGTGAGATCTGATGGATTGCCGGCGTTTTGGGAACAGTCAATTCCCTCGGTGGGAGAGATCGGCGACTACGAACCGCGCGTTTACTTCTCTGCTAACTCTCCGGAGTACTCGATTGTGGGGGCTCCCGAGGGGGCAGAACCCCAAGAGCTCGACTACCCCGATGACAACGCTCCATCTGGGCAGGTCATGACCACGTTCACTGGCGATGGTGGCCCATCGGTGGGGAACATTTGGAACAAGTTGCTCTTCGCGATCAAGTTTGGTTCCACGGATATCTTCTTCTCTTCTCAGACCAATTCGGAGTCGCAGATTCTTTATGAGCGTGACCCGCTCGCTCGAGTCGCCAAGGTTGCTCCTTACTTGACTCTGGAGCAACGTGCTTACCCAGCCGTTGTCGATATGGATGGCGACGAGTCAACCCCCAAGCGTCTGGTGTGGATCGTTGATGGTTACACAACGACGTCGCAGTACCCATATTCGGAGAAGCAGTCACTGCTGGACGCGACGACGGACTCCCGTACAGCCGAGTTCGGGATGGCTCCGCCATCAGACAACATCAACTACATGCGCAACTCCGTGAAGGCCGTTGTTGACGCCTATGACGGGTCGGTGACTTTGTACAAGTGGGACCCCGATGATCCGATCATCAACGCATGGGATGGGGTTTACCCGAACATGATGAAGCCGGTATCGGAGATCACCGGGGACCTGATGTCTCACCTGCGCTATCCCGAAGACATGTTCAAAGTCCAAAGGAAGCTTCTAGAGACCTATCACGTCACTGAGGCAGCCGAGTTCTACACCGGCGGTGACCGTTGGCGGCTGTCGGAGGATCCCACGGGGACCACCTCAGAAACCAGTGCGACGACCCAGAAGACCCAGCCGCCTTACTACCTGACAATGAAGATGCCAACGCAGGACACTGCTGAATTCTCGTTGACTTCGGTGTACGTGCCTGCTGGCGCCGGCGAGGCCCGACGAGCGGCGATGGCCGGCTTCCTCGCTGTTGATTCTGAGACCGGGAATGAGCCCGGCAAAGTGCGCGATGACTACGGTCAACTGCGGTTGATCGCACTGCCCTCGTCGACCACCGTTCCTGGCCCGGGCCAAGTCCAGAACAACTTCAACACTGACCAGAAGGTCGCGACAGAGTTGAACCTGCTCAACCAGCAGGGCTCCAACGTGATCCGCGGAAACCTGTTGACCCTGCCCGTCGGTGGCGGCCTGTTGTACGTGCAGCCCGTGTACGTCCAGTCCACTGGCTCAACGTCTTACCCGGTGTTGCGCTATGTGCTGACGGCGTTCGGTGATCAGGTTGGCTTTGCGCGGACGTTGGCGGAGGCTTTGGATCAAACCTTCGGTGGCGATTCCGCCGCCACAGTCGCAGGGGACGAGGGCGAAGACGTCGATGGCGAAGACACCGACGACGCGACGCTAACCCACGAAGAGCGGCTCAACGCTGCGATCAAGGCGGCACGCGACGCACTCGCTGCCGGTCAGGCAGCATTGGCCGAGGGCGATTGGGCCGAATACGGCCGTCAGCAAGAAGCATTGGATCAGGCCCTGCAGGATCTGGCTGACCTCCAGAGCCTGGCTGACAGCCTGGCCGAAAACGAGGCCGAGCTGAGCGATGCCGAAACCGCTGGCCAAGACACCGATGAGGATCTTGGCACTTTGGGTGAGGACGCTCAGGACGCGAGCTAGCTGACGGGCCTCCGTCGCGTCAGGGTGTGGACCTTCGTGCTGCCCCCGCAGCATGACGAATGCCACGTCCAAGACGGTTGAAGCTGTGTCGCTGGGCGAGTAAAGTTTACTGAGCCGACGCGGGGTGGAGCAGCTCGGTAGCTCGCCGGGCTCATAACCCGGAGGTCGATGGTTCAAATCCATCCCCCGCTACTAGTGCAAATGGCCTCTGACCAGGTGTAATAACCAGGTCAGAGGCCATTGTCGTGTCGCGGTGGGTCGTGTCGAGGCGCGGCGCGGCGCAGGCAGACATGGGGCAACCGGCCAAAACGCGGGCAACCGGCCAAAATACACCAACTGGGCAAAGTTGCTCTTCGCATTTTGGGGGGTAGGTGTGTGTTTGGGTGCTCTTAGAAGGCAAAGCCGCCCTCAAAATCGACGCGGTCATAACCAATACCAAGTACGCGGCTCTGGCACGAATCTGGAGCATCTACCAAGCAGTCATCGCTGCCTATGACAACTCCAAGAAATAAGCCGGGAGAACCAAGATCGCCGGGATTATCGATGCCCTAACCCCCGAAGTCACCAGCACCATCCCTGAACTCAGATCCCTAGCCCGAACTCTACGTCAACGCAGGAATGACATTCTGGCCTACTTCACCCACCCGTACAGCAGCAACGGACCAACAGAGTACGTCAACGGGCACCCAGAACACCTACGCGGCATCGCCCTAGGATTTCGAAACCTCAACCGCTGCATCACCCGCAGCCTCCTACACACCGGAGGACTCAAACACCAACTACCCTCCCTTTTATTAAGCGCCTCTTCACGAGCTTTGAATCGCATACACCACAACGAGGAGAATTCCGAGTAACAGTCACCCAACATGCTTTCAAAGCATGTTCACGACCACTTTCCCCTTACAAATCCTGGGCAAAACCCCAAACCCATACACACATAACTGCCGTTAACCCGTTCATGAAGCGCCCTTTATCCGCGTGGTTGGAGGTTTATGAAGCGCCACTTATCCGCGTGGTTGGAGGCTAATGGAGGCCCAAGTCACTCAGTCATTTGCTGTTTCAGCGGTGTTGGAAGCTCTCATGCCCTCGTTATCCCACGAACCGCGTCAGAAAGCGGTGTCTTGATGGGATAGGGAGGGCATGAGACGGACGCGGGTGCTCCATTGAGCGCCGGCACGGATTTACTTCGCGATCACCACGCTTGCTTCGTCGGTGTTCACGCGGAAAGTCACGCTCTCTTGGACGTAGAGGTTAACTGTTTCGGCGTCGTGGGTGAGGTAACCGATCCGCACGTCTTCGCCAAGCGCCAGGGTGTAGTCGCCGCCGCGCATACTCACGACAATCGCACCACTCAGGGCCGGGGCGAGCGCAACAACGCCCTTCTTGCCCAAGACACGCTGCAGGTGAGCCGAAACGGGATAGCCGTCGTCAGAGCCACCCCCTGCCAGAGTGTAAAGCGCCGGCGACAGCATCAAACCGTAAGGGCCCTGGACTCCAACCATGCGGAGTTGGGTGATGGCTTCGGCAACGGCCTCGGGAAGAGCGTCATTGCCCTCGCCCAACTTAATGACGGGATTTGAACTGCTCGGAATGATGCCGCGGACGCCGGAAGCCGCAGAGCCCTCGGACACCAAAGTGTCTTCTGCCAGGGCCAACGTCTCCACGGCCGTCTTCACCGGCTGCCAGTCGGAATCCTCAGAGCCGCGATCAACATCGTCGATCGTTTCCCTGGACAGTGTGAAGGGAACGCGTAGCTCGACCAGAGGCTGGACAACTCGTTGGCGTGTCTCCACACCAGGAATCACCGAGTCAACAGTGCGAATGTGCCCAATATCCAGCGCAGACATCGCGGACCCGCCAGGCTGCGGAACGTCGACAATGCGGCGCCCCGCCAAGCGCGTGATGAAGGTGCGGCGCGCTTCATCCTCGATCTGGGCCCACGCCTTTTCAGTAATCGGGGCAAGGTGCCTATAGGTGTTATTCATTACCGGCCTTTCACCACATTCAAATGCGTTCGACTAAATTCTTGAAACTAGAACGAGGGCTTTCCCCGCAGACTTCCAATTCCCAAATCTCCTGGCTTGCTGGGTGACGGTGGCGTTTTCGGGGCCTTCGTGGGTTTTTCGCTCACACCGACGGGGCTCGTCGGGGCAGCGGTGTTCTCCCAGGCGCGCTCAAACTGTTCCATTTGGGCGTTTGTGACGGTCGGGCTCGCGGGTACGCCCGGAGTGTTGTTGAGGAAGTCAACGGTAGGAACAAAGAACATGCTGCCCGTGACGGCCGTTGAGAAGTCAAGGATGCGGTCCGTGTTTCCTGGCGGATCGCCGATGAACATGCGGTGCAACATGATCTCCTGGACCGCGGGATCATTGGAGTAGGCGATGTAGAAGGTGCCGAACTCTTTCTCGGAGACGTTGCCGAAGGGCATGTTCTCGCGGTAGATCTCGCGCTGGGTTCCATCCGGCAACACGATGGTGTTGGCGTTTACGTGGGAGTTCACGGGGAGGTCATCGAGCTGGATGTCATCCAGTTTCGTCCGTCCGATGACCTTTTCCTGTTCCTCAACGCTAAGGCTGTTCCATGCTGACATGTCGTGGAGGTACTTTTGGACCACGACGTAGCTGCCGCCCGCGTAGTTTGGGTCGTCGCTTTCTTCGATGAGGACTGCGCTGGTCGCGTCTTGTCCTTCGGGGTTCTGTGAGCCGTCAACGAAGCCCAGGAGGTCGCGTTCGTCAAAGAACTTGAAGGCATGGAGTTCGAACTGGTAGTCGATCTGGCCTTCTAACGCCATCGAAATCTGATGCGCCATCTCGAAGCAGATGTCGATGTGTGGGGCGCGCAGGTGAATCAGGATGTCGCCCGGGGTTGCGGGGGCGACGTGCTTGGGGCCGTTGATTCCTTCGAACTCGCGCAGGTGCTTTGGACGAGGGAGTCCCGGAAACAGGCGGTCCCACAGCTTTGAGCCGATTCCGACAATGGCATCCAGACGGTCATCGACGCGAAAACCCACGGCTCGGTTCAGAGAAGAGAAGTTGGAGAGGAAGTTCAGTATGTCTTCCTCGGATCCCTCTCTTGCGGTCATCACAATGAACATCCCAGCGCGAGATGGGGGTGCGATTACCGTCTGTGTTGCCAAGGCGACTCCTAGTTCGTCGAATACTTCTGGGCCTCGACTCGTTACCGGTGCCTTGGGGTTTGCGAGGCGCCGAAGTGGCGGGGGAGGCTGATCACTGCCTCAAATCTACCCTAGGGTGTTGGTTGGCAATCCACCCCGGGGTGTTGGAGGGTGATCCCCGTTTGTTGCCGAGAGATCCGTCCCGGGGTTTCTCCGAGCAAAGACGGTACGACTCATCCGTGATTCCCGTGTTGGTGGACTCTGACGTTCGGACTGCCGAGGTCAAAGAGGTTGATGAGGTCTGTGAGCCTCACAGAGGCCCATGAGGTCTGGACGCGGAGGTCGATTAGGTCTCTAAGGAGGGGTGCTGGAGGTAATTGTTCGAATGTCGTGTAATTGTTTTTTCGTCGCCAGCGATAGACCTGACGGTTTCACAACATTCGAACAATTACCTCGAAAGTCGCGCAGATACCTCGCCTGAACGCCGCGGAGGCCGCGGAACTAGCTTGTGGAAGCCCTGAAACCGACCTGCGGAGCCCTCGAACTGGCTCGCGGAATCTGCGGACGCCCGAAACCGACGGATTGTAGAGTCCGCCAGCGGGAAATTCGCTCCCGCAGCGACGACAAAGGGCTCGGCGTCAGGAAATGTAGGTGCGGCCGCTCCAGAAGACAGCAAAGAGGTGGCCGAGGAAAGCCCTCGACCACCTCATGTTGTTAGCCGCACCGACCAGTGGTGTCGGCGTGCCCGGGGAACCCGACTAGTAGGTGGGACCGTCGAAACGGGCGCCCGCGGGGTTCGACGGGATAAGGGCGACGATGTACACGAAGATGCCGCCGATTCCCGTCAGGTAGAGCAGGAGCCACCACGCAGACATATTCACGTCGTGGAGGCGGCGTGAGGCGAGCGCCAACCAGGGGATGATGATGGCAAGCGACCACAGCGACCCGATGACGAAAAGGATCGTCATGAACGGACCGGATGTGGAGATCACTGTCGCCCCGTCAGTCACTTCAGTGAGTTGGCCGGAAGCAGCCAAGGCGATGGTGATAGCGCCGGCGTAGACCAGGCTGATCAGTCCCAGGAAGAGGACGACCCACCAAAACTCAGATCGGGAGGCACGCCCCTTGAACGTCGCGTACTTGCTGAAGAAACGACTTACTGCCTGACCAAAAGATGCGCCCGGTAGCGGCTGGGAAAGAGGAGTCACGTAGCTCATTAGTTATCGTCCTTTATCAGGGAAGTGTTGGCGTCGAATGTTACCAGAGCCCGGCACCAGAAGCCCTTGCCATATCAAGGAAATGTCTGTTTTGCGACGTGTCATATCCTGAGGTATGAACATTCGCACTAAACGCATCTACCTACCTGCACAGCCGGAAGATGGGTTCCGAGTTCTTGTCGACCGCCTCTGGCCGCGTGGAGTGAGCAAGGCCGAAGCGGACCTGGATGCGTGGCTAAAAGACATCGCTCCATCAACTGAGCTACGCAAATGGTTCGCCCACGACCCCGCCAAGATGAGCGAGTTCGCCACCCGGTACCGCGCGGAACTGGACGCGAACCCGACGGCTGTGGGAACCCTCCAGGGCTATATCGACAACCACCCCGTTGTCACGCTTCTTTACGGGGCGAGGGATACGGAAAACAATGAAGCGGTTGTCCTCGCCGACTACATGCGCGCACGAAGCGCAAAGGGATGAAAGTCCCGACAGGCAGCGCTTTTGCGAGCCATTCGACCACAAGAACGGGGGCGGGGGTGTCCGCAACGTGAGCTGACCGCGCCATTTGAGGTGACAAGAAACAGCCCCGTCTATAAACTCAATTAGTCGAGTGTGTCCCACACAGCACCCCACTCTGCCAGTAGGGCGGTGCGTTGAGGAGCCACCACGACCAATCAGATTTACTGCCGCCAATGTGGACGGAGCGCACTTCATGAGCGTAGTTGCTGATGCCGCGGGAAGACCCGCTGAGGCGGAGGCGCCGGATGCTGACAGCCCGATTCCTGAGGACGTCGTAGATAAACGTGGCAAGCGGATCACCCGCTCTCGGAATTGGTTCTGGTTCGTCATCTTTGCAGGCCCCAATATCGCCTTGATCCTCACGTTCATCTACTACCCGTTAGGGATGAACCTTTATTACTCCACGCTTGACTGGAGGCTGGGGGCCAGCAGTGCTCGCTCCGTCGGCTTCCAGAACTACATCGAGTTCTTCACGTCTCCCAGTGGTGTGAGCGTGTGGCGTGTGACAATCATCTTCACGCTTGCCACCGTCATCGGATCGATGGTTCTGGGTATTTTGATGGCGTTGGTGTTGAACCGACAGTTGCCGGGTCGTACGTTTGCGCGAACGGCCCTTTTTGCTCCCTACGTCTTGTCAGGCGTTGGTGTTGGTTTGGTGTGGAACTACCTTTTCGACCCGAACCTTGGCCTTTCCCGATATCTGTTCGCATGGTTTGGGAAGACCTCACCTGAATGGTTTCAGGATCCAAATCTGTCGTTGATCATGGTGATCATCGTCTACATATGGAAGAACCTGGGCTACTGCGCGGTCATCTTCATTGCGGGGTTGCAATCCATCCCCGCTGACATCATGGAGGCGGCTGACATTGACGGGGCGGGCAGCGTACGTAAGTTCTTCAAGATCGTTGTTCCTCTCCTGAGCCCGACCATTTTCTTCCTCCTCATTTCCATGACGCTGGCTTCTATGCAGGCCTTCGACATCCTGAGGATCATGACCCCGGCCGGTAACGGGACGAACACGATCATCTTTGAGATTTACCTGCAGTCCTTTGGCGCATACCAGCGTGCGGGTTACGCTGCGGCGATTTCGGTGGTTTTGGTGATCACTTTGTTCATCATCACTTCATTCCAGATGCGCTACGTTGAACGGAAGGTCCACTACTCATGAGCACGGCTCCTGCTGCTGTGGCGGCTCCCAAGGCGAAGAAGAAGAAGAAACAGGGCGAAGAATCCGATTGGCGGAAGGCTTTCCGTAAGGAAAACTTGCTTTCCACACTGCTGGCCGGCTACATCCCCATGATTATCGCGATTGTCGTGATCTTCTTCCCGCTGTTGTGGATGGTGTTCTCCTCCTTCAAGCCCAGTAACGAGATCATCACTGACCACCTGGTGTTTCTCCCCGAGAATCCCACACTGACCAACTACGTTCAGGTTGCGGAGCGTGTGCCGCTTCTCGCCCTGTTCAAGAACAGTCTCATCGTCACTTCGGTCGGGGCTTCGATCAAGGTCTTCTTGGCGATAACCACCGCCTATGCGCTGGTATTCATTGACGTGCCTTTCCGCAACGCATTCTTCATGGGCATCCTGGTTGCTCTGATGGTCCCGGCTGAAGCCGCGATGATCCCCAACTACATGACTATTGCCAGCGCGGGCGGGCGAAACACTCTTTGGGGCATCATTTTGCCGACCCTGGGGACGGCTTTCGGCACGTTCCTCTTACGTCAGCAATACAAGACCATCCCCAAAGAACTACTAGAGGCCGCTGAACTTGACGGGGCAGGCCACTGGCGCCGCCTGTGGCAGATGGTTGTCCCCGTGACTGCTCCGACCATCGCGACCGTTGCGCTGGTCACCGTGGTGTCCGAATGGAACGCGTTCCTATGGCCTTTGGTTATCACGGATACCCCGGATAAGATGACCCTTCCCGTGGGTCTGAACTTGCTCCAGTCTGTCGAAGGCAAAGCAGGAAGCTACGGCGTGCTGATGGCAGGTGCTGTCCTGGTTATTACTCCCGTTTTGATCCTGTTCGTCTTCCTCCAACGACACATCGTTTCGGGCCTGACTCAAGGCGCCGTGAAGTAACACTTCCTCCCTAACACAACCAGCAAAGGTTAGAAAGAAAGCGAATATGCAACTCTCACGAAAGGCTCTCCGCGTCGCTGCGGGGGTATCTGTCGGGGCGCTAGCCCTGGGGCTCGCGGGCTGTGGGCCCAACTTGAAGTCTGGATCGTCTGAGGACGAGGGCTCTGTTGACTGGAGCACCATCGAACCGGCCAAGGAGATCTCCTACTGGTCCAACCACCCGGGTGGCTCCATTGACCTTGAAAAACAGATCATCGAGAACTTCACTGCGGAGACCGGCATCAAGGTGAACCTGGTTACCGCCGGCGCAAACTACGGCGAGGTCTACCAGAAGTTCCAGACCGCCCAGACTGGCGGCGAGATTGGCGACCTGGTCGTGCTCTCTGACGTCCAGTGGTTCAGTGGATACCTGGCGGGCTCGATCATGCCGGTTGACGATGTCCTGGCGGCTGCCGGAGTCGACACTGCTGACTACCAGACCACGTTCTACGATGACTACCTCTACGAGGGTGCGCACTACGCGGTTCCGTTTGCTCGGTCCACCCCGGTGTTCTACTACAACAAGGACCACTACGCTGCAGCGGGCTTGGATGACGCGGCACCTGAGACGTGGGATGACGTCAAGGCGTACTCAGAGGCGCTCAAGACTGCGGTCCCTGATGCCACTCCGTACGGATGGCCAGAAGAAGCCAACTACCCCGGTTGGGTATTGGCGAACCCCGTCTGGGGTTGGGGCGGCGAATGGTCAGACAAGTGGGATTTCTCCACAGCCTCTGACGACAAGACCGTAGAAGCACTGCAATTTGCGCAGGATTCTATGAATGACGGGTGGGCAAAGGTTGTCCCCTCGATCGATACCGCGTTTGCTGCTGGCGTCCTCAGCCAGTTCATTGGTAGCACCGGCGTGCTCCGTGGCGTTGTTGAGAACGCTAAGTTCGACGTGGGCGTCGGCTTCCTGCCTCTTGGCCCCACGGGTGACGACAAGGTTGTTCCCACCGGTGGCGCTGGCATTGCCATTGCCTCCAAGGTGGCCCCGGAAAACCAGCTTGCTGCCGCAATGTTCTTGGGATACATGACAAATCCGGAGAGCACCGCCTACTTCTCTGAAGGCACCGGCTACGTTCCCGTCCAGAAGGACGTTGACATGAGCGCCGTTTACGCGGACAACCCACAGTTCAAGGTCGTTGTTGACCAGCTCGATCGCACCCGTACGCAGGCTTATGCTCGCGTGCTTCTCCCCGGTGGCGACATCGCTCTGGCCAAGGGACTGAACCAGATCCTTACCGCTAACGCCGACGTCAAGTCGACGATGGAAGGCGTGGAGAAGGAATGGCAGACTCTCTATGACCGCGACATCAAGGACACCCTTGATAACAAGTAATCTGGGTCGCTAGACCAGATAAGAGCAGGGGCTGGGCGGCCAACGTTCCTACGGGAACACGGCCCCCAGCCCCTCCTACTCTCCGGACACTTGTTTACGAGGCTCCCGTTTGCATCTGCGGGGCGACCAGAGTTCTCAAGCACCCAAGGACGTCAACAGGGCAATGCCGCCAGGCAACGCCGCCAGGAAGGAGTCCACGTGACTGCTCCGATCTCGACAGAGCTTCCCCTTTACGATGCGTACGTTTTCGATTTGGACGGAACCCTTTACCTGGGTGACGATTTGCTTTCAGGTGCTACCGATCTTGTGAGAAAACTCCGCAACCGCGGCATTCCGATGCGCTTCCTTTCCAATAACCCCACGCGTAATGCCGCAGAATATGTCGACAAACTGAGGCGTCTTGGGTTCGAGGCCAAACCGGAAGAAGTAGTAACAACTGTCGCCGCCACCTGCGAATGGCTCAAGGAGAATCATCCGGGTGCGGTGGTATTTCCTATCGCCGAACAACCCCTTATAGAAGCGATGCGTGATGCTGGAATTCGGATCAGCGAGAATCCCGAAGAGATAGACATCGTCGTCGCCTCTTATGACCGGGGTTTCACTCACGCCAAGTTGCAGATTGCCTTCGATGCGATTTGGCAGCACAAACGCGCTTTCTTGGTATCGACCAATCCCGACAAGTATTGTCCTTTCCCCGGTGGCCGGGGAGAACCCGATTGTGCCCCCATTGTCGCTGCCATTGAAGTGGCGACGGGAAGCAAATGCGTGGCAACGATCGGTAAACCTAATCCGCATATTGCCCAGGCCGCGCTGGCAGGAATGGGCGCGGATGCTGCGCGAACACTGATGGTTGGGGACAGGATAGAGACAGACATTGCCCTGGGCCACGCCAGCGGCATGGATACGGCATTGGTCCTTACGGGGGATTCAACGCTGCAGGACGTGGAACGGGCTGCCGCCGCGGATCGACCGACCTACGTGATCAATCACGTGGGAGACCTTTTGGCCGAGGGCACCCCAAACCCGGAGCAACGTCCAGAACAGAAGAGGTGAAGACATGAAACTAGCCGGAAAGACACTGTTGGTCACCGGTGGTGGCAGCGGAATAGGGCGACTGATCGCCCTTGGTGCCGCAGAACGTGGGGCCCGAGTAGTCCTCTGGGATCTCCACGTCGCCGATGGCCAGGCGGTGCGCGATGAAATATCGGCTAACGGAGGAGACGCCCGGGTTTACCAGGTGGATGTCTCCGACCGCCATCAGGTTGCCGCGGTCGGTAAAGAAACCGGCGCGGTTGATGTCGTCGTAAACAACGCTGGGATCGTGACAGGCGCGCCTTTGGATCAGCTCACCGATCAGCAGATCGAGGCAACCTTCAACGTAAACGTGCTGGCACTCTATTGGGTGACGAGGGCTTTTCTTCCCCAGATGATCGCCCAGGGATCCGGAACCGTTGTCACCATTTCCAGCGCCGCAGGGCTCGTTGGGGTATCCAAGCAAACGGATTACTCAGCAAGTAAGTTTGCGGCATTCGGCTTTGCCGAATCGTTGCGGGCAGAAATGCGTAAGTACCACACCGGCGTTACCTCGCTGGTGGTGTGTCCCTACTACATATCCACCGGCATGTTCCAGGGGGTAAAGACGAAGTTCCCGCTGCTTCTTCCTATTCTCAAACCGGAGCTTGTTGCCAGGAAGATTCTGGATTCCATTGAGTCTGGGCGCGAAGTATTGATCATGCCTCCCTTTGTGCGGACGCTGCCTGTGCTCCGAATCCTGCCGGTGAAGGCCTTCGATGCGGTGATGGATTTCTTTGGCATCAACCAAACAATGGATAACTTCGTTGGGCGGCGCAAGAAAACCGCCCAGGTACAGAGCAATCCACATTGATCAAATACCTTGGCTCCAAACGGATACTGGTTCCGGCTTTGGAGGTAATGGCAAGTGCGACTGGTGCCACGACGGCAGTTGACCTGTTCACGGGCACCACCCGCGTTGCTCAGGCGCTCAAACGTGCCGGCATGCACGTAACCGCCAATGACTTAGCGACGTATTCTGAGGTTCTGGCGCAGTGCTACATCCAGACGGATGCGGATGAAGTCGATCTTCTGGCCCTTGAGGCGCTGTTAGCGGATCTCAATGCAACACCGGGCGAGCCCGGATATTTCACGGAAACCTTCTGCGTGAAATCACGATTCTTTCAACCGAAGAATGGTGAGCGCGTCGATGCGATTCGTGATCGCATCGATGATGAGTTGAGAGGGAGTCCCAGTTATGCCCTCGCACTTACCTCACTAATGGAAGCTGCCGACCGCGTGGACTCCACCACGGGACTTCAAATGGCATATCTGAAGGATTGGGCGCCGCGAGCCCACAATGATCTGGAACTCCGCGTCCCTAAGATTCTGCCCGGCAAGGGACGAGCAACCAGGCTGGACGCCAACGAAGCCGTAAAAGTGCTTCCTGAAGCGGACTTGATGTATCTTGATCCGCCGTATAACCAGCACCGCTATTTCGCCAACTATCACATCTGGGAAACACTGATCCGCTGGGATGACCCCGAAGCATACGGGGTCGCACAAAAGAGGGCGGACACGCGCGAAGAAACGACCAAGAGCGCTTTCAATAGGAAAGCAGAAATGAAGGATGCGTTCTTCGATGTCCTTGAAAATGCGAAGGCCGGTACCCTAATGGTTTCCTACAGCGACGAGGGCTGGATTGGGCCGGCGGAACTATTGAGCTTTCTGCGCGAACAGCGTTCAGACGTGGAGATGTTCTCTTTCCAGCACCGGCGGTATGTGGGCTCGCAGATTGGTATCCATAATCTAAGCGGAGAAAAGGTGGGGTCACCCGGGAAATCGCATAATCGCGAACACGTATTTGTCGCGGGGGATAAGACCACGGTCAAAGATGTGGCGCAGGCACTCGCAGAGTTTCAGGATGCTCAGAGTTCTGCTTAGAGATCCTCGGCCGCCACGGTGAACGTGTTGCAGGCATCCAGGCTGCCCAGACGCAAACCAACGTCAAACCAACGCGTGCGCTGTTGCGACGAACCATGCGTCCACGTGTGGGGAGTGATCTGACCGGTGAAAGTTTCCTGGATGTGGTCATCCCCGACGGCGGCGGCTGCGGAGAGGGCATCTTCGATTTCTGACTGGGTGGGTTCCAGCAGGTAGGTCACGCCGTTTGCGTCTTTCGTGGTGGAGGCCCCGCCGACCCACATTCCCGCATAGCAATCTGCTTGGAGTTCCAGTCGCACCTGGTCAGAAGTGGGTCCGGTCTGCTGGCGATCAGCCTTTTGCATGGTGCCCAGTTGGTTTTGGATGTGGTGACCAAATTCGTGGGCGACGACGTAGAGCTCGGCGAGGGGGCCACCGGATGCCCCGTATTGTCCGGACAGTTCCTGGAAGAAGGAGGTGTCCAAGTAAACGGTTTGGTCAGCCGGGCAGTAGAAGGGACCCACCGCAGAGGTCGCCGCACCACAACCGGTTTCCACACTTCCGGTGAAGATGACCATTTCTGGGTACTCGTAGGTGATATCGGCCTGCTTGGGGAGTTGCTTGGACCAGTAGTCATCCAGGGACAGTGCGGTGGCTTGCATCCGGCATTCGACTTTGTCGTTGGCATCTGCACCCGTTAGGCACTCGTCCAAAGTGGCGGTTCCGTTCGAGGGCTCAAACTGTGCTTGATTGGCGCTGGTCAGCCCTAGTTCGGAAAGATCCGCAGGACTGCCCGTCAACAGCGTAATCAGAATGATTACGATCATGGCAAAACCGCCGAGGCCACCGGCCGCGATTCCACCGGCTTTGACACCGCTACTCTTGCGAACGCGGTTTCCAGAGATGTTTGCGTTCTGATTGAAGGTCATAGTCCATTAACTCCGCGCCCAAGCTTATCTTGTGGTCCCGCCTACGATGGCACCATGGCATCTCTCCCCGGACCGGATCTCGCTGGATTGGAGTCTTTCTCCCAGCCGACGCAGCGCTGGTTCTCCGCGTCCTTTGAAGCGCCTATGCCAGTTCAGATCCAAGCGTGGGAGTCAATCCGCCGACGCCAGAACACGCTGGTTGTCGCACCCACAGGTTCGGGGAAAACCCTGGCGGCTTTTATGTGGGCGATTGACCAGATAGCGACACAGACTGATCCGCACCCTGGCGTCAAGGTGCTCTACATTTCGCCGTTGAAGGCCCTGGGGGTGGACGTAGAGCGAAACCTCCAGGCCCCGCTGGTTGGGATTGCGGATGCGGCTCGGGCACTGGGACTTGATGCGCCACAGGTATCTGTTGGGGTCCGTTCGGGCGACACTACTCAGCGCGAGCGCCGACGCCTGGTGACGAACCCACCCGACATCTTGATTACGACACCCGAGTCTTTGTACCTGATGCTCACTTCGGACGCGGCGCGCACCTTGGAGACTGTGCAGTGGGTGATCATCGACGAAATTCATGCCCTCGCCCCGACAAAGCGCGGTGCCCACTTAGCGTTGTCTTTGGAGCGTTTGGAAATGCTCACGGGCAAGCCCTTCCAGAGAATCGGCTTGTCAGCAACGGTTCGTCCGCTGGAGGAGGTCGCCCGGTTCTTGGGTGGGGGCAGGCCGGTTGAGGTAGTTGCGCCCTCGGCGACGAAACGCTTTGACATAACCGTTGAAGTTCCAGTCGAGGACATGACGAATCCGCCGCTAGAAGACCCCGGGGTCGTGGACGCGTCCTCGCCGTTTGCCGAGCACCGGGTTGGCTCGATGTGGCCCTCCATCGAAGCGTCGCTGTACCAGCGCATCCGGGGTGCGCGGTCGACCATTGTTTTCACTAACTCTCGTCGCCAGGCCGAGCGTCTGACCGCGCGCCTGAATCAGATCCATGCCCAGACTTTGGCGGAGTTGGAATCCGGAGACGCGGCAGCCGAAAGTTCTCCAGAAGGAGGAACGAGGGCAGAACCGGAACCGATCGACAGTGGGGAAGCGACGAGTTTTGCCCGGGCTCATCACGGCTCGATCGCGAAGGAAGCGCGAAAGGCCGTTGAGGAGCAGTTGAAGACCGGAGACCTGAGGTGCGTGGTCGCCACGTCTTCGCTGGAGTTGGGCATTGATATGGGGAGCGTGGATCAGGTCATTCAGATCGATCCGCCGCCGTCGGTGATTTCCGGGTTGCAGCGCCTGGGGCGTTCTGGTCATGAGATTGGTGGGGTTTCTCGGGCGATCTTTTATCCCACGCACCGCTCCAAGTTGATCCCGACAGCGGCAATTGTGAAGGGAATGCTCACCGCGGATTTGGAGACCTTGAAGGTCGTGGCCAACCCGCTGGATGTGCTGGCGCAACAGACAATCGCGGCTACTGCTGCGGCGCCAATCAACGCTCACACCTGGTTTGAGGTGGTCCGCAGGTCTGCGCCTTATGCGAATCTGCCGCGTAGCGCTTTCAACGCGACCCTTGATCTGGTTTCGGGCAAATACCCTTCCAGCGAATTCGCGAACCTCCGTGCCAGGGTGGACTGGGACCGCCACACGAACACGCTGACGGGCCGACCCGGCGCGAAGAGGCTCGCGGTGACTCAGGGCGGAACCATCCCTGACCGAGGTCTTTATCGCGTCGTCATCGCCTCCGGCGACGAGGCTAACCAACAGTTCTCTCCGCGCGTTGGCGAACTAGACGAAGAAATGGTCTACGAAACCAGGGTCGGTGAAGTGTTCACCCTGGGAACCACATCGTGGCGGGTCCGCGAGATCGGTCGCGACACGGTGGAAGTGGTCCCGGCTTTCGGGGTACCGGGAAAGACGCCTTTTTGGCGTGGTGACTCGGCGGCGCGACCGGCCAGTTTGGGGCGCGTGATCGGGGAGATGACCGCGGCCCTGGCCGACGATGTCGAAAACGGTCAGCACGGTGCTGCCGACGAACTCCAAGAACTGGGGTTTGATCAGAACGCCGTCAGCAATGCCCTCGCCTATGTTGGTGAACAACTTGAGGAATGCGGGGCCGTTCCCACTGCGCGGAACCTCCTGGTTGAACAAACCCGCGACGAAGTTGGGGACTGGCGGCTGATCCTGGAATCTCCTTACGGCATGGAGGTTCACGCTCCGTGGGCGCTGGCGATCAACGCGCGCATCCAGGAACGCTATGGCGCTGACGGGCAGGTGGTGCCCAGCAACGATGGAATCATTGTGCGGCTCAGTGACACTTCGGAAGAGCCACCCGGGGCGGAACTCTTCGAGTTTGATGCGCAGGAGATCCTGGACATTGTCACTGAGGAGGTCCAGGGCTCTTCCCTGTTTGCCTCCCGTTTCCGTGAATGTGCCGGGCGGGCACTGATCCTTGGTGGCGGGAAGCCGGGCACACGATCGCCGCTGTGGCAACAGCGTCAACGTTCCGCTCGGCTGCTCGAGGTCGCCGCGCGATACCGAGATTTCCCCGTCGTCCTGGAGACTCTGCGTGAATGCCTCCAAGACGTTTATGACACGGAGGCGCTCGCGTCTCTCATGTCGGATATTGCGGCCCGCCGGGTTCGTCTGACCCAGGTCATGACTCCCACTCCGGGGCCGTTCGCGCGCTCGCTCCTGTTTGGCTATGTTGGCGAATTCGTCTACCAGGGCGACACTCCGCTGGGGGAGCGGCGCATAGCCGCACTGAGCGTTGACCCCAAAGTGCTACGAGAGTTACTGGGGGACGTCGAGCTCCGCGAACTCTTAGAACCAGCCGCCGTCCAGCAAGTCGGCGCTGAACTTCAGCGAACTGCGCCCGGATGGCTGGTGTCAGGCAAAGAGGGTGTGGTCGACCTGCTGCGCGCGCTGGGACCGCTGACGGCCGAAGAAATCTCTGCCCGCACTCGAGCCGACGTGCGTACCCAGGCCGACGTGCGTACCCAGGCCGACGCCGACCCCCTGATCGAAGCGGCGTTGCAAGACCGTCGCGTCTTCAAAGTCAGGATTGCCGGAAGGGAGATGCTGGCGGCTGTTGAGGATGCCGGACTGCTCAGCGGGGCACTTGGGGTGGTGATTCCTGGCTCAGTGGCAGATGTCTTCCGCGAAGTTCCCCCGCAACCGGTGCGCGACCTGCTCTACCGGCACGCACAAACCAACATTCCTTTCACGGCTGCCCAGGTCGAGTCTCGTTTTGGGCTTTCGTCCGAGGGCATTGCCGCCGGCCTCGCCACCCTGGAGTCTGAAGGTGTTGTCGCCCGGGGCCAGTTCCTTCCCGACGCGATGCGTGCCTCGCGCGGAGAAGATGATTCGGAGCAAGAATTCGTTGCCCAACGCGTCCTCGACCGCCTTCGAGTCGTTTCTCTGGCTCTGCTT
>ERZ1031159.86-NODE-86-length-19511-cov-7.396587_pt1 | contig 19511 bp, 16 predicted proteins | sample MGYA00516706_ERZ1031159 | MGnify/ENA primary metagenome ERZ1031159 (study PRJEB33719, sample SAMN04262508) | wastewater metagenome | biome: rural village; feature: composting latrine chamber; material: composting feces with ash | place: El Salvador | collected... | reverse complement strand
GCACGGGAAATGATCGGCATCCGACTGGGCTTATAGGAAACGAGACAGGTGACAAAGGCAAGCGGGCAAAAGGGCAAGAGAACAAGAGAGCAAGACAAAAGGGGCCCCGCAAGAGCGGGACCCCTCGAAAATGTCTGTGCCTCAGGCGGCGATGACACTCACTGACTTGCGGCCGTGAATGTTACCGAACTCAACGGCGCCGTCTGTCAGAGCGAACAAGGTGTCATCCTTGCCGCGTCCAACATTGACCCCCGGGTGGTACTTGGTACCGCGCTGGCGCACCAGGATCTCACCGGCGTTAACCGTCTGGCCGCCGAAACGCTTGACGCCCAGTCGCTGAGCGTTCGAGTCACGACCGTTGCGGGAGGAACCTAGGCCCTTCTTATGTGCCATTTCTTATCCCCTTCTTGGTTGGAAGATCAGGCGATCTCAGTGATACGAACGGCTGACAGCTTCTGCCTGTGTCCCAGGCGCTTGCGGTAGCCGGTCTTGTTCTTGTACTTGACGATGCGGATCTTAGGACCCTTCGCTTCATCATCAATGACCTCAGCCTTGACGGTGATGCCATCCAACTTCTTTGAATCCGTGGTGACGTCAGAACCATCAACAAGCATGACGGGTTCCAGCTCGACGATCTCGCCGACCTTTTCTGGCAGCCTGTCCATGAGGACGACATCGCCGACGGTCACTTTCTCCTGCCGACCACCGGACTTAACGATCGCGTAGACCACGTTGCTGCTCGCTTCTCAATCGAATAACTATCTAATTTTCCGGCCCCACCCGCTTGACACGCAGGGCCTGAAAACCGCTCGGCGCTGGTTGCGCCGACTTACAAATCTAACCGAGTATCCGCACTTGAGGCAACAACGGCACCCCGATTCTGGGCCGTGATGCCTGTGCGATTCCGCACGTTCGGCCGGCAGTCCCTACTCGTTCAGGAGGGCCCGTACGGCATCCTGGGCAGAATCACTGGTGCTCGTCGACGCAGATGATGAGGGAGGGCTTCCCGCCGCACGGGTAGCCACGCGCCGCGTTGGGCGTCGTCCGCGAGAGCTAGCAGTCGCCCTTCGACGCCCGGCTGCTTCGGAAGAAGAATCGCCATCTGACTTCGACGGCAACTCGATATCTTCCAAGCTCAAGGGTCGGGTCGAAGTCTTCTCCTTGTCGGTCTGGCCCTCGTCGGACTTATCGGTCTTACTCGACCGGCTGCGCCCACCAGGTTCCGCTTCCGCAGCTTTGACATTGCCGGCGCGGGGTATATCTGCGTCTGATTCGGGCGCGGCGCCTGAGCGTGGCTGCGTTCCAGAACCGCCAGAACCCGTCGGCTCCCCCGTCGCCTCTTCATGACCGCCACCACGCGATGCCGCAGCAATGGAATTGAGCGCAGAACGGACCTTTTCGTCGCCGACGTAAGACTCGGCCTGGGGACTGCCCTCGGTGGACGGTCCCCTCAGTTCTGAATGCTGGCGTCCGCCACCGTTGCGTTGTCCCTTGTGGTCGGAACGACCAGTGCCACTGGAACGATCGGACGAACGAGTCCCCGACCGTGAACTCCCGCCCTTCTGCCCGGGTTCCACCGGGTGATCGTGAACAATGAATCCGCGCCCTTCGCAGGCGTCACATTCGGTGGAGAAAGCTTCGACAAGGCCCTCGCCCACGCGTTTGCGGGTCATCTGCACCAGCCCGAGCGAAGTTATCTCCGTGACCTGGTGGCGGGTGCGGTCCCTCCCCAGACACTCAACGAGCCTGCGAAGAACAAGCTCCCTGTTTGACTCCAGGACCATGTCAACGAAGTCGATGATGATGATTCCGCCGATGTCGCGCAGACGCAGTTGACGAACTATTTCCTCTGCTGCCTCCAGGTTGTTGCGGGTGACGGTCTCCTCCAGGGTCCCACCAGAGCCCACAAACTTCCCGGTGTTCACGTCTACGACTGTTAGGGCCTCGGTGCGCTCGATGATCAGAGTGCCACCGCTTGGCAACCAGACTTTCCTATCCATACCCTTGGAAAGCTGCTGCTGGATCTTCTTCGCGTGAAAGACATCTTCATTTGAAGTCCAATGCTCAAGGCGATCGCTGAGCTCGGGTGAAAGTTCCTCCACATAATCACGGACCTTCGTCCAAGTCGCGTCGCCTTGGACGATCAACTTGGAGAAGTCCTCGTTGAAAAGATCTCGAACTACTCGCACCACCAGTTCGGGTTCACCGCGAAGAAGGATAGGCGCCTTGCGTGTGCTTTCTGCCTTCTTCTGGATCGAGGCCCACTGCGTGGTGAGCCTTTCAACGTCAGCTTTCAGTTGTTCTTCTGTGGCGCCCTCGGCGGCAGTACGAACAATGACGCCCGCGTCCTCGGGCACAATCTGACGAAGCAGTTTCTTTAGACGTGCACGCTCGGCGTCAGGGAGCTTGCGGCTAATGCCCAGCATCGAAGATCCCGGGACGAAGACCAGATACCGGCCGGCCAAAGTGATCTGACTGGTGAGCCTGGCTCCCTTGTGTCCAATGGGATCCTTGGTCACCTGCACCATGACGGTTTCGCCGGACTTCAGCGCGGTCTCGATACGACGAGGCTTGCCCTCGGTCCCCAAAAGATCCCAGTTGACTTCACCGGCATAGAGCACCGCGTTGCGCCCTCTGCCAATATCGACAAATGCTGCTTCCATCGAGGGCAGGACGTTCTGGACGCGCCCAACGTAAATGTTGCCGACAATCGACTGGGTGGTGCGCCGGGCAACAAAATGCTCGACCAATATCCCGTCTTCCAACACGGCGACCTGGTCAGCACCATCAAGGTGACGCACGACCATTTCACGGTCGACAGACTCACGCCGAGCCAAGAACTCCGCCTCTGTGATCGACTGGCGGCGGCGGGAGTCGCGCCTTCCATCACGTCGACGCATGCGCTTCGCTTCCAGCCGGGTAGACCCCTTAATTGCCTGCACCTGGTCGGCGGGATCTCCCCCCTGACTCGGTGCCTGGCTGGAAGAGGGACGTGTCCGGCGGCGCCGACGACGAGCGCTACTCTGGCCAGATTCCGTTTCCGAAGATTCTGGCACCGTCTTTTCGGCCGCTACAGAATCGGCTTTGCCACCCTGGGAAGTACCAGTCTTGTCCTGACCGCTTTCACCGCGAGGCTTCTGGCCGCCAGCTTCCGCGCGTTTAGCATCCTGCTGTTTGCCAGACTCGGACGCCTTTTGTTTGCCCGTTCCAGATGCTTTTCCTGCGCCTTTACCAGCGTCAGAGGTCTTTTTATGCTTTCCCTTGGCATCGCGAGTCGCTTCGCCTTTGCCTTGATCACTTTGGCGACCGGCGTGTCGAGTGTCCTGCGCGGCTGCTCCCGAACCGGATGACTCCGTTCCTGATCCGCCCTGTCGGCCGCCAGACTTTTTGCCGCGCCCACCTTTGTTCGAGGACTGCGACTGCCGGTTCTGCTGACCATGCTGCTTTGTTTCCCTACTTGCCGAGGGGGATGATTCGCCGTCGCCCGCTCCCGAACCGGACCCAGCCGTTTTAGGTCGCTGAGGCTCAGGTTGCTGGAAAGCGGGCTCTACGAAAGTGGGTGCTTGAAACAATAGTGCGGCTGCCGGGGTCTGCGGTCTGGACTGATTTCCAGCATTTTCGCTACTCAAAAGTTCTCCAATTGCAGGCTTCTTTCCCCACACCGGGGCCGAAACCTACGCTGACACTACTCGTCCGCTCGGGACGGAAACTCGCTGGGCGTGTGCGCGTCACCAGGCATCCCGCACGGTCTGTCGACCGGGAATCAAGGCAACGCCCCGAGAGGTGCGTCCCGGGGCCCAATATGCCAAGACTAGCGCAACCAGGCCCTCCCTCGGCATAGGGGAAGAGGAAAGCGGGCCAAGAACACATGTGCAGCAGCCTTCCGGGCCCGGGGAAGACCCCTGCCTGGCAGAGATATCCCGGTCGTTCAAAGCGTTGTGACTTATTTCCTTTTCTCGACTCCGGGACCACCAGCACCTTTGAGTCGAAATCCTTGGGGTACATTCACTAAGTGGCCGGGATTAGCGGCTCTGTGCCGTCGTCCCAGCCAGCCCCGCTCTACACAGACTGAAAGGTCGAACCCAATGGACGTCTTATCGACGGCACTGGACCCAGTCATTATCAGTAGGTGGCAGTTCGGTATCACTACCGTCTACCACTTCTTCCTGGTTCCACTGACCATCGGACTATCCCTGTGCGTGGCCATCATGCAGACCATGTGGCACCGTTCAGGCAATGAAACTTGGCTCAAGGCAACCCGTTTCTTCGGGAAGCTTCTTCTAATCAACTTTGCTCTGGGCGTTGCCACCGGCATCGTTCAGGAGTTCCAGTTCGGAATGAACTGGTCTGAATACTCCCGCTATGTGGGCGACATCTTCGGCGCTCCCCTAGCCATTGAGGCTCTAGCTGCATTCTTCCTTGAATCTACATTCCTTGGGCTGTGGATCTTTGGATGGGGACGGCTTTCAAAGGGTGTCCACCTAGCCATGATTTGGCTGGTAACGATAGGTGTGAATCTGTCGGCTCTGTGGATTCTGACGGCGAACGCCTGGATGCAGCACCCCGTGGGAACAGTATTCAACCCCGAAACCGGCCGCGCTGAACTAGATGGCGTCGGCGGCTTCTTCTCGCTTCTTGGCAACCCAACCCTGTGGTGGGGCTTCACGCACGTGGTCACATCGGCGTGGCTGCTGGCAGGCACCTTCATTGCAGGTATCGCTATCTGGTGGATGACACGCGCCGCACGCTCCGGCACTGCTGCCGGTGAAAAGGAAGCGCGCGAGGTGTGGCGTCCCATCACGATCTTCGGTCTGTGGGTCGTCGTTATTGGCGCTGGTGGCGCCGGACTAACCGGACACTTCCAAGGCCAAGAGATGGTCGAACTCCAGCCAATGAAGATGGCTGCAGCGGAGGCCATTTGTGTCGACACTGAAGGGGCTGCTTTCACGGTCGCCGCATTCGGCGATTGCCCACTGGAAGGCGACGGTGGTCCAACCCGAATCATCACGATCCCCGGCATGGCCTCTTTCCTTGCCTCTAACTCCTTCACTTCGCCGGAGACCGGCGTTCAAGGAGCGCAAGAACAGCTAGTCGAGCTCTTGAATGCGAACAGCGACTTTGTTGATCGCTATGGCGATGCCGCGCAGTACGACTTCCGCCCACCGCAGATGCCGGTGTTCTGGACGTTCAGGCTGATGATCGGTGTCATCGTGTTCCCGCTGCTATTGGCTGCGTGGGGTCTGCTTGCCATGCGTGGCGGCCGCATTCCCACGGATGTTTGGTTTGGTCGTTACGCGATCTTCTCCATCATCACGCCGTTCCTCGGCGTGGCGTTTGGCTGGATCTTCACTGAAATGGGACGTCAACCGTTCGTTGTTTACCCCAACCTGGATGCTCTGAATTCGGGCGCGCCGTTAGGGTCCGTCGTCCAAATGACAGAAGTGGGTATATCCACTGCGGTCAGTCCCATTTACATGCTCTTGTCGATGATCCTGTTCACCGTGCTTTACGGCGTGTTGGGCGTCATCTGGGTGTGGCTCATGCGCCGCTACACGATCGAGGGCATCCATGATCCCGTCGATGAAGAGTTGGACAGCAGCGACCCCAAGGTCAGGGATGAAGCTGAAGCCCAGGCCCTGAACTTCGGTTACTGATAGGGGAATAGAAAAATGATGTTTCTAAGTATTCTCTGGTTCATCCTGATCGGACTTCTGTGGGCCGTCTACATGGTCCTGGAAGGTTTCGACTTTGGCGTCGGCATGTTGCTCCCGATCGTTGGGCGCAGCGAACGTGGGCGAACCACGCTGGTTCGCTCTATTGGCCCCCACTGGGACGGCAACGAAGTTTGGCTTTTGACTGCCGGCGGTGCAACCTTTGCCGCCATGCCCCTGTGGTACGCGACCATGTTCTCTGGCATGTACTTCGCACTCTTCCTCTTGCTGGTCCTGCTGATTGTCCGCATCGTGGCAATCGAGTGGCGCTCCAAGATCAATACCGACAAGTGGCGCAACGTGTGGGACACCATTCACACCGTCGCCGCTTACGGCGTGCCATTGATCCTTGGTGTTGCTTTCTCCAACCTGGTGCAGGGAATGAAGATTGAAGCACAGACGTCCGCGGTTGTGGACGGCTCTTTGGTCATGACCACGATCCCCGCTGCAGACGTAGCGGCCAGCTTGTCCAGCGGCACCACGGTCTTCAACTTGACCGGTGGCTTCTGGTCCCTGTTCACCTGGTACACGGTGTTTGGTGGCCTGACCATTGTTGCGGTCTGCTTCGCTCACGGCGCCCAGTTCCTGGGATTGAAGACAGGCGGTGACGTGCAAAAGCGTGCAATCTCCGTCGGTGGTCCCGCCTCGATTGTCGCAACGCTGATGGCAGCGGGATGGGTCCTGTGGGGCCAGCTGGCTTACAGCCAGAACGCATGGGCGTGGATCCCGCTGGTAATCGCAGCGGTGGCTCTTGTCGTTGCAACGGTCGCCGCTCAAAAGCCGTTCGAGCGCGAGGGAATTGCCTTCCTCTTCTCCTCCATCGGCATTGTGAGCGCAGTGGCGTGGGTCTTCACTTCGATGGCTCCCTACGTCATGAAGTCTGCGATCGACCCGGCTTACTCCCTGTCCATCGAATGGGCTTCCTCGACGCATCCCACACTGGTTGTCATGACCTGGGTTGCGGTGATTCTGGTGCCGATTGTGCTGGCCTACACCATTTGGTCGTATTGGGTCTTCCGTCGGCGTGTCAACCCCAAGGACGTGGACAACTCCACGGGCCTGCTCCCCGATTCGATCCGTCCTACCGCCAACTTCCTTTCGGGAAAGCAGGCGTAGGGGCAGACGGTTCGTACCTAGATTTCTAGGGCTGCGGCTCCTTGGAAAGTCAGTAGATCTGATTTTCCGAGGGGCCGCTTTTCGTTTGCCGCTATCGTCAAACCGCTGGCAGCGCGCTGACTGAACCGCAGTTGTGACCGCGATTGTGTCCTGTCCAGCCCCAGTTGCGCCCCTGAACGGGAGAGTCTGAAACAATGAGCCGGTGAAACCTTTTGATCCCCGACTGCTGAAGTATGCGAAGGCAGCTCGGCGCTACATTGTCGAGATCGCCGCGCTGGGCCTGATCACCGCCGCGCTCGTCATAGCCCAAGCCTTCCTGATCTCGTATGCGCTGACCCCCGTCGTGACACGCTCTGCCCCCTTAGAATCGGTGCTTCCTTTCGTGGGCGCGTTGCTCTTGGTGGTGTTAGCGAGGGCAGCGATGGTGTACCTGCGTGAAGCCAGAGCACATAGGGCTGCCGATGACGCGGTCGCCCAACTCAGGGAAGCGGTGGTTCACAAAGCGGTTCGCTTAGGACCACGCTGGCGAGCCCGCAACGGCTCGGAGACAACCACTCTTGTTACTCGTGGCCTTGATGATCTTGATCCCTACTTCGTCAAGTTCCTTCCCCAGCTTCTCCTGGTCGTCACCGTCACTCCCCTTACACTTCTGGTCATCTTGTTTCTGGACTTCTGGTCCGCCTTGATAGCCCTGATCACAATCCCGCTGATCCCAATCTTCATGGTCTTGATCGGTCGCCTTACTCAGGGATTCTCTGAAAAGAAACTGATCGCGATGGAGCGACTGGGTTCACAACTCTTGGATTTACTCACCGGGCTCCCAACCCTGCGTGCACTGGGACGTGAACGAGGCCCCCGCAAGCATCTTCAACGTCTGTCACGCCAGAACACGAAGACCACGATGCAAACCCTCCAAGTCGCTTTCCTTTCGGGCGGCGTACTCGAATTCATCGCTACGCTTTCCGTCGCCCTGGTGGCGGTGGAAGTGGGAATGAGGATGGTCAGCGGCCAACTGGGACTCTTCGTGGGTCTGGTTATCATCATGCTGGCGCCGGAGGTCTTTGATCCTCTGCGCCAAGTTGGAACCCAGTTCCATGCCTCAACCAATGGCGTTGCCGCAGCCGATGCCTGCTTTGCGGTGTTGGAGACGCCTGAAGCGACACCTGGTACCGCCGTCCCCGCGCCCGCCGGATCAACACCGATAATCATTGAGGACCTGTTTGTGGCTGCACGAGGCAACTGGGCCCCGGCTGCCCTCACCGGCACCATTGAACCCGGTTTGATTACAGCCCTTGTTGGGCCTTCGGGAGCCGGTAAGTCAACGACGGTGCAAGTGCTTCTCAACTTTGAATCAGCCACACGCGGAGCCATAAGCGCCAACGACAAAGAGGGCCTCAGCCGCCCAATCAGTGAATTCGACTGCGACCTGTGGTGGGAGGGGATTTCCTGGATCCCTCAACATCCCCACTTCGAACCCGGCACCCTCCTGGAGGCGGTGCTGGCCGGAACCACTCTGGGAGAAACAGAGGAAACGCGTGCGACCGTCTCTGCGGCTGCCGCCCAAACGGGTCTGGACGAAGTTGTCGCCACACTTCCCGACGGATGGGACACCCCGATCGGAACCGGAGGCGTGGGTCTGTCCCTGGGACAGCGCCAACGAGTGGCGCTAACCCGAGTGCTTATCGCCTCTCCCTCTCTCCTGGTGCTGGATGAACCCACCGCGCACCTGGACGCGGTCAGTGAAGAGCAGGTGGTGCAGGTCCTCTCCCAGATCCGCGCCAACGGTACAACAGTGGTGGTCATCGCTCACAGAGCTGCTGTCATTGCGGCAGCCGACCGAGTACTCGAAGTGTTCTCACAACCGGCTACCGCAGCAGATCTGGAGAAGTACCCCAGCCTGGGAGATGACTTTGAACTGGAAGATCTCAGCGGCGAAATGCCCTCGTTCCTAGACCCGTCCGCTATTGACACTCTTGCTGCCACCCAGTCCGCTCGCGACGCGGTGGTGGTTGCTGCTGAAGGAGGCCTGTCTGAGAGCCCGCAAGACAACAGCTGTGGCGCTTCCGGTGACGATTCGTTCGGTGAGAGAGGAGGTGACCGAGCATGAAGTGGCTCTTGACGCCAAGTGAACGTCAGTCGCTCAAGCACATCGGAAGCATGCTGAAACTGCGTCCGGGTAGCGTAGCGCTTTCCATTCTCTACGGGGTGGCAACGCTGGGCGCCGCCATTGGGCTCGCCGCCACCTCCGCCTGGCTGATCGCCCGGGCATCGCAGATGCCCCCAGTGCTGTACCTGACGGTCGCCGCCGTTGCGGTGCGGTTATTTGGCGTCTCCCGTGCAGTGTTGCGATACATGCAACGCATTGCCAGCCATAAGGTGGCTTTGCAGGGAATGGACTCCTTGCGCTTGGGCGTGTACGACGCTCTGATGGAAGGTCCCCTCGACAATGTGGCCCGCCTGCAGCGCGGCGATCTCCTGGCTCGCATCGGTGCGGACATCGACGCTGTTGGGGACTATGTAGTCAAGTCCTTTCTTCCCTTCGCCGTCGCTGGCATCGTTGGCCTTGGGACAGTTGTAGGTTTCGCATTTCTCTCCGTTCCTTCTGCGCTCATATTGGCCGCGGGTCTGCTTGTTTCTGGGCTGATCGCACCCGCAATCACGGCACGCTCGGTTCGCCTAGCGGAAAGCGAAGAACAAGCAGCCAAGCAGGACCTGGCAGTGACGACATTGGCGACCATGGAGTCCAGCGAGGAACTTGCTGTCGCCGGTGACCTTCCCGCCGCTTACGGCAGACTCAATGCGGCATCAACCCGGCTCAATGCCGCCAGGGCCCGCGCAGCCCGTCCCGCTGCTCTTGCGGGGGCGCTTGATCGTTTCGCCATGGGCGCCGTCGTCATCGGGGTACTGCTGGTTGCCATTCCTGAAACAAACGCTGGCCTGGTGGCGGCAGTGGCCTTGGCCGTCCTGGTCCTGACCCCTCTGGCCGCCTTCGAAGCCACTTCAGACCTTGGAGGGGCCGCCGTCCAAATGGTTCGATCAGCGCGAGCCGCCCAGAGGATCGACGACCTCTTGGGCATGGGAAGGCAAGCCTCTTCCCCCACGGCTGAGACACAGCCTCACACCGTCCCCCATCTGGACGATGATGCTGACGCGGTTCTCCAAGCCAAAGACTTGGCCGTTGGCTGGCCCGGGCGCCCCATCGCCCTCCAGGACGTCGATCTCACGGTCCGTCCAGGGGATGTGGTTGCCATTGTTGGGCCCTCGGGAATAGGAAAATCAACGCTGCTTTACACTTTGGCTGGCATGCTCCCCCCAAAGGCAGGTACGGCCAGCCTCAACGGGGTTCCCGCCTGGGGTGCTCAACGTGAGCAAGTAGCGAAGGTCGTGTCCCTGACAACCGAGGATGCGCATGTCTTCGCAACCACCGTGGTGGAAAACATTCGAGTAGGGCGTGCCGACCTCACAGATGAGGAAGCCATCGAACTTCTTTCGTTGGTTGGTCTGAGGCAATGGCTAGAAAGCCTTCCCAACGGTCTTCACACGATGCTGGGCATTTCGGCGACGTCGATCTCTGGCGGCGAACGCCGACGGCTTCTCTTGGCGCGTGCCCTGGCCTCTCCCGCGGCTATTCTTTTGCTTGATGAACCGGGCGAGCACCTGGACCCCGTTACCGCTGACCAGGTATTGGGGCAACTTCTGGCAGGAGCAGGCACTGAACGAGGGCTGGTCATTGTCACCCACCGGCTCACAAACCTTCGCCCCCACGATCGCGTGCTTCTTCTTGAACCAGGTAAGGAAGGAGATGCACCGGCTCGCGTCGTCGCCGACACATCCCACGCCGACCTCATGGCTTCCAGCGAACTCTACAGTTGGGCACGAAAGCAGGAGGACCACGAAGGATGAGTAACGATGCCTGGCAGCAGGCCCTTACCACCCTGGTCGAGGGCTTTGAAGTCGATGCGGATGCCGACGACATCCTGGAATCTCTTCTCTCCCTAACGCGCGAGGCCTCAGATTCGCGGGCTACGTTCGCTTTCCTCAGTGGCCTGGGCCCTCAGTGGCTGTGCGAGGGCGTAGACGAAGCCGCCGCCGCCAAAGACACGTCTGGAGGCAGCCTGGGTGTCGAGGCTCTGGGGGTCGCCTTCGGTCCCGTCGACGATGCGGTCTTGGCAGCGCTTCGCTCCGGTAAGGCGGTGGTCCAGCCAGGGCAAGCGCAGCCAGGGGTGACTGGCAGCGCGAGCGTCCCCGTCGCTACTGAACCGAGCTGGCAGGAAACACTGGGGATCTCCGGGCAAGTGCTCCTGGTCCCCCTCCACTTTGGCACGCAACTGGAGGGCTGCCTGGCTCTCTGGCGCCCCGAAGGCCCATCGTTTTCCCAAGAGGAGCGTGAACGGGCGTCGCAAATTGCTTTTCAGGCCATGGTCGGAATGCAAATGCTGCAGCGTGCTGAAGCTGAACGCAACAGAGAGCTCCAGGAGGAGCGCGAACGCATTGCTCGTGACCTTCACGACCTGGCCATCCAGGGCATTTTCGCCTCCGGTATGAAACTGGAACGCCTGAAACACCGCTTGAGCGAGAGTGTGGGCCCGATAGCCAACCGGTCCGAATTCGCCGGCGAAGTCGCTGAAGCGCTCGTGTCTCTTGAAGCTTCCGTCAGCCAAATACGCGGAATTGTCTATGGGCTGAGGGGTGAAAATCGAACGGAGGACCTTGCAGACAGACTGCGTCATGAAGCGAGCGCCGGCCGCGGTAACCTGGGGTTCGCCCCCACCTTCGTTGTAGAGGTGGACGGTGCCGCGCCCTCTGGCTGCATCCTGGACACGCGCGTAGACGAGAAGCTCTCTGGCGACATCGTAGCTGTGGTGCGCGAAGCCCTATCTAATGCTGCTCGGCATGCCCGCGCGACATCAGTGCGTGTTTCCGTGGAAGTATTTGGGACTGGGCCCTCGGGCGAAGTGGTCGTTGGTGTCATTGATGACGGGGCTGGACTGGATCCCGCCCGGACAAGGAATTCCGGGCTGGCGAACATGCAGCGCCGCGCTACCCTGCGCGGGGGAAGCTTCAGTGTTGGCTCCGGACCTCGAGGGCGTGGGACGTCGCTGGTGTGGCGAGCACCCCTAGCCTGATTACTTCTGTTCTCCGCTACGCCACGGCGCGAACCGTTGAGCGGCAACCCACGCTGCGACCTGAGTGCGTCGCTGCAGACCCATTTTTGCCAGCAGCGACGTGATGTGGTTCTTCACGGTCTTTTCTGCGATCCCTAGGCTATCGCCAATTTCGCGGTTCGAAAGACCGTCGCCGATCAGCAGCAGCACTCGACGTTCAGAGGGAGTCAACGTGGCGGTGGGGTCATCAGTACCCGCGCGACGCCTCGTGACGGTGCGCTCATCGAGGAGCACGCGGCCCTCGGAGACGGAGTGAATGATCTCGTTTATCTCCGCGCCACGAATTGTCTTCAGAATGTATGCGCGTGCACCCACTTCCAAAGCAGCGGAAAAGGCAGCGTCATCGTCGAAAGTAGTGAGAACAACAGATTTCGTGTCTGGAAGCTCCTGTGCGACCTGACTCATGACGTCTATGCCCGTGCCGTCCGGGAGCTGTAAATCCACCAACAACACGTCGGGAGTCACAAGTCTGGCACGACGCAAAGCATCCTCGACCGTCCCCGCCTCAGCCACGACTTCTAATCGTTCGTCGCGGTCAATGACTTCAGCAATCCCTCGGCGAACAATCTCGTGGTCATCTACGATCATGACCCTCACGGGCGAGCGTGAACTTCCAGACAGCTTTTGCACACCCCAATGATAAGGGATAAAAGTCCTAGATGCGTGAAGACGGGTTCAGACTTCCAAGTGACTGTCGCGCCCCGTCGCGCTTAGCAGCGTGAATCGTGGTCCCCATCCCCGCCGATAAGGGAGTCACTCTCACCTGCCGGGGGCAGACTGACAGCTTGGGCAAAAATAGTGAGCCCTTCCCTGGATAACGGATCTTCTAATCGTGTCCCCGCAACGCGGACACGGCCTGTCCTCTCGGTGATAAACCGACAGCTGACGGGCAAAGTAGCCGGGGTTTCCCTCCACGTCTACATATAACGAATCGAAAGAGGTTCCTCCGACCTGCATCGCTCTGGTCATTACGGCGCCGCAGGCCCTTATGACTGCAAGTGCGGTTTCTTCAGTTATCTCGCTTCCCACCTGGGTTCCATGGACTTTTGCAGCGTGTAGGCCCTCGTCGGCGTAAATGTTGCCAATTCCAGACACCACGGACTGATCCAGCAGCATCGGCTTAATCATCCGGTGACGCGAAGCAACGGTCGAGGCCAGTTCAAGCAGGTCAGATTCCGCATCGAATTCAAGTAAATCAGGGGCGATATGGGAAGCGACCTTCGGGATTTGTCTGCCGCGCTTATCGGTCTCCAGCGGCGACAGCGTCAGGTGTCCAAACATGCGGGGGTCGACGAAGTGGACCAGCGTCCCATCATCAAGAGTGAGGCGAAGGTGCTCGTGTTTGTGCAGATCAGTCTGGCGTTTAGGTGAAGAAGTGCGAACCTGGCCCGACATCCCAAGGTGAACGACCAGCGATTCATCGGGGCCATCCAGCACCCACCACATGAACTTACCGCGTCGCTCAATGCGGATTACTGTCGCCCCCATCAATGACTGGCGCACTTGGGCAACGCCACCTGGATTATTCCGAGTGAGGCGACCGCCACCACCTTCAGCCTTCTCGATGACACGCCCTGCAACGCGCTTGGCTAGCCCTGCGCGAATCGTCTCTACCTCCGGCAGCTCCGGCAATTCACGCGCCTTCCGAATCCCGCTCCAGAGCCAGGAACGCGATCCTGGCCGCGTGGTTTTCAGCGTGTTTTCGGGATGTGCCCTCGCCCTTAGACAAGACGTCTTCTCCCGACATCGCAGTCGCGTAGTAGTAACGATTGTGGTCGGGGCCCTCACCACGCACATCGAAGGTCAGTTCTGGTCGATTCTGTGCTTGAAGTGCTTCACGCAACGGAGTCTTCCAATCCATGGTGGAGTCAAGGTCGTCAGCGCGATCTAGGAAGGGGCGCAGATGCTTCAACAGCGTTGTGCGGGTCACTTCCAAGCCGTTGGAGAGATAGGTAGCGCCGATAAGCGCCTCCAGTGTGTCCGACAGGATGGAATCTTTGTCCCGACCGCCTGACCGGTCTTCTCCTACACCCAACAAAATGTAGGGACCCAGATCCAGCCCACGAGCCAGCTGCGCCAGCGGAGCCTGGGAAACGACAGCTGAGCGCATCTTGGCAAGCTGACTTTCGGGGACCCCGGGATGCCCCTTGAACAAGTCTTCCGTGGCAATGATTGAGAGAACTGAGTCGCCCAGGAACTCGAGGCGCTCATTGTTTGGCAAGCCGCCCATTTCGTTGGCGAAGGACCGGTGGGTCAATGCCAGGACCAAGAGTTCGGGATCCACGGGAACGCCCCATTTAGCAACTAATTGCTCGACATCGCTGTTTTCCGGGCCGCCCTTACGCCTTCGAGCCATCGCTGGACTGCCCTCCCTTTTCTTCGTTAGACACCTGGTCATCGAAAAACCCGGCTAATGCCTGGAAGCGTGGGTCCAAGAATTCGTGGGCATGGCCCGGTTCTGCATCGGCGAGGAGGACGCCGCAGTGTTCACATATCCCCAGGCAGTCTTCGTCACACAGAGGCTGGAATGGCGCGTCCGCGAAAAGTGCATCTCGCAGCAGCGGCTCAAGATCAATCGTGTCACGGTCTATAAGGAGTGCGGCATCAAGATCGTCGCCAGTCACTTCAATGTGAGTTCCCCGCTTCCCTGTGTCCAAGGCTTCCGCGCGGCGGCGTTTCCGAGGTCGGTCCTCGTACCCATACATGTCACCGATGTTGAAGGACATCGGGATCGTAATGTCCTTCATGCAACGGATGCACTGACCAACCAGTGGAGCCTCACCTTGGACCTCCACATACACGCCATCGTCGACTGTTGTAATCGTGACTTCTAGCGGCACGACAGTTCCGGGCGGGACGGCTAATACCTCAGTTTCCCACCCTTCGGGGACCTCCCAGAGGAAGTTCAAAGTCTGGCGTGCGCCGGCCTCAAAAGGTTGGTCGCGCAACGCGACGAGCAGGTCTTGAGTCTCCACCGCTTCTCCCACCCGCCCGCAGACGGTCTAGTCGTGAATATCGATATCCGTTTGTGCGACAGCCTGACGGTCTGAGACTGCTCGGAGTCCAGCTTCGGTACGACGCAACAGATCCTCGAGGGTAGCAGAGGCTGTCCCCAAGGTCTTGGTGACATAATTATCAGCCCCCGCCCGCAACTTGTCGGCCTCCGCGCGGCTCTGCATGACCAGTTCGTGCGCACGGTTCTTAGCGGCAACGGTGATGGCATCTGCGGCGACCATCTGCTCTGCCTGGGCGCTAGCGTCAGCAAGTAGGTCTTCGGCTTCTTTCTTGGCGCGGGACGTCGTGTGTGACGCCTCCTCTTTCGCACGCTCAACTGCCCTTTCGGCCTCATCGCGCGCCTCTACCAGTACCGAATCGGCACGTTCACGAGCATCTTCGAGCAGGGCACGAGCCTTCGCATTTGCTTCCTCGATTGCGGCTTCCGCAGCGTTATCCGCGCGCCCTAAAACAGCGTCGGCGTCGGCGACAACCGCATCCGCTGCAACCAAATCCTCTGGTAATGCGTCGCGTGCCTGGCTCACCAAGTCCAAGATCTCCGCCTTATTCAGCACTATGTTCGCTGAAAGAGGGACTGCTCGTGCGTTCTCAACCAGGATGTCGATTTGGTCCAAAGCGGCAATGACTGTGGAAGGGCCGTAGGAGGGAGTAGACACGTACTCCTCCACCGAGTCGGTGGATTCCTCCACTGAGAAGGTCTCTTCCTCGAAACGCTCAGGCATTTGTCTCTCCTACTGCTTAGATGGGTTACTTGGGAACATAGAGGGGCGCTCAGTCTGACCAGTATGCGTGAAGTCTATGGCTCCGCTTACTCTTGGGCCGCTTGGTTTGCCGCAAAAGCTCATTTACCGCTGGGGGAACGTAATCAACGATGGACCCGCCCGCACTAAAGATACTTCGCACCAAAGATGACGAAACATACTGCCACTTGGGCGACGAGGGCAAAAGCAATGTTTCCATGTCCCCCAGATCCTGATTGGCGCAGGCCTGGGCGTACTCAGTGGCAAAGTCAGTTTCGTTGCGCACACCCTTGACGATTACTCGTGCCCCAACTTTTTCGGCGGCATCCACCAGCAATCCATCAAACGCTACGACCTGGATCCGTGAGCTTGGTGCGGTGGTGCGCAAGGCCTTGACCAGAAGTGAAACACGCTGTTCCGCGGTAAGCCATGCCTTCTTGTCAGCGTTGACTCCCACCGCTACAACGAGCTCATCGAAAATCTTTGCCGCACGCCGGATCAGATCTAGGTGCCCGTTGGTCACGGGATCAAAAGATCCAGGAAATATGGCGACAGTCATATTATGATTCTACGTTTCCTCTTCACTGGGGCCGACAAACCACGCCGCGGTATCTCCCCAACGACGATTTGAAAACAGTTCTATTCCGTTCGGCAATGTCGGCTCTGGGGATTTTGCATCTCTTTCAATGACAACAGTCGCGTCCTTGTGAAGCGCGGGTTGGAGCGCCAAAAGCACGTCTGCTAGCTCAGATTCTTCCATTGCATACGGCGGATCCACGAAGACCACGTCGAACTGTCCGGGAGAACTCCCCAAATAAGCCTTAGCCGATGTGGGGATCACCCGAGCCCTGTTGCCTAATCCCAACGAGGAAGCATTAATCTTGGCGACCCTTGCCGCTTTCGTCGAGGAATCGACCAGCACCGCCCTTTGGGCTCCCCGAGAAAGCGCCTCCAGAGCCAGCGCTCCCGAGCCGGCGAAAAGGTCCAGTACCCGAGCCCCGTCCAATACGCCCCAACTCTCTAAACGGGAGAAAATGGCCTCGCGGATCTTATCCGAGGTTGGTCGGGTTCCCCCATGGGGCACTTCCAGTCGCCGCCCTTTGGCGCTTCCTGCGATTATCCGTGTCATTAGAACCCCCTAGTCCAACTGCCATGTTCCTCGGCCTTGCCATAGCCCTATCGACACCCCGCCGTGCCGCCGTGTCTTCCCTCCCCCGAACGCCGCACGCCCTAGTTTCGCTCGAGCCACACCAGCTCCTCTCCAGCGCGAGACAAGACTGCCTGGGCGAGTATCCCGTGATGTTCAAGCGTGGGATCTTCACTCAAGATATCTTGTGCCAGTTCCCGCGCTCCTGAGATTGTTGCCGCGTCACTTCGCGTGGACAGAAAGCGCAGGCTGGAGGTGGCGCCACTTTGGTTCTTGCCCAAGACGTCGCCCTCCTTACGCAAACGCAGATCCGCTTCTGCCAGTTCAAAACCGTCGGTGGTAGAAGCGATAACGTCAAGGCGCTCTTTGGTCTCGGGAGCCAAGTCGCCAGGATGCGTAATCATGGCGACGCTGGGGCGTTCGGATCTTCCCACTCGGCCTCTAAGTTGATGAAGCTGCGACAGCCCGAAACGGTTGCCTCCCAACACCACCATCATCGTTGCTTCGGGAACGTCGACCCCGACTTCAACAACGGTTGTTGCCACCAATACGGGCACCGACCCGTCTGCGAAGTGCGCGAACGCCTCCGCATTTTCCGCCGGCGACCGTCGGCCGTGGGCCAGTCCGATCTCTATGCCTTCCAGGGCAGGATTGTGTTGGAGTGACTCTTGCACCTCCAGTGCCGATGGAATCGTAGGCTCTCCTTGACGGTCGCGCTCCCCCGTGCCCTGGCCCGATGGTGGAGCATCGTTGCTCCCTGGCTCTTCGTTACCTGGATCTATGCGAGGGCACACCACATAGACACGCCCACCGCCGTCAACCTCCTCGCGCACACGCTGCCAGAGCCTGTCCATCCACACGCGGTTGCGCTCGTCAACCAAATACGTCTTCACGGGAGTGCGCCCCGGGGGAAGCCCTCGCATTGCAATGACGTCTAAGTCCCCGAACACAGTCATCGCGATCGTTCGCGGAATCGGAGTCGCTGTCATCACCAGAAGATGCGGAATGAGTTCGCGCCCCTGACGCAAATGCTCGCGCTGTGCCACGCCGAAGCGGTGCTGCTCATCGACCACCAGAAGGCCCAGCTTGGGGATATCCACGCCCTCTTGGATCAACGCGTGCGTGCCCACAACCAAGCAGGGTTCACCAATCGCCAGATTTGCCAGCACCTGTTCCTTCTCAGCGCTTGAACGTTTTGAGGTGAGTAAGTACAGGGGAACCATGACCCCAGCCCCATCCAACAGCTTTGCCAGGGAGGCGTAATGCTGACGGGCTAACACCTCAGTGGGAGCAAGCAGTACTGCCTGATAGCCGGCTTCTTGGGCCTGAAGCATCGCAAGGAGGGCAACGACGGTCTTGCCCGCGCCGACATCTGCTTGGAGGAGGCGCTGCATCGCTGTTGAGGACGCTAGCTCAGAGCGGATCTGACGCCAGGCTTCTCTCTGAGCCTCCGTCAACGTAAATGGCAGGTTCTCTTCGAGCTGACTCACCTGTGACACCGCACCATCTGAAACACTACCGGCCAACACAGGTGCCTTCTGCTCCCCCCTCGCCCGCGCCGCTAACAAGGCAGTCTGAAGGACCAGAGCTTCTTCCCACGCCAGTGTGCGCCTGGCCGTCTGCCAGTCGACGGGGGCATGTGGTTCATGGAGCATGCGTAGCGCCGTGGCTCTATCGAACAGTGCGTGGCTCTGCCTCACATCGGCATCCAAAACGTCGGGAAAATCCTCATCCTTCATTTGATCCAAAAGCAAATGAATTAGGGACCCAATTTTCCACGAGGGCAGGCCTGCGATAGAGCGGTAAATCGGGATGGGGCGTCCCGCACGCCGTGCGACGTCCTGGGCGGAACCCGCCTCCACTTCCTCAAACTCTGGTTGAACTAGTTGTAGTTGCCCCCGGTACTCGCTGACTTTCCCAGCCACCAGAACCGTCGCACCCGGTTTCAACAGTCGTTGGTGATGTGTGAGCATGTAGGGATTCTTAGCGAAGAACGTACATGTCAGATTCCTCAGGCCGTCGCCAATGCGGACCACAAGTCGATACCCGTTCCCGGAGCGATTCTTGATCAGGTTCTGGCTCAACACGTCCGCCAGCAGCGTTACGTCATCACCAACCGTCAAGGAGCCAATGTCGGTTAGCTCCCCCCACTGGTAATACCGCTTTGGGGCATAGGTGAGTAGATCTTCCACGGTGTTGAATCCCGCGTCAGCCAAGCGTCGTGCGGCAGCCTTGGGCAGTCGTAGCGACAGCGGAACGTCCAATGCTCGCATCGTCATGGGCCACACCCTTCCTTTCAGCCTGGACTACAAGTGTCCCACTGCGTTCCGACAAAATGCACTCCAGGGTGCATCTCCATTGCAAAGAGCAGGACAAGACCCTGGTAATGTGGGCGACTCGACACCTCCGAGGCCGCTTGTGCATTGCTCGCAATCGGCGCCAACGGGTAAACTTCCTTAGTTGCCTTGGCGTCCCTTCCCTGGGGAATGTACGGGCTACAAGGCAGAACAGACGACTTTTAGGAGCACCTCGTGGCCTCAGTTTGCGACATTTGCGGAAAGAGCCCGCAGTTCGGCAAGTCGGTTTCGCACTCGCACGTGCGCACCAACCGCCGCTT
>ERZ1031159.84-NODE-84-length-20000-cov-6.451141_pt1 | contig 20000 bp, 13 predicted proteins | sample MGYA00516706_ERZ1031159 | MGnify/ENA primary metagenome ERZ1031159 (study PRJEB33719, sample SAMN04262508) | wastewater metagenome | biome: rural village; feature: composting latrine chamber; material: composting feces with ash | place: El Salvador | collected... | reverse complement strand
GGGGAGTCGCCGAGGTCGTAGCCTATCCTTTCGGCCATACGAACGAGGCTGCGAAAGCTGCGGTCACCGCAGCTGGCTTTGAGATGGGTCGTCTTGCCGGCGAGGGGTACGTGACGATAGGAACCGAAAAGCTTGCCTTGCCAGTCATCGTGGTTCGCAACGGCGATACTGTCGAAGACTCGGCCCAAAGAATCGGGTGATGCCGCTGGCCCGAGGGGGCCGCCCCCTCCTCTCGACTTGAGCCCTCGTCCTGATCCTTTGTCTGACCTAGGCCCTCGTCTTGATTTGCCACCTCGTCCTGGTTGTGGCTTCGGTCCAACCAGTGCTGTTGGGCCGATTTGTTCTTCGAATCAAATCCTGTGCTGTCCAAATGCGCACTCCAACACCAAATGGCGGATGGAACGGCGCCGCGGGGGGAACCACGAATAGTGTGACCGTGCTTGTCCCACAACCGAAACCCCGGAGGTCTCCCTTGGCGCAGAACACCGTCACGGTCACACCGAAGCGCGAAACTTGGAACACTCAGACCGCGTTCCTCATCTCAGCGATCGGATCTGCTATCGGGCTGGGCAACATCTGGCGTTTCCCAGGCGTTGCTTACGAGAATGGTGGTGGTGCCTTCATCATTCCCTACATTGTTGCCCTGTTGCTTATCGGCTTGCCGGTCCTGTTCTTGGACTACGCGATCGGCCATAAGTACAAGGGCACACCCCCTCTGGCCCTGCGTCGGCTGGCTCCGAAAGGCGAGTGGCTCGGCTGGTTCCAGGTGGGCGTTTCGTTCATCATCTTCACCTACTATGCGGTGGTGATCGCATGGGCGGCCCACTACGTGTTCTACTCAGTCAATGAAGCGTGGGGTGACGATCCGACCACATTTTTCGTGACGGACTTCCTGCAAGCGACAGAAGCAGAATCTGCCTTCTCGCTAAACCCTGTCGCGGCGGTGACGATTCCCCTTATCCTCGTCTGGGTTTTGGCCCTGTTCATTATGGCTCGGGGCATCCAGGACGGTATCGCGGCTGCGAATAGGGTTTTTCTCCCCCTGCTGGTCATCCTTTTTGTTTCCATGGTGGTCCGCGCACTGTTCCTGCCAGGCGCTGTTGACGGCCTCAATGCGTTCTTCACCCCAGAGTGGGGCTCCCTAGCGAATCCATCAGTGTGGCTTGCCGCGGTTGCCCAGATCTTCTACTCACTGTCGGTCGCGTTCGGGATCATGATGACTTACGCGTCCTATTTGAAGAAAAAGTCGAACTTGACCGGTGCGGGCCTCGTTGCGGGTTTCGCAAACTCATCCTTTGAGATCCTCGCGGGAATCGGCGTGTTCGCGGCTCTGGGCTTCATGGCTTTCAACCAGGGTGTCCAGATTTCCGATCTCGAGGGGCTCTCGGGGGTCACGTTGTCATTTATGACCTTCCCACGGATCATTTCCATGATGCCCGGCGGCCCGCTGTTCGGTGTCGTCTTCTTTTCTTCTCTGGTCCTCGCGGGCTTCACGTCATTGGTCTCGCTACTGCAGGTGGCGAGCGGAGCGCTCCAGGATAAGTTCGGCCTTAGCGTTCACAAGGCCACCCTCATCATGGGTCTCCCCGCAATGGTCATTTCGGTGGTTATTTTTGGGACGAAAACGGGCCTGAACTCTCTGGATATCGTGGACGCCTTCATCAATAACCTGGGCGTAGTCGGGTCGGCAGTCATGCTCACTCTGTTCGTCGCGACACGCAAGAAATTGCCGACGCTGCGAGCCCATCTAAACAAGGTGTCGAGCGTGAAACTACCGAAAGCATGGGATTACGTGGTCGGGATCGTCGCGCCAATCGCTTTGTCCGCAATGCTCATCAGTGCCATTGTTGACTTCATACGTCAAGGCTATGGCGGGATGCCCACCTGGTATATCGCGGTCTTCGGTTGGGGGGTCATTCTTCTGGCGATCATCTTCGCGTTCGTGATGACAGCGTTCGAATGGAAGGCCAACAAGCTCGAGGACGAACAGTCGGAGCTTGGCGGTCGTCTCCTCAACGCAACCAGTGGTGACACCGTTCTTGCTGCTGACATTACTGATAGCCCAGCCGCCCTTGTCGAAGGAGAATCCCTGTGAGTCCGGAAGCCGTTGTCCTGATGGTCGTCACGATCATGATCATCTGGGGTGGTCTAATTGCTGCGGTGGTGGCGTTCCACAATGCCAACAAGCGTGAATCTCAGGAAGCCATCGATCACCTTCAAAGCCCAGGAGAGCACACGGAAGCCGACTAGCTTTAGCGGCTTCGCCCAAAACCTGTTTCAGCGCCTCTGGGAAGTCGAAAACTCGCTTTCCAGGGTCCGCTGAGGTGTGACAGCTCTGATCATGGAGCCAGCCACCGAGGGCGACAAAGAGTGGTACATCGCTCCCCAGACGTTGATTCCTGTGATTAGCGACTAGCACTCATTTGAAACCGCTTCACAAGAAGTCGGTCTGTCCCGCTTCGGTCCTCATCTGAAGGACCTCGCCTTGGATGGTTGGGGAGAACCGGGCAGCGACCGATGACCGTGACTTCTCAAACGGCAGACCGCAAAATCACAATGGCTTTGAATGGTGACTCCGAAGAATGTTGGCGCTGCGAGCTTTCGATTCTGGCCAGAATCCGGCATTTGCTCGCCCTCGCGTTGGTTGTACCCCAACTGAACGCACGCGGCGCCAGGCCCGCTTCAACCGAACGCATGCGTGCGATTACGTCATTAGAGCAGCGTAATATTACGCGTGTGTTCGGTTGGGGCGCTGAGCCGTCGGCGTGTGTTCAGTAGGGGCTTTTGAGGCTGGTGGCTGTGCTGCGGGCGCCTGAGAGCAGCCATGCCCGAGCCGATATCCCACGGCGGGCGATCGCTGATCAGGGGCTCAGCACCAGATGTGCCTGTCACAGGTCTGGACGTGAGAGTGCCTGGGCTTGATCGACCAAAAAACACTGAAGCGCGGAACATTGCCCAGAACGTTGACTGGAACCGGACCGTCGTAAGAACCTGAATCCCCCGCCTGTGTTTGTCCAGGTGGGGGAGGGGTTGGTACCCCGAGTGAGATTCGAACTCACAACAAGCCGGGTTTGAGCCGACCGCCTCTGCCAGTTGGGCTATCGGGGCAGCGCAACAGCGCGGGTACCAGAATACCGCACGTCTGGACTTGACGCCGCATAGCTGACACAAGTCACATTTTGGAACTTCCGCCCTTGATTCTCCAGGTCAAACTGCGTATCACCTGGAGAAAAGATTGTAAGATCCTGCTATTGCCGCGTGCCGAGGCGTTGACGCAGATAAGATGGTCAACGTTCGGGAACAGACAGAGAGACCCAAATGACTACTGAAACCGCGCCATCGAAGAAAGTGCTCGTCGCTGAGGACGAGGCACTGATCCGCTTGGATATTGTTGAGACGCTGACAGCAGCCGGTTTCGACGTTATCGGCGAGGCCGCAGACGGCGAAGAAGCCGTTGACCTCGCACTGGATCTTGAGCCCGATGTCATCATCATGGATGTCAAGATGCCCAAGCTTGACGGGTTGAGTGCAGCCGAACAGATCTCAAAAGAGCTATCCTGCGCAATCGTCATGCTCACTGCCTTCTCTCAGCATGAGCTGGTCGAGAGGGCCAGCGAAGTTGGGGCCATGGCCTACGTGGTCAAACCCTTTGGCCCAGAGGATCTGGTACCGGCAGTCGAGATCGCGATATCTCGCCACGCGCAGATCGAATCGTTGGAAAACGAGATTGCAGATCTGACGGAACGCTTTGATACTCGCAAGCGCGTTGATCGCGCAAAGGGGCTGCTCATGGAGCGTATGGACATGACAGAACCTGAAGCTTTCCGCTGGATCCAAAAGACCTCCATGGCCCGGCGCCTGTCGATGCGGGAAGTTGCAGACGCCGTGATCGACCAGGTCGCAGACTAGGCCTCGACGATCATGTTGGTGGCCAAACCGATGGCCACATCTTTGCCCTCGTCATCGCGAACCCTAAGCGTATGTACTGTGGTGCGCCGCCCCAAGTGAACTGCAGTTGCTGTTGCAGTGACATGGCCGGAGCGTGCCGGGCGCAAGTGGGACACGGTTAGCTCGGTTCCTACGGCGGTCAGTCGCTTTTGGCCTGCGTCCGCGGGAACCTCCCAGTGTTCTTCAGGGTCGGCTTCCCCCGCCAACTTGTGGGCGTGAATGAAGGCCGCCGTTGAAGCTGCAGTCTCGCACAGAGCGGCGGTAGCCCCGCCGTGGAGGACTCCAGCCACCTGAGTATTGCCCTCGACCCTCATCCGAATCACTGTGCGGTCTTCATGCGCCTCCAGGACTTCCATTCCCAGGTGTTCTCCCAACGACGTGTGGGTGGAGGCGACGTAGTAGTCGTGACGTGATTGATTCATACCCTTAGGGTTACACATGTGACTACCAAGCTCTTGATCATCGACGGACACTCGATGGCGTACCGCGCCTTTTTCGCTCTCCCTGCGGACCGCTTCACGGTCGCTGGGGGACAACACACCAATGCGGTGTATGGGTTCTTTTCGATGCTGGCGAAGACGCTTGAGACCGAAAAACCCACACACCTGATGGTGGCGTTTGACGCTGCCGGGCACTCTTTCCGCACCGAGCGGTTTCCCGAATACAAGGGAACACGCGATAAGTCACCAGAAGAGTTCGGGGGCCAGGTCGAGCTCATCGGCGCCGTCCTGGACGCCATGGGTGTCAAACAGTTGGAGGTGGAGAACTTCGAAGCCGACGACATCATCGCGACGCTTGCAACAAAAGCCAGCGAAGAGGGGTTCCGCGTTTTGGTGGCCTCCGGAGACCGCGACACTTTCCAACTGGTGAATGACCTGGTCACTGTCATTTACCCCGGACGATCAACGTCCGACCTGACGTACATGACGCCCGAGGCGGTGCAGGCACGCTACGGGCTTCCCCCAGCCCAATACCCAGAGTTGGCGGCCCTGGTGGGGGAGACATCGGACAACCTTCCCGGCGTCCCCGGCGTTGGACCCAAGACCGCGACGCAGTGGTTGGTCAAGTTCGGCGGACTGGAGTCTCTCTTAGATCAAGCCGACAAGGTAGGGGGAAAGCGCGGTGAAGCGCTTAGGGAATACATGGATTCGGTGAAGCTCAACCGGGAACTGAACCACCTGGTGACCAACATGGACCTGACGCTCACCCCGGACCAGTGCGTCGTTGACCCGCCCAACCGGGAGTCTTTGGAATCGCTTTTCGACACCCTGGAGTTCGCGACTTTGCGTAACAGGGTCTACAAGGCCATGGCTCCGCTTTGGTCTGACCTAAACCAGGGGGCGTCTCTGACCGCGACTGATTCGGCTTCAGCGTCGGCCGAAGACCAAGATGGAGCCACGGCAGTACCAGAGCGCGACGTGGTCGTAGTTAATCCCGACACAGACCTTTCCAGCCTCTTTGGCCACTTCCTGGCACCTAACGGAGATGCTTTGGATGTCGCGGTGTGGGGCGCGGGTCGTCTTGCTGCAACGAACCCCGATCTCACGGGCTTGGCTTTATCTAGCCTTGAGCTCACCATCGTGTTGGACCCCGCGGAGTTGACAGAGGAGCAAGACCGGGTCCTGGGCCAGTTCCTCAGTGCGCACCCTGCTTTGATCACCCATGCCGGCAAAGGGCTGATTCATGCCCTCGCCAGCCGCGGGTGGACGCTGGCCGGGCCCTCGTTTGACACTGAACTCGCGGCCTATTTGTCACGTCCAGGCAGCCGCGGAGGCTATTACCTGGATCGGATCGCGGAAATCTACTTGGCTCGGCGTCCCGCTCCTGAAGACGATGGTGCGCTCTTTTCTGAGGAAGCGATAACCACAGATCAGGGCGGCTTAACCGCTGCACAACAGTCACTCATTTCTTCTGCGCAAATGGTCTTCGACTTGAAGGGCCCTCTGACAAAAGAACTGGTTGCCCAAGAAGAACTCCCTCTCCTCAAAGGCCTGGAACTGCCGGTTATGCGCGACCTTGCACAAATGGAAGCGACCGGCATTGCCGTGGACGTGGAGCAGCTTGGCGCACTGCGCGACGAATTCGCACAAGAAGCGCGAACCGCGACCGAGGATGCTTACGCAGCGATCGGCCACGAGACAAACCTTGGAAGCCCCAAGCAGCTGCAGGTTGTGCTCTTCGAAGAGCTCGGAATGCCGAAAACCCGCAAGACCAAGACGGGGTGGACCACGGATGCGGAAGCGTTAGCTGACCTCTATGTGAAGACCTCGCATCCGTTCCTGGAGGCACTGCTTCGCCACCGGGACCGCGCAAAACTGATCCAGATGATCGACGGGCTCCTGGCAGAAGTTCAGCCCGATGGTCGTATTCACACCACTTTTCAGCAGACTGTGGCCGCGACGGGGCGCCTGGCATCTTCGGACCCCAACCTCCAGAACATTCCTGCCCGAACTGACGCCGGTCTGCGAATCCGGGAGGCCTTCGTGGCGGGCGAGGGCTATGAAGATTTGATGAGCGTGGACTATTCGCAGATCGAAATGCGGATTATGGCTCATCTGTCACGTGACATTGACCTGGTCGATGCGTTCCGTTCCGGCGAAGACCTCCATCGCACCATGGCTGCGGCGATCTACAGCATTCCCCTCGACGAAGTCACGGGAGAGGATCGCAACCGAATCAAGGCGACCTCCTACGGGCTGGCGTACGGACTTTCGCCCTTCGGGTTGTCCCGACAGTTGGGGTGCTCCGTCGAGGAGGCAAAGCAGCTCCACAACCAGTACTTTGAGCGCTTCGGCGGCGTCGGTCGGTACTTGCAAGAGGTGGTCGAAGAGGCTCGTCGGCAGGGATACACGGAGACCATCCTGGGGCGCAGGCGCTATTTCCCCGAACTGACTTCCTCTGTACGCAGGGTAGCTGACATGGCTGAGCGGGCCGCTCTCAACGCCCCCATCCAGGGCAGCGCCGCAGACATCATGAAGCTGGCAATGATTGATGTGTGTCGGGAATTGGGCGAGGGCCACTACAAATCACGGGTGATCCTTCAAGTTCATGATGAATTGGTCCTAGAAATCGCACCCGGAGAACGTGAGGAAGTCCAGGAACTGGTGAGGCGCGCCATGGAGTCCTCGGTAACGCTGTCGGTTCCTCTGGATGTCGCAGTGGGAGTGGGGCGTTCTTGGCGGGCAGCGGCGCACTGATCACGACTTTCGGCCTCAGGGATGCCGCTCAGACGCACAGCTACCCAAGCGAGGTGTCTGAGGGGCCCCGAGACAACGCCCTCCAGAGCAGGCAGCGACAAAAGTGCGACCATTGTCACGTCACTGTGCGCGAACCGCAACAAAGCTGCGCATCGCAGCGCTAGTTTGCGCTGGTAACATAGTTCGGGTGCGTAACGCACGCAATTTCATATCCATCTCTAATTTGTCCGCTCGGAGTAAACGACTACATGACCACCACTTCCACCACAACCAGTGGCGCAGCGCCTCAGGTCGCGCTGAATGACATCGGTTCTGAAAAGGACCTTCTTGCCGCCATTGACGAAACGATCAAGTACTTCAACGATGGCGACATTGTTGAAGGCACCGTCGTCAAAGTTGACCGCGATGAGGTCCTCCTCGACATCGGTTACAAGACCGAAGGCGTGATCCTCGCCCGCGAACTGTCCATCAAACACGACGTTGACCCTGATGAAGTGGTCGAAGTTGGCGATAGGGTCGAAGCCCTCGTCCTCCAGAAGGAAGACAAAGAAGGCCGCCTGCTCCTATCGAAGAAGCGCGCACAGTACGAGCGCGCCTGGGGCGAAATCGAACGCATCAAGGAAGAAGACGGCGTCGTTTCCGGTACCGTCATCGAAGTCGTCAAGGGCGGCTTGATCCTGGATGTGGGCCTACGTGGCTTCCTCCCTGCCTCGCTGGTGGAAATGCGTCGCGTTCGTGAGCTCGGCCCTTACATCGGCCGCCAGCTGGACGCGAAGATCATCGAACTGGATAAGAACCGCAACAACGTTGTTCTGTCGCGCCGCGCGTGGCTGGAGCAGAGCCAGAGCGAGGTTCGCACCAACTTCCTGAACACCCTGCAAAGGGGCCAGGTGCGCTCCGGCGTCGTTTCCTCCATCGTCAACTTCGGCGCCTTCGTTGACCTTGGCGGCGTTGACGGCCTGGTTCACGTTTCTGAACTGTCCTGGAAGCACATCGATCACCCCTCTGAGGTTGTCGAGGTTGGTCAGCCCGTTGAGGTTGAGGTCCTGGAAGTCGACATGGATCGCGAACGTGTCTCCCTGTCACTCAAGGCAACACAGGAAGATCCGTGGCAGACCTTTGCTCGCGTCCATGCCATCGGCCAGGTTGTCCCCGGCCAGGTCACGAAGCTTGTTCCTTTCGGTGCGTTTGTTCGCGTCGAAGACGGAATCGAGGGCTTGGTTCACATCTCCGAGTTGGCCCAGCGCCACGTCGAGATGCCTGAGCAGGTCGTCAAGGTTGGTTCCGAGGTCTTCGTCAAGGTCATCGACATCGACCTGGACCGTCGCCGCATCTCCCTGTCGCTCAAGCAGGCTAACGAGGGCGTTGACCCGAACTCCGAAGAGTTCGATCCTTCGCTCTACGGCATGGCTGCCGAGTACGACGAGAACGGCAACTACAAGTACCCAGAAGGCTTCGACCCCGAAACCCAGGAATGGATGGAAGGCTACGAGAAGCAGCGTGAGGCCTGGGAGACCCAGTACGCCGAAGCACATGCTCGTTGGGAAGCCCACCGCGCCCAGATCGCTGCTGCGGCCGAAGCAGAAGTCGAAGAGGCTGCTGCCGCTGCGGTGGAACAGCCAACTGCTTACACCTCGTCCGATAGCTCCGAAGGCACTCTTGCCTCCGACGAGGCGCTTGCCGCTCTCCGCGACAAGCTGACGTCCGGTAACTAAGGACGGTTCTCCGTAAGGGGAGTTGAGCCAAACAGAAGTGGGCGCTACCGATTCAGGTGGCGCCCACTTCGGCGTCTTCGGGCAATGCGAAGCATAGAAGGACAGGAAAATGGATTCGTTCGCGGAATTCAGGGCAGGCGGAGCAAAGGCCATGCTCCTGGACGCACGCCTGCTGGAAAGTGACCGCACGGCGGCCGTCTATGTAGGCCTCACCGGCGGGATCGGATCGGGTAAGACCACGGTGGCACAGACTTGGGCGGAGGCGGGCGCCACCGTAATCTCCGCCGACGAACTTGCCCGTGAGGTGGTTGAACCCGGATCTCCGGGACTTGATGCGCTGGTAGAGGCTTTCGGTGCCCGGATCCTGGATCGAGACGGCGGACTCGACAGGTCTGCCCTCGGACAAATTGTCTTTTCCAGCCCGGACACACGCAAGACTGTTGAAGCAATAACGCACCCTCTTATTGGTGAACGGGCAGCACAGATGCGTGATTCTGCACCTAGCCGAGTGGTTGTCTACGACGTCCCGCTGTTGGTTGAGACCGATATGAGCGCGCAATTCGATGTTGTTGCAGTGGTGGACGCGCCGGTTTCCACAAGGCTGTTGCGGCTGGAATCACGTGGCATGACGCAAACGGAGGCTCAGCGGCGAATAGCAGTTCAGGCAACCCAGGAACAGCGTGAGGCAGTCGCTGACATTTGGTTAGAAAACGCAGGGGCACCTAAGGACTTGGCGACCGTTGCGCGTGCAGCGTACGAGGCCTGGTTATAGCAGACCTGCAGCCCGTGCCGATTTACACTGGGAGACCAGCCTATCGTGAAAGTGGAGCGATCAGTCTTGACTCCTCAGCCGTCTCACTCGCCACTATTGGCGGAAAATCGTTTCGAGGTCATCTCGGAGTACACACCCTCCGGCGACCAGCCACGCGCGATCAAAGAGATGGTGCGCCGAATCAACGACGGCGAACAAGATGTCGTCCTGCTGGGAGCAACGGGAACGGGTAAGTCTGCGACAACGGCATGGCTGATCGAACAGGTCCAGCGCCCCGCGTTGGTCCTGGAACCGAACAAGACCCTGGCGGCCCAACTTGCGTCGGAGTTCCGCACACTTTTGCCGAACAACGCAGTCGAATACTTCGTTTCCTACTACGACTACTACCAACCGGAAGCGTACGTCCCCCAAACAGACACGTTCATTGAGAAAGATTCTTCAATCAATGACGAGGTCGAAAGGCTCCGGCACTCTGCCACCAACTCATTGCTCACGCGCCGCGACACAGTGGTGGTGTCATCAGTTTCCTGTATTTTCGGCCTGGGAACGCCTGAAGAATACGTCGCGCGAATGATGCAACTGGACGTGGGCCAGGTCATTCCCCGCGACCAACTCCTGCGTGCGTTCATCGATATGCAGTACACCCGAAACGACATGGCGTTTGCTCGCGGAACCTTCAGGGTCCGCGGCGACACCATCGAGATCATCCCGGTTTATGAGGAACTGGCGATCCGCATTGAGATGTTCGGTGATGAGATCGAATCAATTGCGGTGCTTCACCCTCTGACGGGGGCCGTGCTCCGAGAGGTTCCCCAGATTCACATTTTCCCTGCCAGCCACTATGTTGCGGGCGAAGAGAGAATGGCACGAGCGATCGCGGGAATCGAAGAGGAACTTGATGATCGCGTCAAGTGGTTCGAAAAACGCGGCAAGTTGCTAGAGGCACAGCGGCTTCGGATGCGCACCACATACGACTTGGAAATGATGCGCGAACTTGGGACCTGTTCGGGGATTGAGAACTATTCCCGGCACATTGATGGGCGTGCAGAGGGGAGTCCTCCCCACACTCTCTTGGACTTCTTCCCCGATGATTTCTTGTTGATTATCGACGAATCCCACGTCACTGTCCCTCAGATTGGCGCGATGTTTGAAGGGGATATGTCGCGCAAGCGAACCCTGGTGGAGCACGGATTCCGCTTGCCCTCGGCCCTGGATAACAGACCCTTGAAATGGGATGAGTTTCTGGAACGGATTGGCCAAACTGTTTACCTCTCCGCCACGCCCGGTCCCTACGAACAACAGAAGGACCCAGATCCTGTTGAGCAGATAATCAGGCCCACAGGATTGGTTGATCCCAAGGTTGTGGTGAAGCCAACCGAGGGCCAAATTGATGACCTTCTTGAAGAGATTCGGCTGCGCACAGAGCGCGATGAAAGAGTGCTTGTCACCACTTTGACCAAGAAAATGGCAGAAGACCTCACCGCATACCTGGCTGAAAGAGGTGTTCGCGTGGAATACCTGCACTCAGACGTGGATACGTTGCGCCGAGTTGAACTTCTCCGTGAACTGCGCCAGGGATCATTCGACGTGCTTGTCGGAATCAACTTGCTGCGTGAGGGCCTAGATCTGCCGGAGGTTTCCCTGGTAGCGATCCTGGACGCAGACAAAGAGGGCTTCCTGCGATCCACGCGGTCGCTCATTCAGACTATCGGCCGTGCGGCACGAAACGTGTCCGGTGAAGTCCACATGTACGCCGACCAGATCACGGACTCAATGCAGGCGGCCTTGACGGAAACTGAGCGTAGGCGCGAAAAACAGCAGGAATACAACCGAGAACACGGGATAGACCCCACGCCGCTACGCAAACAGATTGCCGATGTCACCGACATGCTGGCCCGTGAAGAGATTGACACTGAACAACTGCTCGCGGGTGGTTACCGCAAGACCCCGACTTCGGCGGGCCGTCTTCCCGGGGCTGCTGCGTTGTCGGAGGTGGCCGCGGGACGCGCCCGCTCTGACCTCCCGGAAGCCGAAGGCGAATTGGTAGCACTCATTGAGGACCTGTCGGCCCAAATGGCGGCGGCCGCAGAGGAACTACGTTTTGAGCTGGCCGCCCGGTTGCGAGATGAGATTAAAGACCTAAAACAAGAGTTGCGGGGGATGCGTTCAGCCCAGTGAATGTGGTTAGATTGTGCGGGACGAGGGGAGTAATCCTCAAAGTTGGTGTCGTCATCACAGCGAGAGCTCGGCACTGACGCCCGGGCCTGGCTCGGGTGGGTGAGACCTCGGAGAAGTTGACTACTCCGGAGGTTCTCTTTTGGAAGTCCATGCACTTTCTTGGATCGTCTTAGCGATCATTATCCTGGGGTTAATCACCCTGGACATTGTGGGCCACGTTCGCACGCCGCATGCCCCCTCGCTCAAAGAAGCGGCTTGGTGGTCGCTTGGTTACGTTTTGCTGGCCCTGGCTTTTGGGGTCTTCGTCTATTTCATTTACGGCTCGCAGTTTGCCGGCGAGTATCTTGCAGGGTGGGCAACGGAGAAGGCCCTGTCCATTGATAATCTCTTTGTCTTTGTCATCATCATGGCCGGATTCAGGGTCCCGCGCATTTATCAGCAGAAAGCCTTGCTCTCCGGGATCATCATCGCCTTGGTGTTGCGTTTGGTTTTCATTTTGGTCGGTGCGGCCATCATCGAACGCTTTTCCTGGGTGTTCTACCTGTTCGGTGCGTGGCTCTTGTGGACGGCTTACTCGCAGGCGCGTGACGGCATTGGTACCCCGGAAGAAGAGGAAGAGGAGGAGGAATACAAGGAAACACGTTTCACTGCTCTGGTGCGGAAAGTCATGCCCGTCTCAGATGGTTTCCGAGGGCAAAAGTTCTTGTACCGTTCCGGCGGCAAGACGTATGTGACACCTCTTCTTCTGTGCGTCGTGGCGCTGGGGTCAGCGGACATCATGTTCGCTTTTGACTCCATCCCCGCCATCTTCGGTCTCACGCAAGAGCCCTATTTGGTTTTTGCTGCCAACGCTTTCGCTCTGCTGGGACTGCGCCAGCTGTATTTCCTCATTGACGGGCTGCTGTCGCGCCTGGTCTACCTTCACTTTGGGTTGGCGTTCATCTTGGCTTTCATTGGGGTGAAGTTGATCCTCCATGCAATGCACGAAAACACCATGCCCTTCATCAATGGTGGTCAGGGGATTGACGTCCCCGAGGTGAGCATCGCGGCGTCCTTGGCGGTCATCTTTGGCACGATGGCAATTACGGTGGTGGCGTCCATGCTCGCCGCGCGGCGCCCGAACCGCACCTCTGCGCCCGCCGGCACCACCGGTTCAAGTTCCGGGGTAGCAGAAGGTGGGTCGGGCCAGGGGAGTGAGGAACCGAAGAATCCCCACCATTCCCAGAACCACAGCCACCCCCAGGATGAGTCAGGGCGCGAAAACTCCCCCGGGTAGGCTTACCTCGGGACACAGAACGGTTAGGAGACGGCTCAGTGACTGAGACCCTCAAAAATGAGGCAGAAACAGCCAACCAGTCAGCACTCCCTGCGACCGGAGACGATGTGCGCGGCTTGACCACCGCAGAGGTAGATGCACGCCACAAACAAGGGCAAAGCAATCAGATTGACACGGCAACATCCCGTCCGCTCAAAGTCATTTTGCGCACTAATCTATTCACCGTCTTCAATGGGATTCTCACGGTCTGTGTCATTGCTGTTCTGGCGGTAGGGGACTGGCAGGATGCGGTCTTTGGGATAGTCCTTGTAATGAATCTTGCCATCGGGATTTTCTCTGAGATCCGTTCCAAACGCACGCTGGATGCCCTTGCAGTTTTGGATACTCCAACTGCGGTGGCCATCCGGGACGGCGCAGCGCAAGAAGTTCCAACCGCAGACCTCGTGGTCGACGATGTCATCAAGCTCAAGCTCGGCGATCAGATTCCCGCGGATGGTTCCGTAACGAAGGCGCATGGGTTAAGAGTTGACGAATCGGCGCTGACCGGAGAGTCCAAACCAGTGCGAAAGGAGCCCGGCGACGAACTGTTGTCTGGAACTTCTGTGGTGGCAGGCTCGGGAGCCATGCAGGTTGAGGTCATTGGTGCGGAGTCGTGGGCGCAGAAAATCTCTGCACAGGCGAAGAAGTTCATCAAGGCGCAATCGGAAATCCAGGGCAGCATCGACAGGATATTGCGTTGGATTACCATGGCGCTTCCCCTGATTGTGGTACTTCTCCTCTGGTCCCAGTTGCGTGGCAGTAACCATGATTGGCGTTCCGCCATCATCTACACCGTCGCCGGTGTCGTGGGAATGATCCCGCAGGGTCTGGTTTTGTTGACCTCTTTGAACTTTGGCATCGCGGCAGCGACGTTGGCTCGGAAAGGGGTTCTGGTCCAAGAGCTCCCCGCCGTTGAGATTCTTGCTCGTGTCAACGTTCTCTGCTTGGACAAGACCGGAACGTTGACAACCGGAGAAATACGCGGAAATCAGATTGTCCCCGCCGATGGTATTGAAGAGGGCTCTCCACAGCATCAGGCGTCGCTGCGCATTTTGCGGCTGCTGGTATCAGACAAAACCAACGCGACAGCCCAAGCGGCTTTGGCGATGTTGAAAGATGTTCCCACAATCGAAGTGCCGGATGACAATTTCCTGCCCTTCAACTCCATCCGCAAGTGGTCGGCCGTGGTCTTGCCTGATGATGTAGCCGCCCAGGTGAAAGAAGCAGGGTTCCCTGAGGGCGCCAACACATGGGTCTTTGGGGCACCCGAGGTCATCCTCGCCACGTCCGGAGACCAAGATCAGTGGGCGCGGAACGTGGTGAAGCACCAGTCCTCCCTGGGGCATCGGACCGTCGTCTTGGCGTCCAGTCCGGCAGAGATGACCAACGAAGAGTTGCCCAGCCCCCTGGCTGCGGCGCTGGTGCTTGTCTTGGAAGAGGACGTGAGACCGGACGCCGCCAGTACCTTGGCCTACTTCCGTGATCAGGAGGTAAGAGTCAAGATCATCTCTGGCGACGCGCCGGAGACCGTGGGGTCTATTGCTCACGACGTCGGCTTGACTGCGCCTGATGGCGGCGCACCACACGTGGTGGATGCACGAACCCTGCCTCCAATTGATTCGCCGCAGTTCGCCCCCGCCGCCGAGGACGCAGATGTGTTTGGCAGAGTAACCCCCGAGCAGAAGGAAGCTTTGGTCAGGGCGCTTCAAGCAAACGGACACACTGTGGGCATGACGGGGGACGGTGTGAATGATGCCCTCGCCCTGAAGAGCGCAGACCTAGGGATTGCGATGGGGAATGGGTCCTCGGCAACAAAAGCAGTGGCAAAACTCGTTTTGATCCACGGTGAGTTCAGTGTTCTTCCCTCCGTGGTTGCTGAGGGGCGCCGAATCATCGCCAACATGGAACGGGTTTCCAGTCTCTTCCTCTCGAAAACGACGTACGCCATCCTCATGGCACTCGTGGTGGGGGTTTTCGGCTTCGCCTATCCTTTCTTGCCGCGCCACCTGACATATGTGAGTTCTCTGACCATCGGGATCCCCGCCTTTTTCCTGGCGCTGGCTCCCAGCAGTAGGCGGTATGTTCCGGGATTCCTGAAGAGAACGCTGCTCATTTCAGTGCCCTCGGGAATCATTTTGGGATCTATGGCTCTGGCTGCCTACATACTGGGTGGCACCGACTCTCTGGCTGGACACACCGCTGCCGCTCTCACCCTCATAATCGGTGCGATGGCGTTGCTGATTGTGCTTGCCCGGCCGTGGAAGGCCTGGAAAGTGGCAATGATCTTCACCCTGATCGCTGCTTCAGTCTTGGGGTTGGTGATCCCGTTTGTGCGGGACTTCTTCGCTCTGGAGTGGCCGCCCGGTCCGCTGTGGCTGATCATTGTGCCCGCGGGAATCATTGCAGCGGCGGGCATCGTGGCATCGTATGTGATTACTGCCAAGTGGCGCGCAAGGGCCGGAGTCATTGATTCGTCGCACCACGAGGTGAAGCCGGCTGGCACCTTGGCCTTCAAACACACCAAGAAGGGCGAGGGCACCGCCAGATAAACGGATGCCGGGCAAAGCTAGGGACAAAGAACGTCGAGGATGGAGAAGGCTGAGGAGAGAGCATTGGCGACAACACCTGAGAAGACGCCGACTCGGCATGCACAACGACTTGCAACGGACGCTACACCGCTCGCGCTTTACCGGGTTCGCGGAAATACTGAACCAACAAAGACCCTGATATTGGGGCACGCGCTCGGCTCAGATCGCCACATGTGGGACCAGGTTCTGGAACTGCTGCCGGAAAATGTCGAGGTCATCTTGTGGGAGCAACCTGGCCACGGGGAATCAGGGATGTTACCACCCGATGCGTCGACGATTGACCAAGGCGTCACTTCGACTGCACGCTCTCTGCGAAGTGGTCTGGAAGACGTCTTAGGCCCTGGATCGGGGACTTCAGCATATGTCGCTGGCCTGTCGCTTGGCGGCATGGTTTCGTTGGCATTCGCCCAAGAATTCCCACAAGACATCACCGCCTTAGCTATGTTCAGCTCCGGGCCGCTGCTTGAACCGTCAAAGGCATGGACTGACCGCGCCGCCGCCGTGCGTCAAAACGGATTGCGGCCACTAGCGGACGGCACCATGGAGCGCTGGTTCACCCCCGATTTTGCAAAGGGCAGCGGCAAGGAGGCGGTTGAGCAGACAAAGAGCACTTTCCTAGCAACGGCACCCGCCGGATATGCCCAGTGCTGTGAACTGATCGCACACACAGACTTGCGTGAGGGGCTTGCTGCGATGAACCTACCAGCCACCATCGTGGTCGGTGAAGATGATCCGGGAATGACACCCGAACAGGGCCAAGCACTCAGCGACGCATTGGCTCACAGCACTTTGGATGTCATCGCCGATACCCGTCACATGACTGCGGTTCAGCGGCCCTCTCGCGTCGCCCAAGCGCTCTGCGAATTCCTGGGTGTGTCTCCCCGCCCCGCCCTCGGCTAACTGAAGGGAAAACGGGTGTCAAAGTCGGCAGCGTCGGGGCCTAATGTAGGAATCCACTGACGGGCGATTACATCTTGGACCACGCCTGCTTCCACGAAGGGATCGTCGTCTAGCAGCGCGATCGCGTCCTCCGCAGTATCGGCATGTACCACAAGCATGGCGCCATCGAAGGTCGCGTCTTTGAGGAAGCCTGATGTGATGAGACGTCCCTGTGCCTGCAGGTCGCGCAAGTAGGTGCGGTGCGCTGGCCGCATGTCTTCCACCAGGAACTTGAGGTCGGGACGGTAACGGTACTCAATGACGTAAAGCCGCATGGAACCATTATGCAACGCACGGGTCGTGACGGGAGCGCCTTGGGCGATGAGATCAGGCCCACCCGCGTGTCTGACCCAGGTGTGTTCGAACACATGTACTACTGGGTTGCGGCCACTCGGTAGTATTGATGGTGTGAGAGATGAGCTTATTATCCGTGGTGCGCGCCAACATAACCTCCGTAACGTGGATTTGGAGCTTCCGCGTGACCAGCTCGTAGTGTTCACGGGTCTTTCTGGGTCGGGAAAGTCCTCGCTGGCGTTTGACACCATTTTTGCCGAGGGCCAGCGCCGCTACGTCGAGTCACTTTCTTCATATGCTCGCCAGTTCCTGGGCCAGATGGACAAGCCGGACGTGGACTTCATTGAGGGCCTCTCTCCGGCCGTGTCGATTGACCAAAAGTCCACTTCCAGGAACCCTCGATCGACCGTTGGCACGATCACTGAGATCAACGACTATCTTCGTCTCCTTTTCGCACGCGTGGGCGTCGCTTTCTGCCCCATCTGCGATGAACAGATCATTGCGCAGAGCCCTCAGCAGATTGTCGATCGAGTCAAGGAGCTACCCCTCGGTACGCGTTTCCAGGTGCTGGCCCCCATTGTGCGCGGACGAAAGGGGGAGTACTCGGAGCTGTTCGCTGAACTTCAAGCGAAAGGATATGTGCGCGCCATCGTTGATGGAACCATGGTGCGGCTGGAATCTCCGCCGCTCTTGGAAAAGAAGCTCAAGCACGATATTGACGTTGTTGTTGACCGCCTGGTGGTCCAAGAGGAAATGGGGCATCGCCTCACTGACTCAGTGGAGACGGCCCTGGAGTTGGCAGAAGGCCTGGTCACCATTGATCAGGTGGACCTGGATGTCGACGACCCGGCGCGGCGCAGGCGTTACTCAGAGAAGCGAGCCTGCCCCAATGACCACCCCTTGGCGCTTGAAGAGATTGAGCCGCGCACCTTTTCCTTCAACGCCCCCTATGGTTCGTGTCCAGAGTGTTCGGGGCTGGGTGCCAAGCAGGAAGTTGATCCAGAACTGACCATTCCGGATGAAGAATTGTCTTTGTCCGAGGGCGCTGTTGTCGTTTGGCGTGCTCACAACAAGTATTATCAGCGTCTCCTCCAGGGCCTGGCGACCCAAATGGGTTTCAAGATGACCACGCCATGGAAAGATCTGCCCGACGACGTCAAGCACGCGATTCTTTATGGCCTGGACCACCAGGTACACGTGCGCTATCGCAACCGCTGGGGCCGCGAACGCACCTATTCGACGGGGTTCGAGGGCGTTGTTTCTTACATCGAACGCAAGATCCGCGAATCCGAGTCAGCCCTCGTCAAAGATCGCTTGCAGGGATATTTGAGAGAAGTCCCCTGTCCTGCTTGCCACGGTGCGCGTTTGCGCCCAGAGGTCTTGGCTGTGCGTGTGAACGGGAAGAACATTGCAGAGGTTTCCGAGGCTTCGATCGGAGAGTCCCGCGAGTTCATCGCTGACCTTCACCTAGAAGGGCGAGACGCGCAAATCGCCAGGCCCATCCTTCAGGAGATCAACGCTCGGTTGAAGTTCCTGGTGGATGTGGGGCTCGATTACCTGACGCTGTCGCGTGCAGCGGGGACTTTGTCGGGAGGCGAGGCGCAAAGAATCCGTTTGGCGACACAAATAGGTTCTGGCCTGGTTGGGGTGCTGTACGTCCTTGATGAGCCCTCGATTGGTCTACATCAGCGGGACAACAGCCGACTGATCGCCACGTTGGAGCACCTGCGGGATTTGGGTAACACGCTGATCGTCGTAGAACATGACGAAGAAACCATGGAAGCGGCCGACTGGGTTGTCGACATCGGCCCGGGCGCTGGTGAAGCCGGGGGAGAGATCGTCTACTCCGGCCCACTGCCGGGATTGCTCGAATCTGATCGGTCGATCACGGGTCAGTACCTTTCTGGAGTACGGAGCATAGATGTCCCTCATGAGCGTCGACCCATAGACCCGAAGAGGACGATCACGGTCAAAGGCGCGCGCGAACACAACCTGGACAACCTAACCGTTCAGTTCCCGCTGGGAACGTTGACTGCGGTCACGGGAGTCTCTGGGTCCGGAAAATCTACTTTGGTGAACCAGATTCTCTATCGGTCCTTGGCGAACCGTCTGAACCGCGCGCGATTGGTTCCTGGGCGCCACGCGTCGATCACGGGGACGGAGCACCTGGACAAGATAGTCCATGTCGACCAGTCCCCAATTGGGCGCACGCCACGTTCAAACGCCGCGACTTACACGGGAGTGTGGGACTTAGTTCGCAACCTCTTCGCGGAGACCACGGAAGCGAAGCTACGTGGTTATAAGCCGGGTAGGTTCTCCTTCAATGTGAAGGGCGGCCGCTGTGAGGCTTGTAAGGGCGATGGAACCATCCGCATTGAGATGAATTTCCTGCCCGACGTCTATGTGCCTTGCGAAGTTTGTGGGGGTAGCCGTTACAACCGAGAGACGTTGGAGGTTCTCTACCGCGGCAAATCGGTGGCCGACGTCCTCGACATGCCCATTGCCGAGGCTGCAGAGTTCTTCAGTGCGATCCCACGTATCGCTCGCCACCTGAACACGTTAGTGGAGGTGGGGCTGGGGTATGTGCGCTTGGGCCAGTCAGCGACGACCCTGTCTGGGGGAGAGGCACAAAGAGTCAAATTGGCCTCGGAGCTTCACCGACGTTCCAACGGGCGAAGCATTTACGTGCTTGATGAGCCCACCACAGGGCTTCACTTCGAAGACATTCGCAAGTTGTTGTTGGTGCTTCAAGGCCTGGTGGATAAGGGCAACACCGTGATCATCATTGAGCACAACTTGGACGTCATCAAGAGTGCAGACTGGGTGATCGATATGGGCCCGGGAGGCGGAAGGTACGGCGGACGCATCGTTGCCGAGGGCACTCCTGAGCAGGTCGCCGCGAACCCCGACTCCTGGACGGGGCAGTATCTTGCGCCCGAACTGGGTATCACACCAGCCGGTGCAGTGTCCTGACCCTGTTCTGGGGCGTCTACGCTGCGGCGGCATTCGCTTTGCAGTGCCCCAGGGGGTGCTCGACTACGGGGTGGGCCGGAT
>ERZ1031159.82-NODE-82-length-20515-cov-5.458993_pt1 | contig 20515 bp, 17 predicted proteins | sample MGYA00516706_ERZ1031159 | MGnify/ENA primary metagenome ERZ1031159 (study PRJEB33719, sample SAMN04262508) | wastewater metagenome | biome: rural village; feature: composting latrine chamber; material: composting feces with ash | place: El Salvador | collected... | reverse complement strand
GCTGATGTTGCACGGGACCGATGTTCAGCTGGCGAGCATCAACCGGGTGCGGGCGACGTATCGGGAGTTGATGGAGCTTGGGAAGCCGGTGGCTTTGAAGGAGCTTTCGGGCGAGGCACACATCTTTGCGCACGACCACTCGATCCATGAGGCCTTGCGGTGTGAGCTCGGGTTCTACGGTGAGGTGTGGGATATGAAGGTTGACGGCGGCGAAAAGGTGAAGATCCACAACTTCCTCCCCTAACCCCTCCTAGCCCCCTCCGCTCCCCCGTTTCGGTCGCGCATCGCGCAGCGCTGCCGTACGCGGCCGAACCCGCGTTTTGGCTGCGTGTTGCGTTCTCTCAGGTTCGGCTGCGTGTCAGGGTCGGCGCGGATTCTAAGGGGCCTGACGTCGGGCGGGGAACGCGCAGCCCTCCGGGCAGCTGCGCGTGGGCACCGCGCCCGCGGCCGACCCCGCCAAGAGCCAACATGCGCCTCCAATCCTCAGTAACCAGGAACCGGCCGCGCGCTATCCCCAGCACGCCAGTAGCGTCCGATCCACAGCTCCACCCCAGGCGGATGCCTGGATCGCGGAATCCATAGAGACTCTCGGCATGAACGCAATACTTCAAGCACCCACTCTGACTCCAGGGAACCTAGTTTTCTCCGCTCGAAAAGCTGGAAGCGCGGATCACTCAGACCCTGTCGGGCCCCGCATCGCACGGGACGTCTATCTGCCACATGATGCCTTTGAAGGACTTCAGGAGGCGTGGCAAGCAGAACACCTGGTCGCACAAGCAAGAATCTTTGCCGAGGCCACACGCCTCGACGCGCGGTTCGAAAGCCGCGCGATGACGATGTCTTCCGCACTCATCTTGTACGGAATCGACACCTGGGTCAGGAACCCACCTGTGGTTTATCGTCCGGCCGAAGCACCAGGAAGAGGATCGATCCTCCCCGAAGTCTCTACCCCCTTCGGTCCAGTGCCCTCGACTCGCTCAAAACCCCTCATCTTCGCTAGACGCGACGCGGTTGAAGAGTCTAGACAAAGGCGCTCTGACCTCAGTAAAGAGGGCAACCGACTCCCTGACCGCCAGCCATCCAACGAGGACATTATCATCGAGCCACTAGAGCAAGTCGCAGTCGACATCGCCCGGCGACAACCTCCGCTTGCAGCCACTGCGGACGTGTCGATGGTTCTCGCGAGGCTCAGCAACTTTGATAGACGCGACCCCCAACAGAGCCGGCGCAGAGAAAGAGACTGCCGCAGACGTCTGCTGGAGATGAATGAGAAGCTTCCGACCCAGCATCGCCGCCTGATCGCCGAAGCGGTTCTTTGCGCCGCCGACGCGGGGGTCGAGTCTCATGCGGAAGGAGCACTACGTTGGGTCGTGCTCAACGTCCTTGACACGGACGTGATTCGAAGATGGTTCGACGACAAGCTCACCAGTCAACATGAGGTCCGCGTCGGTTTGGAGCGGTTCTACCTAGACATGGCCCTACCGAAGCTCGGAGTCGCAATCGAGTTCGAGGGAATGGGGAAGCTGACCGCAGGCGGTTCCGACCCCGGAGCTAGAATTCGTGAGTACTTTGCCAGGCGCGACGCGTTGATGCGGGCGGGTTGGCACTACGTCGCCGTCACCTATGGAGAACTCTTTAATCCCGTAGCACTCGCGATGAGACTGCCGGATGAGCTCAGCCGCCTTAAAGTGCCGGTTCAAAGCGACATCAGCGCTGTGGAGACAGGGATCCCTCGCGCGGCGTAGGGTCGGGAGCGCCCCAGCCCACGACGCGCGGCCGATTCCTGACTGTCGGGAGTTGGACGCGTGTCGCAGCTCTCGGTAGGCCGGCAGCGGGCGTGGTACCCACGCGCAGCTGCCCGGAGGGCTGCGCGTTCCCCGCCCGACGTCAGGCCCCTCAGAAACCGCACCGACCCCACACGCACCCAAAACGCAGAGCACACGACACGCAGCCAAAACCTAGAGGAGGCGATGCGCGGCCGAAACCGTGGGGATGCGCGGCCGAAACGGAGAGTCCGGCTAGGCGGCGGCGTCCTCCTTCGCCTTCAACTGACGCAACACATACTGCAGGATCCCACCATTGCGGAAGTAATCCCGCTCAGCCGGGGTATCCACACGGACCACCGCGTCGAACTCGACCACCTTTTCGGTGCCATCATCCTCAGTTCGCACAGCCTTCACGTGCACGGTTTCCGGCGTGCGGCCCTCATTGAACTCCTCCAGGCCCGTGATCGTGAACGTTTCTGTCCCGTCCAGACCCAGCGAGTTGCGGTCCTCACCCTTGGGGAACTCCAGCGGCAGCACACCCATTCCCAGCAGGTTCGACCTGTGGATGCGTTCGAACGACTCGGTGATCACAGCCTTCACACCAAGCAGAGCCACACCCTTCGCAGCCCAGTCACGCGACGAACCAGAGCCATACTCCTTACCAGCCAGCACCACCAGTGGCGTGCCTTCGGCAAGGTAGTTCTCAGCAGCTTCGTAAACGCTTGCCTGGGGCCCACCTTCCTTCGTGAAGTCGCGGGTGAAGCCACCTTCGACGTCGTCCAGCATTTCGTTGCGGATGCGGATGTTCGCGAACGTGCCTCGGATCATCACTTCGTGGTTGCCGCGCCTTGAACCGTAAGAGTTGAAGTCGCGCACCCCAACTCCCCTATCCAGCAGGTACTGGCCGGCAGGTGAGTTAGCGCGGAAAGAGCCCGCGGGTGAAATGTGGTCTGTCGTGACAGAGTCGCCCAGCTTAAGCAGAACGCGAGCCCCCTCAATGTCCTTCAAGGGCTCAGGCTCTTCAGGCATGCCATCGAAATAGGGGGCCCTGCGCACGTAAGTCGAGTCGTCCTCCCAGGTGAACGTCGCACCGGTCGGCACGTCCAGCGCCGCCCAGTGTTTGTCTCCCGCGAAGACGTCAGCGTAATCGTCCTCGAACATCTTTCGGTCAATAGTGGAGTCGATGACGCTCTGGACCTCTTCCGGGTCAGGCCAAATATCTTTCAGGAAGACATCGTTGCCGTCCGGGTCTTGCCCTAGAGGCTGCGTTTCAAAGTCGAAGTCCATGGTCCCAGCCAGCGCGTACGCGATGACAAGTGGCGGGGAAGCCAAGTAGTTCATCTTTACGTCCGGGTTGATCCGGCCCTCGAAGTTGCGGTTACCTGACAGGACCGACACCACTGAGAGGTCGTGGTCATTCACCGCCTTTGAGATCGCTTCGGGCAGCGGGCCGGAGTTACCGATGCACGTGGTGCAGCCGTAGCCCACCAGATAGAACCCCAGCGCCTCAAGGTCTGGCATCAGCCCAGCCTTGTTGTAGTAGTTCGTGACGACCGGGGATCCCGGGGCCAGTGAGGTCTTCACCCATGGTTTCGACTTCAACCCAAGCCGGTTCGCGTTCCGGGCCAGGAGCGCTGCAGCCATCATGACCGACGGGTTCGAGGTGTTGGTGCAAGAGGTGATCGAAGCAATCACAACCTTGCCGTGATCCAAATCGGTCTGGGTCCCATCCTCAAGCGTCACCGGGACCTTGCGGAATGGGCGCGTGTCGCTCTCACCCGGGTCTTCAACCGGGCGCGACCCGCCAACATCCGCGGTGTCAGGGTCCACTGGGTCAGACGCAGGGAACGTCCCCTTCAAAGCCATATCGAGTTCCGTCGGCTTCACCTTGTTACCGTCGGTAACGAAGTTCGGGAGCACGTAGCGGAATGCATCCTTGGACTCTGACAAATCCACTCTGTCCTGCGGACGCTTCGGCCCAGCAATCGACGGCACAACGGTGGAAAGGTCAAGCTCCATGTACTCGGAGTACTTCACTTCCTTGTCCGGGTCGTGCCAGAGGCCCTGCTCTTTGGCGTAGGCCTCGACAAGTGCAACCTGCTCGTCGGACCTTCCCGTCAGTCGCAAGTAGTCCAGGGTGACGTCATCGATGGGGAACATCGCGGCGGTTGACCCGAACTCCGGGGACATGTTCCCGATGGTTGCGCGGTTCGCAAGAGGCACAGCGCTGACGCCGTCACCGTAGAACTCAACAAACTTGCCGACAACGCCGTGCTCGCGCATCATCTGTGTGATCCGCAAAACGACGTCGGTCGCGGTCGCGCCCGCGGGGATCTGCCCTGTGAGTTTGAATCCAACAACACGAGGAATCAGCATAGAGATCGGCTGGCCCAGCATCGCCGCTTCGGCTTCAATGCCGCCAACACCCCAACCGAGCACGCCCATGCCGTTCACCATGGTCGTGTGTGAGTCGGTGCCAACGCAGGTGTCCGGGTAGGCCTCTACTACGCCGTCGACCTCATTCGTGAAAACGCCGCGGGAGAGGTACTCCAGGTTCACCTGGTGAACGATCCCGGTCCCCGGGGGGACCACCTTGAAGGAGTCAAACGCTTCTTGCCCCCACCGCAGGAACTGGTAGCGTTCTCCGTTGCGTTCGTATTCGCGTTCCACGTTGAGGTCGAAAGCCATCGGTTCGCCGTAAACGTCGATCTGCACGGAGTGGTCGATCACCAGCTCTGCCGGCACCTGTGGGTTGATCGCATCAGGATTGCCACCCATGTTCTGGTAGGCCTCACGCATAACCGCGAGGTCAACCACGCAGGGCACGCCAGTGAAGTCTTGCAAAACCACGCGGGCCGGGGTGAACTGGATTTCCGTTTCAGGCTCCGCCTCCGGGTCCCACTTCGCGAGCGCACGGATGTGGTCGGCAGTGACGTTCTCGCCGTCCTCAGTCCGCAGCAGGTTCTCCGTTAGAACCTTGAGTGAGTAGGGGAGGTTTTCGGCCCCTGGCACTTCACTCAGCTTGTAGTAAACGTATTCTTTGTCGCCAACCTGCAGCGTGTCCTTTGCGTTGAAGCTGTCCAGCTCTGCCACTTCGTCCCCTTCGGCTAGGTGCATGAATCAAGACCGGGTCTCTCCCACCCTATTAGGTCCGCGGTTCGTACGTCCCACGGCTGAGCCCAAAAGGACAGTAAAGGCGTCGTGGTGCGGCTGCGGGCAGGGTGGGTCCCCGCCGGCAGTCAAGGAAAAACGCAAGCCCAGACTTACCGTTTAGTGGTTGGCGGGCGGTGCTCGGAGGCCTCAGCTCTCCTCTGCTGGCTCCGGCTTCCTGGAGAGCTCCGCCACCGTCTCAAAGTGGTGAGTGTGGGGGAAGAGGTCAAGACCGACCAAACTTTCAAGCTCGAAACCCAAGTCAGCAAAGTCCCTGAGGTCGCGCGCGGCGGCAGCAGGATCGCACGAAACCAACACGACCTTGTCTGCTCCGGTCTTGGCTACCGCCTGGGCAACGTCTTTCCCGGCGCCTTTACGAGGCGGGTCGAGGACAACTAGGTCCACGTCGCGGTCCGCAGCGTCCGCCAACTCAGCCACTGAACCGGCGTCGATGCTGCCCTGGTAGAGGACCGCAAAGTCATCCTCGAGCGCATCCACTAGGTTCTCTCCCGCGTCCGCGACAGCTGCTTCGTCACCTTCCAGCGTCAAAAGCTGGCCTGAAGGCCCCACCTTGTCCGCCAGGAACCGTGAGAGCAGTCCCGCACCGGAGTAAAGCTCAAGGGCTATCTGACCAGGGCGCGCCTGTGCGGCCTCCAAGACGCGCTCCACCAGTTCGGTTGGTGCGTCTTTATCGGTTTGCCAGAAACCCCCGGGAGTGACCTTGAAGGTTTCGGTGCGTCCGTCTGCGGTGACTTCCCAGGTTGCCTTCTCTTTGAAAGGCTGGCCGTCCGCAAGCTGGTAAACGCCGCGCTCCGTCACAACGAGGGCTGGGCCGGCGCTTGGTGCGACCAGCGACACCCGCTCTCCCGGTGCCCACTTTCCCTTCCAGGGACTCCCTGGAAGGTTCGGGTCAAGCGTGGTCACGTCTGCAATCGCAGGGACCGCCAGAGGGATCGAATCAACCGGTACTACGTCGTTGGTGCGGTAGGGGCGCATTCCCAGGCGCCCGTCCTTGCCAGCGGTCAGTTGCACGCGGGTGCGACGCCCACCCTCACCCTGCGAAGAAGCTTCCCCGGAAGTTGCAACGACCTGCACTCCGTCCGGGTAGAGCTCAGCAACGCGAGCCGCTAGGTCTGGGCCCCCGACACGGCGGAGCTGATCGGCAAGAACAGCGGACTTCCACTGCAGCTGCGCGGGAGCCGAAACAAAGCCAAGGTCAGCGGCGCTCTCACCGATCTCGATGGGCTCTGGCCAAACGTGATCGACACGGTCAGGGGATCGCTCAAGCACTTCCACCGTGTCCGCCCACAAGTACTTCTTGTGGTCAGCTGACACCTTTGCGCGAACCTGCTCCCCCGGGAGCGCGCCGCGCAAGAAAACCGTGCGCCCGTCATCGCCCCTCGCAACCACCGCGCCACCGTGAGCAGGCGACCCTGCCACCAGCGTGATTGGCTCGGTAGGAAGGTCGGCAGGCTTGGGCCTGCCAGAACCGGACGCACCCTTCGGCTTCCTTCTCTTGCCCTTACCGCGCCAGTCCTTTTTCGCCTCAGCCATTTCTCCCCCTGAATCTTGCCCCGCCAGTGCGGGTCCTGTTGCAAGGGTAGCTGCGGCCCCGGGTCCTGTTGCAAGGGTAGCTGCGGCCCCGGGTCTGTGGCGGTGGTACTTTGGGAGCGTGCACTTCGTGATCATGGGATGCGGCCGCGTCGGGGCCCTGGTAGCTGACGAGCTCGATAGCGTCGGCCACTCGGTGGCTATCATTGACCAAGATCCCGACGCGTTCTCCCGACTGTCCCCGGACTTTTCTGGCCGGCGAATAACCGGGAGCGGGTTTGACCGCACCGTCCTCAAGAAGGCTCGCATCACCGACGCCTACGCGTTTGCAGCCGTCTCCAACGGGGACAACTCCAACATCATTGCGACAAGGACGGTGGCCGAGGAGTTCGGGGTAAAGCACGTCGTAGCACGCATCTCAGACCCGGAACGCGCTTCACTGTACGAACGCCTGGGGATCCCAACCATCGCCGCAACGAAACGCATCGGGTCCGCGGTCCTCACCAGGATGCTCCCACCCGGATCCTCGCTCGCGTGGACTGACCCGACCGGCCAGGTCAGCCTTGTCGCGGTTCGCCCCGCCCCCAGCTGGTACGGGAAGCCTTTCCGCGCGGTCTCCGAGGCGACCGGCGGCACCGTCGCTTTCGTGTCGCGCCTAGCGAGCATCGAAGTCGCGAGACCGTTCATGGTGGTGCAGGAAGAGGATGAGCTTTACATCGCCGTGGAAGGAACCGACCCCGGGCCCGTCCGCGACGTCCTGATGGAAGCCCCGGAAGAAGGGGCATCATGAGGATCATTGTGGTAGGCGCGGGCTCCGTTGGGCGCGCAGTCACGAAAGAACTGCTGCAGTCGGGCCACGAAGTCACCATCATCGACCACCGAGCCCACGCGATCCGCGTCGCCCAGATCCCCGACGCTGACTGGGTCTTGGCAGACGCCTGCGCGCCCGGGGTGCTAGAAGATGTTGGGGCCCGTGAGTGCGACGCACTGGTTGCGCTCACAGGGGACGACAAGGTGAACCTGGTCGTTTCCCTCATCGGCAAGACCGAGTTCGCTGTGCCGAAAGTGATCGCGCGTGCTAACCACATTGAGAACGAGTGGATGTACAACGCCAACTGGGGAGTCGACGTGGTGGCTTCAACCCCCCGCGCACTTACTTCTTTGGTAGAGGAGGCCGTGTCGGTTGGGCAGGCAGTCCAACTGCTGACCCTGGATCAGGCTGCAACCTCAACCTCGGTCTACACGATTGAACTTCCCGACGACAGCCCTGTGGTAGGCGCTTTGGGAGAGGACGTGGGATGGCCCGCTTCCCTCATTGTCTCCGCGGTGGTTAGGGACGGCAGCCCAGTCAGCTTGGAGGCGGCAGGCCCACTGCAGGGCGGGGACGAACTCATTGTGATCTCAGGGCGCCTGGAGTCCCCTGCGATCCATGAACTGCAAGAGATGATCACCAGCCCCTACAGGTTGCCCAGCGCCGGACTCAGCTGAGGCCTTCGGCGCCGTCCTCTTGGGCGGTGTCCGCCTGGGCCTGGATCACCGCGATCTCCCCGCGAAGCAGCACCCATGTCGCCCACGCCCCAACTGCAAAGAGCGGCAGTCCCATGATGAGTTTGACGGTGCCGAGGGCGACGGTGTTTCCCTCCAGAAAGAACATCCCTTGGATCACGAAGCGCAGCCCAAAGATGGTGGCCCACACCCAGGTGGCTGCGGCCGAACGGCGCAGCAAAACCCTCCCAGCAGGCAGTTTTCGCCACCCGGCAGGCAGTCCCAGGGCCGGACCGAAAACCAGGGCAACCAAGGGGTGCCCCACCAGGATCGAGATGACCGCCGCGAGTGAGGAAGCCCCGTTCGCGATTAGGCCCCACGCGAAATAGTTCTCTGCCTTCCCCGAAAGCGCCGCCCAAACGACGCCGATCGCGACGCCGAAAATCCCCGCGAACGCTTGCACGGGCGAGGAGCGCTGCAACAGGCGGAGACCCAAGAAAACAAGCGCGATCGCTGAAGACAGGATCAGTGTGAGCTTCAGGTCGTACGTGAGCACATACGTGACCACGAAGACCAGTCCCGGAAGTAGAGACTCTGCTGCGCCCCGCACTCCCCCAATAGATTCGCTGAGCGAAAAGCGGTCTTGGCTGAGCTGCCCCGCCCAACCCGAAGCAACCGGCCCAGACTCTGTGCCGGTCGGCTCTGTGCCCGTCGGTTCGGGAAGTTCACTCATAGCTGGAGCCGTCCAGGATGGCGTACGAGGGATCCACGATGACCTTTGTGTCACCACTTTGGGCGACGGTGCCTTTCGCCCGCAGGACTGTCCCTGAGACGATTCCGGGGATCGGGGGACGGCCCACCCACACCAGGTCCAAGGAACCCGTGCCGTCGTCGAGTGTCGCGCTGAAAGAGTCCGTTCCACCGTGGTCGCGGACCTCAACATTTGACGCGACGCCCGCTACCACGTAGGTGTTGCGGGGCCTGCAGTCATCGATCGGAGTGCGGTCCGGAACCATTTCGTCCAGCGTAAGTTCCCGGAGACCCTCCGAACCTGCAGCTGAACTAGCGCCTTTTAGGTGGAGCTTTGCAAGAAGCTCACTCAGTTTCATCTGCTGAAACTGCTTCCTTCGGCAGGCGCAGTGGCATCAGGTCAAACCGGATCTTGGGCTCGCCGCCGCGGTTCACGATCAGGCGGTCAATCAGGTCTTCGATCGCTGCGCTCTGTTCAGGGTCACCTGCTGCGGCCGCGCCCTGAACGTCGATGCGAGCAACCCAGCGGGGCCCGTCAATGCCGATGATGCGGGTGGGAACCAGTGCGTTCTTCCCGTTCGGGGAGGCCTGAGGGATCCCCGCCTTGATTTCCATGCCGTACGGGCCATTGACCTCTTCGGCAGTTCCCCCGTTTCCTTCAATGGAAGCTTCAATCTGTGCGGCAAGTTCCGGCCAGGAGTTCCCGGACTTGGGGGCCGCCGCCACTGAGACTGCTATGCCGGAGGTGCCAAGAAGCAGCAGGACCTGGCGCAGTGTCTGCCCGTCGGACTCAAGCTTCCCGCGAAGCTGGAGGCCTGGGACTTTCGGGACATACAGGGCTCCCAGGTCCAGGTAGCCGTCCGGTACGCCGGCATCCCCGGAGTCCGCGGGACCGGGTCTGCTAGCTGGTGTTTCGCTATTCAAGTGGTACTAACCTGCACAATCTATGCACATGGGCATTCCGGGCTCAGAGTTCTCAGACAGCTGCGAAGCGTGCTGAACCAGGAAGCACACCGTGCAGGTGAACTCGTCTTCTTGGGGAGGAACGACAACAACCGTCAGCTCTTCTTTGGAGAGGTCCGCGCCGGGCAGCTCGAAGCTCTCAGCAGCCTCATTTTCGTCTTCGTCTACGTCGTTCGAACCTATGTCAGCGCGCCTTGATTTCAGCTCTTCGAGCGAGTCTTCTGACAGATCCTCTTCGTTCTTTCTTGGGGCGTCATAGTCAGTTGCCACGTGGTCTCCTTTCGGTCCCTGGGCAGGCTCAGCGGGTAGGTGCGTCGCGATACTAGCACCCTTTCTTTGGCTTTGAGCAAAGAGCCGAAGCACGGCGACGAGCCTGGTGCGGTTTTAGCTGTTTCGATGGCAACATGGCTTCTGGAAGGAGCTCGAACCGTGATTGAACTAGAACTGCAAGGTCGCAGCGAAGATGGCGGCTCCCTGATCCTAATCAGCGAAAGCGGGGAGAAGTTCAGGCTTCGCGCAACCCCTGAGCTTCGCTCTGAGACTTCACGCGCGCTGCTCGTTAGTGAAAAGCCGGCACTGCCTGCAGGGCGCGTCAGCCCCGGAGAGCTGCAAGCTCTTCTCCGTCAGGGGTTGACCCCGGCCCAGGTCGCGCAAGAAACCGGTGCGGAACTTGAACGGGTGCTCCGCTACTTTTCGCCCGTAGCTGCAGAGATTGACCGCGCGGTAACCAGCGCCCAGGCAAGCAGAGTCGGGCCAGAGTTCGACTCCCCCACGATGGGTGACCTGGTGATCGACAGGCTCGCCGCCCGCGGGGTCGACTTGGAAACGGTGGAGTGGACTGCGTCAAGACAGCCGGATCAGGACTGGACCGTTCACCTCTCCTACCAGCAGGGCGACCAGATCCTGCACGCCAGCTGGGTTGCCCCTCCAGGGAGTGGGCACATTGAAGCACAAGACCCGGTTGCGACGCAGCTGACAGAGACCGTAGAGTCCCCAGCCCCAATCACTGGCTTGTTCCCGCCGGCACCGCTGCTCCCACGCACGCGGCCTCGTGGTCCAAAGGTTGAGACTGAAGAGGTCGACGTGGACCTTGAAGGGTTCCCCCCTCCCCCTGGGCCAGATGATGTCAAGAGACGCGAAGACCTAGTGGAGGTTTTGAACCGGGCCCGCGGCAAGTACACGCCGGTCATGGATGACATGGGTGACCTTGACGAAGAAGACGAAGGACTCTCCGGGGGCCCTGAACCCGTCGAAGAGTCAGCGGAGCAGTCGGAAGAAGAGGGGCAGGGTCAGCTGGACTTTGTGGCAGAGGTGCAGCCGCCTCCAACCACCTCCCGCAAGCGGCCTGGGCGCACCCCGATGCCGTCTTGGGATGAGATCGTCTTCGGTTCGAAGCAGGACTAAGCGAGCCGCCAAATAGGGATCGCCATCTCCTCACGCGTGTAGGAGCCGTGCACGCCGACCATTTGGAACACGGAGGGCTTTTGGGTGCGTGAATCCAGGATGACTGTTCTTCCGCGTGCCAGCACCAGTGCTGCTCCGACGTGCTTGTCTCCGGGGCCGGGCCCAATCAGCCGACCGACTTCTTCTGCGGGGACCACGTCGGCCTTGCCTTCTAGGTAGTCGGTCCACCGCTGGACTACTTCGGCTTCCTTGCCTGGCTCGGCGTGCAGGTGCACGGCCCGTCCCTCACCCGCAATAACCGCGACGTCTTGCAGCAGCGCCGGCGTCTCAGCCACGTCAATGATTTCTTTGACATTCACCATGCCGTGGTCCGCGGTCATCACCACCGTGACCTGGGACGGAAGCGCCGCCAGGAACCCTCCCAGGGCTCGGTCAAACTCCTCTAGAGCCGCGAGCCACTGCGGGGACCCTACGCCGCGCCCGTGACCCGTGTGGTCGATGTCGGCCCAGTAGACAACCTGGAGTGGGGCGCCCGCTGCGAGACCCGCGAGCGCCGCATCGAACCTCTCGTAGATGGTGTCGCGGCCAACGAACGCTGCACCGCGAAACGCAGCCCGGGTGAGCCCAGAGTCCCTGAAGCGAGGCTTGGTGATCAAAGTTAGCTCGGCGCCTTCTTCCCCAAGAAACTCAAACAGGGTGGGTTGCGCCTGCCATTGCTCCGGAGCGGTTTCTGGCTCGAAGTTCAAAAGGGTCATGGTCCGCCCTGGCCCACTCACTACGGAGTAGCCGACCATGCGGGTTGCGCCCGGCAGCTTCCCCGTCCCGAAAGCTGTGAGGGCAGCAGCGGTTGTTGAAGGCAGGACGGTTTGGCCAGAGGTCCCCTGGTCCGCGAAAGAGCGCAGGGTGTGAGCGTAGGAAAGGTGTTGGGTGAGTGGGATTTGACCTAGCCCGTCCACCATGATCACTACTGCTTGTCGTGCGGGCTCTAGCCCCAAGGCTTTGGCTGCCTCTGCGTCCGCGAACTGCGACGTGGGCGCAACGCTCCAGAGCGCTGCGGGGATGACTGAACCCACCCACTTGGGTCCCGGGGAGGTAGGGGGCTGGAAGCCCTCCGCTCTCAACGAACCTAGGACAGCGTTCAACCCTTCGCTGGTTGCCAGTGTCTGCCCACTCATGTCAGCCTGCGATCAGGGCTGAAAGGGTGCGGACAAAGCTCATTCCGTCCCGTGAGCTTGATGAGAGAAACTCCGGGGACTCACCGCGAAGCCGCAGGGACACCCCGTCGCGCTTCACTAGGCCCTGATACCCGTGGTCATAGTCGCACTCGGGGTCGTCGCAGTGTGATCGCTCCAGGTCAATGGAGGAGACTGCGGCGAGCCCAATGTGGATCATCAGCTCTGGGGAGGCCTCTGGTCCCCCAAGCGATGGGCCGCTGTACTCCCTCGCCACCTCAATCGGCCCCAGCTGACGGAACGGCACTGCAGTGACGATGAACCTCAACCCAGAAGCCAGTTCGTCCAGGTGCATTGCGATCAGCTGGCCCTGGCCTATCCCAACGTAATCCATGTGACGGAAAACAGAATCGTCGTCGAATGAGGCTTCCACTGAGAACAGCGAGTGTTCGGGTAGGACGCCTCCTGTAAGGTCCAGCACCGTTTCTTCAACCAGTTCCGCATGGAAACCGGCACGGCGGACCTTTGCAAACGACGTCATAGAGCACTCCTCGCGCGCTTAGTCAGGACTGAATCTCCAATACACAATAATGGCCCTTATGGCCCGAAACGACGAAACCGCCCGACGCCCTCAAGACACCCGCATCGAAACCATCGATGTTTCAACGGAGATGCGGGACTCCTTCCTTGAGTACGCGTACTCGGTCATTTACGCCCGCGCCCTTCCCGACGCCCGTGACGGTTTGAAACCTGTTCAGCGGCGGATCATCTACCAAATGCAGCAGATGGGGCTTACTCCCCAAAAGGGTCACGTGAAGTCCCAGCGGGTTGTGGGCGAGGTGATGGGGAAGCTACACCCACACGGCGACGCGCCCATCTACGACGCCCTGGTGCGAATGGCGCAAGACTTCAACCTTCGCCTCCCCCTTGTTGACGGTCACGGCAACTTCGGCTCCCTCGATGACGGGCCGGCGGCGGCCCGTTACACGGAAGCACGCCTAGCAGATTCCGCGCGGCTACTCACCAGCGGCTTGGACGAGGACGCCGTTGACTTCGTCCCGAACTACGACAACCAGTTCACGCAGCCCGAGGTCCTGCCAGCAGCATTTCCCGGTCTCTTAGTGAACGGCGCTTCAGGCATCGCAGTTGGGATGGCAACCCAGATCCCGCCTCACAACCCTGCCGAGACCATCCGTGCAGCCCTTCACTTACTTGAGAACCCGGATGCAGACACTAACGAATTGATGCGTTTCCTTCCGGGCCCCGACTTTCCTGGCGGAGGCATTATCCCGGGACTCGAGGGCGTGAAAGAAGCGTATGAGTCGGGCAGGGGCAGTTTTAAAGTGCGCGCCAAGACCAGCATTGAACGCATCACGGCGCGCCGGAACGGGATCGTAGTGACCGAGCTGCCCTACATGGTCGGGCCTGAACGTGTCATTGAGCGGATCAAGGAAGGCGTCAATGCGGGACGCATCAAAGGGGTCTAAGCCGCCCAGAACCTGACAGACCGCGACCACGGCCTGCAACTGGTGATCGACGTTAAGTCTGGTTTCAACCCTGAGAAGGTCCTGGCGCTCCTGTTCAAACACACCCCGCTTGAGGAGTCCTTCTCCATGAACGCGGTCGCACTGGTTGACGGGCAGCCCCGCACCCTGCCGGTAAAGGACATGCTCCGCGTCTTCCTGGACCACCGCTTGGAAGTCACGGAGCGGCGCGCCCGTTTCCAACTGGAAGAGAAACAGGCCCGCCTCCACCTGGTCGAAGGGCTCCTGCGCGCCGTCCTGGACATTGACGACGTGATCGCGATCATCCGCTCCTCGGACACCTCCGCCCAAGCGAAAGACCGGTTAAAGCTGGCCTTTGATTTGTCCGAGGAACAGGCGCAACACATCCTGGATCTTCGGCTACGCCGCCTCACGAAATTCTCCACGCTGGAACTAGAGGCAGAGCAAAGCGAACTGGAAGAAGCACTCGCTGCCCTCACCAAGCTGCTTGGCTCGCGGGCCCTCCTAGAGAAGGAAGTAGCAAAAGAACTGGCGCGCACGGCGGAAGAACTCAGCTCTCCGCGTCGCACCGTGCTGCTTGATTCGGAGGGCACGACCGCTGCTATCGAAGCCGACCCGGGCGCTCTTGAAATGGTGGACGAACCCTGCGTCGTCATCCTCACCCCGGACGGACGCATGTGTCGGATTGCGGGGGAAACCCCGCCCGCTGACCCCTCGTCCGACTCTGATCTTTGGCGGGCTTGGGTGGGTGCCACGACTCGCGGAGAAGTAAACGTGGTGACCGAAGACGGGATGGCGCACCTGGTAAGGGTGGAAACGCTTCCCGGGATTGCGCGTTCGGACCTGGCCCAAACCCTGAGCGGGTCGGTACCGTTCGCGGACGTGACCGGGGTGCGCGAGCTGCCGGTAGGACTCTACTCTGACGCCCCTAGCGAGCGGACCTTGACGCTCGGAACCAAGCAGGGCGTGGTGAAGAGGGTGAAGGCTGGGGCGCACCCGCAGCGCGATAGTTGGCCGGTGATCACCTTGGAGGATGGGGATAAGGTCATCGGTGTCTCGAACGGGTTCGACACCGACTTTGGCGTATTCGTGACGCGGAGCGGGCAGCTGCTCAAGTTCCCGATTGACACTGTGCGCCCGCAAGGCTTGCCCGCTGGTGGGGTGGCTGGGATCAAGCTGTGCAAGGGGGACGAAGCAATCTTTTTCGCCTCTGTCACAGAAAGCCCGGACGCTCAGGTGCTGACAGTTTCTGGGAGTTCGGATGAGATCCCTGGAACCGTTCCTGGTCGAGCCAAGGTCTCGCTGCTCTCTGACTTCCCAGCGAAAGGCAGGGCGACGCAGGGTGTGCGGGCGCACCGCTTCCTATCGGGTGAGGACCAGCTGCAGCTTGCGTGGAGCGGGGACCACGCGCCTACGGCAACTAGCGCGGGCGGCGTTCAGGTGGTGCTCCCTGAAGAGTTCGGGAAACGGGACGGTTCTGGCGAGCCGCTTCGCGCTGTCGCCGCGCACGTCGGCTGAGACCCACCCCAAGACCGAATTGGCTGCGCATCCACCCAAAGCCGAATTGGCTGCGCATCCACCCAAAGCCGAATTGGCTGCGCATCCACCCCCGCGGAAGCCCTCAGCCCTTACCGGTTTTAGCCCTCCACGGGTGAGACAGGTAGCCCGTAGTGCCGCCACCAAACGTGGGGGTGGAAGTCGACCGAGGAGTAAAACGCCATCATCTCCGGGTCCCCCATGGGGTCAATCCCAGCAGCAGCTTTATCCATCCCAGCTTCTCGCAAGGCCTTCACAACTCTGCCGATTAGGGCTTCCAGCACCGGGGTTCGTACAGCGGGGTCAAACACCGCCACCGTGTCGATGTAGCCTTCTTTCCAGCCAAGCACTTCCCAGTCTTCCGGGTAAACGCCGACCTCGATCAAGCCAGCAACCTTGGCGCGGTCCGCGGACCGGTCAATCGCTAGGAAAGAAAGGGAGCGGTCCATTTGGGAGTGCCGTTCCTCCCACTCCTTTGGACTTAAAGCCTCCATGCTCTGAGACTGCGTGGCGGCGCGATTAAAAGCTCTACGCGCGGGGCCGTCCCATCCTTCGCTCCAGGGCACAATCTCCATGAAACGAAGCGGTTCACGCTCTTCTAGATCCTCCGCAACGTCGCGGCGCAGCTCCGCGAAACTGTGACTCCACTGGTATCCGAGTGCTTCGAGGTGAGCGTGGAAACGGTTCCTGGACGCGTCAACAGCGTGCACAACCTGACTTTCTTGCGCAGGGAAAGCTGAGCGCAGCAAGTCTTTGCCAAGGTTCGTCTGCCACTGCAGCAACGTCTCTCCAATGCCCTGCTTCCTGCAGTCCGGATGAACTCCCCCGTGGCAGATGGCTTTCGGTTGCCCACTCCTGGCGAGCCCGACATAGCCGAAAGCGACAAGGGCATCGCAGTCATCTTTAGCGGCGTACCCGCCAACGACTTGCGCTAGCCCTGGGCGACCTAGCATTTCTTCAACCTCGGTTAGAGAGGTGCGGAAGAGGGCGCGGTCTCTTTCTTCCAAGGCATTGACTAGCTGAAGCAGCTCAGTAGCGTCCGCCGGGGTGAGGGCACGCCAATCGACTGCCTCGTGGGCGCTCGGAAGCGTAGTTGGGGCCGTAGTCACCCGATCACACTAGTTCATTTAGGCGTCGATGCGCTCACGGGAGATGCGGGACGAGCCTTCAACGATGAACTCTTTCCGCGGTGCCACAACGGAACCCATCAGCAGTTCGAAGACGGATTCAGCCTCTCTGAGTGCCTGCTCGTCATCCAGCGTGATCCTCCTCAGGCGGCGCGAAGCAGGGTCCATTGTGGTTTCCGCTAATTGGTGCGCGTCCATCTCCCCAAGTCCCTTGTAACGCTGGATGGGTTCCTTGTAAGTTCGGCCGCTTCGCTTGAGCTTTTGCAACGTTTGCTCAAGCTCCGCGTCGGAGTGGGTGTAGATAACTTCCTTCTTTTGCCTGCCTTTCGCGTTCACCTCAACCCTGTGCAGTGGCGGCACTGCCGCGTAGACACGCCCAGCCTCAACTAGCGGGCGCATGTAGCGGAAGAAGAGTGTGAGGAGAAGCGTGCGGATGTGCGCGCCATCCACATCGGCATCCGTCATTAAGATCACTTTGCCGTAGCGTGCCGCGTCCAAGTCAAACGTCCGCCCTGAGCCTGCGCCGATCACTTGGATCAGGTTTGCGCACTCAGCGTTCGCGAGCATGTCCGAAGTTGAAGCCTTCTGGACGTTCAGGATCTTGCCCCTGATGGGGAAGAGCGCTTGGAAGGCAGAGGATCTAGCTGCTTTCGCGGTCCCCAATGCCGAGTCACCCTCGACAATGAACAGCTCCGTGTCAGGGTCGCTCGAGCGGCAGTCAGCAAGCTTTGCTGGGAGGGAGGAGGTTTCTAGCGCGTTCTTTCGCCTAGAGATCTCCTTGTGCATGCGTGCGGAAGCACGCGCCTTCATCTCCCCTGCCAGCTTGTCCAGCAGAGCCTGGTTCTCTTGCTTGTCAGCCCGGCCGCCCTTCGAGAGCTTTTCCTCAAGCCACTTTGTGACCGCGCGGGACACTACGCCGCGGACCTGCGGGGTTCCAAGAATCTCTTTCGTCTGTCCCTCGAACTGAGGCTCTGGAACCCTCACCGCGACGACCGCCGTTAGGCCTGCCAACACGTCCTCTTTTTCGAGCCGCCCGTCCTTCGCGGTGAGTTTCAGCCGGCGGGACTGCTTTTCAACCTGGGCACGAAAAACCTTAGTGAGGGCTTGCTCGAATCCCTGCAGATGGGTGCCGCCCTTGGGGGTGCGGACAATGTTCACGAACGAGCGCACGTCGGAGTCGTAACCAACTCCCCAACGCATCGCGATGTCGACTTCCATGGTGCGTTCCAGCTCAACGGGGCGAAGGTGCCCGTCTGCGTCAAGCTGTTGGACGCTCTCCAGATAGGTCCCTTCGGTCTGGATGTGCCAGATGCCGGTGAGCCCGCGGTCTTTGGACAGGTATTCGACGTAGTCGGTGACCCCGCCGTCGAACTTGAAGGATTCTTCGGCCTCCATCCCCTTGCGTTCGTCACGCACTTCCATGGTGAGGCCGGGAACCAGGAAAGCGGTTTGGCGGGCGCGGTCCACGAGCTGGTCCCAGGAGAAGGTTTCGGTTTCCGGGAAGATTTGGAAATCATGCCAGAATCGGACGCGCGTCCCCGTCTTGCCCCTGGGGGCTTTGCCAATTACAGCGATCTTCTGCGGTTCAGCAAACGGGGTGAAAGGCGCTTTTGGACTGCTTTCTTTCCCGCCTTTAGAGTCGGCAAACACTCCGGGTTCACCTCGGCGGAAAGACATCCCGTAGGTTTTGGAACCCCGGTCCACTTCAACATCTAGGCGCGCGGAAAGGGCGTTTACGACGGAGGCGCCGACGCCGTGCAACCCGCCTGAGGTTTGGTACGAGGAACCGCCGAACTTCCCTCCAGCGTGCAGCTTCGTATAGACGACCTCTACCCCGGAGAGGCCGACGCCGGGGACAATGTCAACGGGGATGCCTCGTCCGTCATCGCTCACAGAGACTGAGTGGTCGTCGTGGAGGGTCACAATGATCTTTTTGGCGTAGCCAGCGAGCGCTTCGTCAACGGAGTTGTCGACGATTTCCCAAACGCAGTGCATGAGACCGCGTTGGTCGGTGGACCCGATGTACATGCCGGGGCGTTTGCGGACCGCTTCGAGTCCTTCTAGGACCTGCAGGTGCCGCGCACTGTATTCGCTCTTCAAGTCAGCCACACCGGCAGTCTAGGTAACTTCCAAGATTCACAAGGGATGCAGCGCCGGATCGCCTGGTGGGGGTACGCCTTAGGCGAAAGGTTGGGCAACGGCGTGCTTTCTTCTCGCTCACGTGTTGTCATGGGGGCATGAACGCTGAAGCTACCCGGACCTCCACTGAGGAGACGTGGGATTTTGCTGACCCACGCCGTGACCTGAATGCGCACGACCGCTGTGATATCTGTGGGGCGCGTGCTTGGGTTCGTGCTGTGATGAAGACTTCAGAGCTCTTGTTTTGTGCTCACCATGGTTCGGCGCATATTGAGGCGCTCCTGGAAAGCGCGATCTTCGTGCAGGACGACCGCGAGCTGGTGCTCCAAGGCTCCTGAAGCTAGCCGCGCATCCCCTCCGAATTGGGTGCGCATCCGACCCGCAGCCAAAACCCATCAACCCCGAATCGGGTGCGCATCCCCTCCGAATCGGGTGCGCATCCGACCCGCAGCCAAAACCAGACAGAGCGGGATTGGGTGCGAGTGCGGAAGGGCTTGGGAGCCCCTAGTCTAGGTAGTCGCGCAGGACCTGTGACCGCGACGGGTGACGCAGCTTCGACATGGTCTTAGATTCGATCTGGCGGATGCGTTCGCGCGTCACGCCGTAGACCTTTCCGATCTCATCCAACGTCTTCGGCTGTCCGTCCCCAAGCCCAAAGCGCATGGACACAACGCCAGCCTCACGCTCGGAAAGGGTGTCCAACACCTGATGCAACTGCTCCTGCAACAGAGTGAAGGAGACTGCTTCGGCAGGCACGACAGCCTCAGAGTCCTCGATCAAGTCGCCGAACTCGGAGTCCCCGTCTTCGCCCAACGGAGTGTGGAGAGATATGGGTTCGCGCCCATACTTCTGGACCTCGATGACCTTTTCGGGGGTCATGTCTAGGTCCTCAGCCAGCTCCTCTGGCGTGGGTTCCCGCCCAAGCTCTTGCATCATCTGCCGCTGAACACGAGCCAGCTTATTAATGACTTCAACCATGTGAACGGGGATGCGGATAGTGCGAGCCTGGTCGGCCATAGCACGGGTGATCGCCTGCCGGATCCACCACGTTGCGTAGGTGGAAAACTTGTAGCCCTTCATGTAGTCGAACTTTTCGACCGCGCGAATGAGCCCCAGGTTGCCCTCTTGGATGAGGTCCAAGAACTGCATCCCACGTCCCGTGTAGCGCTTAGCGAGGGAGACGACCAGCCGCAGGTTCGCTTCCAACAGGTGATTCTTAGCGTTTTGGCCGTCACGAGCTAGGAGCGTCAGTTCACGGCGCTCCTTGGAACTCATGGACTGACCTTCGTTCTTGAGGATGTAGTCCGCGTAAAGCCCAGCTTCGATGCGGCGTGCTAGGTCGACCTCCATTTCGGCGTTAAGGAGAGCGACCTTTCCAATCTCCTTGAGGTAGTCCTTCACCGGGTCGGCGGTCGCCCCAGCAGAAGTGACCTGCTGGACGGGCTCGTCTGCCTCGTCAGAGTCGGAGACTATGAAGCCGCGCGGGCCAGGCTTGGCTTCTTCCTTCGCTGCCTGCTTCTTCTTCGCTTCCTCTTCCTCTTCGTCTTCGTCCTTCTCAGGCTCTTCGGACTCTTCCGTTTCGTCTTCAGAATCATCGACCTCAACTTCGAGGTCGACCTCTTCTTCGTCTACCTCTGCTGGTGGCTCTTCAGCGTCAAGATCGGTTACTACTTCTTCGGCTTCTTCTACGACCTCCACGGGAGCCTTCTTAGCAGGAGCCTTCTTGGCAGGAGCCTTGGCAGCAGGCTTCTTTGCCGCGGATGCCTTGGCGGGAGCCGCCTTGGCGGGAGCCGCCTTGGCAGGAGCCTTCTTCGCAGGAGCCGCCTTCGCCGCAGTAGTCTTCGCAGGAGCCTTCTTAGCCGCAGTGGTCTTTGCCGCCGCAGGCTTCTTCACGGGGGTCTTCTTGACAGGCTCCTTCTTTGCTGCCGGTTCAGGAGTTTCGGTCTGGGCAGCGGTAGTCTTAGCAG
>ERZ1031159.79-NODE-79-length-20831-cov-7.611571_pt1 | contig 20831 bp, 18 predicted proteins | sample MGYA00516706_ERZ1031159 | MGnify/ENA primary metagenome ERZ1031159 (study PRJEB33719, sample SAMN04262508) | wastewater metagenome | biome: rural village; feature: composting latrine chamber; material: composting feces with ash | place: El Salvador | collected... | reverse complement strand
GTTGGGGTGGGGGTGGTTCTTCGTGTGTTCGGTTGGGGCGCAGGGAGGCCAGAGCACTGGGCGTTGTCTGCACACGCCGCCGGCGGACTCGCGCGGGGCAGCCGGACTCCTGCAGGGCGGCCAGACTCCTGCAGGGCGGACCCCCGCGCGGCGGAGTCCTTGTGAGGCCTGGGTGTGAGTCTTACTGGGAGCGGTGGCACGGGCCAATGGGTCAGGGTCTACCGGAGCGCCCCGGTGCTGATCCAGCCGGCGGAACTTCCTGTTTCTGAACCACCGCCTCTAGTCCCCGGGGGAGCCACTGGTTCCAGAATTCGAATGTGTGTCCGCCGGGGCCCTCGTTCCACTGAATGTCGATTCCTTGCTGGCGGGCTGCACCGGTAAACCGTCGCCCTTGCTCAAGCAGCTGGTCCTGGGTTCCGCAGCAGGCGAAGATACTGATCTGTTTCAAGCACTCGACCGGGGCATTGCCGGTGCGCAGGCGGGCGACAAGATCATCTTGGGGACGAGGGCTAGCCGGGTTCCCGAACCCGATCGCGTACAGGTCGGGGTGGCGTTGGCGGAAGGCCTCTTCGGCGACATCCAGAGTGCCGGAAAGTGCGATGACGCCGCCAAACGTCTGGGGGTAGTCGAAGGCCGCGCGCATGGCGCCGTATCCTCCCATGGATAGGCCGGCGACAAAAGTCTGCTTGCGTGACCGAGACACTCGCAGTGTGGAACGTAGTAGCGCAGGAAGCTCTTCGCCAACCCATTTTCCCCAGCGCAGTCCCACCTGCTGATCAATCCAGAATGACCGTTCCCCATTGGGAAGGGCAATCACCAGGTTGTGTTTGCTCGCCAGCCTGCTCAGGTCATCACGTTGAGGCCACACCATGGAGTTTCCGGTCAGACCGTGGAGCAGAATCAGCAGACCCGGTGTCTTGTCTGGCCACGCTTGCACTTCAAGGCCGGTTCCTTCCGGGGTAATAACGGTCAATGAGGTTCGCATCCCTAGGGAGTCAGAACGCAGGTCAGTCCAGATTTGAAGCGTCATGGTCTCAGGGTATCGCCGAGGCGACAGCGCGGCGCTCGCGGGATAACCTCCCCTGCAAACCGTCGCGTCGTGGGGCACTCAGTATCTGGAGTGTGCCTCGGCCTCCAGGCTTAGCGCGCGCCCAGTATCATGGGGTGCGAAGTTCGCCCCTCTTATTCAGTGATGGGGCACGTTTCAAGTCAGGGGTGCCCGTGGAAGCTAGATCTTCGATTCCAGGTGAGAACAAGCTGGATCCGTTCGCTTCAGCAACTTCTTCGGCTGCTGCCGCACCCATTGATTCGCCTAAGCGTAAGCAGTACGCCGCAATGGGATCGGTCACAGACCTGGACCAGATCTTCAGCACATTCAAGGACCCCCACCAGGAGTGGAGGCGGTTGGTCGCAGAATTCGTGGGCACGTTCTTCCTTGTGCTGGTTGCCGCGGGTGCGCCCATGATGGGGGTTGCTGTCGAAGGTTCGGTGCATCGCTTGGCAGCCGTCGTCGCTCCGGGGTGGATGGTGATGGGGGTGATCATGGCCTTTGGGAAGATCTCTGGGGCTCACCTAAATCCATCTGTCTCCATCGCTTTTGCACTTCGGGGTGACTTCCCCTGGCGTCGTGTCCCCGGATATATCGTGGTGCAGCTCCTAGGAGCGAGCGTCGCCGGATGGTTCTTGCAATACCTGCTGGATACTTCAGCAGCAGGTGGCTCAACCATACAGTGCATGTGTCAGTTCTTCTCTTTCGAGAATAAAATCAATTTCTTTCTGAACTTCGGCCTTCTGACCATGATCTTGGGAACGGCTTCGGGTGCCCAGAGCATCGGCGGCCTGGCCGCCATCGGCGTTGGTTTCTACATTGCGCTGGCGGGAATGTGGGGTAGCCCTGTTTCGGGGGCCTCCATGAACCCGGCCCGCACTTTCGGCCCCAACATGGCCTCCTTGGACTTCACTGCCTACTGGGCGTATGTCGCCGGACCAATACTTGGTGGAATGCTGGCCGTTGGTGTCGCCTACCTTCTGCGGGGCAAGGGTGGTGGCTGGATGGGATCGGCTGCGGCCCAGGGTTCCATCAATGTCAAACCAAAGGATCCTAATCTGATCTGACTTGGTCCCACTTTCCGTGGGCAGCAAACGAGGGCGACGCGTTGTTCGCTGCGCCGCCCTCGTCCAAATGCTCACTACTTGCCTGCTTCTAGTTCCTTCTTCATCTTCTCCAGATCCGCGAGCATAGCGGCATCAACAGTGGGGTACTGGGGGTTGATGTCTTCCATCGCCTTGATCAGAACCGACAGCGCCGACAGGTGGGAGAACCACTTGTGATCCGAGGGCAAGACGTGCCACGGGGCGTAATCCGTCGAAGTCTCATTGAGCATGTCCGTGAAGGCCGCGGTGTACTCATCCCAGTAGCCGCGTTCCACCATGTCGGTGGGGGAGACCTTCCAGTTCTTGTCCTTGTCCTCAATGCGGGCCATGAAACGGCGTCCCTGCTCCTCACGAGACAGATGCAAGAAGAACTTCACGATCTTCGTGCCCTGGTCATTCAGGCGCTTCTCCCAGTTGTTGATTTCCTTGTAGCGCTGCTTCCAGATGTCCTTAGGGAAGCCCAGGTCAGTCTTGGGCCACAGGTACTCCGGGTGAACGCGGGTGACCAAGACATTCTCATAATGAGATCGGTTGAAGATGGAGATCTTCCCGAGGGCAGGAACCTTGGCCTCGTGACGCCATAGGTAGTCGTGGGACATCTCTTCTTTCGAGGGCTCCTTGAACCCGTAGACGTCAACACCTTCCGGGTTGACACCCTCCATGACGTGCTTGATGGTGCCGTCTTTGCCAGCGGCGTCAATACCCTGAAGGACGATGAGCATAGACCGGCCCTCGTCCGCATACAGGGCGTCCTGGTAATCGAACAGTTTGGCCTTAAGCCGCTCAAGCATCTCAAGGCCCTTCTCCCGAGAAAGGCCTTTCGGCTTGCGGCTTGCGTCGTACTCCTTATGCAAGTGAACGATCGAGTGGGCAGGAACGATGGTTTCCTTTGCCCAAGCCTCGTAGTCGATGTCCGACAAGTCGTCGACTGTCTGCTGATCTGTTTGCCGATCCGTCACGGTCACACTCCGTCTCTTCGTTGAAATCCCGCCAATTTGGCGGGTGCTTCACCAATAACAGCTACCCTCCACGGTAGTAGAGCTTAGTTATGCATGCCACAAATCGCCGCGTTACGCCTCCAGATCTACCTTTCCCTGTGTGCAGGCTCACCCCCACTGCGTCGCCTGCGTGCTGGTGACATGGCAGTTGGCGGTGCTACGGTGGACAACAGCCAAAGACCGTCGGTACTTGCCAGAAGGAAACTGAAAGCGAGTCGAAAAGCCGCCGACGCAGGTGTGTATAGAGACTTTCGGTTCACCCGATTTTCCCGGTGCGCGACCTGCGTGCCGGGTTTTTTGTTGGTCTTTGTGTTTGTGTCCCATGTTGATACGAGGAATCGTCAGGAGGTGGAAGATGGCGAAAGCGGATAAGGCAGTCGTAATTGAAGAACTGAGCATGAAGTTCAAGGATTCTGGAGCGATTGTTCTCACCGAATACCGTGGCTTGGGCGTGGAGCAGATGAAGGATCTGCGACGCGAGCTAGGCGATGGCGTTGAGTACAAGGTTGTGAAGAACACCCTGGCGAAGATCGCGGCAAAGCAGGTTGGATTCGATTTCCTAGAGGAAGACCTGACAGGCCCAACGGCAGTTGCATTCGTTACGGGTGAGCCCGTCGAAGCGGCCAAGGTTCTGCGTGACTACGCGAAAGCCAACCCGGCACTTGTGTTGAAGTCTGGCGCAATGGACGGAGAGGCGCTGTCTGAAGAGGCAGTTCGAAAGCTAGCCGATCTTGAATCCCGTGAGGTCCTGTTGGCCAAGGCCGCAGGTGCCATGAAGGGCAAGATCTCTCAGGCCGCATACATGTTCCAGGCATTGCCTGTGAAGATGGCGCGTCTGGCCGATGCACTGCGCGAAAAGCGCGACGAGGCCGCCTAGAGGGCGATCTCACCTAAACCCACACCAGTTTTTGTTTTGTAGGAGGAATGCCAATCATGGCGAAGATGACCAATGATGAACTGATTGCAGTTTTCAAGGAGATGACTCTGATCGAGCTCTCCGAGTTCGTGAAGCTCTTCGAAGAAGAGTTCGATGTGACCGCAGCCGCTCCGGCCGCCGTCGCCGTTGCCGGCCCCGCCGCTGGTGCCCCTGAAGAAGCCGCTGAAGAGCAGACCGAGTTCGACGTCGTTCTGGACTCCTTCGGCTCTGAGAAGATCAAGGTGATCAAGGCCGTTCGCGCCCTGACCGGTCTGGGCCTCAAGGAAGCCAAGGATAAGGTCGACGGCGCTCCGTCCACCATCATGGAAGGCGTCAAGAAGGAAGATGCGGAGAAGGCCAAGGCTGACATCGAAGCCGCTGGCGGTACCGTCACCCTGAAGTAGTTCTTCGTTGCTCCTAGTGAGCAAGCAGCATTTTGAAGGTCCGTTTGCCCTGCGGGGCGAACGGACCTTTTGCTTTGTAGCGCGGGCCCCAGGGACAGAGCCGTCAGAGTGGCGGCTCAGTCTTCTCGTATCTGGCTCCACGCCTGAATCGCTTCGACATAGCCCTCGGCGGCGTCCTTGATGAATTGGACCGGGCACTTTTCGTCAACGACGTGCATCTGGTCTCTGGGGCCCGGGCCCCAGATGACGGTTGGTGGGCTCCCGAAAGCCTGTCCGAGAGGGGCGGCTTCGGTGCCGAAGCCGGCGGGAGTGGGGTCCGGGGGGAGCGGGATTGCTTCCACCCAGGGTTCCTCCGCATCGGTCCATACGGGCAGATGATGAGCTACTACCTGAACGTCGGCCACCTCGGGTTGGTTCAGGAACCAGTCTGTCAGCGTGGTCTGGTCTGGATCTACTGTTCGTAGGTCCACGCCTATCTGCACCCGGTCGGGGACGACGTTGCGCATGGTGCCGCCGTTGATCAGCCCGACGTTGATTGTCTCTGTTCCCAGTCGCCAGTGGGTTCGGCGGGGCAGTTCAGCTTCGGCGCGAAGAATGAGACGGGCAGCCTTGACGATTGCGTTGCTCCCGCGCTCGGGACTGGACCCGTGTGCTGCTACTCCGTCGACCTGCACTTCCAGCCAGAGCGGGCCCTTGTGACCCAGTAACAGTTTCCCGTCTGTTGGTTCCGCGACCAAGAGTGCCCCCACCTGAACCTCAGCTTTTCTCAGTGCCGCGATTACCTGGGGGGTTCCGGCGCAGCCCCATTCTTCTTGTGTTGAAAGAGCTAACGCAACCGGGGCAGTGGGGCCGGCATGAAGCATAGCCGCTACTTGTGCTCCAATACCGGATTTCATGTCAGAGGCCCCTCTGCCAAGAAGGTTGCCACCTTCGACTTCGCCGCACAGCGGGTCAAAAGACCATGTGTCGGGATCAAAGGGCACCGTATCGACGTGGCCGCTTAGGACGAGGAGCGGGCCGACCGCAGCGCGCGGAATGATAACCACAGCGTCTAGGGCGTCGCTCCAGCTTTGTTCGTACTCCCCGTTGTCTTCGAAGAGATCTGCAATCATGTGGAGCGCAGAGGCCTCGGTGTCACTTCCCGTCACTGTGTTCAGTTTTATTAGTCTCGCGGCGATATCGACCGCCGTGTCAGGAAATCTAGTCATGTGCGCTCCGTGCCGGGACTCAGAGGAAGGACGTTGAGGGCCGAGGGGAGGGGGACAGGGTACGGCGAACCTCGGGGATCGTGTCGTAGTACTCCTGGGTAATCTCGCGGGCAATTTCTACAGAGTCCACCAGTGGGTGTGACGCGATGGCTTGCCATGCTTTCCCGAAGTCGTGTTCCAGGGCAGCCGCGATGACCAGGTCCTCGCATGCCTTCACTCGCGTCACCAGGCCCAACTGCGCTCCGCCCAGGGGAGAGATGGGCATCGGCTCGGCGCCCTTGGACGTGACCCGGCATGCCACTTCTATGACCGAATCTGCAGGTAGCGATGGGATCAGGGGCTCTTGGCCACCTTCGGTGTTGCTCACTCCCAAAATCATCCGTGTTTCGGGACCACCGGAAAGTGCGGTCATAAGGTCCAGTGCGACCTCCTGGTAGCCTCCGTCCAGGTCTTCTTCTTTTCTGCTCCCGTCTTGGGCGACCTCACGAGCTTCTGCCATGTAGGTTTCTTCTCGTTCCCTATGGGCGGCGTCCCACAGAGACGATGCGGCGTTGGGGTCACTTTGAGCTGCTTCATAGAATTCGTGCTGTTGACGGGAGAGAAATTGGCCGCGAGTCTCCATTTCCGCCGTAATTTGCGCTACGGCTTCCCTGTTCCGGTAGTAGTAGAACAGATACTCGTTTGGGATCATCCCTAACTGACGGACCCAGTCTTTCCCAATAAGGCGTGCTTCTTCGATCTGATCCAGCATCGCGTCGTCCGAGAGTAGCGCGGGAAGAAGATCTGTGCCGTCGTGGTTCACAGCGCGTAGCCAGCCCAGATGGTTGAGCCCAACGTAGTCGTAGTGGAGGGATGATTCGGGGCGGCCCAGGGCTCGGGCTGCCCGGCGCACTAAGCCGATGGGGGTGTCACAAATGCCGATGACCCGTGGCCCCATCACGGTGCGCATTGCTTGCGTGATGATCCCTGCTGGGTTTGTAAAGTTCACGACCCAGGCATTCGGGGCGTTTTCTTTCACCGTACGGGCCAAGTCCAGGGCCGCGGGAATCGTCCGGAGTGCATAGGCGTACCCGCCTGGCCCAACGGTCTCCTGACCCAAGATGCCGTGTTTGAGGGGGACCAGTTCGTCCATGACTCGTGCCTCTGTCCCACCCACGCGGATAGCGGAAAACACGAAATCTGCTCCCGATACCGCTACGGCCAAAGACTCAGCGACTGAGATGGCGGGTTTGCGGCTCAGCGGCATCTGCTCCAAGACGTTTGCAATGACAGAAACGCGTTGAGACGAGGCATCGAAAAGAGTGATCTCAGTGACGTCCAGGTCTTCTTGAGGGCGCTTGCTGAGCGCTTCCACGATCTGGGGGACCCGGAATCCGCCGCCTCCGACAATTGCAAGCTTCATACTGAAATGACCTCCGTTTGGGTTTGCGACAGCGCCACAAGAGTTGGGATGTTCGGATCCGCCGACGTTATGACAGCGTCGAAGTCGGTCGCAGAGCACACCGAATAAACACCTGCGCCGGGAAACTTGTCCGCGGTAGCTACCAAAACACTCTTGGTTGCCTCGCGCATAATGGCGTGCTTAATTGGTACCTCTGCTCCCGTGGAGTCCAGAACGGTTAGGTTCGCGGTTACCCCTGACGTCCCTAGAAATGCGATGTCCGCGCGAACCGAGCGCAGGGCCTGCTCAGTCATCGGCCCGACCAGAGACAGATAGGTGGGGCGGAAGATACCGCCTAACATGATCAACTCCGGCTGAGCCTCGTCGCGTAGCTCGTCCAGAACCCCAACAGAGGCAGAAACAATCGTCACGGGTCGGCCGCGAAGGTGACGTGCGACAGCAGCCGAGGTGGTTCCGATATCCAGGATTACTACCTGACCATCCTGAACCAGGTTGGCTGCAGCAGCGCCGATGCGGTCGTGGTGCTCGTGACGCACTCGAGCGATGTCCCTGTAGTGAACGGTGTCGTCAAGGGAGTCCCCAGGACTCACAACTACGGTGCCACCGCCCCGAACGCGCCGTAATAGTCCGGCAGTGTCCAGTGCGTCGAGGTCGCGGCGAATTGTCGAGGGAGAGACACCTAAACGTGTCGAGAGATCATCAACGGCGACGACTCGTCTTTGTGCCAGCTGTTCAAGGATCGCCGAGTGTCGCTCCGTGGAAAGCATGCGTTGAGTGTACCACCCTCATGCGCCATAATGGATGAAACTGAGCGTTATTGCGCAAAGCGTGGTTCGTACAGTGCTTGGTATTGAAAGGCAAAGAGAGGAGCGCCCATGGGTGCGCAGCCAGGTCTGGCGAAGTCTACACAGACAGGACGCCAATTCCGGGCGGTGGTCTGCGGGCCGCTGTTCTTGGACCTGGTGATGGGGCACTTAGATCGTCTTCCGAATCCGGGCGAAGAGCTGTGGTGCGACGCGTGTGAACTGGTGGCTGGCGGAGCGGCGAATCAGGCGACTGCGCTGTCACGGCTGGGACTGCACGTTGAATTGTGCTCCTACGTTGGCGCCGATGCCGCTGGCCAAATGGTCAAAGAGCTGCTTGCCAAGCAGGGCGTGTCAGATAAGCGATTGGTCGAGATTCCAAGACAGTCGGTGACCGCCGCCATCGGCGTTGGTCTGGACAGGGCAATGGTTACCTGCGGAACCGACTCCGCTCCGGAGCTGCGGGGGACTGCCCCGGATTTACTCATGGCTGACTTGCAGGCGCTGGAGGCAAACCGAGACATTGTTGAGCAATGGCGCACCGAAGGCACTTTGGTGGTCGGCGATGTGGGCTGGGATGAGACTGGAAAATGGGCCGAGGAAGACCTGTCAGCTCTGGACATTACCGATGTCTTCGTCCCGAATGAGGACGAGGCGTGCAACTACACGAGACTCAAAGATCCCGCTGCCGCTGGCCTTCTGTTGGCAGAAGAGTGCCCTCTGGTCGTGATCACGCTGGGGGGACAGGGGGCTCTGGTTTGTCAGGAGCAAGTAACACCGGTTCCTGCGGCACCGGCGAAATTCCGAGACCCCACGGGCGCCGGGGACGTGTTCTCAGCGGCGCTGTCTTGGGCTCTGCTGGCAGGAAGGACGGCGCCAGAGGCAACCTGGATTGCAAACGTAGCGGGGGCAATCAGCACGGAGAGCCAAGGCGGAGCTGGCGCGCCCACCGAGGCTGAATTGCTGGAGCGCGCGCAGTCCGTGCAGTCGTCCTAGGCGTAGAAGGCGGCTGTCTCCAGGATTCCGTCGACCGTGACTTTCCACAGGTCATGGGGCATGGCTGAATTCACTCGCGTCCAATTCTCGTATCCCCTACCCATGTCTTCGCCGCAGTTGACGCCAATATGTGCTCGGTTTCGAAGGATCGAAGCAGGGCAGCTCGGTAGGTCGTATGCATCCCAGCCCAGCCAAGTCACGTACGAACCCTGCGGCGGAGAGTATTCGATGCGAGTAGTGGAGAGCGCTTGCCCAAGGTAGTCAAGGTTTTGGCTGATGTAGGCCAGGACCTCATCCAGCCACGGTTCTCCCTCCTCATATGCGGTGATGGCACCCACCGTTCCTAAAGTGGTGGCGCGACCGACGAAGCCGGGAGTCTGGAGATCCCACAGCCGCCGCATTCGTTCATCTGGGAGGACCACCTGCGCGGACGGAAGCCCCGCGATATTCCACCCCTTCGATGCTGCCATCGCTGTGACCGTATGAGCAGCAAACTCGGGTCCAAGCGAGGTATAGGAAGTGAACTTTCTGGGATCGCCAAGGGTTAGGGGAGAGTGGATTTCGTCAGAGAACACCAGTGCGTCGTACTTCTGCACAATACGGTTCAAGGCCGTCATCTCCTCCGTGGTCAGAACCCTTCCCGTTGGATTCCACGGGTTGCAGAGGATCACGGTGCCCGCGCCTGCACGCAGGTGCTCCTCTATAGCGTCTAGGTCCAGCGACCAGGCATCTCTGCCAGTGGCCCCTGGAGTATGCAGGGAAGGGACCTCGATCACTGGGCGCCCCATTGCCTTGGGAAGCGTCAGAAAGGGCATGTAGGCAGGGGTTGGGACTATGACGGCACTCCCGGGCCGACTCAGTCGACTTATTGTTGCCTCCAGAGCCTCAAGGACAGAGCCTGCTGCCCGGACGTGGCTTGGGTCCATTTGCCAGCCGTGACGCTTGGCATGGAACTGCGCCAGGGCCTTCGCCGCTTCTACTGGCGCCCACTCAGGCAGGTAACCCAACAACCCCTCGTCCAGAGCACCTTTTAGTCGATTCAATACCTGCGGGGCTGTTCCAAAGTCCATTTCCGCGATCCACGCGCCTATGGTGACCTGGTCGTCATCGCTACGGATTCCAGTCCACTTGAGTGATCCGACGCTACGCAGTTCTTCTTCCGAGGGTTCCAGTAAAATTGCCATGCTCGGTCCTTGATTTTGTTGAGTTTGATCTAGAAGCAGCCGGGTCGCTCTTCGTGTGGTGGATTCTACCGGACATGGACGAAGTTGCACAATGTTGGAAAAACATGGCGGAAAAATAAATCGCACCCTGCTTGGTGTTGACAAATGTCCTGTCAAAAACGAGCATGGAGTATCGGTGCTACGGGAACCGTCAATGATGATGGTGAGAGAGAGGAACGCGCGTGAGCATAGCTGAGGTGACGCAACCGATTCCCAAGGGTGCTTCGCCGCCACCTGGCCAAGAGAAAAAGAGCGGAATGAACGCGGTCCGTTTACGTGAAACCATCGCTGGGTATTTGTTCTTAGCGCCCAGTGCCGCGGGCGTTCTGATCTTCATGCTAGTGCCAGTGGGCGTGATCATCTGGCTCACGGTTCACCAGTGGGATCTAATCGGGGCGCCCAAGTATGTCGGGTTTTCCCAAATAGGGGAGGTCCTGACTGACCCGAGCTTCCTCAATTCGCTCAAGGTTACATTCCTCCTGGTTATCTTCGTTGTCCCGCTACAGATCATTGTGGGACTTTTCTTGGCCAATCTGCTGACGAAGGGAGTCCATGGGACCAACGTATTCCGCACGTTGATTGTCATTCCCTGGATTTCCTCACCACTTGCCCTGGGTGTCGTTTGGTCATGGATCTTTGCGCCTACCGGCGGGTTGCTTTCAGCGCTGGCTGGGACACGACTAGAGATCTTGGTTGACCCCACTTGGGCGCTCCCTGCTGTTGCGTTCGTTCTTATTTGGAACAACGTGGGTTACACGTCCCTCTTCTTTATTGCGGGTCTGCTCTCAATTCCTAAGGAAATAGTGGAGGCGGCATATGTGGATGGCGCTTCGGGGAACCAAATATTCTGGAATATCAAACTCCCACTGTTGCGGCCGACGTTCTTCTTTGTCTCGGTGACGTCGGTCATTGCCGTATTCAACATCTTCGACCAGGTATACGCACTGACTGGTGGGGGGCCAGCGGGTGCAACCGAGGTGTTGGCTTATCGGATTTACGAGGAAGCATTCGTGAACTGGCATCTGGGCAAGGCCGCCGTCATGGCCCTGGTGATGATGTTGATCCTCTTGGCAATCACCCTGGCCCAGAACCTGTACTTCCGAAAGAGGACGACCTATGAGCTCATCTAATCCAATGGGCCCTACCGTTGTCGCGGTTGAAATGGAAGACGCTGCTCCCCGGCAAGCTCGGTTACGGCTTTCCAAAGCGCGCAACGTGACCGAACGTCGCGGACCGTTTGCAACCCTGGGTATCTATCTGGGCCTTACGATCGCTGCGGTAATCATGGCATTCCCGTTTGTCTTCAGCGTGATGACAGCATTCAAATCGCCGAAAGACTTTGCTACGAACAGTCCCTTCTCCCTTCCAGAGAACTGGACTCTGGAGAGCTTTAGGGCTGTCCTGGGGGGCCGCGTCGACTTCGCCAGTGCCATCTGGACAACGCTGCTCGTCGTCCTGGTATTGGTCGTCTGCCAGGTGTCTTCCTCCGTTTTTGCCGCATATGCTTTCGCGCGACTCCAATTCCCTGGCAGAGATGCCGTGTTTTGGATGTTCTTGGCAACCATGATGATTCCGGCGACCGTTATTGTTATCCCGCTATACATGATGATGGCCAAGATGGGGCTGAACAATACCTTCTGGGGCATTGTTCTGCCGTTCATGCTGGCGTCTCCCTACGCGGTCTTTTTGCTGAGGGAATCCTTCCGAGGGATCCCACAAGAAATCATTGATGCTGCACAAATAGACGGCGCCGGGCAGCTGGGAATCCTTTTGCGTGTAGTGGTTCCCATGTCAAAACCCATCCTGGCTACTCTTACCTTGATTACCGTTGTCAGCCAGTGGAATTCGTTCATGTGGCCGCGCATTATCGCGAGCCAAAATCCCAAGGTGATTACGGTAGCGACAGCTGCCATGCAATCACAGTACAACGCGAACTGGACCTACGTGATGGCCGCGACAACGATCGCGCTGGTCCCATTGATCATCCTGTTCGTGATCTTCCAGAAACAAATCGTGGGGTCTATTGCCCTAACTGGGCTCAAGTGATCTCGCGAAGAACCCGAAAGGAGAAATCTGAAATGAGCATTAGGAAACCGAAGACTGCCTTCTTGGCAGCTGTTACTACAGCTGCGGTGGCACTGACATTGGCTGGCTGCGGCTCTTCTGGCGCTGGCGACTCCGCCGGCACAGCGGATGGAGACGCCACTTCGAATGCAACGGGAGGCGAGGTCACCTTCCGGCTGTGGGATGAACAGGCTGCCGAGGCGTACGAGAGTGCGCTGCCTGCGTTCGAAGAGAAGACGGGCGTCAAGGTCAAGATCGAAGTGATCCCGTGGGCTGATTATTGGAACACTCTGCGCAACGACATCGCGTCAGGCGGGGCCCCGGATGTTTTCTGGACCAACAGTTCGAACTTCTCTGACTATGCACAGGCCGGGAAGCTGTTGAATATCGATGAAGCGCTGCCGGATTCGGACCGTGCTGATTGGGTGCAGGCCGCGGTTGACCAGTTCACTCTGGATGGAACGCTCTGGGGCGTCCCGGCGCTGACCGACCCGGGCATTGGCGTCTTTTACAACAAGGATCTAACTGATGCTGCTGGGATCACGGAGGACCAGCTCAAGGACCTGGCATGGGACCCCACGGCCGAGACAGACACTCTGCGCGAAGTTGCTGCCGCCTTAACGCTGGACTCCACGGGGAAGACTCCTACGGATGCCGGATTTGATCCGAAGAAGATGGTGCAGTTCGGCTACAACGCGGCCTTGGATACCCAGGCCATTTACCTGAACTTCCTGGGCTCAAACGGGGCGCAGTATCAGAACGCAGAGGGCCTGATGGACTTCGACACTCCCCAGGGTGTCCAGGCTTTCCAGTACATCGTTGACCTGATCAACAAGTACTACGTTGCTCCGTCCGCTGCCGATACGAACGATAACGGCGACTTTAGCCGTGACCAATTCCTGCAGGGCAAGATGGGTCTTTTCCAGAGCGGGTCCTACAACCTGGCGAACATAAAGGACGGGGCTGATTTCGAGTGGGGAATTGTCGAACTTCCTGAAGGTCCCAAGGGGCGCATATCTGTGGTCAATAGCGTGATTGCCGCCGGCTCAACAACGGCGAAGAACGTTGAGGCCCAGAAGGCGCTTCTGGAGTGGATTGGTGGCCCAGAAGGAGGCGCAGCTCTTGGTGAACCCGGCGTGGCATTGCCTGCGAACACGACGGTCCAGGACACTTGGAGCGCGTTCTGGAAGGATCAGGGCGTAGATGTGCAACCTCTGATTGACGTGTTGGCTAACGGCAGCGTGGGTGCTCCATTTGGCGCAAATATCCAGGGAGCAATGGAAGCAGAGCAGAAGGCTCTGAAGGAAGCATTCCTGGGGCGCGAAGATGTGGCAAAGGCGGTTGCTCAGGCTCAGGAAGCCGGCAACAAGATTATCGAACAAGGCTGACGGACACTGACGCGGGTGGGCGGCACGGTTCGCCCACCCGCGGAGGAAAGAGCTCAAATGGAACACACACGGATACTTGGCATTTACGCACACCCAGATGACGCTGACGTGGGCGCGGGCGGAACGTTGGCACACTTCGCTCGACAGGGAGCGGACATACAGATCGTTGTTGTCACATCTGGGGACGCGGGTGGCTTTGAGGCCGACCGCCAGCATCTGATGTCAGAAGTGAGGCAGCAGGAGCAGCGCGACGCGCTGGAGTGTCTGGGGATTCAAAAGGTCACGTTCCTTGAAGGACATAGGGACGGTTTCGTGAAGGATTCTGGCGGCTTGATCCAAGAGTTGGTTGCGGAGATTCGCCGTCAGCGGCCTTCGTTGATCCTGACGATGTCACCCCAGTACAACTGGGAGAACCTTGCTGCGAATCATCCAGATCATCGAGCGGTGGGCGCTGCCACCGTCGATGCCGTGTATCCCGCTGCTCGTAACCCGTTCGCTTTCCCTGAGCTCCTAAAACAGGGCCTAGAGCCGCACAGGGTGAAGGAAGTCTGGTTTCAAGGGCATCGGGAGAACAACCTGATCGTCCCACTGGAGAAGTCGGACGTGGAGGCTAAGCTTTGCGCAGTGCGCTGCCACGAGAGTCAGTTCGAGGACATGTCGCGGGTTGAGCGTTTTATTCAGGTCAGAATGCTAGAAGCAGCGGAGGCCGGCCCCGATGGTACAGAGGCGGCTGAAGCATTCTTCCGGTGGGTCACTGACTAAGGGATTCCCACAAGAACTGCGCGGGGTGACTTCGGTTGCACCCGCGCAGTTCGTGTTCTTAGACATTATCTTCGCAACGGGTAAGCTCGCCGGGAGTCCGCTCGCCGCGCCCTCGCCCCATCCCCTCACGCAATCTCGACCACCGATGGCGACCCCTGGAAAGAATGGCGAGCTTCAAACCGGTGCGCTCATCAGGATGATCGGCTAGCGCCCAGTAGATGACACTCCGTCAAAGCCTCTTCCGTTAGCCGATTTGAAAGACACCATGAGAAGGACCGGTGCTGGCTTGTCATCGCACTTTGCCGCCACCATCCCAACTGACGCAAATGGGGACATTCCCCTGTCACAGGTGGGGAAATCAACTTGATCGACCACATGGGTGAGGCACGGTAATCGCCTTGGCGCAGTGATCATGTCGTTTGCGCGACCCAGGTTTGGTGGCTAAGGCGCGAGAGCTAGGTGCCCGCGGGGGCCCAAAATGGGGCCGCACGAACCTACGAGAGACGGTTCTCTTGACTTAGGCGATGCTGCGCTTTTGGGCACACGGAGGAGCCGTGGGGGAATCGCGCGGCGTTGTGGATGGTTCAAGGTTCCCCAGCCGAACGCACGCTTAGAATGGCGGCGCGACGACGAGGGCATGATGCATCTGCTCTCGGTTCGGACTGTTTCATTTTGCTCACCATCAACCAAGCCACCGGCAACACCGGCTTTGTGTTTCCACCGTCCAAGGCGACGCACCTGAATTTTCAACACGCCTGCGATCGACCCCAAAGACAGGCCCTGGGCTTCAGCGCCTCCCACTACTTCTGGTAGGGCGCCCGTGCGGGGGAGCCCACACCATCTGCCTCCCTCAAAGTCAACTCGGTACTGGAGAGACGGCGTCCTCTTCCCGTGACAACTGAACGTGACTTTTCCGGGCGACCGAGCAGAGTATGCGGGTCAGGGCCAAACGCGAAATGTGGTGAAACGCGCTGCCAGACACTAAACGCTCGGACACGAAACGCCACGCCCCCAAGAGTAAGCGGCACGAAGCCCGCGTAACGAAAGTTAGCGCCCGGTACGCGCGACGCGACGGCCCTCGGGGGTGGATCGCTGAAGGCCGTCAGGACCGAGCAAGTTCGTCGCGGGGTCAAACCTGGCCGCAGGTGGCACGCGCTCCGCTTGGTCGGTCTGGGGTTAGTCGGCGGGACAGCTCAGGAGTGCGGACCCACCAACGTTGGCGCCCTGAATCGCCCAGTCAGCCGGTTTTGTCGCACTCACCAAGTGTTGCTCACCCCAGTCGGTCACAGCCTCTACCTCTAGGATGCGATCGGTGCAGTTCGGTTCGTTGACCAGGACCAAAAACGACCCACGTTGATCGATGAGCATTTTCGTCACGAAGGGAAACGGGGGGAGCGTCTTTCCCGTCGAAGAACAGCTTCCACTTGGTGAGCGTTGAGCTATCGGTAGTGATCTTGCCTGCGACGTAACTTTGGCTGCGCTCGGCGGCGCGTTTTCTTGTTCTTCGTGGTCGCGTGGACCGCGGTTGGGATAAGTGTCAGTGTCTCTCAGCGCTTGGGGTAGGTGCGCTCCCCGAATATGGCGGTGCCAAGGCGTACTTGGGTTGAGCCCTCGGCAATGGCGAGGGGGTAGTCGTGGGACATGCCAAAAGACAACTTTTCCAGGTCGAACCGGCCGGTCCACTCTGGACGTAGCCGGTCTCGCAGGTTTCGGACGGTCGCAAACGTTTCGCGGATTACTCCTTCGTCGTCGGTGTGTGGTGCCATCGTCATGAAGCCTTGAATATCTAGGTGCGGCAGTTCAGAGAGCTGGTCGACTAGCAATGGCGCCATCTCCACGCTGACCCCTGATTTTTGGGGTTCCCCTGAGGCATTCACCTGGATCAACACCGGCAAAGGGGACGCGGCATCGCTGGTTGATTCGCTGTCTTCGACGGTTTGGGCATGCGTATCTTGAATAGTCTCAAGGCGGCGATTCACAGCTTCGGCTACCCGCAGGGATGACAGGGACTCAAATCCCGACGCGTAGCGCGCAACGTCACGCGCCTTGTTGCGCTGCAGTTGGCCAATGAGGATCCATTCAATCTGAGGGCCGTCCAGCGCAGCGGCAAATAGCTGTGCCTTGCGAACAATCTCCTGGGGCCGGTTCTCCGCGAAGCGTCGCTGACCCAAGTCGAGCAGAACCTGGATTGCCTGATCGGGCTGCATCTTGGTTACAGGGAGGACTTCAACGGCATCTCGTGACCTTCCGGACTCGTTGGCGAGCGTGCCAACTTCTTCCAGAATCTGCTGCCAGCGTTCGGATAGGAGCCTGGTCTTCGCCGCATCCCATGGCTTGGAAAAATGCGTGTCAAGACCGTCTTGGAAATCTGTGGACATGCCCCAAGTGTGTCAGGTCCGGACATCGAAGTGTTCGGCGTGTTTCCACAGGAGATCTGGGACGAGGGCCTGCGCCGCTTGTTGCAGCCTAAACTTAAGCCAGTTGGGCGAAGGTGATGCGGACAGGGGTGCAGAGGCCATGACAAGAACGGGCCGGGGGGCAGTGCGGCGGCGGCGCCGTTTGCGTGGGCCTCGGATCCCGATAGCGGCCATTCCCGCTTCTCAGCGTAGAGAGTGGACCGTGCGTCCAGTTCCCACAGTTGTCGCGGAACCCATAGCGGTCGTGGAGTCCGAAGCTACCACCGAGCCCGCAGCTACCACCGAGCCCGCGTCAGAAAGCCAGTCTCCCCAGGCGGCAGAAGTATCAGCGGGCCTCCGGGAAGCGACAGTCGAGTCCGCGACCGTGGCAGTTGCCAAGGAGCCGGTGGTGGCGGTGGACCCTGCAGTGCCGTCCGTTCCGACGGCGGCCCCCGCTTCCATAACGTTGCCCACAGAGCCCTCGTTGCCACTCACACAGGAAGCGCACAGCCGCCGGAAGATTGTCGCGGCCTGGGTTCTTGGCACTGTGGTGGGATTGCTCACGTTATTTGGGACGGTGACAACCTTCGCGACGTTCCTCATCACAAAATCGCTGGGCAACTGAGCGCTGGGCAGCTAAGCGCTGGGCAACTGGGCGCTACGGGAACGCCAGAGTGCCTGACCTCACTTGCTCCGGCCTGCTCTTACCCTTGCCTTACCAGAGGAAGCCTCATAAGCTCAATAGTTGCGCCCGAGTGTCCGAGGTGACCTGTATCCACACGCCGAAATGAGCGCCAAGCGTGCAGGACAGTGTTCAGTTAGGGGCCGGTGGTGCATTGCGCGCGACCGCACTCGATGCACCGTTTAGCGACGGCGCGTCACACTTGCTGGGAAGGATCCCTTTTGGCTTCCAGTTCTGTAGCGAATACAACCGCATACGAACCACATCGAAGAATTTCTTTTGGAAAGCTGCACCAGATCATGCAGCCGCCGAACCTACTTGCCATTCAGAAGCAGAGCTTCGACTGGCTGCGCGGCTCTGAGGATTGGGAACAGCGTATTGCCATCGCCAAGAAGGACGGCCGGGTAAACATCCCCGACAAGTCGGGCTTGGCTGAGCTCTTTGAAGAACTATCCCCAATCACTGACTTGCGCGACACCATGTTGCTCGAGTTCCGCGAACCGGCACTTGAAGATCCCATTCACTCTCCGGCAGAGTGCCGCGAGCGGGACCTGACCTACTCCGCGAAGATGTATGTGAAGGTCGACTTCACGTACAAGGAGACGGGCGAAATCAAGTCGCAAACCGTTTTCATGGGCGACTTCCCTCTTATGACGGACGAGGGCACCTTCATCATCAACGGCACCGAACGCGTCGTTGTCTCTCAGCTGGTTCGTTCTCCGGGCGTGTACTTTGACCGCACCGCAGACAAGACCTCTGACCGCGACATCTTCTCCGCACGCATTATCCCTTCGCGCGGTGCCTGGCTTGAATTCGAAATCGACCGCCGCGACTCCGTCGTGGTGCGCATCGACCGCAAGCGTAAGCTGCCTGTCACTTTGCTGCTCAAGGCCATTGGCCTGACCAGTGAAGAGATTCGCCTGGAGTTTGAGGACTACCCGCTTTTGCTGGAGACCTTGGATAAGGATGGCGTTGACACGCAGGAAGAGGCTCTCCAGACCATCTACAAGAAGGTGCGTCCTGGCGAGCAGGCCACGGTTGATGCCGGCCAGACGTTGTTGGACAACTTTTACTTTTCGCCTCGTCGCTACGACTTGGCGAAGGTTGGTCGCTACAAGATCGACAAGAAGCTCGGTCTTGATACGCCTCTGGACGTTGGCACGCTTCAGGACACCGACATTGTTGCAACGGTGAAGTACATGCTGGCTTTGCAGCGCGGTGACGAAACACTTCCGGGGATCCGTGATGGCAAGCCCGCGGAAATCCGTGTGGAAGCAGACGACATCGACCATTTCGGCAACCGTCGTATCCGCGCCGTTGGTGAGCTGATTCAATCACAGATGCGCACGGGCCTTACCCGCATGGAGCGCACGGTTCGGGAGAAGATGTCGACTCACGAAGCAGAGTCCATCACCCCCAACACGCTGATTAACATTCGTCCGTTGACTGCGGCACTGAAGGAGTTCTTCGGAACCTCGCAGCTCTCGCAGTTCATGGACCAGGGCAACCCGCTTGCGGGCCTTACTCACAAGCGTCGTCTGTCCGCGCTGGGCCCCGGGGGTCTGTCGCGTGACCGCGCTTCCATGGAAGTGCGTGACGTTCACCCGTCTCACTATGGCCGTATGTGCCCCATTGAGACTCCTGAAGGTCCAAACATTGGTCTGATTGGCTCCTTGGCGACGTTTGCGCGCATCAATGAGTTCGGTTTCATTGAGACCCCGTACCGCATTGTCAAGGATGGGCGTGTCACTGACGAAGTCCGCTATGTCACCGCGGATGAGGAAAACGGTCAGTACATCGCTCAGGCCTCGGCCCCCACCGACGGTCAGGGTAACTTCACCGAAGAGCTGGTGCTCTGCCGTGTTGCCGGCCACGACCCAATGCTGGTTCCTGCTGACGAAGTGACTTTCATGGACGTTTCCGCAGGCCAGATGGTTTCTGTTGCGACCTCCCTGATTCCGTTCCTGGAGCATGACGATGCAAACCGCGCCCTCATGGGTGCCAACATGCAGCGTCAGGCTGTTCCGTTGCTGACCACGGAAGCGCCGCTGGTTGGTACCGGTATGGAGCGCCGCGCCGCTCACGACGCCCGTGAAATGGCTGTTGCGGAGAAGTCTGGCGTGGTCACCGAGGTGTCCGCGGACATGGTTGTCGTCGCCAACGACGACGCCACGCGCAAGTCCTACTCTTTGGACAAGTTCAAGCGATCGAACCCCGGTAACTGCATCAACCAACGTGTTTTGGTGAACGAGGGCGATGTCGTTGAACCCGGTGACGTGCTGGCAGATGGTCCGTCAACCGATGGTGGCGAGCTTGCCCTCGGCAAGAACCTGCTGGCGGCCTACATGTCGTGGGAGGGGCTGAACTATGAGGACGCGATCATCCTGTCGCGCCGCGTCGTAGAAGATGACGTTCTCACCTCAATCCACATTGAGGAATATGAGGTTGATGCTCGCGAGACCAAGCTCGGTGTTGAAGAGCTGACTCGCGACATTCCGAACATCTCTGAAGAAGCCCTCGCCGACCTTGACGAGCGCGGCATTGTCCGCATCGGTGCTGAAGTTCACGCAGGTGACATTCTGGTCGGCAAGGTGACCCCGAAGGGTGAAACCGAACTGACGTCCGAAGAGCGCCTGCTACGCGCGATCTTTGGGGAGAAGGCCCGCGAACTGCGCGACACCTCCATGCGTGTTCCTCACGGTCAAGAAGGCATTGTCATCGACGTTCAGGAAATGAACGAAGATGACGGCGATCTGGGCCCCGGCGTGAAGCAGAGCGTGCGGGTGTTCGTTGCTCAGCGCCGCAAGATCACCATCGGTGACAAGATGGCTGGTCGCCACGGGAACAAGGGTGTTGTTTCCAAGATTCTGCCGGTCGAGGACATGCCGTTCTTGGCTGACGGAACCCCTGTTGACATCATCTTGAACCCCATGGGTGTTCCCGGTCGTATGAATGTCGGCCAAGTCCTTGAGACCCACCTGGGCTGGATCGCCAAGCAGGGTTGGGACGCAACGGAAGAGCGGGAAAAGCACGAAGAGTGGACTGACTTGCTGCACCCCAACGCGATCAGCGCACCGCCTAACTCAAAGGTTGCCTCCCCGGTCTTTGACGGCTTGGAAGCCAATGAGCTCCTGGGCCTCATGAACGTGACCCGTCCCAACCGTGATGGTGAGCGCATGGTCAACGACCTGGGCAAGGCTCAACTCTTTGATGGCCGCTCTGGTGAGCCGTTCCCGCACCCGATCTCTGTTGGCTACAAGTACATGCTGAAACTGCACCACCTTGTTGACGACAAGATCCACGCCCGCTCCACTGGCCCGTACTCCATGATCACGCAGCAGCCACTGGGTGGTAAGGCACAGTTCGGTGGTCAGCGCTTTGGTGAGATGGAAGTTTGGGCCCTGGAAGCGTACGGCGCTGCCTACGCACTGCAGG
>ERZ1031159.77-NODE-77-length-20987-cov-6.863463_pt1 | contig 20987 bp, 18 predicted proteins | sample MGYA00516706_ERZ1031159 | MGnify/ENA primary metagenome ERZ1031159 (study PRJEB33719, sample SAMN04262508) | wastewater metagenome | biome: rural village; feature: composting latrine chamber; material: composting feces with ash | place: El Salvador | collected... | reverse complement strand
CTCTTTGGATCCCGCCCAAGCACCTACTTCTTGGCGCGTGGAGACATCACAAGACGGACAAACGTGGGAGCACCTTGTTTCTTTCCAGGACGAGGGCTTCGACTGGCCCCAGCAAACACGTCCCTTCGTTCTCCCAACCACATCTCAGGGCGCGGCGGCGTTCTACCGGATCGTCTTCCAGGATGCGGAGTCGACGTTGGAGCAAGTCGAGCTGCTCGCCTGAAGGTTAGCCCTCCACCTCGGTGTTGGAGGGCTCATAGCCTCCCTGCGGTGCCGTGGCTTCAACGCGGACTACTTCCTCAAACCCATGTTGACCAGCGCTGGACAGCACAAACGCAGGACGCTCTCCGTCAGCCACCAGGCCCATCCAAGCGTCGAAGAGGCTCCCGCCCGGCGCCAAAGCCGCGCGCAGCAGTGGGGTGTCTTGCTGGTCAACTTCGATTTCTACCGCGACCTTGCGCGTCGCGGGAGAAACGGGGTTGGCTCGTAGATCTTTGATGACCTCAGCAAAACGCTCTCCGAGAGGCTTGATGCGGCGCTCAGAATCGATAAGTCCCAGCGTGTATTCAAGGTCGGGGAAGTCTGCCAGGGAACGGTCGACATCGTGAGAGCACCACCAGGTCACGCCCCACAGTCCCTCGGTAGTAGCGGCGTTGCGGATGGTGTGTTCCATGAAGTCAGGCATCTGCACTGTCGTTAGACAGTTCGAGGGCGCTCCCACTTCTTGAAGCCAGGTTTGTCGTGTCGGGTCCGTGGCAAAGGCACGCGTGAGTTCGATCAAATACTCCGCGTGATGGCGAGACTGCGGCGATGTTCCCCCGTAGGTCTGCGCCGTGCCGTTGAAGATCCAAGAATGGATGGCGCTTACGTCTCCCAAGCGAGCCACATGGGCAGGAGTGAAGGGATGGTCATCAAGGAAGAACACCGCGTCATACTCTGCATGCAGGTGTGTGAGAACGGGGGCTTCCTCCTTGGCAGCGTGGATCAGAGTTTCAATCCATTGGGAAGCCTGCTCCTGAGTTGCCCTCATCGGGTCGGGATGAGGAGGGCCCGAGAACTGATTGATCTCATTGCCAAGCGTCAAACCCAGGAAGTTGGGGGCATCTCTAAGAGCGCTCCCCAGCCCGGTCACCAACGCGGCCTCGGCCGCCACCACTTCTGGATCCGTAAACATGTTTCGCTTGTGCCACGTCTGGATCCAAGCCGGGAGGTAGTCAAAACTGGACAGGTGACCCTGGATCACGTCAACTGACGCATCCAGGCCTTGCTCCGCGGCGATGTCTACAACCCGGCGAACGTCATCCACCGCTTTGGACCGGATGAGGGTCCGATTCGGTTGCAGAATCGGCCATAAAGGCAACAGACGCACATGGTCAAGGCCAAGCTCGGCTAGACCTTCGAAATCACGGCGAACCTGGTCAGCATCAATATCTTCCCAGGCATGCATCCAGTCTTGGCTGGGGGTGTAGTTTGCCCCAAACCTCAGGGCCTGGGGGGCGATTTGCTCCGTCATTGCGCAGGGTTTTCGTTCTTGACCCGCAAGGTGAGGATCTGGAATGGGGTGAGTTCGACCGAAACTCGGTGTCCATCGACGTCAACGGTGGAATCGGCGATTTCCTCCTCCACCAGGTCCACGACACTCACGGTCGGTGACTGGAAGGCGGAGTCCAAGATGAGCGTCGCTTTGGCCCGGCTACCCAACGCCTCGTAGAGACGCACAATAACGTCGCCACTGCGGTCGTGTGCCATTTTCACCGCAGAAACGCGAACAGCTCCCGTTGGGTCTTCGACCTGAACCACTTCACCCACGCGGTCAGTGACCTGTTCATTCATCTGTTCAGCCTGCGTGACCACCGCGGCAGTATCTGGGGTTGCGATGATCCCCCACCGCTTCTTGTGATGGCCGCGGTCGCCCTCTGGGTCCGGGAAGTTGGCAGACTTCAACACGGAAGCGCCGACAAGGACACTCCCTCCGCTGGGCTTACCAACTGAGTACCCGTAGGACGCATCGTTGACTACCCCAATCCCGAAGCCGGGCTCCTTGATGTGCAGGTAGCGATGCGCACAGACCTCAAACCTGGCAGCATCCCAAGAGGTATTTTCGTGGATCGCGCGCTCGACGTATCCAAACTGAGTTTCAAACAGTGCAGAGTTTGCGTGCAGATCAAATGGGAAAAGAAGCTTCAGTAGCTTCTCGTCCTCATGCCAGTCGATATCCAACGCGACATCGAAGCGCGGTGACCCCGCAGCCAGCGTGTAGGTCACAGTCGCCTGAGACTTCCCAAACTTCCGCTGCACGTCCACGTGTACACCCTGAGCATCCTCACGTACGGCAACAGAAGCCAAGCCCGTAACGATCTGCTGGGTGTCTACAGAAGTCTTCTCAAGATCCCAGGCGTCCCACATGACCGGCTCATCCTGGTACAGCGCAAGTTGCCCCAAGGAAGACCCCGAGGGGAGCAACTCCCGACCCGTCTTCTTATCCTTCAACGAGGAAACCAGCCCCGCCGAGTCCACGGTCACAACGAAGAACTCGTTTTCCAACGCCTTCTCGACACCGTCGGTGATAGAGAGAGAAACGGCAGACTTGCCCTCGTCCCCATTGTCTTTGAAATCGGTATCTGCGAAACCAGTGGCTTCGTCGGCCGTCTTCAGAATCTGACGCAATGACTGGTCAATCTGGCGATGCGCTTCTTCCGCGTCATCATGGACCCACGCAATCGACGTGCCCGGAAGGATGTCGTGGAACTGCCCCAAAAGGAGCTTCTGCCAGGCCTCTTCCAGGGTGTCGTGTGGGTAGGGTGCGCCCTGGAGAGCAGCCTTTGTTGCCGCTGCTTCTACCTGGCGGATGAGGGCCTCATTCTTGCGGTTCCCCACCTTCGTATCAGACTGGGAAGTGAACGTGCCGCGGTGCAGTTCCAGATAGAGTTCGCCAGTCCAGCAAGCATCCGAATCAACCAGTTCCTGGTACAGGTCCTCGAAGAACTCCTGCGGAGTCCGTTGGGCAACCTGCGGAGCGTCTTCCAGGTCAGCAAAGCGTCGCGCCCGCTCAATCATTTCGCGGGTTGGGCCGCCACCGCCGTCCCCATAGCCGAACAGCAGGATGGAGTGATCGGAAATGGCCTTGTCACGGTAGTTACGCGCCGCCCGGTCCAGTTCCTCCGCGGTGACTTCAGCACCATAGGTGTCCGAGGGCGGGAAGTGCGTCAGCACCCGCGTCCCGTCGATGCCCTCCCACCAGAAAGAGTGGTGCGGGAAAGTGTTGGTGTCGTTCCAAGAAATCTTCTGGGTGAGGAAACGATCCATGCGCCCCAGCTTGGCGATCTGCGGCAGCGAACCGGAATATCCAAATGAGTCTGGCAGCCACATGAGGTCGCAGTACTCACCGAAGTGATCCTTGAAGTACTTCTGTCCTAGCAAAATCTGGCGCGTGTAAGACTCCCCCGTTGGGATCATGCCGTCAGGTTCAACCCACATGCCCCCAACCGGCACGATGCGCCCACTGGCGATGTGCTTCTTCATGCGCTCAAAGAGCTCCGGGTAGCGCTCCTCAATCCACACATACTGCTGAGCAGAAGACATGGTGAACACGAAGTCTTGGTTTTCTTCCAGCAGCGACAGAACGTTGGCAAGTGTGCGCGCCACCTTCCGCTCGGTCTCCCTGACCGGCCACAACCACGCAGAATCGATATGAGCGTGGCCCATGGCGGAGGTCTGGTGGGCGCTGGCGTTAGCCGGTTTGTCCAGAACATCAACCAGCTCTTGGCGGGCGCTGTGGGCAAGTCCGGGCACGTCGCTGGCGTCCAAACGGTTCAGTGCGCGGTCAATCGCAAGCAAAATGCGCTCGCTGCGAGCTCCTGTCTCCGGCAGGGTTTTTGCAAGGCCCTCGAGCACCTCGAGGTCACTCACCAAGGCGGCAACCTCGGGATGGTACTGGCAAATCTCAGCCGAGTTGAGAACGTACAGCGCACCTTCGTACGACGAGGGCTTTTCACTGTAATCCACCGGCTGGAACGCGGGTACGCCCAGCAGCAGAGGGTTGGATGCAGCCTCGACATAGATGGTGAATTCTTCGCCGGGCTGAGCAATCTCCGACAGTCGCACCCACCGCGTTCGCGGATTCAGCGCCTTGACGATGGTGCCGTCGGGTCGGTAAACAAGGCCCTCGCACTGGAAGCCCACGGAGTGGTCAGCCCAACCGAAGTCGATGACAAGCTCCAGGGGGTTGTCAGGATCCTGCTCTGTCGGCGCCGTACCCGTGAAACGGAACCAAGTGGTATCCCAGGGTGCACCCCACTTAGTACCGGCGACAAAGGGCTTGTATTCAGGCTTGATCTTTGAGTCGGTGGTGAGTCCCAGTGCGATCTTCGGGTCGATGGGCTCGCCGCCAACGGCCCATGCCTCAATCTCCAGAGAACTCAGCGGAGTGTAGGTAAAAGGTTTGACTCTATCTCGGAAAGCTCGTTCAAGACGGATGAGTGTGCGCTGAGTCTTGGAGTGCAATTGAGGCTCCTAGTTTCGCCGTTGGTACCCCTAATGCTAAAGCGCTTGAGTGTCCATTTCAATCGGACTTCGCCAAGAACTAATCGTCATTGAATGCTGTCACGGAACCGCGGATGACCAGCTCCGGACGCGTGTCCAAAGTCACGGTCGGCTCCTTGCCGTCCAGGATCGAAAGCAACTGGCCGGTGACCTCTACACCCAGCGCAAATGCGTCCCGGTGGATGGCCGTCATGGGCGGATCAACGACCTCGGCGACCGGGGAATCCTCCCACATGATCACGCTGACGTCTCCGGGGATGGCAAGGTCGTGTCGCCTGATCGTGGTCACTCCGGCTATGGCGAGGAACTCGTTTTCGAAGATGATGGCAGAGGGCCCTTTTTCCAGTGCTCGCTCTGTTGCTTCCACAGCACTGGCGGCAGAGAAGTCCGTTGGGTACCAATGAGGTTCGCCGCCCGCGTCGCGTACATCCTGCTCAAACTTGGCAAGACGGTCCTGCACGTGCCGAAGGTTGGGGTCACCGCAAACGTAAGCGATATTCCGGTGCCCGGACCCGGTGAGAAAATCAGTAATCTGCTCCATCACGACGGCGTCGTCTAGTTCCAGGGCGGGGATCAGCGCGTCCGGGTCGGCCGCACCGGTGATTATGGCGGGCATCCCCATCTCTTTGAGTGCCCGAGGGCGAATGTCGTCAACGCGCAGATCCACGATAATCACGCCATCCACGCGGCGCGTCGCGTTCCACCGTCGATAGACCTCTACTTCTTCCTCTGCGGTTCCCACCGTCTGGACAAGCAAGCCATAACCGTGCGAAGACAAGACCTCTTCAATACCGGTTAAGAAGCGGAGGAAAAATGTCTCTGAGCCGACGTCACGCATATCCCGCGCCAGCACCAGCCCAATCGCTTCGGTGCGTGCACCAGAAAGCACCTTAGCGGCGTGGTTTGGTTCCCACCGCATCTCTTTTGCGACCGCCAGGATCTTTTCCCGCGTCGCCTCCGAGACACCCGGCTTTCCGGCCAGTGCGAGCGAAGCAGCACTTTCGGACACGCCCACTTCACGGGCGATGTCCTTGAGTTTGGGCCGCTTCCCACCTTTAGCCACGTGGGCCTACTTTCTGGATAGAACTAAGCCCCGCTCATAACGGGGTTCAGCTAGCTTAGCGGCACTGCAGATGAACGGGCATCGGGAACGAAGTTCTAAGCGTTTTCCAAGGTGCGCCCCAGGCGACAGACCCGTAGTCAGTCAGAAGCCCCGGTCGACTCCCACGACGCTAATGACGCGGGAGTCGACCGGGGCCGAAAACTGCTGTGCCAGTGGCTGCAGACCTCTACTGGCCCGCCACCACCGCCTTACCGAGCTGGCGGTTCAGCGTAGAGATGACATCCAAGGGGATTTCCTTGGGGCAAACGGCACTGCACTCGCCAATGTTGGTGCAGCCGCCAAAGCCCTCGGCGTCCATCTGGTTCAGCATGTTCACCACGCGTGGCAGGTTCTGCGGATCACCCTGCGGGAGAAGGCCCAGGTGGGTGACCTTTGCCGACGTGAACAGCATTGCTGATGCGTTGGGACATGCCGCCACACAAGCACCGCAGCCAATGCACGCCGCCGCCTCAAAGGCGCGGTCTGCCCGTGGCTTGGGCACCAACGTGGTCGCAGCTTCCGGAGCCGCACCAGTGTTCACGGAGATGAACCCACCGGACTGAATGATCCGGTCAAATGCGGAACGGTTGACGACCAGGTCCTTGATCAGCGGGAACGCCGTCGCGCGCCACGGCTCAATGGTGATGGTGTCACCATCATTGAACGTGCGCATGTGCAGCTGGCACGTGGTGGTCTGCTCCGGGCCGTGAGCAATGCCGTTGATGACAATGCCACACTGCCCACAGATTCCCTCGCGACAGTCAGAGTCAAACGCAACCGGCTCCTCACCGCGTGCGAACAACTCTTCATTCAGGATGTCGAGCATCTCCAAGAAGGAAGAATCCTCGGAAACTCCGCGGACCTCATACTCGTGGATTGCGCCCTTGTCCTCGGGGCCCTTTTGGCGCCAAATTCGAAGTTTTAGGTTCACTTGTAGCTCCGCTGCTTGAGTTCGATGTCCTTGTAGACAAGCTTTTCTTGGTGAAGGATCGGCGGCTCATCCTCGCCCGTGTACTCCCACGCCGAAACGTAGAGATAATCCTGGTCGTTGCGCTTTGCCTCTCCCTCGGGAGTTTGTGACTCCACGCGGAAGTGACCACCGCAAGACTCCTCGCGGTTCAGAGCATCGATGCACATGAGCTCGCCGAGCTCCAAGAAGTCGGAAACACGACCAGCCTTCTCCAGAGATTGGTTCAAGGTGAGCTGCTCGCCTGGAACGCGCAGATTCTTCCAGAACTCCTTACGGAGCTCGCGAATCATCCCGATGGCCTTCAAGAGGCCATCGTGGGTACGCGACATGCCGCAGTACTCCCACATGATGTGGCCCAGTTCCTTGTGGAAGGAGTCAGCACTGCGCGAACCGTTGATCGCCATCAAGCGATCAATCTTCGCCTGCGCCGCCTCGCGGGCTTCCACTGCGGAAGGCGAATTCTCATCCAACTTCGGCAACGAAGATGCGCTCGCCAGGTAGTCACACATGGTGTCGGGCAAAACGAAGTAGCCATCGGCCAAGCCCTGCATGAGCGCTGAAGCACCCAGGCGGTTGGCACCGTGGTCAGAGAAGTTCGCTTCGCCACCGACGTAGAGTCCGGGCAGGTTCGATTCCAGGTCGTAGTCGACCCAGAGGCCACCCATTGTGTAGTGCACAGCGGGGTAGATACGCATGGGCACGACGTAGGGATCTTCACCCGTGATGCGCTCGTACATGTCGAACAGGTTTCCGTAACGCGCGGATACTGCAGACTTGCCCAGACGGTTGATCGCGTCTGCAAAGTCCAGGTACACGCCGCGTCGCTCGCCGTTGACTTCCGGCCCAACACCAAGGCCCGCGTCGCACATGTTCTTCGCTTGACGCGAGGCGATGTCACGGGGAACCAGGTTGCCGAACGCCGGGTAGATGCGCTCCAGGTAGTAATCGCGATCCTCTTCGGGGATGTCGCGAGGATCCTTTGAGCAGTCCTCGGCATTCTTCGGGACCCAGATGCGACCGTCATTACGCAGCGATTCTGACATGAGAGTCAGCTTCGACTGCTGGTCACCATGCTGGGGGATACAGGTCGGGTGAATCTGCGTGTAGCAGGGGTTACCGAAGTAAGCGCCCTTGCGGTATGCGCGCCAGATGGCCGTCGCGTTGCAACCCATCGCGTTGGTGGACAAGAAGAAGACGTTGCCGTAGCCGCCAGAAGCCAAGACAACCGCATCAGCGATGTAGGTCTCCAGCTCACCGGTAACCATGTTGCGGGCGATGATGCCGCGGGCACGGCCCTCGTCCACAATCAGTTCGACCATTTCGTGGCGCGAATGCTCCGTGACGGTGCCTGCAGCAACCTGGCGCTCCAGTGCCTGGTAGGCGCCGATCAGGAGCTGCTGACCTGTCTGGCCACGCGCATAGAAGGTGCGCTCAACCTGAACACCACCGAAAGAGCGGGTGTCAAGGTAGCCACCGTATTCGCGGGCGAAGGGGACGCCCTGGGCTACGCATTGGTCAATGATATTGCCGGAAACTTCCGCCAGTCGGTAAACGTTGGTTTCACGTGCGCGGTAGTCGCCGCCCTTGACCGTGTCATAGAAAAGCCGGTAAACCGAGTCGTTGTCGTTCTTGTAGTCCTTAGCGGAGTTGATACCACCCTGGGCTGCAATCGAGTGCGCACGGCGTGGAGAGTCCTGGTAGAAGAACGAGTCTACGTTGTAGCCCTGCTCCCCCAGCGATGCGGCAGCGGCAGCACCAGCCAGGCCGGTACCAACCACGATCACGCGCAACTTGCGACGGTTCGAGGGGTTAACCAGCTTGACTTCGTTCTTACGCGTTTCCCAAACTTTGGCGAGAGGAACGTTCTTTGGGGCCTTGTGATCTTCGATCTCATCGCCAACGCGATATAGATCCAATACGAGTTTTTCGTCAGTCATTTTATTTCCCATTCCCTCTTAGCTGATGACCCCGACAAGGATGAACAGCGGAGGCAGCATAAACATCACGAAGATGAGAGCGGCGATGATGCCCGAGAGCCAGAGCATGAATGTGCGCGTGTTCTTACGCACCCACCCCATGGTTTGGAAGGCGGACCAGAAACCGTGCCCGACGTGAGTGGTCACCACGACCACAAAAATCAGGTAAACGATGAAGACCCACGGGTTCTGGAACGAATCAACCATCCGGTAGTACGGGGTCGTTTCTGATGTGAACCCGGTACGAATAGTCGCCGTCGTGAAGTGCAAAATGTGAAGGACTATGCCGAAAATTAGGATGACACCAGTCAGCCGCATTGTGCGAGCTGCATAAGCGTCAACGGCGCTCTTCTTCACCACGTAACTGATCTTGCGGGCGCGCTTTGCACGACCCCAGACATAAAACGCGGAGATGATGTGGATCATGATCAAAATGAACATGACCCCGCGGAACACCCAGATGAAACCACCATGCGGGAAGATGGGGACGAAGGCGTCCTCCTTCAACCATTCCGCATAGTCGTTGTAAACCTCGGGACCCAAGAACATCTTCAGGTTCCCGTAGGCATGGAACAGAAGGAAGAGAACGAAGACAAGTCCGGAGATGGCCATGAGCTGTTTTACGAACACGCCCGTGGTCCATGCACGCCGCTTCTTCGTTGCGGTAAGTGTTGTGGCCATGAGGCACACCATAATCTTGTCTTTTTGCCCGTCTCTGGGACTTAACTCCAACGGACCTGTCCCGGCACTTCCTCAAGTATCAAAAAGTGCAGGTTTCGCGCACCCTTGCAACGAAATCCCCCTCGGCCCCGACGGGTAGCGAACGACTGATAATCGCCTTCAAATCGGTGTCGTCGAACGCAATTTACAACGCATTACGCAAGGTCGTAGTTGGGGAAACCCCGCTGGGCTCGTAAACACCGACGAGCCCCCTTCTGGGAGCGGCCTGGTCAAGAAGCCGGCCCACCGTTTTGGGTGCGCTGGCACTCCCAAAGCATTGTTATCGCGTCTTCGGTGGGGAGCCGGTAGTAGTCACGAACGACTCCCAGTCGAACGAACCCCAGTCCCAGGTATAACTCCTGCGCACCAAGATTCGACGCCCGCACTTCCAAGAAGACTTTCTTCATTCCGCGTGCTTGTGCTCTGGCCAAAAGGTCAGATGTCAGGGAGCGCCCCAATCCTTTTCGGCGCCAACCTTCCGCAACCGCGAGCGTCATTAGGTCGCCCTCTTCCACACCTTTTATTCCGGCGTAGGCCACCAACTCCGAGTCGTCACCGGTGAAGACCCCCAGGTAGTCCCCCCACGGAGAGTCAAGTTCTTCTGCCAGCACATCTGGCGACCAGGCTTCGGGACCAAAAACTTGTTTCTCTAACTGGGCAAGCTGGGGAATGTCGCCCTTCTCTAATTGGCGAGTGGTAGTGCTAGTCATGGTTGTGCCTCGGGATGGTCCCGACTCAAGATTGAGGCGCTGACGCAGTGTTTTTCTTCACGTGTACGTCAGGGCGCCGCAGGTAGAGAGGGTCCAGGGCGAACTGTTTCCTTCCGCCGCCCTCTTCAACGGTCTTCGCCAAACGCGCATCTATCAGTCGCGCCAAAATTGATGGGTTGGCTTCAACCTCCACTTGAATCGCTCCAAGCTCTGCGGCGGCGGCCTGTGCTTCTTCAAGAGTGCCAACATTAGGACCTGTTAGCGCGGTGACGTCGTCGGCGCCATCCTCTTCGTAGATCCCCCAATAAACTTCGCCTCGTTTCGCGTCGGAGGTAACCAGAACCCGAGGGGCCAGGCCTTCAATCCCCGCTTTGTCCAGTGCGGCACGTGCCAATGCATGCTGAGAAGGCGCCCCCATCACCTGGACGTTCAACCCCTGGCCCAAAGCCGCAGCAAAGGCGAGTCCGGCGCGCAAGCCTGTGAACGGGCCCGGCCCCGTACCCACACAAATGCGCTGAATTCCGGCCGTTCGAGGAGAAGCGCCCGCAACTTCTTGGAGCATGGCGCCCAGAGACTCCGCGTGACGACGTGCGTTTAGTTCCTGCGACTGCGCCACAACTTGATAGGTCACCGGCTCGATCAAAGTCATGGTCGCCGCACCGGAGGTATCGATGCACAGTATTCTTCCCGAAGAAGAGCTCATTGCAGGCCTGCTTCCCAAAGTCGTTGCTGCCATTTCTTACCTACGGGAATGAACCGCACCAAGCGGGAGGTTTCTGGTTCCACGACGTCGACTCCGTCGTCACCGAAGATGACATCCTGGCCAGCGCCTGATGGATCCGGGGCAGCCATCGTGAACTCGATTTCCAGTCGTTGGTCGCTTAGGCCCTCGGCGCGATCTCTCCCCCACTCGACAACCGTGACGGAGTCTTCCGCACTGGCGTCAAGGTCTACCGTTTCCAAGTCGAGTTCATCTTCCAGGCGGTACGCGTCGACATGAACCAAGTCAGGCCCATCGGCGAGGGCATCGTGGACCCGAGCCACAATGTAGGTCGGAGAAGTGATTTTCCCCTGGACGTTCAAGCCTCGACCAATACCCTGCGTGAATGTGGTCTTGCCTGCGCCCAGTCCTCCGACAAGTAATACGACATCGCCGGCAGTGAGAATAGACCCCACTTTTTCGCCGAGGGCACGCATCGCGTCTGCGGTGGGAACCACATGGTCGTGGGGGCGAGTCATGCGGCGCCTCCGTCGGCATCGCTGTGTGCACGCTCATAGGAGCGGGGAAGGTGGTGGGCGATTCGCGCCGCTATTTCATAGTTAATGGTGCCAACCGCTTGAGCCCAATCCTCAATACTGGGTTCACCAAGCAACGGGTCACCGAACAGCGTAACCACGGTGTCAGTTTCTGCCAGGGGACGTTCTCCGTTGCCCAGGTCAATAACTAGCTGGTCCATGCAGACTCGGCCAAGTATCGATGTCTTCACTGGGCCGTCTGGGAGCTCCAGGGCGACTTCCCCAACATTTGACAGGGCACGCGGGATCCCGTCTTGGTATCCGATGGGGATCAATCCCACCCAATGCCGGTCCGGAGCCGTCCAGGTTGCCCCGTATGACACGGTGGCTCCTGGTTCAAGGCGCTTCACCTGGTTCAGGCGTGTTCGCAAGGCTTCTGCGGGTCGCAGACCTAATTCTGCGGAAGTGGCGACGTCTGGGTTAGGCGACAGCCCATACATGGCGATTCCAACTCTTACCAAGTCGTAGCGGGCATTGGGGTGCCAGAGTGTGCCGGCGCTCGCCGCTAAATGACGGATCTGCGGCTGCACTCCCCTGGACGCCAAGATTTCGGTTGCTTCTTCAAATCGTTGGATCTGGCGGTCCGTCAGTTCTATCCCTCGATCAGAGAAATCATCCGCAGTAGCCATGTGAGACCAGAGGCCAACCAATTGGATGCTGCCCTCGTCCAACGCCAAAGTGACCGCATCGACAAGAGCCGGCAAATCTTCAAGGGTGGCACCGCCACGCCCCATCCCCGTGTCGATCTTCACATGGACGCGCGCAGGTGGGTAGCCGTTTGCTTTCACCGTGTCGGTGAGTCGGCGCACCTGTTCTGGAGTGGCGACCGAAACGTCCAGGTAGTGATCCAAGGCCAGTTCCCAGCCGTCTTCAGGGTCATTCAGCCACGCCATAACACGCGTGTCCGCGGGGTCTGCGCCCAGTTCCGTCAATGCACGCCGAAGAGCAGCGGCCTCTGGAATTCTGGCGGTTCCAAACCAGCGGATTCCCTGTTCCCAAAGATGGCCGGCAATCCTCGTCCGACCCATCCCGTATCCGTCTGCTTTAACAACGGCCATCAAGGCGGCGTCACCCGCGTATTCCTGCATGCGAGCAACGTTTTCTGCGATCGCATCCAAGTCCACACAGACCGTCGCGGGGTAGCCGACACTCCTCGCTGTGTTCATTTGGCCATTATGACATCGAGGGGCGCCACGCCGAGCGACCTGCCGAAGTCAGCGCGCGGTATGCGGCCATCGGCTTAACGCGAGCGCCCGAAATCCCGGGCCGTAAGCCTGAGAAGGCTGCCAATCACCAACGGCACGTTCGCCGCTATATCCATCGCCGTGATGGGATGTCCTCGATTGGCCGTCACCGCACCGCTCTTTGACCAGATGCCTGAGGCTCTGGCTGCAGCCGTGCCATGGATCCACACTGCTGCTGCCACTGCGTCCACCACGCTGGTGTCAGCAAAATCTGTTGAGGCCAGGACTCCTCCGATTACCCCGGCTAGAACGTCCCCTGACCCGGCTGTTGCACCCCACCCGCTGGGGGCTTCAAACATCGAATGTGTTCCATCTGGCGACGCCACCCATGTTGTCGAAGTCTTCAACACCACGATGGCACCGGTTAGTTTCGCTAAGTCATGAGCTAGGCGGTGTCCGTCCGCTGGGGGCGCCCCTGCCCCGATAACTGCCCACAGCTTCTTTGCTTCCCCCATGTGCGGAGTGAAAACCAAAGGCGCGGAGACAAGATCCGTCTGACCAGCGGCGCCCTTCTGCATCTGCCCGGTGACGTACTCCATGGCGCCCGCATCCACTACGACGGGGGAAGAGCCCGCAGAAGTGAGAGTCTTTCTTGCCTGATCTGCCTGCTCAGGATCCCAACCTGAGCCGATCACTGCTGCCTCGAAACGTCCTGCTTCCGGCACGACCTCAGGGAAACGCCCCAGAACCAGCTGCGTGGGGGTGGGAGCACCAGCGAAACGGACCATGCCCGGACCCGCGCCTATTGCGCCCGCGGTGCCCAGGACAGCTGCTCCCGGATAGGTTTGGGATCCGGTGTTCAGCTGCACCACGCCACGGGTGTATTTGTTGTCAGCCCTGCCGGGAACACGTAGTGCTTGCGCCACCTCCCTGTTAGTGAGTTGACGCACATGCCGATTGGCAATGGCGGAGCGCGCTATGTCCTCATTTTTCATGGGTCCTCCTCCCACGTGCTTGAAGTCTAAGTCGCCTCCAACTGTCCAGGCATGTTCTATTGCCGGACTGCACTTTCAAAACGAGGGATAATCAGCGTGTGTTCCAAGTAGACCCCGTTTCCGAGCACTCCGCTCTGTTCGCTCACTTCACGCGCGAACATTGGTCCAGCCTGGCCAGTCAAACACCGCTACCACTAACACCCAGTGATGTTCGCCGAATCGCTTCTTTGGGCGACCCCATTGATTTGGGTGAGGTCAACGCCATTTACCGTCCTCTATCTGCATTGCTGCAGGTCTACGTTGACGGGGTAAGACGCACCGGAGCGGGAAGGCGCTCCTTGTTGCAGGAGAGCTACAGACCACCGACTCCGTTCATCATTGGGATCGCCGGATCCGTCGCGGTGGGCAAATCGACGGTGTCTCGCCTTCTCCGTCTGCTGCTGTCTCGATGGCCCAGGACTCCCCGAGTTGACCTGATAACAACGGACGGTTTCCTGTTTCCGAATGCAGTGCTTAAACGCCGTGGCCTGCTGGACCGAAAAGGGTTTCCAGAAGCCTACGACCGCGTAGCTCTGATCGATTTCATGGCACGTGTGAAGGCAGGAGAATCCAATGTCCTTGCCCCCGTGTATTCACACGTGACATACGACGTGGTCGAGGGCGAACATATCGTGGTCAACCACCCCGACATTCTTATTGTCGAGGGCCTAAACGTCCTGCAACCGCCTCGCATCGGTCCTGACGTTCCAGGCGTCGCGGTCAGTGACTACTTCGATTTTGGGCTGTACGTGGACGCCGCAGAAGCCTCTCTGGAGCGTTGGTACGTTGAACGCTTCCTGGCGCTGCGGGAAACAGCTTTTTCCGACCCGCGATCATACTTCCGCAACTATGCCGACCTCAGCGACGAAGCTGCCCGGGCTACCGCCCACACCATTTGGCGCACCATCAACAAACCCAACCTGATTGAAAACATTCAACCGACCAGACCGCGCGCAACGATGATCCTGCAAAAAGGTCCGGAGCACCGCATCGACAGCGTGTTCTTACGCCAAATCTAATCCAGGGAAAGGTGTTCGCGAACCGCGGAGGCGATGATCTCTGCGGAGCTCTCAGCCTCATCTTGCGTTGGCGCCTCCACCATGACGCGCACCAACGGTTCTGTTCCCGAGGACCGCAGAACCACACGTCCACTATCGCCAAGTTGCTTTTCCACGGTGGCAACCGCGTCCACGACCGCCTCATGATCCAACCCATTGCGGTCGACCCCTGGCACGTTCACCAGGATTTGCGGCAGACGAGGGATCCAAGAAACCAGTTCCTCCAGCGACTTGCCACTGGTCTTAACGGCCTTGGCAATCAGCAGCGAGGTCAAGACGCCGTCCCCCGTTGTGGCAAAGTCTGCGGCAATCACGTGCCCGGATTGCTCCCCACCCAGGGAATAGCCGCCCGCCTGCATCGCTTCCAGAACGTAACGATCCCCCACTGCGCTTTGCTCAATGGCAATGCCCTGGGCCTTCATTGCGTTCAGCAGGCCCAGGTTGGACATTACGGTCACTACCAGGGTGTCATGAGCCAACTTGCCCTCGTTCTTCATTTGAAGCGCAAGAAGTCCCATGATCTTGTCACCGTCAACCAAAGCGCCGTTGGCATCTACCGCCAGGCACCGATCTGCGTCACCGTCGTAGGCGACCCCAAAATCTGCTTGCGCAGCGACAACTGTTGCCTGGAGCTGCTGGGGGTGCGTAGACCCGCATTCATGGTTGATGTTTTCCCCATCCGGGAAAGCGTTGATAACGACGACGTCCGCGCCCGCTTGGCGTAGCGCCTCGGGGCCCAGGGCCGATGCCGCACCATTGGCGCAATCCACCGCAATTCGCAGGCCCCGCAGATCCGCGTCCACGGATTCCAGGAGATGGCCCACGTAGGACCTCTCCGCCAACTCGTCATCGAACCAGATCTGTCCGACATCCGCGCCCGTGGGACGTTCCCAGTCCTGGCCTATCAGATCTGTGATCTCGTCTTCAATCGCGTCGTCGAGCTTGTAGCCACCGTGAGCGAAGAACTTGATTCCGTTGTCTGGCATGAGGTTGTGAGAGGCAGAAATCATCGCACCGAAATCAATGTCATCTTCGGCGGTTAACAGGTGCGCGACAGCCGGGGTGGGAACCACACCGACGCGAACAACATCCACACCCGCAGAAGCAAGACCAGCAGCTATGGCATGGTCCAAGAAGTCGCCGGAAATACGCGGGTCACGCCCGATGACAGCACGAGCCTTTCGTCCGCCGCTCTTGCGACCGTTGCCAATGCGGCGTGCGGCCGCCTCCCCCAGCTGAAGAGCCAGGTCGGCGGTAAGTTCCTGGTTTGCCAGTCCCCTCACACCGTCAGTGCCAAACAGTCTTGCCATCTTCGAATCCCTCACGTCTGTTCGTTGCGTCGCGGTTGATGAACCGTATGGAGCTATGCCCCGTGTCAAGGGACAACTTTGTGGTCTAAATACCGTGATAACCCTACTCTCCACGCCGCGCTGTGAACGCATCACTGTGGTTCGCTTGACAGAAGACGAAAGTGCCCTCGTACCAAATCTGATACGAGGGCACTTCTTCGCCAGCGAATAACGCTTCGAGTACGCGAGTTTAGCGCTTCGAGTACTGGGGCGCCTTACGAGCCTTCTTGAGGCCCGCCTTCTTGCGTTCAACTGCACGAGCGTCACGCGTCAGGAATCCCGCCTTCTTCAGGGCGGGACGGTTTGCGTCGCGGTCGATCTCATTCAGCGCGCGGGACACGCCAAGGCGCACGGCGCCGGCCTGACCCGAAGGGCCACCACCGTTGACGCGAACGATCACGTCAAAGCGTCCCTGCAGGTCAAGCAGGGTAAATGGGGAGTTGACCAGCTGCTGGTGCAGCTTGTTGGGGAAGTAATCCTCAAGCGTGCGGCCGTTGACCGTCCACTCGCCGGTGCCGGGCACCAAACGAACGCGTGCGATTGCTTCCTTGCGGCGCCCCAGGCCATGCCCAGGAGCGGTGATGGAGCGTCCGGCGCCAGGGGCAGCGGTCTCCGTTTCACTTGTGTACGAGGTTGGAAGAGCCTCCTCTTCCACCTCCAAAACTTCGGTGGTCTCAGCCACGTCTCTCCTAATGTGTATGACTCTGGGCCCGTGTTACTGGGCGACCTGCGTGAGCTCGTATGGTTCCGGCATCTGTGCCGCATGAGGATGGTCAGGGCCTGCGTAAACGTAGAGTTTCTTGCCCTGTGCTCGACCCAGCGAATTGTGGGGGAGCATGCCACGGATTGCCTTCGCAACAGCGCGTTCCGGGTTCTTTTCCATCAAGGTGCGGTACGGGGTGGCCCGCAGACCGCCCGGGTAACCCGAGTGGTGGTAAGCCATCTTCTGGTCCAGCTTGTTGCCGGTGAGAACGACTTTGTCAGCATTCACGACAATGACGTAGTCGCCCATATCCACATGGGGTGCAAACGTCGCCTTGTGCTTGCCGCGCAAGAGGGCGGCAACCTGAGCCGACATGCGACCAAGAACCAGATCTGTCGCGTCAACGACATACCACTTCTTGTCGGCGTCGCCTGGCTTCGGTGAGTAGGTGCGCACGAGTGTAGCCTTCATTTCTTTCGATCATTGAGCCGCGTCACGTCTTTGCGGGAAGCGTGAGCAGCTCAGGGAAAAGTCGCTGCCATGTGAAGCTTTCAGGCATCCAATCACGGCACAACTGCCGCGAAGTCCAGCCAGACTGCCTCGCGAACGAGTGGGAACGAAGCCCGCGCGGCACCTCACACAACGCGAATTAGTCTACCGATCTGGTCTGGGCAGGGTCAAAGAAGTTGACCAGAGTGTGCCCCACTACTCACGTGGAGTGCCTCTCAACGCCCGCGACCGGATACTGCGTTCGCGCCACTGCTCCGCAGGGGGATAGTCCACGCCCACCAAGGTCAGTCCGCGCGCAGGTGCCACCGGGACGGGGTGTGTGCGAGCAGGGTCTTGGACGAGGGCCTTGATCCACTCTTCGTCCCTTGCGCCCCGTCCAACCTCCACCAGGGCCCCGACGAGGGCCCGCACCATCGAGTGGCAGAAGGCATCCGCTGCAACCCGGATCTCCACTTGGGTGCCGTTTTCGCCGTTGGGGAGAAGACTACTTGTCGGCACTCTCTGCGGTGTCACCTCGCGTAGCGTCCGAATGGTAGTAGCCCCTGGCCGTGGCTTACAAAAGGAAAGAAAGTCGTGGCTCCCCACCAGCAGCGCTCCGGCCCGTGACATCGCGGCAACGTCGAGGACTCCGTAGGGTGTCCACCATCTGTCTGATCGCGTAATGGGGTTGAGCGCTGCTGGTTCATCAACGATCAGGTATCGATAATGGCGTCCCGTCGCAGAAAAGCGAGCGTCAAAGTCCTCATTCACCATTTGGATATCAGTGATGACCAGGTCGCTCATTCCTTTTTCGACCAACGCCGCCGGAGCCAGCCCTCTTTGTACGAGGGGACGCCACACCGACGCATACGCCGCGGCCAAGAGTCGGTTCAGGCGGTCGCGCAGGCGCCTCAGATGCGCAATGGAAGTGCCGAGCTTTTTCACAGCCGGGGCATCCAAATCCACGTGTGCTACCTGCGCGCTCGCGTGAACCCCCGCATCTGTGCGTCCAGCAACCGTGAACTTGACCTTCTGGCGTGTCACGGTCTCCAATGCCGCCGTGAGTTCACCTTCGACTGTGCGCAAGTGATCCTGAGCGGCCCACCCGTGAAATCCGGCGCCGTCATAGCGCAGGTCAAAACGGAAGCGGAAAGAGGAAGATTCCTTCACTGACACTCCTGGTCCGGACGCAGGAGCTCCCAGGCACGTACTCCCCCCAAAATGCCGGCTTCGTTGGAGATGTACTTCACCTCTCCCCCCAACTTAAGACGTTGAGTAGCGGTAATTCGCGATGCGTTCCCTCCCCCTATGTAGAGGCGGTCCCACAGATACATGGGACGGAGGGTTTCGACCACGCGTCTTGCTCTTCGCGACCAGTGGACATCTCCCAAACGGAGACGTTCGTGCTCGCCAATGTAGTCGTCATACGTCATTCCCCAACGCACGTATCCCTGAGAAATCTCCGTGTGCGGAGCCAGCCTCCCGTTGTGGAACACAGCGTTTCCTAAACCCGTCCCAAGCGTGATAATCATTTCCAGGCCCCGGCCCAGCACTGTTCCTGCCCCGGCGACCTCAGCGTCGTTGAGGACCAGAGCCATCTTCCCCAAAGCCTGTTGGACGGCCTCCTCCATGTCGAAAGAACGCCAGGCTGTCACAAGTTCAGGTAAGACTTTAGAGCGAGGCCCATCTTTGGTTACGTAGTGAGGAGTGGCCACAACCTTGCCGTCGCGAATCATCCCGGGCATACCGACTGTCACGCGTTGAGCCTCCGGCAGTTGACTCGCAAGCGTCAGGAAGGTCTCCACTAGCAAACTGGGTGGCAGCGGATACGGGGTGGGCGTACGGATAGGTTGTGCCACCAGATTACCGGCGTGGTCAACCACCGATGCCTTGATCCCGCCCCCACCGCAATCAATGGACAGCGTGAGGAGCCCTTTTTCTGCCATCCCTCAAATTTACCCGCTGCACGAGCCCTCTCAGACCATTTCACTGACCAGCATCGTCTGATCTCTCACGGCAGCCTTGATCACTGCCTTCGGGGTGGAACCTTGCCACACAGGGGCATCATCGGGTTGATGCGCAACGCAAAGGGCCACCCCTTCCAAAATGGGGTGGCCCTCAGCTCGCGTTGTATCTGGCGATATCAGAGTTCGCGCCTGCGCTACTCCGCGTCTGCTTCGGCGATCTCCTCAGCGATTTCCTCCGCGACCGCTTCGGCGACTACCTCTTCGGCAATCTCCTCGACGATTTCTTCGGCGACTGCCTCGGCAACTACTTCGTCGACGACTTCTTCGACGGCGGCCTCAACCGCTGCCGCATTGAGGGTATCGGCCTTCTTCGAAGCCTTCGTCTTCTTTGCAGCTGCCTTCGCAGGTGCTTCTGCCGCACGCACAGTTGCCTTCTTCATGACAGGCTCGGTGATGATCTCGATGACAGCCATTGGGGCATTGTCACCCTTGCGGTTGCCGATCTTCGTGATGCGGGTGTAACCGCCGTTGCGCTCGGCGTCGATCTCCGGAACGATCACATCAAACAGCTCGTACACCGCGTCGCGGCTGGTGAGCTTCTTAGCCACGGTACGGCGAGCGTGAACGTCGCCGCGACGTGCCTTTGTAACCATCTTCTCGAAGTAAGGCTGCAGCAGCTTTGCCTTAGCGACCGTGGTGGTGATGGACCGGTTTTCGATTAGCTGCGTCGCCAAGTTCGCAAGGATCTTACGCTGATGCGACGGGCTTCCTCCCAAGCGAGGACCCTTTTTCGGAGTGGGCATTGGTGCTCCTGGTGTTATCTGAGTTAGAAAAGTTGGGCTAGATCAGCCAGGTCTCCGCCAAATGGCTGGACCCCGGCATGTTCTCTATTGCTCGACGTTGTCGCTGAAAATGGAGTCGTCTACGCCTCCGACTTCCGGCATTGTCGCATCTTTCAATGTCATCCCCAGACCCGCCAGGGCGACCTTGATTTCCTCGATTGACTTAGTGCCAAAGTTGCGGATATCCAAAAGGTCCGCTTCCGAGTGTGCAACCAATTCACCGATGGTCAAGATCCCACGGCGACGTAGCGCGTTGTAAGACCGTGACTGCAGACTCAAGCTCTCGATCGGCAGGGCCAGGTCAGCGGCGAGAGTCTCATCGGTCGTGGTGGTGCCAATCTCAATGCCTTCAGCTTCGACGTTGAGGTCGCGAGCCAGACCGAAGAGTTCGACCAGGGTCTTTCCCGCGGAGGCCACGGCGTCCCGAGGAGCAATCGAAGGCTTGGTTTCGACATCAAGAATGAGCCGATCGAAGTCGGTGCGCTGTTCAACACGCGTTGCTTCGACTCTGTAGGTCACTTTGAGAACGGGCGAATAAATGGAATCAACCGGAATCGCATCGTAGTCATCGTCGGGATGCTTGTTCTGAGCAGCCGAGACATATCCACGACCGCGTTCCACGGTCAGTTCGGTTTCGAGCTTCCCGCGCTCATTGAGCGTCGCAATCTGCAAGTCGGGGTTGTGGATTTCCACGCCCGCCGGAGGGGTGATATCCCCGGCAAGGACCTCGCCCGGCCCTGATTTACGCAGGTACATGACAACCGGCTCATCGTTGTCCGAAGACAGAACCAGTTGCTTCACGTTCAAAATGATCTCCGCAACGTCTTCTTTGACACCTTCGATGGTCTCAAACTCGTGCGGGACGCCCTCAATCCGGATCGATGTCACTGCCGCGCCGGGGATCGAAGACAAAAGGGTACGTCGTAGGGAGTTCCCGAGGGTGTAACCAAAACCTGGCTCCAGAGGCTCCAGGGTAAAGCGAGAACGATTGTCCGAAACGACTTCTTCGGTGAGGATGGGTCGCTGTGCAATCAGCACGTTCGGT